>Ga0224505_10001311_pt1 | contig 15898 bp, 8 predicted proteins | sample SF_Jan12_sed_USG_FD_169102 | JGI IMG/M metagenome (GOLD analysis project Ga0224505, IMG submission 169102) | Sediment microbial communities from San Francisco Bay, California, United States - SF_Jan12_sed_USGS_4_1 | ecosystem: Environmental > Aquatic > Marine > Sediment | place: USA: California... | reverse complement strand
CCGAGCCCCAGCACGCACAGTACGACTTCCCGCATCGTCCCCTCCAACATGCCGGCCCGCTCCGGGGCATCAGGCCAGCGATCTGACGTCGAGCGGGACGCCCTTCCGCTCGTCTCGGACGAGCTGGATCGCCCCCGTCGAGCACGGTCCTTCACACACCCCACACCCCATGCAGTCGTCCCAGCTCACCTCGGCCCGATAGGGGACGTGCACGGCGCCGAAGGGACAGGCGGTCTCGCAGTCGCCGCACCCGATGCAGGCTCCCTCGTCCACTTCGGCGACGAAGCCCGACGACGCGACCATCGGGACGCCAAAGCGCATCGCTTCGAGACCCCCGCAGCAGCACGAGCAGCAATTGCAGATGGCGTAGAAGCGGTTGTCGACCGCGTCCTTGAAGTACGCCGTGTGCACGTGTCCGCGGGCGTGCTCGTCGTGGAGCACCTGGAGCGCCTCCGCCTGGGTGACGCGCCGAGCCTTGGCCGGATGATGATCCAGCGCGAAGTCGCCACCACCCACCAGCATGCAGACCTGGGTCGGCTCGCAATGGTCCGGCTTGCCGAGCCGACAGGGGCACTCGAGCAGGGTCACGGAGAGCGGCCCCTTCAGCAAGATGTCACGCGCCCGGGGATACGGGATGACGTGCTCCAGATCCGTCCGCGTGATGTCGTGGTCGAGCCGGACAATGGCGCACGCGTGCTCGGTGGGCACGATCTTCCCGTGATAGCCGTCCGCCCACCGGCGCTTCATGGTGGGCGTCATCCACGGGAGCACGCTCCGAAAGACCCGGATGTACTGCTCGGTCCACCGACCGTAGATGTAGCCGTGGAGTGCCGTCACCAGCCCTGCGCGAGCGCCGGTGCCCGGCCGCCCGTCGCGGCGCTCACGCAGCGCGTGACGGGTCGAGGGCAACAGCAGATGACCGCGCTCACCAGTGAGCCAGAACCCCACGAGTCCCAGAACGGCGACCGCCGGCACGACGACGAGTGCCACCATGGCGTTGCCCTCGGCGTTGATCCCGCCACAGGCTCCGACCACGCGCATGAAAAGAGACTGAATTGCCCGTGAAGGGGGGGCTACGGCCCGCCAGGACTCTCGGCTGGCATGCGGTCCCCCAGGGAATTGCGTGCCGCGGACCCCTCCACCTTGGCGAACAACTCCGCCGACCGGAACGGTTTGGCCAGGTACTCGGTCATCCCCGCCGCGAGGCACGCCGCACGGTCGGAGTCCAGCGCGTGCGCCGTGACCGCGATGATCGGCAGCGACGTGAATCGCGGATCCTCGCGGATCTGGCGGGTGGCCGTAATGCCATCCATCACGGGCATCTGGATGTCCATGATCACGACGTCGAAGGCTCCTTGCCGAACCGCCGCCACCGCTTCGGCCCCGTTAGCGACCACCTCCACCGTGTGCCCCCGCTTCTCGAGCAGTTTCGTAGCCACCTGCTGGTTGATCACGACGTCTTCCGCGAGGAGGACCCGCAACGGGCGGCGGCCGTCACGGAGGGTGTGCTTCGTGAGCAACCCGTGCGAGGTCGCCCCGGAGGCCCGTCGGGCTACGACCGCCGCGAGCGCCTCGACAACCTCCAGCGTGCCCACGGGCTTCGTCAGATAGGCGTCGATCCCGGCCTGGCGACACTGCTCGGCCTCGCCGCGGAGGCCGGCCTGCGTGAGCATGACGATGGCGATATCGCCGATACCGGGGTCCTCGCGGATGGCCGCGCTGAGGTCGAACGCACTGCCGTCGCGGAGGAGGGCGTCCACGAGGACGGCACCATACGGCGTGGCGGCGGCGGCGCCCCGCAGCAGCTCGAGCGCGGCCACCAGCTGCTCGGCTTCGGCCACGCGGGCGCCCGCGGCGGTCAGGTGCTCCCGCACCAGTCGCCCCGCTACCGCCGAATCACCCACGATGAGCACCCGGAGTCCCGCCAGGACGCCCAGCTCGGGCGCGTGCTCCGGCGCCGTCCGGGAGCCGGTCACCGCGCCGAGCGGCAACGTGAACCGGAACTCGCTCCCAACGCCCTCCGTGCTGCGTACCTCGAGCGTCCCACCAAGCGCGCTCACCAGGCGGCGCGTGATGGCAAGCCCCAGCCCCGAGCCACCGTAGCGACGGGTGTGGCTTGGGTCCACCTGTCGGAACTCCTCGAAGATCGCTTCGATCTGGTTTGCCGGGATGCCGATACCGGTGTCCCGCACCGCGACCGCGATCATCTCCGGCCCCGCCGGCGCGAGCAGGACGACGATGCTCCCGGTGGGCGTGAATTTCACGGCGTTCCCCACGAGGTTGGTAAGGATCTGCCGCAGCCGGCCTGGATCGCCCCGCACCATGCGGGGTGTGTCGTCGTGGATATGGCAGGTGAGCACGACGCCGTTCGCGGCGGCTTTGGGCTCCAGGAGACCCGTGACCGACAGGGCAAGCGCCGACAGGTCGAAGTCGCTGATGTCGAGATCGAGGCGCCCGGCCTCGATGCGCGAGAAGTCGAGCACGTCATTGACCACCGACAACAGCCCTCGGGCCGAGGTGCCAATCAGCTCCGCGGCCTCCCGCTGATCAGGCGTCAGGTCGCCCTGCAGCAGGATCTCGGTCATCCCCAGCACGCCGTTCATGGGCGTCCGGATCTCGTGCGACATGGTCACCAGGAACGCGCTCTTGGCCCGATTGGCGGCTTCTGCCGCTTCCCGCGCCTCAGCCAGTTCCTTCAGGATGCTCGCCGGGTCGGCTGGGGTCTCGACGACGGGGTCCATGGCGGCCGGCTCCGGCTGGACCATGGCAGGGCCGGCGCCGCCTCCCGCCATCGGCTCGAGGGCCTGCCGGGCGGCCACTTCCTCCTCGCCCACGAACTCGAGCGTCTGCCGGCGGCCCACCGCCGCGGTGAGTGCCGTAACGACGGTCGGATCGAGCACGCGCCCCGCGATTTCCTCCATCCGGGCCACAGCGGCTTCCGGGCGCATCGGCCGTTGGTAGGGCCGCGCGGTGGTCAGGGCGTCATAGACCTCCGCGGCGTGAATGATGCGTGCTCCCAAGGGTATGTCATTTCCCGCAAGCCGGTCGGGATACCCCGTGCCGTCCCACCGCTCCTGGTGGCTGTGCACGAGGTCCGCCACGGACTTGAGATGCGTCAGCGGCGCGAGAATCCGCGAGCCGATGGCCGGGTGTTCCCGCACGTGCTGCCACTCCGCTTCGGTAAGCGGGCCGACTTTGTCGAGCACGGTCTCGCGAATACCGATCATCCCGAGGTCGTGCAGCCGCCCGGCGGTACGGATCTCCTCGATCTGGTCGTCCGGCAGACCGAGCTGGGCGGCGATCGTCGCGGCGAATTCCGCAACCCGCGCGGAATGCCCGGTCAGGAACGCGTTCTTTGTTTCGAGCGCCGTGACGAGTGCTTCGAGCATCGCGACGGTCAGATCCTCCTGGCGGCGCCGTGCTTCCTCGAGTTCCCGGGTCCGCTCACCCACCTCCCGCTTGAGCCACCCCGACAGCTCACGGTCCTGCGCCAACGTATCCCGCTTGCGCAGCGCCTTGGCAAGCGTCCGGTCGAGGGCATCGAGCTCCACCGGCTTGGTCAGGTAGTCGAGCGCGCCGCGCTGCATGCAGGTCGACACGGTGGCGGCGTCACCTTGCCCCGAGAGCATCACGATCCCGACGTCCGGGTCGATCTCGAGCACCTCGGCGATTACCTCGGTGCCCGGCATTCCGGGAAGACCGACGTCCAGGAGCACGAGGGCGGGGGCCGCGTTCCGCATGCAGGCAACTGCCTCGGTCCCGGACGCGGCCTGCAGCACCTCGTACCCACGGCGCGCGAGAAATCGCGCGAGGGTGCGCCGCACGGCCTCCTCGTCATCCACGACCAGGACGCGGGTATGCTCCATCACTCTGGGACTCGTCATGCCATGGCTCCTGCAGGCGGGGTTGCTCCCGTCACGCGGTCGGCGGCCATCAATGTCTCGCGGATCGCCGCCACCTCGCGTCGGTCGGCAAGGAACGCATCCACGACCGCCGGATCGAACTGCCGTCCACGCTCCGCCTCGATCATCTCGAAGACCGTATCCAACGGCAGGGCGGCGCGATACGGCCGATCGCTGATGAGGGCGTCGAACACATCCGGCACGGCACAGATTCGCCCAAACACCGGAATCGCCGTTCCCGCCAGACGCCGCGGATAGCCGCCCCCATCCCACCGCTCGTGGTGGGTGAGGCAGATCTCCGCACCGGCGCGGAGCACCGCAGACAGGGATCCTTCCAAGATGCTGGCGCCGATGACCGTGTGTTGCTGCATGATGCGGCGTTCGGTGTCATCGAGCGGTCCGGGTTTCCGGAGGATCGCATCCACCACACCGATCTTACCGATGTCATGGAGCGGCGCGGCGTGCCGGACGATCTCCCGCTGCTCGGATGGGAGCTTGAGGCGCGCCGCGATGAGCCCTGCATAGCACCCGATGCGCTCGATGTGCATGGCCGTTTCATGGTCTCGGTAGCCGGTGGCAACGACGAGGCGCCGAATCGAGTCCAGGTGGGCCCGATGGGTATCGCGCTCCGCGGCCGCGGAGCGCTCGAGCGCCAGACGCAGGGCGGCGGTGCGCGCCAATACCTGCGTCTCGAGCTCGCGTTCGTGATCCCGCAAGCGATCGGCCGCGGCTTTCATGCGGAGCAGCCAGGTCGTCCGCAGTCGCAGCTCCGTGAGGTCCGGGGGTTTGGTGATGAAGTCGTTGACCCCCGCCTCGATGGCGCGCAGGCGCGCGGCCCGCCCGTTGAGACCCGTGATCATGACGATGGGGAGGTCGGCGAAGGCCGGGTTGGCGCGGATTCGTTCCGTCACGTCGAACCCATCGAGACCGGGCATGTCCGCATCCAACAGGACGAGGTCCACGCCGAGTTCCAGCTTGGCGAGGCCCTCGCGGCCCTCGCCCGCCACCTCGACCTCGTGACCGAACGACCGGAGCATGCGACCCATCGTGGTGCGCACATGCGCGTCGTCGTCGACGACCAGCACGCGATGCCGGCGGCCCTCCGACGCAGGGGCCGCCCGACCGGTCGCTGGGCGACCCTGCCAGCGGGGCTCGGCTTCGGCCACGATCAGTCGCCCGGCGGCGAGGGAGGCACCGGCACGTCGGTATCCCCCGCGGCGAGGACGGCGTCAATCGCGTAGCGCAGCTCATCCACTGAGAATGGCTTGGGGAGGGCTCGGAAGGCGCCGAGCCGGGTGGCCAGCTCCAGCGTGATCTCCCGCGACAGGTAGCCCCCTCCCGTCGTTACGATCACGCGCACGCCGGGGAACTCCTGGCTCATGCGCAGGGTCGTCTCGATACCGTCCGCGCCCGGCATGTACACATCCATGAGGACCACCTCCGCACGATGTGCGCGGAACGTCGTCACCGCCGCGCGTCCGTCTTCGGCCGTCCAGACTTCGTGCCCGAGCCGCTCCGCCATGCGCCGTGCGACGTTCCGAAACGCGATATCGTCGTCCACGATGAGTACTCGTGCCATCATCCCCTCTCGTCGTTCGTCGAGCCGAGGTCCGCGACCGCCTGGTCAAGCACCTGCCGTACCCGTTCGAGGAGCGCATCACGCGCAAACGGCTTCTGGATCACGGCCACCTGCTGGTGCTCGAGCAGGCGCCGCAGATGGGTGTCATCCGTGTAGCCCGTCATGAACATCACGCGGAGGCCTGGTCGGAGACGCTGGGCGCGGATCGCGAGCTCCCGACCCCCGAAGTCGGGAAGCACGACGTCCGACAGGAGCAGGTGCACCGGTCCCGGCCTCTCGGCAAGGAGCGCCAACCCCTCCTCCGCGCTCGCCGCCTCCAGCACCGTGTATCCTCGCTCGGCGAGGATCCGCCGGGCGATGCGCCGCACCGCGTCCTCGTCTTCGACGACGACCACCGTCTCACTCCCCGTGGGCGCCGACCGGACGATCGGTGGGGCATCCGATGCCACGCCCTTGTCCGACCGCGGCAGATAGACCTTCATCGTGGTGCCGACGCCCTGTTCGCTGTACGCGGCGATGTAGCCATCGGCTTGCTTCACGATTCCAAAACACGTCGCGAGCCCGAGACCGGTGCCCTGCCCGCCGGGCTTGGTCGTGAAGAACGGCTCAAAGAGGTGCTGCTTCACCTCGTCGTGCATGCCCGTGCCCGAGTCGCTCACAGCCAGCAGGACGTAGGATCCAGGCTTGGCTCCGCGGTTGGCGAGAACGAAGGTGTCGTCCAGCACCACGCTCTGGGTGGTGACGGTGAGCGTTCCCCCGTGCGGCATGGCGTCCCGCGCATTGACGACGAGGTTCATGAGCACCTGCTCGACCTGCGCGGGGTCCGCCTCGACGAGATCGGGCGCCGCGGCCAGGTCCAGCTCGATGTGGATGGACGCCTCGAGCAACCGGCCCAACATTTTTTCGGCATCGGTCACCAGCCGGTTCACGCTGAAGACCTGCTTCTCCACGATCTGCTTCCGGGAGAACGCCAGGAGTTGGCGGGTGAGCAGGGCCGCGCGGTCGCTGGCCTTCTTGATCTCGAGTAGCGACTCCCGCAGCGGCGCCGATTCCGGGAGATCCTCGATCGCGAGTTCCGCTTCGCCGCGGATGATCGTGAGCAGATTGTTGAAATCGTGGGCCACCCCACCGGCCAGCCGCCCCACCGCTTCCATCTTCTGCGCCTGGTTCAGCTGCTCCCGCAGCAGACGCTGCTCCGTCACGTCTTCCATCACGTTGATGAGGTGGTTGGCCGCGCCGGCCGCATCGCGCGCCACGGCGGACGTGAGCTTCACCCAGATCGGCCGCCCGTCGCTCCGGAGATACCGCTTCTCCAGGCGAACCGTGCTCCGCCGGCCCGACAGCAGTTCGTCCCGCAGGCGGTCGAGGTTGCCTGACATATCATCCGGGGCCGTCACGTCTTGGAAGCGCATCGTGAGTAGCTCGTCCACCGAGTAGCCCAACATCTCGGCAAACCGGCGATTGGCCCGCACGAAGCGACCCTCGAAGTCCACATGGGAAATCCCCACCGCAGCTTGCTCGAACGTTCCGCGGAACCGGGCCTCGCTCTCGCGCAATGCCGCCTCGGCCTGCCGTCGCTCGGTGACGTCACGGATCACCGCGGAGAAGAAGCGCTGCGCCCCCTGGGTCCAGACCCGGCTGAGCGCCACCTCGGCCGGAAAGGTGGTGCCGTCCCGTCGCCGGGCTATGCCCTCCGTGACCCGGTCCGGGATCACGGCCGCGCCCGACTCCCGCGCCCCCTTCGACTCCCGCCCGTTCCCCGCTGCGCCGAGGTCCGGCAGCAAATCGGCGAAGTGCACGTCCCGGATCTCGGACTCCTCGTAGCCAAACCGCTCGAGCGCCACCCGGTTCCAGTACACGATTCGACCCGACGCGTCCACCGCGATGATGGCATCCGAGGCCGAGTCGGCGACGGCCCGGAACCGGCCTTCGCTGTAGCGCAGGGACGAGAGGGCCGCATTCCGCTCGGACACATCCTCCTTGATCGCGATGAAGTGCGTGATGGCACCCGACAGATCGCGCACCGGCGTGATCTGCATCTCTTCCGCATAGAGCGTCCCGTCTTTGCGACGGTTGGTGAGCTCGCCGCGCCACGGCTCACCGGCCGTGATCGACCGCCACATGGCCCGGTAGAACGCGTCGTTTTGCTCTCCGGACTTGAGGAAACTCGGATTCCGTCCGACGACCTCGGCCGGCTCGTACCCCGTGAGCCGCGTGAAGGCCGGGTTCACCCATTCGATTGCACCCGTGCGATCCGTGATGACGACGCCGTTGGCGGCCGCGTCCAGGGCCGCTGCCTGCAGGCGCATCACCCGTTCGGTCTCCCGTTCGACCGTCACATCGCGCGCGACCCCTTCGACGGCCACCACCCGGCCGGTGGCGTCGCGCACGTACGAGACATGCACGTCCATCCACACGACCGATCCGTCCTTGCAGATCACCCGGGTGCGGAACGGCCGCCGGTCGGCCAGGGGCTCGCGCCGGGCCGCATCCACGACCGGCTCGTCGTCCGGATGGATGACGGTGTCGAGGAGGTGCGGGTTGGCACGCAGGTCCTCGGCACTGTAGCCCGTGATGCGCATCGCCGCGGGGCTGAGGTACTCGAACTCCTGGTCCGGCCACAGCCGATAGCGGAACACGATGTCCGGTACGTGTTCGGGCGGGAGTTCCGGCCGCCGCGACTTGGCGCTGAGTACGTCCATCCGCTGCCCGGCATCGGTCACTCTGGTCTTGATCACCAGGAGACGGGTGGCTCCGTTGACGCCCACCAGCTTCCCATCCACGCGCACCCATGGAGCATCGCCACCAGCCGGCCACCTGACGGTGAGCGTGAACGCGCGGGGGCCTCCCGCCAGGGCGTCCCGCACCCGTCGCGCGATCTCGGCCAGGTCCGATCCTCCCTCCGTGGCCGCGCGCCGCATGGCGGCGAGGTAATCGGCGCCCGGCAGCAACGCCGGGCCGCCCGGCCACGCGCTCACGAGTTCGCGCCAGGCGCTGTTCGCGACGAGGATGGTCCCGGTTTCGTCGAGGACCGCTCCGGGAATGGGGAGCAGTTCCACGGTCTCGGCCGCGCTCACCACCGCCATTGGCTCCGGGTGCCTCGGCTCCAGACCCTGGATCACCTGGGATACGATGGCGGCATCCCCGGACTTGTCCAAGAACGCGGCCGCACCCAACGCCAGACACCGTTCGCGGTACTCTTCCAGCACGTGGTTGGTCAGCACGATCACCGCCGGCCGGGACGGCCGCTCGCGCAGCGCCTCGAGCACCGCGATCCCGCCGCCGCCCGGCATGCTGAGGTCGAGAACAACCGCATCCGGGCGTGCGGTCTCGATCAACGCCAGCGTCTCCTGGGTATCGCACGCCTCCGCGACCACCGAGACCCGCGGATTCTGCAGCAGCTGCGCGGATACCCGCTGGCGCAGGAGCGCCGAGTCGTCCGCGATGAGAATCCGCATTGTGTCACCGGTACCGGTCATGGCGTGGTGTCCGCTTCGGACCTCCAACCTAGGGCGTGACCCGTGGCCCCATCATCGGGGGCGAGCGGGAATCCCTGTGCGACGTGGGGAACGGAGGTGTCGGCGGGAGACGGACACACCCTGAGGCCTCGGACGGGCTGCGCAATAGGCCGCGGCGCCGTGCGCGATTTGCCGACCCATCAGGGTCGTGGCCCGCCGAAACCGCAGTCCCACGCCTTGGCGCGTGGTGTGCCCGTAAGCCGTTACTTAGCAACGTGATGATAGGGCGCCGATCGCCGGCACTTCCCGGTCTGACTGGCAGACCCGGGGCCCGGAGGCCCTACTCGGCAATACCGTGCTGGACCGCGTAGCGGATGAGGTCGGCGGTTGTCTTGAGGCGGAGCTTCTCGAGAATCCGCTCCCGGTAGGTGCTGACGGTCTTGGGGCTCAGCTCGAGGGCGGCCCCGATTTCCTTGACGCTGAGCCCCCGGCCCAGCGACTGGAGGACCTGGAACTCCCGGTCGGAGAGGTGCTCGTGATCGGGGAGCACCGCGTCTCCGGTCAGATGGGCCGCGAGGTGCTGGGCCAAGGTCTCGCTGATGTACCGCAACCCGCGCGAGGCGCGCCGGATGGCGTCCTGGAGGTCGTCCGGGGAGCGCTCCTTGGTGACGTAGCCCGTAGCACCCGCCTTGAGCGCCCGCTCCGCGTACTCTTCTTCCGCGTGCCCGCTCAGCACCACCGTGTGGACGGTGGGGTGCTGTTCCCGGAGCACGCGGAGCGTCTCGAGGAATCCCCTGCCCGGCATGGCCACGTCAAGCAGGACGACATCGGGCTGCTCGGCCGCCACGGCGGGAAGCACGCCGTCTCCGGTCTCGACCTCGCCGACCACGCGGATGTCCGTGGTGCTCTCGAGCATCCGCCGGATACCGTCACGTACCAGCATATGATCATCCGCGATGAGCACTCGGATCATGGCATCTCCGCTCCAGCGTGACGCATCACAGACCTGCCGGATATCGCTGACCAGGCCGCGCGGGCCCTGCCGCACTGCACCCCGAGCCTACCCCACGCGCAGGTGGCTCTTGGCTGGGCGCCCGGATGCAATCGAGGACCTGTCATGCAATCTGCGACCCCCTGGTGCGCTGCGCCACACCGTGTTCCCGGGCCGGTCGTTCCGCTCCTCCCGGCGGGACCATGCCTGCCGCGCTGGATCGAGGCGCCGCGCCGTACCGCCGACTGGCCCCCTGACGGACCTCAGAGAGAACTCGCGCTCGGCCCCCCGACCGCAGCCTGGTCTTCGATCACCCCTGCCGGGTCCCACCCCCCGGCGCACGGCATCGCCAGACTCACGACCGTCCCCTGCGGGCGCTGCGCTCCGACGGTCACGGTTCCTCCCCATGCGGCGGCCCGTTCCTGCATCCCGAGAATCCCGAGTGGCGTCCGATCGCTCGGCCGATCCTCCGGAAGGCCGCGCCCGTCGTCGCGCACCTCGAGCCGGAGCCAGTCCCCGTCGACCGCCGCCACGATCTCGACTCGGGTCGCCTCCGCATGCCGCGCGACGTTGGTCAGGGCCTCCTGAATGATCCGGAAGACCGCAAGGCCCCGACCCGGCTCGATTTCCGGGATGCTGTCCAGTCCGATGAGCTCAACTGGCAGGCCCGCGCGCCGCCCCAGCTCACGCACCTGCCATCGGATGGCGGCCGCGAGCCCGAGATCATCGAGCACCCCCGGGCGGAGCTCACCCGACATGCGCCGGACGAAGTCCACCATCGTGTCGACGAGCCGTAGCGACTCGTTCGTCCGGTCCCGGGCGTCATCGTCGTCGCGGGGGAGGCGCGTTCGCAGCCAGCTCAGGTCCATCTTCAGGCCCGTGAGATCCTGACCCATCTCGTCGTGCAGCTCGCGAGCCATACGCGCCCGCTCGGCTTCCCGCGTCTGTTCCTGCGCGAAGGCCATCTGGCGGATGCGCTCGCGCGACGCATAGACCTCCGCCTCGGCGCGCTTCCGCTCCGTGATGTCCGTGTGGGTACCGAGCAGGCGCGTCGGCCGCCCGGTTTCGTCCCACTCGACCGCTTTCCCAACGGCAAGCACCCACTTCCACCCACCGTCCTTGGTGCGGAGCCGGAACTCCGCACCGTAATCGGGGCGTCGACCAGCGATGTAGTCGGCATACCGCTGCGCCACCGCGGTGCGATCGTCCGGGTGAATCTGCTCGAGCCAGGAGGCGTGCGTCACCTCCAACTCGTCGGGCTCGAAGCCGAGCATGCGGCAGTATTCCGCACTCACCACGGATGTGCCGGTCCGGACGTTGGAGTCGAACAGCCCCTGATTGGCGGCGGTCACCGCGAGCCGCAGCCGCTCCTCACTCTCGGCCAGCGCCCGCTCCGCGGCCTTCCGCTCCGTGATATCCTGCCCGATCCCGATCATGCTCCCGTTCGACAGGCGCACGTTGGCCCACATGGTGTCCAGCACCCGTCCATCACGCAGGACCGTACGAAAATCATCCCACTCCCCCGACGCCTCCCTGATGCATCGCAGGACGCGGGCATGCTCCTCCGGGTCGGGATAGAACTCCGCCATCAGGTTCGGATGCGCCCGGCACTCCTGGAGGCTCCATCCCAGAATGCGTTCCCATGCGCCGTTCACGAACTGGACCCGCCCCGCCGAGTCGAACACGCCGAGCATCACCGGGACGTTGTTGACGATGCGCTCGAGCACCTCCTGCTCCTTGCGCAGCGCATCCGCGATTCGGCGCCGCTCGGTAATGTCCGTGAGCGCGCCCACCATCGCCACGGTACCGTCATCCTGCACCAGCGGCGCCTCGCGCACCTCCACCCAGATGAGGCGGCCCCGCGCGGTCCGCAACTGCAGCTCGTAGGGCGGCTGGCGCTCGCCCGTCGCCAACGCGCGCTCGGTGGCGTCAATGCCCGCCTGGTTCTCGGGGTGATCGGTGAGGAACGCCGTCCACCGTCGTGGGGCATCCTCCGGCTCGCAGTCGAGCACGTCCCGGACCTGCGGGCTCACGTAGGTGACCGTGCGGTCGGCCGTGTGGCTGTAGAACACGTTCGTGCTGTGCTCGACCACGTGGCGGAGCTGCGCTTCGAGCTTGCGCCGCTCCGAAACGTCCGTCGAGATCCCGAACATCGCGGTGACCCGACCGCTCGCGTCCACGACCACTTCCGCCGTGGCCTGGACGTACCGCACTTCTCCATCGGCACGGAGGATCCGGTATTCCCGTGCCCCGCCCCGCTTCTCCCGCGCGAACCGGTCGAGGTCCGCTTCGACGGCCGCCCGATCGTTCGGGTGCACCATGCCAAGGTAGGCCTCGTACGTTCCGTCGAACTCGTGTGGCTCGAGCCCGTACAGTCGACAGTGTCCCACCGACCACGTGACACGCGCCGTCTCGGCGTCGAAGCGCCAGTTGCCCATCACCGCCACGCGCTCCGCCGCGGCGAGGCGGTCGAGCGAATGTTGGAGCGCTCGCTCCACCTGCTTCCGTGCCGTGATGTCCCGCAAGATCGAGCGCGAGGCAATGATGGTCCCCTCCGGGTGGCGCACGGCCGTCGCCTGGAGGCTCACCTCGATGGTCGTCCCGTCGCGTCGCCGCACGAGCAGTTCGCTGTCCACGACCTCGCCGACCTCTTGGAGGGTCCGCATCCCCGCTCGTACCGCCGCGTGGCTTTCGGGTGCATACACCTCGAACACGGATCGGCCCACCAACTCCTCGCGGCGATACCCGAGCGTCCGGACGGCCGTCTCGTTGCACACGAGGATGCGTCCGGTCGCCAGTTCAACCGACCAGTACATGGACGGTGCGTGGTCATAGAGGTCTTGGTAGCGTCGCTCCGATTCGCGCACGGCGTCCTGGGCCGCGTGCGCGGCCAAGCTCTGCGCCAGCAGGTTCGCGACGGATTGGACGAATCCCACATCGTCAGCGCTGAACGGGCGCACGGTGCGACTGTGCGCCCCGAGCACACCATACGGTCGGTCCGCATCCCCGATGACGACGCTGATGCCACTGCGCACGTCGTGGGTCGTGAGCAACGGCGGTGCCCGAAAGCGCGACTCCCTCTCGAAGTCATCGACCACGACGGGTGCACCCTGCCTGAGCGTGTAGCCCGCCTGGGATGCCCCGTTCCCCTCCACGTACGCGGTGCCTACGAGCCCCGCCTCCCACCCAACCCCGGCCACGAGCCGCAGTCGGGTCCCTCCCGGTTCACACTTCAGCACCTGGACGAGTTCGACCTCGAGTCCCTCCGCCACCATCCGCGCCGCCTCGCGCTCGAGGTCCATGAGCGCCGTGTCCGAGAGCGCCAACGTACCGAGTTCGACAACGGCGGCCTGCTGCCGCAGCTGACGTTCCAAGACGGCGTGTGCAGCAATCCGCTCCTCCACCTTGTGCCGAGCGTACGTAATGGCGCCTTCCAGCTCGCGCGCCATCCGGTTGAACGCGGCCTCCAGACCGCCCAGTTCGTCCGTACCCGATTCCGGAACGCGGTGCCCCAGGTTTCCTCCCGCAAGCTCCAGGGCTCCGAGATGCAGGGACTCCAGGCGGTGCCCCAAGCGGCGGACGAGCCACCAGGAGGTGCGCAGCACGACGAGGATCAGGAGGGCCAGCGACAGGAAGACGGCGTTGCTGAGGTCGCGCGAGGTCCGCTCCATCATCTCGTGGGTCCGCTCGTTCAACTCGAGGGCATCAGCCACGATCAATGGAGACTCGGCGACGATCTGTCCCACGAGCGCACGTTGTTGCGCCGCGACGGTGTCCTCGACGTCGGTCGGGGCGCCGATCAGCCCGCCAAGGTCCCGCGCCGCCCGGACAAGGCGCTCAACCTTGTCCACCTGGCCCGCGATCCGTGCCATGAGTGTCAGCTCGAGCTGCGCTTCATTGGACAGGGCGTCCACGACCTGGCGCAGTTCCCCCACCCGGTCCTCGAGCGAATCAAGGAGCGCCGGCGCGGGGATCAGAGCAAACGCCTCCGCCGCGTGCTGGACGTGACTGCCGCAGCGTATCATGTCGAGGGTGAGCGCGTGCGCCCCGGCCCCGCGAGCTTCCGAACGGCGCTCGATGATCGCAGTGATCCCGACCGCCAACACGGCCACCACGGTGAGGCCCACCCCGAGCAGCAGCCGCCGGCGCAGACTCATCCGCGTCTCGCTCCGAGCCACCCCTGTGGGCGGCCCCTTGCCAGGTACCACACGTGTCCCGCCATCGGCGACGCCTCTCCCCGCTCGTACCCCCCGTGCGGCGCCTCAACCCCGCACATGCCCATGAGGCTCTGGCGCGCACCGGTACCAGGATAAGGCGCGCCGAGGGAGAGGAATGTCGGCCCACTGGGCCTTGGCGTGTGGGAATCGGCGACCGCGCCTGTCGGGCGGAGGACTACATCAACGGCTCGGCGACCGCGAGGGGACGCAAGATGGGGCCGTCGTCAATCACCTCGGGCGGGGTGATCGTCCGGTCCACACCCGTGGCGGGGGACGATGGCCGTGTCCGGAGTGCCGTGTCAGTTGGCGGTATACGCCAAGGTGATCGTCGCGCCCGTCACGCCGCTGGCGGCCTCAGCCCGCTGGGGGAACCGGGCCAGCAGCCGCTCGCCGTCCGCAACCACCGCGAGGGTCGCGTCAGTCCCTGCGACGGCCACCGAACGACAACGCCCGACCGCGCCAGATGGCCGGCAGACCTGCATCGTGACGGGGCTCGCGTTGACTCGGGACAGGCCTGACAGCCGTCCGGAGACCGCAATCGTGGAGTGGAGCGGGGCGGCGATCGAGAACGCCGATGTCGAGGGGAGCAGCCCTCCAGTCGCTGTGGAGGCGGTGCTTTCAAACGGATCGAACGGCATGCGGTCCAAGGTTCCGATATCGGTCACCACGGCCATCACCTCCATGGTGGCCGACGCCGGCTGTGCAGGCAGGGGAGTCGAGCACACCATCGCGCCGACCACCGTGGCGCCACTCACCCGTCTGCTCAGACTCGCGAACCACATGCTGATCTCCCACGTCTCCGCACCCGCGTGCGGCCGGTTCCATCGGGGGCCGATGGACGATCCCAAGGTGGCAGCGCGCCAACACTGGTCCTATCCGTGGGGGGGGACCACGTGGCGTACGACATGGGACCGACCGGTGTGGGGGTGCGCGCGCGGTGCGTGTAGGGATCGTGCCGACCACCGCCGTGCATTCGTGCGCTGGCGCACGCTGGCAGGGGGCCTCTCGTGCGCCAGCACACACCGGCTACTCGCGATGGGTCCTGCAGACGGGCTTCGGGTCGGAGACGGCGCTTGCGCCGATCGGGTTCACCGAATGACGGGATGGCGGGCCACGGTGACGGTGCGCACCTTGCGGCCGGTCGTAGCACCGGCGTCGTGCCGACCGCGGCACCGCGGTCAGGGCACGACGATCAGCGGCCGCGTGAGCGCACGCGCCGCCGTCTCCGGATCCGCGTCGGGCGCCACCACGTACCGGAACGCCACCCGGCCCTGCTGGCCGGCCCGGTAGTTCGTCTCCCAATAGTTGTTCATCACGTACGACCAGACGGTTCCCGAAGGCTGCACCTGCGTCCGCCACCCGGTGACGATCGGATCGGAGCCAAGGGCACCAATCTGCAGCACCGGAACGTCGAGCATGACGAGCGTGACCGTGTGCGCTGTCGCGCTCGACCCATCCCGCAGCTGGATCCAGCTTCGTGCACTGAAGTAGTTGCGATTGGCACCCGGCAGCTGCTCCTCCTCGAGCGTGGCCGCGCCCCCGGGTACACTGATCCGCACGGATGCCGGGTCGCCGGCGAACGCGAACCGATACAACACCGCCTCCGGATCGTAGACGAGCCGCTTGTCCAGGCGGGCGATGATCTCGATGCGCGGGAGGCCGTCCACCAGGATCACTTCCGTCTCGATGCCGGTGGTGCCTGGCGCCGCTGCCCGCCAGACGAGTGATCGGACGATCGGCCCCGATTCGCC
>Ga0224505_10001309_pt1 | contig 15926 bp, 12 predicted proteins | sample SF_Jan12_sed_USG_FD_169102 | JGI IMG/M metagenome (GOLD analysis project Ga0224505, IMG submission 169102) | Sediment microbial communities from San Francisco Bay, California, United States - SF_Jan12_sed_USGS_4_1 | ecosystem: Environmental > Aquatic > Marine > Sediment | place: USA: California... | reverse complement strand
GCGGCCGAGCGTGCGGTCGACTGCGGCGCCGAGCGTTTCCGGCTCGGCGGACGCGGCGCGCCAGGCGACGTGCTGGTCGGGTCGCACCAACATCGCCCCGTCGGACTCGAGCCGGCAGCGGATCCGCCAGTCGTCGCCGACCTCGGTGTCGGTGCCGATCCGGACCTGCCGCACGTGAGCCCCGGGACCGGCGACGGCGCTCGACCAGATGTCGTGGGCGCCGAAGCTGATCAACGTGAGGGTGTCGGATCCGACGAGGTCCAGCGTCGAACGCCCGTCTTCGGTCCAGGCATGGGGGAGGCGGGCGCCGACGGCGGCGTCGGGGTCGAAGCGGGACGGATGTTGCATCGGTGGTGGAGGGTCGCCGTCACGGGCGAGGGCGCCGTCGGTGTAGCAGTAGCCGAGCTGGAGGCCGATCATGTCGAAGTGCGTCGCCTGGTCGGCGACCGCGGCCTCGATGACTTCCCGGCTGGCGGGGTCTGCGAGCGATTCGTGCATCGCCTGGCTGGTGGGTGAGGTCGTGAGGCCGAGGGCTTCGATCAGGCTGATCATCTTGAACGCGTTGATGGTGCTCTGTTCGCAGTTGAGCTCGGCCACGGGACGGCGCTCACGCTCGTAGGTGTCGAGGATGGACTGATCGGCCCACCCGTCCTCGACGGCACCCAGCTTCCAGATCAAGCCGTGGGCATCGGCCACGCCGGTGTTGAGGCCGAGCCCGCCGGTGGGAGGGAATCGGTGGGCGGCGTCACCGATCAGGAAGATCCGGCGGTCCCTCATCCGTTCAGCCACCTGGGCGCTCATGTGCCAAGACCCCGTGCCGAGGATGTCGACGGCCACATCGGGCTCGCCGATGGCGGCGCTGACGATCTCGCGGCACCGGGCCGGGCCATAATCGTCGGCCGATTCCTCGGCCGGGTCGAAGCCGACCATGAACACCCACTCTCGGTCGATGTCATGGGCCACGAACACCCCGGTGGCGGCGGGGTCCATCACGAAGTGGAGGACCCCGGGCCGGTCGGCGACGATCGCACGCAGATCGGCGCCGAAGTGGACGGCGATGAAGCTCTGGAGGCTCGCCGGGCCGATCATCTCGATGCCGAGGGATCGGCGGAGCCCGCTGGCTGCCCCGTCGGCAGCGAGGACGAAGCGGCTCCGCACCTCGATGGCTTCGCCGGTGTCGAGGTCGCGGATGACCGACGTGACTCCGTCGGCGTCCTGTTCGCTCGACTCCCACGCGGTTCGGTAGCGGACCTCGGCCATGGCCGTGGCCTGCACCGCCTCGGACAACAGCGGCTCGAGCCGGTGCTGGGAGATGTTGCGCAGCGGCGTGGGCGTGACGGCGAGGCACTCGTCGCCCTGCCGTTCGAACGGGAGTCGGCCGATCAGCTCGCCGTTGAGTCGGGTCACGAAGTTGACGTGGCCGGCGTCGGCCGGGTCCTTGGCGAGGGCATGGATGGCGTCCATGTCCAGGCCGGCCTGGCGGAAGATCTCCAGGGTTCGCGCGTTGACGACGTGGGCGGCTGGGTGGCGTCGTGCGCCGTCGCGCTGTTCGACCACGAGGCAGCGCCGCTGGTCGTTGGCGAGGAGCCGGGCGGCGGTGAGCCCCACCGGCCCGGCTCCGACGACGAGGTACGGGATGTCGAGGGGTGCCGGCATCTAGAGGAGTCCCGGGTAGCTGCCGCCGTCGAGCTGAAGGTTCTGCCCCGAGATGAAGCCGGCCTGGGCGCTGCACAAGAAGGCGCAGGCGTCACCGAGCTCGCTGGGCCGGCCCAGACGGCCGGCGGCGATGGTCGTCTTCATGTGTTCGTAGGCGGCTTCGACCGTGATGCTCGCCAGTTGGGCGTGCAGCTCGGCCATCTGCTGTTGACGGCCCGTGTCGAAGCGCTCGGGGAGCAGATTGTTGATCGTCACGTTGGCGGCCGCGACATCCTGCGAGAGCGCTTTGGCCACCGAGGTCAGCCCGGTGCGGGCGCCGGTCGAGAGCCCCATCGGCGACCGCGGCGTCTTGACCATGGCGGAGGTGATGTTGACGATTCGCCCGAAGCGACGCTCGACCATGCCGTCGAGGAGGAGCCGGATCATGGCCAGCGGCGTCAACATGTTGGCGTCGACCGCCTCGAGCCAGTCGTCGCGGCCCCAATCGGCGAACCGGCCAGGGTTGGGACCGCTGTTGTTGTTCACCAGGATGTCGGGTTCGGGGCATGCCTCGAGCAATGCCTCGCGGGTCGCCGGGTCACCGATGTCGCCCTGCACAGCCCGGACGTCGACGCCGTGAGTGTCGGCCAGGCGGCGGCGCGCATCGTCGAGGGCATCACCATCGCGACCGTTGATGGTGGGGTGGACGCCCTCGCGGGCGAGTGCATCGGCGCACGCGAAGCCGAGCCCCTGGCTGGACGCACAGACGATTGCGTACCGGCCTCCGATCCCGAGATCCATCGTGGGACTACTCTGCCGGTCCGTCGAGCCGGTCGGAGAACGCCGTCAGCCACCCGTCGAGCGTCTGGAACTCGGGCAGTGACTCGATCTTGCTGCGGGTCGTGGTCTCGATCGCTTCGTCGTCGGCGCCGAGGTCGAAGCCATCGGCGTAGGGCTGGGCCACGTGGAACGGCGAGTCGACGAAGCACTCGAGGCCGTTTCCTTCCGGATCGTTGAAGTACAGGGACCAGGCGTTGCCGTGCGAGATGGGGATGACCCCCTCGATCCCGGCCTCGGCCAGCTTGGCTCCGATGGCGCGCAGATCATCGAGGCTGCCCGTCCGGAAGGCGAGGTGGTCGGCCATCACGAACTCGTGGTCGGGTGTGGGCAGCCCGCTGATCAGCACGATCTGGTGGTGCTGGGTCGGGTCCTGGCAGAGAAAGGCCAGCTCCGAGCCGTCACCGGCCGAGCCGCGGTTGGTGACGTGGAAGCCGAGTACGTCGCAGTAGAAATCGGCCATCTTCTCGATGTCGCGGACCGCGATGGTCGAGTGGCTGAGGGTCAGTCGCGGCGTCGCGTTGTCCGGCATCAGGTCGTCCTCTTCCTTTGGTGAATGATTAATTATGAGAGTATTCCCAATATTGAGGATACTGTCAATCCAGGATAGGATCTCCTCATGCCGCAGCGCCCGAGCGAGCCCGTCACCAGGGGGCACAAGAAGAAGGAGCGAACGCGACGCCAGCTCATCGCGGCTGCCGTCGACGTCATCGCCGATCGGGGAGAGGCCTTCAGCGTCAGCGACGTGGCCGCCCGAGCCGGGGTCGCCAACGGCACCTTCTACAACTACTTCCCCGACCGGGACGCGCTCATCGCCGCCATCGTGCCCGAGGTCGTCGCATCGTTCGCCGCCGAGAGCGCCGTCGCCGTCGCCGAGGAGGATCCGGCGGTCCGGTTCGCCTCCATAACCGCGCTCGCGCTCACCCGCGCGTTGGTCGCGCCGGACGAGATGCAGGTGCTCCTCCGTCTCGACGCGGCGCAACAGGAGATGCTCGGTGGCGAACCGGTACGGCATCTACGCCATGACCTCGCCGCCGGGCTCGCAACGGGTCGATTCACGGTGGGGCCCAGCGACGCCGTGCTCGACGTCATGGTGGGGTCGCTGCTCACTGCCGCTCGGCGCATCGTCGACGGCGGTGGTCACGGCGACTACCCGCAGGAGGTCGTCCGACAACTCCTCCGCTCACTCGGCGTCACCGACCCCGAGGCGAGCACCATCGCCGAACGGGCCATGACGGCAGCCCGCGAACAACAGATCGAGCACTGAACGGCACCGTGGCTCTGGTCGGGGCGGGCCATACTCGATGCATGTGGCGACGTCCTGCGGCGATCCTGGCCATCGCCGCCGCGCTGACGGCTGCCTGTGGCAGTGGCACGGGCACGAGCGCATCGCCGTCGAACGCGACGGGCGCAAACACCGATTCCCAGGAGGCCCAGACCTCGCCCAACGGTCCGATCATGGTCGCCGGGGCCGAGCGCGACACCCTTGCCCTCGTCGACCCGGCCGACGGGTCTGCACGCGCCATCGACCATCCTGCCCACCTCGTCGGTGAGCCGGCGTTTCTGAGCGGCACCGGAGGCCCCGACGGCGTCTATGCGCTCGCGGTCACTCCCGAAGATGCCTTCGTGTTCCATGTCGAGACGGGAACGGTGCAGAACTCCGTTCCGCTCGGCGACCTCCTGGGCGTCTCGCCGTCGCCCGACCCCGAGGCGGCCCTGTTCAGCCATGAGGAACAACTCACCGTCGTCGATCTCCGCACTGGCCGACTCATCGACGTCGGAGGCTCCGACCCTGGCCTGGCGCGACTGCGGGTCGACGCGGGTAGCCGAAGAGCGGTCGTCAGTCGGGGAAGCGGTGGCGGTGAGCTCGTCGACCTCGAACGGGGGACCAGCAAGCGCCTCGCTGATGACCTGCTCCTGATCGGCGATGGGCTGGACCACGAGGGCCGGCGGGTGTTCGTCGCGCGCCGAGGCTCGTCAGAGCCTCTCGAGCGCCAGCTGCTGGTGGTCGGCTTCGACGACCCCGAGTCATCAGAGGTCTGGTACGAGTCGGCGACCGTCGAGGCGCAACTGACCGGCTACGCCTGGAGCGGCGACGTCATCGTGGCGGTCGATCTGGCCGGGCGTGTCCTCGTCCTCGACGGCACGGAACCCGAACAGATCGGCACGCTCGGTGATGGTGGGACTGGGCCGTCGCGCGTGTACGGCGCCGCGGACACGGGGGCCGTGTTGGTGTCACGGAGCGACCGCACGGGCGAGCGATGGCACCGGGTCGATCCGTCGAGTCGAGACGTCCAGCCGCTCCCCGAGCTCGACGGACTGGAGCCCCTCGGCGATGAACGACTTCCGAGCGCGTTGATCCTCGGCGAGGGCGACGGCGCGGTCGAATGGTCACGGCTGGTCGTCGTCCCCATCGAGAACGCCGATGCAATCGAGATCATGGCACTCGATGCGCCGCAACCGCTGGTCGTCTCGGCCGTCGGCGGCGGACTGGTCATGATCACGCGAGTTGATTTCCGCCGGCGCGAGTACGCGCTGGTCGACGCCCGCGACGGGTCGATCGCCGGTGAGGGAACCTCTGCGGGGGCCGTGGTCCTGAGTCCCGACCTCGCCCACATGGCGGTCACCCCCGACATTCGCCGACCCACAGCGGTGGTTCGCGCGATCGCCGACGACGCGCCAGCCCGCGAGCTCGGAGAAGGCGAAGCCATCGCCTGGCTCCGATCACCGGGCTGAGCCCGACGTGTCAGCTGCCGGACCCATCCGGTTGTGTCCGTCGCCGGACCTACAGTCGAGAGGTGCTGAGGATCGTGGCGATCGGTGGCGGTGAGATCGGCCGCCCGGGCTTGCCCGGCGACACCACGGAGATCGATGCGGCGATCGTTCGCTTGGCGGACAAGCCGCGACCTCGGCTCTTGTTCGTGGGAACAGCCACCCAGGACGACCCGGGGTACTTCGCCATCGTCCAGGAGCACTATGGCAGGCGCCTCGGCTGCGAGGTGAGTGCGCTCGGCCTCTACGGCCGGGGTGATCGGAGAGATGACGCGTCGCGCCAGATACACGCCGCCGACATCGTCTACGTCGGCGGTGGGAACACGTTGAGAATGATGAACCTGTGGCGGCGGCGGGGCGTCGACGAGATCCTGGCACGGGCGGCACTGGACGGAACGATCATGGCCGGGATCAGCGCCGGGGCGATCTGCTGGGCCACCAAGGGCGTGAGCGACTCCCGCTCCTACACCGCGGGCGATGATCCATGGTCGTTCATCGCCGTCCGGGGGCTCGGCCTGATCGACCTGCTCCTGTGTCCACACTTCGAACACAGGACGTCTCGCAGTGTGCTCCTGACTCGCATGGCCGTTCGGGCCAAGCGACCGGGACTCGGACTACCGGACTGCACGGCCCTTCAGGTCATGGGGGACCAGTGGCGAATCCTGTCCTGCCGTGACGGCGCGACAGCCCATCGAGTCGGCGTCACCGGCGATGCGGCGTCCATTGCCGCATCGGAGCGCTTTGCGCCACTGGGCGCGCTGGTTCATCAGCACTGATGATGCCGCCACCGCCGGCTCCGTTTCGGGGCCCTCAGCCTCGACGGGCCGAAGCGAGCACGATGGGCTGGGCCAGAGCGACCCGACCCGCGGACACCCACGACGCCCAGGTCTCGACCACCTGGGCTTCCATCGCCGCCTTGGCGGTGTCGGACGCCTTCGCGACCAACGGCGCCATGGGCGTCAGGTTGATGTACTGCCACAGGAACTCGGCCGGGGCCGGGAGGTCGAGTTGCGCCTCGTACTCGCTTGTCGCAACCCCGTCGAGGCCGGCCTCCGTGAGCAGGATCTCCAGTGCGTCGGGATCGTGCATCGAGAACACCGCTCTGACGAATCCGCCCAGCTCGGGGTCGATGTGGTCTGCGATCGCCCGTTCCATCTCCTCGAACGGGGGCTGGATCCGACCGGGCGTGTTGATGACCAGCCGTCCACCCGGCCTCAGTACCCGCTTCATCTCTGCGATGGCGGCGGCCTTGTCCTCGACGAACATCAGGCCCATCTGACACAGCACCACGTCGTAGGACTGGTCGGGCGAAGGCAGCGACGCCGCGTCGGCCTCCAGCCATTCGATCTCCGCGCCGTCCGTCTGGCTGGCAGCCGCGGCGACCTCGATCATCTCGGGAGCAACATCGATTCCCGTGACCGAGCCGCTGGCGCCCACCGCGGCGGCGGCCAGCCGAGCGATCAGGCCGGTGCCGCAGGCCACGTCGAGCACGGCCTCGCCTGGTTGCAGGCCGGCCGTCTGCAACAGCTCGGTCGCCACGGGCGTGGCGATTGCCGGGACGAAGAACTGCTCGTACGCCTGCGCAGGAGACTGCGAGAAGTTTCGGTACGTCGCGCTGGTCATGGCCGGATCATCGGCGCGTCGGCGGCGTGACGGGCTCGCAGCTCTTCGTCCCAGCCACCGTTGCAGTAGGTGGTCACGGCGCTGATCTGCCCGCTGGTCACCTCGCACACGTGCATCCGTCGCGCCACCATGTCGCCCTCGGGCGTGTGCTGGGTCTCCACGTGCTCGGTGAGAAAGCCGGTGCCGGTCGGGATCGTGCGCACAACCTCGATGTCGACCGGGCCCTCGGCGATCGTGCGCAGCTGGCCCGTGAACGCCTCACCCGGCCCCTGGAACTGGAAGCGCCACAGCGGCGGGAGCAGGTCGAAGAACGCGTCGGGCGCGAACAGGTCGGTGCGTGCCTCGAAGTCCGAGAAGCACCGATTGAACTCGGCGCTCAGCTGCTCGGCGGTGGCCTGGTCCAGCGTGGCCGCTTGGGTCGGCATTGGAATCCTCCGTGTCTTGGTCGATCGGGCGGCGCTGCGCCACCCGTGCTCACGGTACGAATTCGGCGCCGCCTCCCGCATCGCCTGAACGCCCCATTGCGCATCCGACCGCCGATGGGTCAAAGGCACCACGTCGGGCAGTCCCCATCGGGGCCCATGCGGCGGAGCTAGAGGAGACCATGCTCGTAGGCGTAGGCGGTGGCCGCAGCCCGGTTGTTGACACCCAACTTGACGAAGATGTTCTCGAGATGCCGCCGCACGGTGTGCGGACTGATCGTCAACTCCTCGGCGATCTCGGGGCTCGTCCTGCCGGCCGCCACATGGGAGAGGACCTCGAGCTCGCGCGGGGACAATCCCGCGCTGTTCGCCTCGACTGCGGAATGCGTCTGCGACCCCTCGGAGAGCGATCGGAGCCTGGCCAGATCAGCTTCGGCACCGAGCGACGCGAAGACGGCGGCCGCGTTGGCAAACTCGAGTCCTGCCGCTGTCTCGTCGCTGAGCCCCGCACAAGCGAGCCCGACCAGCACCCCCGCACGAGATGCCTCGTAGGGCATCTTGAGCTTCTGCCACATTCCAGCTGCCGCCCTGAGCTCGCTCAGCGCAGCCGCGGCATCTCCGTCGTCCAGCAGCACGGCACCTGCTGCATCCTTGGCCATGGCCTGGACGACCTCGGACGGCGATCCCGCCGCGATCTCGGCGAGCTCTTCTGAAGCGCTCCGCGCTCCCTCGCGGTCACCCGCGGCGCGCAGGATCTCCACGGCAGCAGACAGCAGGGGCACTCGACCCGATGGCCGACCGGCCTCGCTCAGCGCTCGCTGGATGCTCGCCGACGCGGTCCGCACATCGCCGCGGGCCAGGTCGAGCAGGGCCAGGCCCGGCATCGGCTCGTGGCCGGCTCGGCTCGCCCTCGCGAAGGAGTCGGCCGCCGCTTCGACCGATCCGAGCATGCGGAGCAGTTCGGCCTGCTGGTAGTAGGCGAGCCCGAGCGCGGGGTGAGGAGGGTCGCTCAACCGGTCACAGGCGAGGGCGATCGCGGCCGCGGCTTCCGGCCACTCACCCGCCGCCTGTCGGAGCTGGGACTGATGCACCAGGCACTGGCCCCGGTAGGGAACCAGGTCCGGTTGGGCCTGGCACCACCCGTCGAGGGCGTTGGTCCATTCCGATGCCCGGGCCAGGTCGAACACCTGCATGCACTCGAGAATCACCGCGCAGTAGACGAGACCCGACGCAATCGGCCCGACATCTCCGGCCTCCACCGACAGCATCACCTCGTCCAGCTTTCCCAACCCCGCGTCGGTGTCGCCCTGCGCGATCAGCGCCTGGCCGTGTCCGAGCGTGGCCAGCGCGGAGAGGTCGGGGTCATCGAACCGGGCGCCGATCTCGTTCGCCTGCTCGGCGAGCGAGATCGCGCCCGCCGGCTCTCCGGAGTCGAGCGCGCCCAGCAGGGCCGGAATCAGCAGATAGCCGGACGCGGCGCACTCGAGATGGTCGCCGATGGCCCCGTTGCTCCGGTTCAGCCAACCATTGGCGTGAGCCATCTGCCCCCGCAACATCAGCGTGAGGGCCAGCCAGAAGGAGCACAGCGCGGCCTCGGCCCGGTCCCCCGAGTCCAGATACCGCTCGTATGCCGACGACCAGGCGTCGGCGCAGGCATCGTCGTCGCCGATGAGATACGCGGCGACAGCGAGGGTCGCGAGATCGGTCACCCCGAGTTCCTGTCGCGTCGCGGCAACGAGCGATCGGTAGGTGTCCCCCCAGCCGGACTGTCCGTCGTTCGCGGATGACTCGTCGACCATCAGGAGAGCTTCGCGCTGTTCCGCGCCCGCCTGCGCCGTATGACCGCGTCGATCAGCCGCCGGGAGGCCGGTAGGAGGGCGTCATGGCTGCCGCGGCGTCGACCTCCTCGACGGTGATCAGAGGAGTCGTGGTGATCTTCACGGCCCCAGAACTGTTGATCAGCAGCGCCACCGCGGTCGCGCTCGCGGCATCGGGAAAATCGCAGATCCCGATCACATCGTGGTCACCGAACGCGTAATAGAAGGAGTCGACAGAACCGCCGACCGATTCGATCGCCGCGGTGGCCGCGGCGAGTCGCTTCGACCCGCCTTCTTGCATCAGCCCCTTCACGCCGTCAGCGGCGTAGCTCCCCCTGATCATGTACTTCGACATCGGTGTCCCCTCGAGTGCGGCGACGCCGAGGATCGGCGCACGCGGATGCACAGTAGCTGCCCCGGCATCTCACCGAGCAGCGAAGCAGGGGTGTCGCGACGGTGGTCCTGGCCACCGTCACCGCCCGCCAGCGAGCTCGAGAGGGCCGTGCTCTGCAACCGAGTCGACACCGTTCGGGGCGACGCCCTGCCCGCGCCGATCAGGTCGCAGCTCGAAATGGCGTGAGCAGCACGGCCACGACGTGCGGGCACGGTGTACGTGTCAGACGGTGTGGACGCCCGGGGGCGGCTCGTCGGCGAGCTCGGCCATCCGAGCCAACCCGCGCTCGGCGACCGCAGCCAGTCGTGCGGACGCCGCCTGAACCGCAGAGTCGTCGCGCCTTGGCGGATCGATGCGCGCCGGGTTCAGGGCGCAGCCGTCGGCCCAGGCGGCGATGTCCGGCTCGGCGCCGTAGGTGTGCGCCGCGACGGTTCCACGCACCTGCATCCTCGCCCAGTCGGCCAGGCTGTCGGGCAGGGTGTTGGGCGGACACAGTCGGTTGCGTTCCCGATCGTCGTCGCGGGTTGCTTCGACGTAGCCGGCCAGAGCCGCGCAGAAGCACGGGAAGCCGACGCGGATCGTCTGGAGTCGGATCTTGTCCGGACCCCAGAGGGGCACCAGCGGCGGGTACTGCAGGCCGGAGGCGGCGCAGTGCACGATGAGAGAGCCCGGTGCCAGGGGAACCACCCCGCCGTCCAGGACGATCTCATGGCGAGTCACGTGCTCGATGTGTCCGAGGCGAACGACCTGGTGGATGGTGCGGAGTAGATCGAGCTCCCACACGCCGAGGGTCGGCGTCTTCGCCATCGTCGGCATGACGTCCCTGTCGATCCGAAGCATCACGCCGGCAGCTTCGAGGCGCAGGAACAGATCGTCGAGCGATTCTGCGTCGACAGCCGACGCCATCGTGTCCGCACCAAGTCGGAGGCTCACCAGCGGGTCGGGCTGGACAACGGCGCGATTGAGCATCCAAGGGTCCCGCGGGCGTACCCAGATGATTCGGTCCGGCCGCACGCCGTTGGCCAACAGCCACACGATCCCGTCCGTAGCCGTCTTGCCGGCACCAACGATCACACAGCTGCTCGGAGCTGCGGACAACCGGGCGAGCTCGTTGATGGCGACAACTGGGACGTCCTCGGCAACACCGAATGGCGGGGGTGTCGTCGCGGGAATCGTCGGCGACAGGTACGTGGCGTCGACGACTCTTCGCCGCACGTTGACCCGCACGGTCTCGCCCGACAGCCGGGACGTGACGAGCTGGTCGGAACCTTCGGTGTGGTGCTCGCTTCCTCCCAGGAAGGTCACTCGGCCCGAGCCGAGAAAGCGGTGATGCAGGATGTCGTCGTAGTACGCCAGGATCTCCGACTTGCGGGCTCGCTCCTGAAGCCCCGCCTCCGGCCCGCTCGACTGCAGTTCGCCGGCACCCAACACCGTCGAGGCGACGCCGTAGAACAGGGACGCCTGATGGAGCTGGACGAATGGATAGGCGTCGTGCCAGTGGCCGCCCGCCGCGTACATCCGGTCGACGAGTGTGACGTGCACATCCGCGTGATCGATCAGCGCGTCCGTGAAGGCCATGCCCATGGCCCCCGCGCCTACCACGAGGTAGTCGGTGTCCAGCGATCCAAGACCCATTGGAACGCGTCATCCTTCCACAGCGAAGTGGTCAGGGCTCGACGGGAATGAGGATGGGGCCTTCGACACCCACGATCACGAAGACGTCCCCTGGTTCGGCGTTCTCGATTCGGCCGGCGAGCTCGTGGATGTCGATCGAGGGCATGGCGGTTTCGTCGGTCCGGTACCAGGTCTCTACGTCGGCGCCGGTCGTCGCGGCCAGCTCGTCCGCGAGTGCGGAGCCGCGCGGTGCGACGAGAACCACGTGCCTCGCCGATGGTGCAGGCGGAGGGGGTAGCGGAAGCGGCTCCATGCGAATCAGGGCGCTGCGGTCGGATCGGAAGACGCCGAGGTGGTACCAGGCCACGCCGGTCACGGTGGTCATGAGCGACAGGCCGACCCGGAAGGAGCGCGCGGTCTGGCCGCCGAACGTGCCGTCGAGGAGATCCTGGAAGCCGATGAACAGCACGTTGATCAGGCTGATCAGGACGACGATCCCGCCCACGCCGAACAGCACGACGAGGTAGATCCGGCGGACCATCGACCTGAGCTCGGCTTCGGGACCCGTGCTCACGTGCCGGCGAATCCGAGACCAGAACACCGTCCACAGGGATCCGCCGATGACGGTCAGCGTGGCGGCCAGGATCAGACGGTTGGCAGCCTGCGTCTCGGTGCCGACCGGTTCGGGGGTGATGGCCTCGAGCAGCGCCACCAGCGCGACGGTCACGCCCACCACGGTGGACACCAGTCCAGCCGCGGCCATCAGGTAGTCGTACGCGCGCAGCGGCTCGGTGCGTTCGATGTCGTGTCCGCGCTGGAGGACGTACCGATGGTATTGCCACGCGACGGCGCCCACGACGAAGGTCGCCGCCGGAACCGAGGGCACGTACTCGAAGTGCTGACTCCCGAGGGTGTCGCTGGGGTCGCCGACGAACCAGACCAGCGTCCAGTAGCCGAGTGCGGCGGCGGAGGCCACCGCCGCGACCAGACCTCCGAGCGCGCCGATCATCACCACGTACACGTGCCACAGCGACGTGCGCTCAGCCCCGAGGTAGCGAGCAAGCCAGTGCCATGACCAGATCAGCGCCCCGATCGTGGCGGCGATGGCCCAGGTTCGGAGTTCGGGCTCCTCGTGGCCGGCCGGGACTCGCTCGACCACACTGCGGTAGACCGCATCGCCGGCCACGAACACGAGTCCCCCGAGCCCGAGCACCAGCGTGACCAGACCGGTGAGGCTCCCAGTGGCCAGATGCCAGTCGCCGGGCACGTCGAAGGCCGCCCGCAGCCAGAACCAGTGCATCAGCCACGCCGCACCCCACACGACGACGGGAACGACCGACGCCACCTCGAAGTCGTCGACCCCGGTGACCCCTTCCAGAATCTGCTGGGCGGCAGCGGTCGTCACGATCAGCGAAACCAGCAGTGACAGGTTCAGATACGCACCCCAACTGAACGAGCACCGTTCGGCCGCGTCGTCCCGCAGGCGGCGACAGCCGTGACGCAGCAGCAGCCCATAGGCCGGCCCGGCAACGATCACGAGCGCCAGTCCGAACGCCAGCGCGGTGCGATTGTCGTCCGGGTCATCCCCTGCAGACCCGGCCAACTCCTGGAGGATCATGACCGCGCCGACGGCGGTCAGGACCAGCGTCGTGAACATGAGCCCGTACTCGAACAGACGCCGCACCGATGTGGCCTGGTCTGCCGCTTCAGCTTCGCCGCGGCGTCGCCCGACCGCCTGCACGATCAACCAGACGATCAACCCCAGGAACGCGAGTTGCAGCAACGAAGTCAACGCCGGGACCAGCCACTCCACTACGGCTCCACCCCCATGCATGAAATGGCCTCGTCCACCGCGTGAGCCTGGTGGCTCGGGACAGGCCGGCCCAGGGGCCTTCGTCCCGTTGCTCGAGACCTTCGAACCACTCCTGGGGCGGACGTCGTGGCGCGACCCGAGTCAGCGCATCACTCGCCGACGAGTCCTTCGGCGCCTGCCCGCAGGGTTGGTACCGCTGAAGCGTAGAGGTCGGCCCGTGGGTCGCTCGGTCGCCAGACGAGGGCAATGGTGCGCCCCGGGGCAGGCTGTTCGAAGCGGCGTGTGCTGATGCCGCTCCCGGCACGCGCTTCGACGGGTTCGGCGCTGGCCGGGAGAAGGGTCGCTCCCATGCCGCTCGCCACCATGCGGGCCAGGGTGCCGATGCTGCTCGCCCTCACCTCACTGTGTTCTGCCCGGCCGGCGATCTCGCAGGCGTGGCGCGCATGGTCGCGGAGGCAGTGACCCTCCGGGAGGAGTAGCACGTGGAGGTCGGTGAGCACGTCGAGCGGAATGGTCGACTCGCCCTGTGCGAGGTGGTGATCGTCTCGAACCGCGAGCCTGAAGGGCTCGTCACACAGCGGTTCGACGTGGAGGTTTCCCGTCTCGTACGGGACGGCGAGAACGCCGACATCGAGGTCACCGGACTCGATGGCGTCGACCATGGCCTTGGTCTGCAATTCCTCTATGACGACGTGGGCGTCGGGCCACTCGGCCTGGATGCCGTCGACGATGACGGGAAGGAAGTAGGGGGCAATCGTGGGAATCGCTGCGATGCGAAGCGAACCCAGAATTCCGCCCTGATGGGCGGCGGCGACCATCTCGAGACCGGCGACGGCTCCCAGGATGGTCCGGGCGCGCGCGACGACCTCCTCACCGGCAGCGGTCAGGCTCGTACCAGAGATGCCGCGCTCGAACAGCGCCACACCGAGACGGCGCTCGAGCTCGCGAATCTGAGTGCTGAGACCCGGCTGGGTGACGTTGACGGCCGCCGCCGCCTCGCCGAAGTGGAGATGGTCGGCGAGCGCCACCGCGTACTCGAGCTGGCGGAGCGTCGGGTGAGACATAATCTCACCTTATTGGAGCGATCAGAATTATCACTTTGCTTTCTGAAGCCTGCGGGCGGAAGCTGGCAGCGCTCGACCCCGCACCACTCCGACAATCGAGGACCATCATGATTGACGAGCAGCCCGCATCGACCTGCCCGGTGATGCACGCCGGCCACCAGGCCGTCGGCGGCACCGCGAACCAGCACTGGTGGCCGCACCAGCTCAACCTGCGGATCCTGCGCCAGAACCATCCGGACGCCGACCCGATGGATGAGGACTTCGACTATGCGACGGAGTTCAACACCATCGACTTCGACGAACTCGCAAACGACGTCGACGCGATCATGACCGACTCCCAGGCGTGGTGGCCCGCGGACTACGGCCACTACGGCGGGTTATTCATCCGGATGACATGGCACGCTGCCGGTACCTATCGCGTCGCCGACGGCCGCGGCGGCGGCGGTTCCGGCGCGCAGCGCTTCGCCCCGCTCAACAGTTGGCCCGACAACGCCAACCTCGACAAGGCCCGGCAACTGCTCTGGCCGGTCAAGCAGAAGTACGGGCGCAAGATCTCGTGGGCCGACCTGTTGATCTTCACCGGCAACCGCGCCCTGGAGACCATGGGTTTCACGACGTTCGGATTCGGTGGCGGCCGCGAAGACATCTGGGCGCCCGAGGAGGACGTGTATTGGGGTCCCGAGCAAGTGTGGCTCGGCGACGAGCGCTACAGCGGCGACCGTGAGCTCGCCGACCCCCTCGGCGCAGTTCAGATGGGTCTGATCTACGTCAACCCGGAAGGCCCGAACGGCAACCCCGATCCGATGGCCTCCGCCCGCGACATCCGCGAGACGTTCGCCCGGATGGCGATGAACGACGAGGAGACCGTCGCGTTGACCGCAGGCGGTCACACGTTCGGCAAGGCTCACGGAGCGGCCGATGCCGACGAGTACGTCGGCCCCGAGCCGGAGGGAGCCGGCCTGGCCCGTCAGGGTCTCGGCTGGGCCAACAGCTACGGCAGCGGCACGGGAGACGACACCATCACTTCGGGCATCGAAGGAGCGTGGACGACCAACCCGACCCAGTGGGACAACGGCTACTTCGACCTCCTGCTCAACTACGAATGGGAGCTGGTGAAGAGCCCGGCCGGCGCGCACCAGTGGGCACCGATCGACATCGCCGAGGAGCACATGCCGCCCGTTGCGCATGACCCGTCGAAGAGGGCGATGCCGATGATGACCACCGCCGACATGGCGATGAAGGTCGACCCGGTCTACCGGGAGATCTCGGAGCGCTTCCATCAGAACCCCGAGCGATTCGCCGACGCGTTCGCTCGGGCGTGGTTCAAGCTGCTGCACCGCGACATGGGCCCGCGCTCCCGTTACCTGGGACCGTGGGTGCCGGGCGAGGAACTGATCTGGCAGGATCCCGTTCCCGTCGTCGACCACGAACTGATCGACGACGCCGACGTCGACGACCTCAAGGCGAAGATCCTCGAATCGGGCCTGTCGATCTCACAGCTCGCATCGACGGCGTGGGCATCGGCCTCGACGTATCGCGACACCGACAAGCGCGGCGGTGCCAACGGGGCTCGCATCCGCTTGTCGCCGCAGGCCGAGTGGGACGTCAACGTCCAATCTGGCGTGAGCCAGGTGATCCCGGTGCTCGAGGGCATCCAACGAGGTTTCAACGAGTCGCAGTCGGACGGCAAGCGGGTGTCGCTGGCCGACCTGATCGTGCTCGGCGGGTGCGCCGCGGTGGAGGCCGCCGCGGCAGCCGCCGGTCACCACGTGGAGGTGCCGTTCACGCCGGGCCGCACCGATGCAACCCAGGAGCAGACGGAGGTCGACTCGTTCGCCTACCTGGAGCCGCATGCAGACGGCTTCCGCAACTACTACCCGAAGGGCAGCCTGCTGGCGCCTGAGCACATGCTCGTCGACAAGGCATTCCTGCTCA
>Ga0224505_10001308_pt1 | contig 15926 bp, 13 predicted proteins | sample SF_Jan12_sed_USG_FD_169102 | JGI IMG/M metagenome (GOLD analysis project Ga0224505, IMG submission 169102) | Sediment microbial communities from San Francisco Bay, California, United States - SF_Jan12_sed_USGS_4_1 | ecosystem: Environmental > Aquatic > Marine > Sediment | place: USA: California... | reverse complement strand
GCGGTGAGGTCAGTATCGAAAGCGTTCCGGGCCAAGGATCTACGTTCTGCTTCACCGTGCAACTAGGGTATATCCAAAATCAGAACTCGAATGAATCTGCGCTCAATCGGTCGCTCGCAGGCACCAGAGTTCTCATTGTAGACGACAACTCTACCAATCGGTTTATCCTGGAAGCTCAGTTAAAAACCTGGGAGGCTGAGATTATCAGCGCCGACAATGCGGTCGTCGCCTTAGAACAATTGAAGCAAGCCGCGAATGACGGCTCACCTGTCCACATTGCGATACTCGATATTCACATGCCGGACATCGACGGCATCATGCTATCCCGTATGATAAGGGCCGACCCTGCGCTCAATAATGTCGCCCTGCTTGCGCTGAGTTCTGTTGATCAGGACTTGGAACCAGAGCACACGACGTCTTCCACTTTTTTTGCCTGGCTCCGAAAGCCAGTCCGGCAGTCTCTGCTGCGGGACTGTTTATTTCGGCAACGGTGTGCAACGGCTGAGCCCCCGTCGGCGGCTGAACACTCCCAGCCACGATCTCCAACATGCAGTGGTCGAATTCTCCTCGCCGAGGACAACCCGGTTAACCGTGAAGTAGCGTTGGGGATGCTGGAGTTCTTGGGTTGCCGCGTCGACATGACGGAGAACGGTCATCAAGCGGTTGAGGCAGTATTCACGCAGAACTACGACCTTGTGTTGATGGACTGTCAGATGCCACAGCTGGACGGGTTCGCCGCCACCGCTGCGATTCGTACCCGTGAAGCATCATCTGGTACCGATCACCATATCCCGATTATTGCCCTGACAGCGACTGCGATGGATGGTGATCGCGAGAAGTGTCTGGCCGCTGGGATGGATGACTATCTCTCGAAACCCTTTTCACAGGAAGGCCTACACGCCATCATCCAGCGGTGGATGATTCCAAAAACTCCCGATTCTCTCCTCAGTCCTCAGGGCATCGATGAAAAGATAGTTCAGACAACTCAATTGGGTATTCCCGTAATTGATGAATCTGCATGGAAGAATCTGGTGGCTATGGAACGAACAGGGCGTGTAGTCGCCGTGAATAATATGTGCTCCGCCTACCTCTCGGATTCCAGGCACCTGATTCTGGGCATTCGTGAGGCCATCCAAAGCAGAGATGCCGCAACGCTCAACGCTGGTGCCCAACAGTTGAAATCCGTCAGCGCACAAGTAGGTGCCCTGGCCGCCGCCTTTCACGCGGGTGAAATCGAGCGGCTGACACTGGAACAGCGGCTGGACGACGCGGCGAACCTGCTTGAACCGCTCGAAGAAAGCGTTGAGATGGCCTGCCAGTTTTTCGAAGAAAAGATCCGCGCGCGAGCCGCATGACTTCGTAACAGTATGGGTATTATGCGACGTGAGTATCTTCTTGTGCTCTCGTGTAGGGTTCCAACTCCAAGGCCTTGATCACATGGTGGATCCTGGTCCATTCATCAGGCCCGAGATTTACTGGCTCAGATCCGAAATTACTGTCTCGAAGGGGACCTCTCAAGAAACGAACATGTACCTACGTCGGGAGAATAATTGGTGAAGCGATGATCGACGAGCTGAGGACACTTACTTAACTGGCAACTCAAGGTCGACGTGCACAGAGCCTTCCGAAGGAACGAGGATTTCAATGTCCAGAGATCCGATCCGAGGATGCCATACTCTGAGCTGACGCTTTCCGGCCGGCACTTGCTGGATTTCGAAACGACCGTCACTTCTCGAAATAGCGTAATAAGGATTTGTGACGGGTAGGAACCACGACTGCATGTAAGGATGCTGATCACAAACCAATTTGATCGTCGAACCCTGCACAAGGCTTCTCAAGGCCACAGGTCTGTTGAGTTCGGCATCTTTGGCGGCAAGAGCAATATTGAACAGAGTGCGGCTGGCCGGTCCAGCCACTTCGAACCCATGGGGGTTATGCATCACGGCCTGTGCGACTGCGTGATTGGTTGGGTCGAGATTCACAACCCGGAAATTGCGCTTATCGACGACCACACTCGTGTAGGGTTGAAAGAGACATTGTTGGATCACGATCTCGGTTCCAGAGAATCGAGCCATAAATGCGTTATCCACGAGCTCTCGAACCGAAACCACGGCGTCCTTCAGCGCACCGTTTTCACGGACATCAATGGTTCGAAGGAATCGAATCTCTCCATTCTTGCGAAAGAGCTCCGGTTTGGACTTAGCCAGCGTTGCACAATAGTCGGCGTTGGGCGATTTCGTAGGCGCAAACTCTTCGTCCACCGCAGGCCCCCTGTAGGTGACTGTTCCGGTGATGGCGCCTGCGAGTGCGCACTCCGTAGTATGGCCCCCCAACATTCCTAAGGCACACAAAATCCCTCTCACGACAGAGTGCATCAGCCGATTCACGGTACGCCTCTCTCTGAAATAGAGAAACAAGATGGAGCTGTGTCCAGTCTAGCAGAGGAAGAGCGGTCGTCAAGCAGCCGACGTGTCTTCCTGTTTCTTACGCATGACACTCTCGATGCTGGTATCGGAGCCTTCGTTCGACTCAGACAAGTCCTGTTGAACCTCTTGGATAACAATGTTGCAACATCTAGCGCTGAGACTCATTGCGTGAAATCCGCTAGCGCATGGGTAGGAGCGCTGGCCGCCACCTTTCACGCGGGTGAAATCGAGCGGCTGGTTGCCGAGACAAGCCTGATTGAACCGCTCGAGGAAGGCGTCGAGCTGACTTGTACGATTTGCGAAGACAAGATCCGTCCGCGAGCCGCATGACTTCGTAACGGTGTGCGTACTATGCGGCGTCAGTATTTTCTTGTGGCTTCTTGTAGGGGTCCATCTCCAACTCCCGGATCACATGGTGGAGCCTGGCCCATTCATCCGAACTGAGGTTGACAAATTCGCACCCAAAACTGCCGGCCCGACACCATCGCACGACGGACTGGGAAATCTGGATGGGAGGTTCGTCGTCGGACGCATGGATCCGCAACTGAAGGGCCGTCCCAGGCTTCACATCGATGAGGCTGAAGACACGACAACCTCGAATGGAAAGATCGTTGAGAGTGCCATCGCCCGCTACAACATTTACCGAGCTGAACGAGCTCCGAAATTTAACCGGAAACCGAGTATCCTTTCGTTGTTCCATTGGTACAACCCTACGACGGTGAGTTGCTACCCCTTGATATTCCCGATCGGACGCAATTCCGCTACTGTTTTTGTAATTCCTGCACGGTCGACCGATTCGACGACCTCAGAAATGTCTTTATAGGCAAACCCCGCTTCTTCGGCGAGACCCGACATAGAAACGGCCTTGACGAGGATACCCCGCTGCTTCATTTGCTTCTGTACCTGTTCACCGCGAATGGCTTTCTTCGCCTGGGCCCGCGACATCGTGCGCCCAGACCCATGCATGGTCGAAGCAAAAGTGTCACGCACCGCTCCTGCCGTTCCCGCCAGCAAATATGACCCGGTTTCCATTGAACCACCGCAGATGACCGGCTGACCGGTCGCACGATACTGTTGGGAGAGATCGGGACTCCCTGGCCCTAACGCTCTTGTCGATCCTTTTCGATGCACGACCAGTTCGCCTTCCGGATATCGCTCAACTTTGGCAATATTGTGCGCCACGTCATAGACTAATTCCATGCCCATGTCTTCGGCCGATCGGTCGAACACCGTGGAGAAAGCTTCACGGATCTGATGAGTAATCACCTGCCGGTTGGCAAACGCGGTATTCGCCGCACAATTCATCGCAGCGAAATAATCCTGCCCTTCAACCGATGCGAACGGGGCACATGCGAGTTGCTGGTCTTTGACGGAGATCCCGTAACGACGCATCGCCTTTTCGAATACTTTCAGATAGTCACTCGCGACCTGATGTCCGAACCCACGTGATCCACAGTGAACCATCACCACGATTTGATCATGGCCGGTAATTCCCCACGCAGCCGCCGTCTCTTCGTCGAAGACTCGCTCGCTCGACACCACCTGCACCTCAAGATAGTGATTGCCTGATCCCAGGGTTCCCAATTGATTGATCCCTCGGCTGATTGCCTGGTCGCTGACTTTCGACGGATCAGCCTTGGCAATGCATCCTCTCTCCTCGATCGCATCGAGATCTCGATGCCAACCCAATCCCCGATCGATACACCATCGGGCTCCATTGGTCATGACGTCCTTGAACGAAGCGCGATCCAACCGCATGAACCCACTCGCACCAACTCCAGCCGGAACTCTCCGAAACAATTCCGTCATCAATCGTTCAAGCTGCGGCTGCACCTCATCCAGGCTCAGATCAGTTCGGATAAGCCGCATTCCGCAATTGACGTCATACCCAACACCACCGGGTGAGATGATTCCAGATTGGACATCGAAGGCAGCCACGCCTCCAATGGGGAAGCCATACCCCCAATGGCCATCCGGCATGCAGAGCGCATACCGCCTGATACCGGGAAGACAAGCAACATTCGTCACTTGTTCGAACACTCCGGCGTCCATCGACTGAAGAATGGTCGGTGTAGCATAGATTCGTGCTGGAACCAGCATGCCAGACTTCTCGCTGACGGGGATTTCCCACACCTCGTCGGTGATTCGATTGACCTGCATATTGGTATTCAGCTTCATACGTCCACCACCACCCGCGCATGCCAACGCCTGCCCTCTTGGCTCACGTGATACATATGCTTTGTAATCCCCTTCACATCGTTCCGCAACACCTGCACCGATCCATTGACCGACTCCCCACACAGCTCCCCCTTCAGATGCCAAGAGCCGTCGTCTCCACGTGTGACCGTGAGTTCAAATGTACTGAATACGACTCCATCCGCATCTTTCCAGTACACCAGATCCGAAAGCCAATCAAACAACAGTTCGGCAGGATCCTCTTCTGTTCGCTCCACTGGTTTGTGCCAGGTCGACCCGACCGTCGAAGGATCGGCCATCGCTTCGATAACCGCACACGTAGCCCCGTGAAAGAGTTCTTGGAGGGAATCACCGAAAGCATCAAACGCCAAGTCAGCCGTGGCAATATCGTCTAGAAAGTGGAATGAGTGAGACATCGAATGCCACTCGAAGTGATACGCCGATCTGAAACCATCGTGGGGAGAGCACGAATCCTGAAACGAGCTATTCCAGCTCGAAGACTTTCGGGAAATTGGTAAGATTGCGGCAACCGTCTTTCGTGACTAAAACCATGTCCTCGATTCGAACCGCTCCCAGTCCTGGATAATACAGCCCTGGTTCAACGGTAACGACGTGACCCTCTTGGAGAAGTGAGCCAGTTCGGCTGATGCGAGGCGCTTCGTGAATATCGAGTCCTACCCCATGCCCTGTCCCATGGAAATAGCCCTGCATCCGCCCGTTCACCAAACCGGTCTTGTATCCGGCTTTTTCAAAACGCGAACAGATGCCTTGATGGATCTTCATTCCATCGGCGCCATCTTTGATCTTGGTGATCGCCTCTTCCTGGGCGTCCTTCACGGCGCCGTACAATCGTTTCAACTCCTGACTTACGGTCCCACGAATCACTGTGCGCGACATGTCGGCAAAATAGCGGCTTGTCGCAGATCGGGGAAATACGTCAAAGATGATGCTGCGATGAGCTGGCAACGGTCCACTTCCCTCATCGTGCGGATCACAAGCCTGTTCGCCTCCTGCCACGATTGTATGCTGACCCACACAGTTTCGCTTCATGAGTTCGACGTTGATGAGTTGTTTGACCCGCTCAGAAGTCAAGGCGGCTCCGTCACACCAGAGTTCTCCATCTCGGATCGTCGCCCGCCGAAGCAGATCGTGGGCCGAAGTGACGGCCTCTTCAGTGGCCCGCTGAGACAGCTCGATATGCCGAACCTCTTCAGCACTTTTTATGACGCGCTGCTCGTAAAACGGATCACGTTTCGGCTTGAGGCTATACCCCAATTCCTGTAATCGTGTGGCATAAATGAAAGGGAAATTAGCGGGTACCAACAGCCGACGGGCTTTGAACTCTTTTAAGACGATGTGCACAATATCGATCGTCGTCGGGGCCTTGATCCCTTGTTTCTTTGCCTTCCTCTCGATGTCTGAATAGGAGAGCACGTGATCCACTGAAGCCTGGCTCTTGGCACGATCCATTTCAAGATCGCTCATGATCATCAGTCGCTCGCCTTTGATCTCCAAATAGATGAATGAGTCCGGGGCAATGAATCGTGTCGCGTAGTACAGATTCGAGTCGTACTCGCTGGCAGCGATGAACAGGGTCGCCGCTTCTGCGTGGGAGGTTGTGGTGCGTTTCATAGATGGCTTACCGGAATCACGGCAACCGGCAAGATATGGAGAACATGCTCAGGATGGATGCATGGCAATGCCCACCACGCAAAGGTGCTCGACGTGCGCTCTGGGATCGCCTGAGGAGGCTTCTCAACATCGGAACAGTACCAGCCAGTAAATTCAGCATCGTAGGCGTGATGCTAGCATGCGCTCAGGGGTCGGTCAAGAACTGAGGTCGGTCACGGAATGGCAGGAGCCGGTGAGGGGGAGATATCTCTTGGCCTCATACCGGTTTCTTCATCGGGTGACACGAGGTCGATCGGAAGGGTTAGGGTGTTCGTGAGAATATCAACGGCGAGTTGCGCCAACCCTGATAACCCGGACGCAAAAGACTTCACGGGTAAATAGGTTACCTCAGGATCTTCCAGCGCTCCCTTCGCGGTGAACATTGCAGTAGCGACTCCCTTTCGCTCTCCCGCGATTATTCGGCCAAAGAGTGGAATGGTCTTGAGAAATTGTGAGTAGGACCCAAACGGGCTTACGGCAACAGCAAGATCCAATTGGTCGGTCGGCAAGTCATAATTCCCGGCCGCCGTAATCTTTAGAATCGGACTATCGATGATCACATTTTCGGTCAGAAACATGCCGTTTTGAATCGCCACGGTCGCGGTAATTCTGTTATACGGCAATCCTTCTTTTTCCAGATCCACCTTTCCCTGCAGCACCGCGGGAACGTTCAATAGACTGATGATTTTCCATATCGCCCGCTCATTCGATTTAAGGATACGCCCATTTTCCAGCAAGATCTCGACTTTTCCATTCAGCGAAGGATAGATTCCATGAGGGTTGCGTCCGTGCCCGCGAAGCACCCCACTCAAGCGAGCCTCTCCCGACACACCATGGACCTGTGTGTTGGTCAGTCTCAAGAGCTCATCAAATTCCACTCCTGTCACTCTGAACGAGAGATCGCTATCCGCCGGCGCCTTAGGAGGAAGGCGCACCACCAGTCGTCCGGCTACGTGGCCATGAATGGAGTCACCGGACAGACGATCGATATCAAGCACGCCATCCTGAATATTGATGCGAGCCGACAGCGTGGTGAATTTCATGTGCCTGTAGTGCCCCCTTGCGACAACCGCAGACATCGTCACGTGACTCGTCGCCGCCAAGGTTTCAAGAAATTCCCGCATTGGAGACCGCCCACCCTTTGGAATCACCAAACTCAAATCGAGCTGGTTGGATTCGATCTTACCGGTGATGGTAGGCTTCACGAGCCAGTTTCGAACCGTAGCCTCTACGGCAAGATCACTGCCCTGAAGCGTGAATGATAGCCGCTTGAGGTCAACCTCGTTGCGCTCAAATCGTACTCGAGCATAGAGATCCTGGAGATGCCCATCGATGCCGTTTACGACCATCAACCCATTCGTCATCCCCATCCATCCCGTCACTCTCCACGCCTTCCAATCTGTCCCTTTGCCCTTGATATCAAGCGAGACATCGAGATTCCCAGCCTCAAGCCCAGCTTTGGAGACCCATTCTGGCAGACTCGACACCGACAAACCTCTCGTCGCCACCGCCATATTGATCATGAAGCGATCACCAAGGTGCATGGTTCCCTTGGCGGGAATGTTTGTCTTAGGTAATATGAGCGCTACCCGGTCCAAGGTGACCCCGCTTCGCGGAGGGAGGGTGCCATCAAACTCTACCGTGGCGTGAGCCCCGATGGGTTTCTCCAGTGAACCTACTACGACTTTGGCTTCATCGAATACGAGTGCGCCTCGAATCTGCGGTTTCGTTGTTGAACCTGAGAGTGTCACTGCGGAGCTGAGTGTCCCCGCGAACGTACCTGACTCGGCGGCCGTGGATCCGAACAGCCTCACTAATTGGGACGCATCACCTCGCGTGCGAATGAGAAAATCTTGAAAGAGGCTCGGCGTTCCACCGGTAATCATCCCTTGGACCTGCACAACAGTGCCTCCAACATGTCCGATGACTTGCTCGATCTGAGTAGATCCGTCGGCCAAGACGAAACGCCCCTGCATCCCAGTCAAGCGTTCGGGCAACGCGATATGGCTCAGACTCACCTGGCGAGCTGTAATCTCTCCACCTGCAAAAGTAACCCCATCGTCCCGATCCAATGGACCAACTAGACGGAACGTCGCCTGCGCCGTTCCATCAGGGTCACGAATGCCAGCAATTAACTTCGCAACCGGCTCGACTTTCACAGTCCTGGCAAGAAATTCGACCAACGGCGCCGCCGCCATATCTCCCGTCACCTCCAGCTCCAGCCATGGGCCTGTTTCGAGAAACGACACGTCCGCCTTTCCGTCGGTGAGATGCATCGCTCCGTACATTCCGGTCACTTTCGCAATACGAACACGTCCGGTCTCGACCCTGACCACCGCAGCCAGGTCTTTCAACACCGTACGATCACGACCGATGACACCTTGCCCATCTAAAACACGGAATTCCCCTGTGGTCGACACTTGTGCCCCAGTCGTCGCGGAACCCGTCAGCGTGGCATGAATCACCTGCACGTTCCCGTCGATCTGGTGCTCTGCCAGCAACGCGGGGAGCCGTGGGAGGATCCAGTCCGGGGGAATCGTGTTCAGCAGCTTACGAACAGCCACGGGTGCACTGGAGAACGTGATGGAAAAGGTAGGCTGGGGAGTCAGCAGTCCCGCTAAATTGGCATGCCCTGTCAGTGTGATATCGCCCAAACCCGCGGTCATATCGGATAGCACCATGTCATATCCGGCAACGCCCGGCATCATCCGAATAGTACTCTTGAGGTTGAGGGCACCCTGGAGCTGCTCCGAGACCGGTCTTGGACCAAGAAAGTCAACCGCTTCACGGATTCTCAGATCAGCCGCATCGATATGCCCTTCGAACTGATATCCCGAGACGCGATCTCCCATCTCCTCACCCGTCAAAGACACCGGTGGTTCCGCTGGTTTAATCAAGCCATCGAGAGAGACAGCCGATGCCCCTTGTGCACCCTGATGAGTGATCGATGCACGCAATTCTCCATGACCACGTTCCGGCCTGATCAAGAGACCGAATTCGACATGTTCCAGCTTGACCGACCGAATTCCATCGGACCTCGTCGCATCGATCACCGTGATCGTCCCGTTCGCGATCTTGGCTTCTTTAACTCGGAAGGTCCGGGCCATCATGTCCATAGTTCCCCGGTCGGTCTCAGCCTGGCCGTTCGCCCCCTCAAAAATATTCCAACGGCCACCTTCATTCCGTCGAAGGGTCAGCATCGGTTCCTCGACTAACAATCGCTTACCAACGATTTGCTTTTTGAGGAGCGGCAGGAGACGTAGAACAAGATCGACCCGTTTTGCAGTCAACACCACCTGCTCCGACTGCGGGTCATGAATCGTGATATCGATAAGTTCCGTACGTATGCTCGGGAAGATGACAAACCGGACACGACGAACGTCGATTTTTCGGCCCAGGCTCTCTTCGAGTTGTTCAAGAACAAAGTCCTTGAGATAGTCTTGGCCGGTCAGCTCTCGTGAGAATGCAAGGAAGGCACCGACCAAGACCACCAGGGCGAGTATGATCAACAAGGCAAGTCGAAGACGGGACACACCACCCCCTTCACACTACGTACAAGTTCTTCTTGTCATCTTACCGGATCACCCAGTCGAAATCCATCAACTCATCGTTCTACAAGGGATTTTCCAACATCATTTTCGTGTCTCCAAACCACCATCCGCCCCAGCATCGGCGTCTTCACGTACGACATACATGAACCTCTAGTGTAACCACCGATCCTGCCATCGAACAACTGTCATGTCCTCTGTGAGGTTAGGTTGGCCCTGTAGGGTTGACAGCGACCGAACAATAGCACTACACCTCTTCCTATGGGAATTCATCCTCTCGCAGGACGACCAGCGCCGGCCTCAACCCTCGTTGATGTGACGAAGCTGGCATCTGCGTATTTGACCGAGAAACCGGATCCATCCGTTCGAGAACAGCGCGTTTCATTCGGCACGTCAGGCCATCGAGGCTCCTCCTTTAAAGGAAGCTTCAATGAAGATCATATCGTCGCCATTATTCAAGCAGTCTGCGAATACCGAACGGCACAACACACCACCGGACCATTGTATTTAGGGAAGGACACGCACGCCCTATCCGAACCGGCTTTCGTGACCACCCTCGAAGTCCTCGCAGCCAATGGCGTCGAGGTGATGATTGATCTGGACGGTGGTTACACACCGACCCCGGTCATCTCTCATGCGATCCTCACCTACAATCATGGCCGAACCTCCGGGCTGGCCGACGGTATTGTGATTACCCCCTCGCACAATCCGCCCGAAGACGGTGGTATCAAGTACAACCCACCGCATGGAGGGCCCGCCGACACCCAGGTCACCAAGTGGATCGAAGATAGGGCGAATACTCTTTTGACGAACAACCTCCACGGATGTAACCGGCTTCCGATTGAGCAAGCCCGACAGGCTTCGACAACGCACCGGTGTGCCTACATCGATGCCTATGTCGGCGATCTGGCGAAGATCATTGAGATGGACACCATCAAATCGGCTAAGTTGAAGCTCGGCATTGATCCTCTGGGCGGGTCCGGTGTGGCCTACTGGCAACCGATTGTTGAGCGCTATGGGCTGAATCTCGAGATCGTGAATCCGACAGTCGATCCAACCTTTCGATTTATGCCGCTGGATTGGGACGGCAAGATCCGCATGGACTGTTCATCGCCATACGCCATGGCCAATCTCATCGCCCTGAAAGATCGCTTCGACGTCGCATTTGGGAATGATGCCGACAACGATCGGCACGGGATCGTCACTCGTTCCGGCCTAATGAACCCGAATCATTACCTCGCCGTCTCGATTGCCTACCTCTTCGCCAATCGTGATGGCTGGAAATCCAATGCCGGTATCGGCAAGACGTTGGTCAGCAGCAGCCTCATCGACCGAGTTGCAGCCAAACTCCAGCGGAAACTGGTTGAGGTGCCGGTCGGCTTCAAGTGGTTTGTGAGCGGCTTGCTCGATGGCTCGCTCGGCTTCGGCGGCGAGGAAAGTGCGGGTGCCTCTTTTTTACGGAAAGATGGGACGGTCTGGTCTACTGATAAAGACGGCATCATCATGGACCTCTTAGCTGCCGAGATGATGGCCAAGACCGGTCGCGATCCATCTGAGTTGTACCGAAACCTCACGAACGAACTGGGTGAGCCGGTCTATGAACGAATCGATGCCCCGGCCACACCGGAGCAGAAAGCGGTTCTCTCGAAACTTTCACCCGATCAAGTAAAAGCCACACAGCTGGCCGGTGACAAGATCGTGGCGATGCTAACCAAGGCGCCAGGCAATGGAGCGGCCATCGGCGGGTTAAAGGTTGTGACCGACAATGGCTGGTTCGCTGCCAGACCATCAGGCACTGAAGATGTGTATAAGCTCTACGCAGAGAGCTTTAAAGGGAAAGAGCACCTCAAGCGGATTCAGGAAGAAGCCCAGGCCCTCGTCGCCAACGCACTGGCCTCGCCCACATGATCCTCCTCTCTTCATGAACCAACACACTACGCGCTGGCCTTTGCCAAAGCACGATTATTGGTCCACGCCGTTCGCCGAATCGCTACTTCGGCATCTGGACCTGCGTTCTGGCTTGCGAATCCTCGATGTTGCATCCGGCCACGGCATTCCAGCGTTCTACCTGGCTGAGCAAGTTGGTCCAACCGGTGAAGTACTGGCCATCGATGTGAGTGCTGGTCAGGTCGCTCGGGCAAGGGCTATTCAAGGATCACAACTCCCATGGCTCCGGTTCGAATGTACGGACATGCGCTCTCTCCCTCCTAATCTGCCGACCTTTGATCGCGTCACTGGGAACCTTTCGGTCATGTTCTTTCGCCCCAATCGGCATGAAACCGTACAGGGACTCGTCGAACGACTCCGCCCAGGAGGCCAGCTTGTCCTAACCTTTCCGTCCTACGGCACATTCGATTCACTGTGGCAACGGGTGGATCAATCGATGATCCAGCAAGGGCTGGCCCACCAGCGAACGCAATTTCAGACCTATCTGAACGAACGCCCTTCAGCGCAAGAAGGACGAGGTTGGCTCGAAGCATTGGATATCGAGCGAATCGAGGCCATCGAGTATCCGCTCGAAATCCCGACTGGTCCTGGCCATGAGTTTCTCTATCACCCGCTGCTTCGTGGCGGCTTTCTCGATGACGTATACGAATGTTTTGAGGATCCGTCCCTCGCCGATCGGTTCATGGCTGACATCGCTCAGGACGTGACACGGTTCACCCCGCTGATCGCGCAACGATGCGTGCTCTCAGGATGGAAACGGACTCCGGATGCTGATCGCACGGGGTAAGATTGGTGGTGAACTCTCAGAGATAGCTTACGGTCGGGTGTCCGGCGGCATACGAGTGAATATGCAGGCACGCACTTGCTCAGCCAACTTGATTGCCTCAACGGCCGTCGGTTGTGGCGGCCAGAATTCCGCATCATACCGAAGTTCAACCGCATATGCCGTCAGGTCCGTGAGATCGCAATTCGCAAGCTCCGGCCACAGCTCAGGTTGAATGCACAAACGCTGAAGTTCCTCCAGGTCGTGCGTGCGGGGAATCTCCAGCCCCCTCCAAGCAAGCACACCTTTCAAATACTTCTCGACTGCTTGCTGAGCGTGGAAGCATGCGGTGTCGTAGGGACCGTCACTGGCCGTAGTGCGCCGGGCATCAGCAAGGTCGCTGTCGGCCTTTCGAAACCACCCTCGAGCCAGAGCCGACTTATCTTTCATAGAGCAGCTTTCCTTCGGCCATTACGGTGGAGATGAAGGCATTGGGGACGGCCTTCCATTCTTCGACCTCTTGGGGGGTCCAGACCACAATATCCTTAGCGGGAAACACCCCGCAGAGCACCCGTCGATACCGTCCCGAACGCCGATAGCGCGGCAGATCCGACTGTTCGATGATCAGCAAATCTAAATCACTGTCCGGACGAGCCGTACCCTTGGCATGTGAACCGAACAACAGGATCTTGCTGGGAGAACCAATGGTGAGAACGCGGCGGACCACTTCGACGAGGAGTTGGTCTGTGACCGGTGGAAATGTGAGAACAGTTGCCATCCATCGAGATCTCCAGAACGCCAACCGTCGCCATGATAGCGAATGCTGCCGAGCTTTTCCACAAATGGTGAGATCATCGGCACAGCGCTGTGTGCTGTCAGCGTGCAAGCGGACATGATTCGATACGGAGGGCACAATCACACTATGCGGTCCGCACCTTGACCTTTAGTCTCTGAAAGACGTTAAAAAAGTTGCTTGTCCCTATTTTCTCACCCATTTCGTCAAAGAACCCTCGCAACTCGTTGTGCCGCCCCATCGTGGACGCACGTACGGGACATCGCCGCTGCGGCACCCATCAGATAACCCACCTCGGTGCATTCAAGATCCTAACGCAACAGTTGGTGAAACGCATGAGCCGGGCTGTGCCAGTTCAGGATTTTCCGCGGCCGATCGTTAAGCATCGTCTGCACACGTTTGATCTCGCCCCGTGACACTTTGTTAAAGTGGGTACCGGCGGGAAAGAACTGCCGTAGGAGCCCGTTGGTGTTCTCGTTGGTACCCCGTTCCCAGGGACAGTGGGGATGCGCAAAGTAGACCGGCATCGTTGTCTGGGTGGTAAAGCGCCGATGGTCGCGCATCTCTTGCCCCTGGTCATACGTGAGGGATCGGCGGAGTTGGGACGGCAGTGTCTGGACGGCCCGGACAAAGGCCTGCCGCACCGCGGTGGCATGCTTGGCCTTCAACGGGACCAACAGGGTAAACCGCGTGGTGCGTTCGACGAGAGTACCCAGCGCCGACGCGTTGGCATGACCGACGAGCAAGTCGCCTTCCCAATGCCCCGGCACGGTGCGCGCGGCCACTTCGGCCGGCCGGTCATCAATGCTGACCATCTCCTGGACGGCGCGCGAGGAGAGCCGGGCCTTGCGGGGCCGCCAAAAGCGATGACGCCGCCGGAGGTGCCGGGTGAGGGTGCGCTTGAAGGCGTCAGGGGGCAACCAATAAAGATAGCCATAGATGGCTTCATGCGAGATCTGCATCGTGGAGTCTCTCGGATACTGCTGGCGCAGTCCATGGGCAATCTGTTCCGGCGACCAGCGTTGCGCCAGCCGGGCCAGGACCGCCCGCCGGAGTCGGAGAGCAGCCGCGAGCTTGCGGGGCTTCCGTGGTTGATGGGCCCGCCGAGTCGCCCGTTGATGGGCGGGCACAGCGCGATAGGTCACCAGGCTGGTGCGGTGCCGAGCGAGTTCACGTGACAGCGTGCTGGGCGCGCGCTGCAGGGCGTGAGCCGTCGCACGTAACAATAGAACCACACAAAGACCGTACGACGAGGAGCTGTATAAACTGCGGCATCTGGTTGAGAACGCCTTCTTGCATCTCAAACGCTGGCGCGGCATCGCCACCCGATTCGCCAAACATACCGTATCATTCCTCGCCGCCGTGCAAATCAGGTGCATCGCTCTTTGGGCGGCTATCTCGTGCCGGCACCATCTAGGGTCTGTGCGGAACAAATTGGCATTGAGCCATAACATTGAGTGTAGATAGCAAGTTAACTTGTCCGGTTTTTGTAGCACGTGATCTGTCCGGTATTCCCTCTCCAAGAATTTCAGCGCGGCGCCGAAATTCTTTCGCGCACCGTTGCCCGAGGATCGACGATCGGGCGGTCGCGTGACCGAACGGTCGAGTCCTTCTGGCGCCTAGACTCAGCCTTGGGCTCGATCAGCTGGCCCTCCGCGTCGTCGCGCGCCAAGCACCGGGGGCCATGGAACACCGCCAAGGTGCCGTCCGGATACTCGTGGACCCGAACCGTGACCTTCACGTAATGGAAGCGGTGGCGATCTGGCGGGATCTGCAGACTCAGCCCCTGATACCGCACGGTGTTGTCCTTGGCCACGACGCGCTCCTCCTGGATACAGAGAATCTCGGCAAGGGGCGTCCCGATCCAGGGCACGAAAGCCGTCCCCGTTTCGGCGGCCGGGACCACAAACCGCCGGTTGTAAGCCGGGAGAAACTGCTCGGCGAGATACCCGTTGGCCGCGGCCATCGTGGTGATTCCCGCCAAGGCTAACTCTTTGGGCAGCCGATCTTGGAGGGTGCGGAAGACACGCTCCGACCGACCCCGCGCTTCCGGTGAATAGGCGGGAATCAGCGTGATCCCCAGCTGCTGTAACGCGCGATGGACCTGCGTCAGCCGCGTCTTGTCCACCTTGCCCCCGGCCTCTGTGGTGTACCAGTAATGCGAGCCACGATCGGTGTAGAGGGAACTGAAGAGCCCCTTCCCCGCAATAACCTCCCGCAGCCCCTGGAAACTGCTCATCGTGCCTTCTTCTTCGACGAAGAAGGCCGAATAGAGGTCACTCGTGGCATCATCCATCGTCACAATGAGATCCCACTGACAGCCGGGGACCCATTGATGGGTTGAGCCGTCTTGATGCAGCATCATACCCGGCAACGGTTTGCGGGGCCGCTTCTTGCGATGCGCCCCACGCCGGGGCGCCCGCGCCACGTGTCCCGCCCGTTGCAGCCGGTTCTTCGTCCACGTATAGGAGCGCGTCCCGCCATGCTCGGCCGGCCAGCGCTCGTGGAAATGTTTCACGGTCCAGCCTGTGTAACGGCTCTCATACAGCCGCACCATCTGCAGGGCCTCATCGACCGGGACC
>Ga0224505_10001306_pt1 | contig 15946 bp, 17 predicted proteins | sample SF_Jan12_sed_USG_FD_169102 | JGI IMG/M metagenome (GOLD analysis project Ga0224505, IMG submission 169102) | Sediment microbial communities from San Francisco Bay, California, United States - SF_Jan12_sed_USGS_4_1 | ecosystem: Environmental > Aquatic > Marine > Sediment | place: USA: California... | reverse complement strand
ACGGCTGACATCTGGGGACCCGGCCGCCACGGAGATCCGTCCACCGCTCCGGGCGGCGAGCTCTCCGACGTCGACCCGGCCGCCCGCTTTGAACGGCGACACGTAGACCGTCCGAACTCCTGCGTCGAGGTGGGCCTGCAGTGCGGGTTCCGCCCGGTCCGAGTCGTCCGCCCAGTCACAGATCGTGGTCGTCCCCGATTCGAGCGCCCCGAGAAGCCCAACCAGGGTGGCGGCGTAGACGTCCTCAGGTGACAGGCTGGAGGTTGCCGCCGCGGCGCTGTTGCGGAAAAGCGCGGTCGTGGTGTGTCGATGCGTGTCGACGAAACCGGGCATGATGATCGAGTTGGACGCGTCCATCACCTCGGCGTCACGGGCTCGAAGACCAGGACCGATTTCGGCGATCCGGTCGTCTTCGATCAAGACGTCGGCTTGCGGGTGGTTGGCGCTTTTGGCGCCCAGGGTGAGGACGCACCCACCCCGAAGAAGTAACCGACCCATCGATCTCCTGCCGCTGTGTGGACCGGCCGCATCCTATGGTCTCCAGACTGCAAAATGCAAACGTTTGCCACACGGGGGAGTCAGGCTTGGTATCGCGCGTCTGGGGTGGTGCGCTCGCAATCGGTCGTGGCTCCGGCGTGACCGGCGCAACCTGGCTCGGGTTCCTTCGGCCGGGTCACCGCAGCGCCTGGTCGGCCATCGCCAGCATGCGCCACATCTCGGCCTCCCATCCCTCATCGCGCAGCCGGAATCGCCGGCACGCCCGGCGGACGAGGTTGAAGACCCGGTAGCGATCGATACGGTCACGAACCGATTGGTCCCCGTATCCATCGAGGAACTCGGCCGAGAACGGGATCGAGTGCGTTTCGAGATAGGTCACCATGTAGGCGACGTCGAAGGCCGGGTCACCGGCAGCGAGCAGGTCCCAGTCGATCACCGCCACCCGGTCGGGTTCTTCGATGAGCTGGCGGCTGTGGAAGTCTCGGTGAAGGACAGCCGTGGGTCCGCCCGGCGACTCCCGCAGGAAGTCGAGCGCTCTCTCCACGATCGGGGCAGCGTCCGGCACCGACGAGGCGAGCACGAGCGGGTGGGGTTTCACCAAGTCCTCGATGTGGCGGGCCATGTCGGTCTCCTCGGTCAGACCGATGGACTCCGGCTCGACGGCATGGAGGGCCGCGAGCGCCCGGCCGGCGAGCACGTAGGACCCGGAGGACGCAATCGGTGTGCCGTCTATCCACTCGTACGCAACGAACGCTCCGGAACAAGCGAGAGCCCGGGGGATCCGGATCACGTCATTGCTACCCAGGGCGGTGTGGAGACGTTCGTGCGAGACGAAGGTCGCGGCGGGTGGAGGTACTCGAAAACCCTTCACGGTGATCGGGCCCGTGGACGTATCGACCCGGTAGACCACCCGTTGGTCCGACTCCCCGCCGACCTGTCGTATCGAGTGGGCCTCGGTACCGAGCGCGGACTCCGTCCATGCCATCGCATCGGCCTGGTCCGGGAGGCTGATCACCGAGCCAGCCCGATGATGGCCCGAGCGGCATCGTCGTTGCCGAGTCTGAAATCGTCGACCGAGTATCTGGAACGCATCTCGTCGAGTCTTCCGTCGAACAGGCTGCGCGCCGTCTTCGCGATCGCCTCGTTGCTCTCGGTCGGGTCGCAAACGACTGCAACGCCGAGCGCCTCCAGCCGGCGGACCCGTTCCGCTTGGTCGTCGAGGCCGCGCACTCCCGGGATGAACAAAGCCGGCACCCGGCACACCCTGATCTCCGAAACCGTGTTGTAGCCCCCTTCCGCGATCACCAGGTCGGATGCGGCGAGGAGGTCGATCATCTGGCTCTCCTGGGCGATCACCGTCGAATCGGTCAGTGTTCGGAGGCGGCGGATACGGTCCTCGTTTCTGAAATTCGGTCCGGTCACGATCACGTGACGAGGTCGGGGGTCGAGGTGGGTGAGACCGCTGACGATCGACTCGACGATCTCGAAGAATCGGTCAGCCTGATCCTCGAAGCCGCCACCGCCCACAGTCGACGTGACGAGGACGGCGTCCGGGTCGACACCGAGTCTCATCCGGACCTCGGCCCGAGCGTCGGGTGACGGGTGACGGGCAATCGGCCCCACGAAGACGACGCGGTCGGCGAACTCCCGCGGAATCGGCAATCCGTACTCCTCGGGCGTGTGAGGCACCACGATCACGCCCGCTCGATGCATGAGCGGGTGAACGAACACCTCTTGGGAACGCGCCTCGAGACGGCGACGCAGGATGTATGCGATCCGAGGTTCGGGAGGAACTTCGGCAGGAAGCACCGTGTCGAATACGACGACATCCGGTGCGACGTCGCCGAGATAGTCGGACCAGGACGCTTCGGCATCGGTCACCAAAGGGAAGTGCTCAGGCCAGAAACCCTCGGTTGGCTGCGTCGAGGCGTGGAAGGCCAGCCTCAGATCGGGGGCGAGCCGGGACATCGCCAGGGCGATGTTCTGAGTCCGCATGAGATGGCCGAGCCCGCGCCGGTTCCGGATCTGGAAGAGGACGCGGGCCGACAGGCTCGGGAATCCCATGCTTTCTCGCTCCTCACCCTCGGTGTCGACACACCATACGGAGCGGTGCTCTCAATGGTTGTGCCGTCCGGCGCAGGTGACGCAGTATGGGGTGGCGGGAAGGGCGTCGAGGCGTTCGCCTGAGATCGACGATCCGCACGTGATGCACGTTCCGTAGGAGCCGTCTTCCACCCGCTGCAAAGCCTCATCGATGGCTTGTGCCCGGGCTTCGGCCTGGGCCTGGAGATGCAGCGAGTCCTCGACATCGACTTCGGAGGCCCCGTCGTCGTCGAGCAAATCGGACACGTCCCGGGTGGCGAGTGCTTCGCGAGTCTCCTCTTCGAGGCTGGCCACAGCGTGGAGGGCGGCCGCCCGAAGTTCGTTGAGACGCTGGGCGACATCGTTGGTTTGGATCACTGCCGCCTCCTTTCGATTCCCGCGGCTTGGTTCGATCAGCCTGACGGTGCAGGCCCGGTGTCGCAAGGGCCGATCGTCCAGATGGATCGGGACGGATGAGTGTCCTCGGTGACGCGTCTCTCGCGACCTGCCGAATCTCGAATCAACGGATCGAACGTGCCGACAGGGCCTGGGAACAAGGAGCGATCACATGCAGTCGAATGTCTTCTCCGGTCACTTCCTGACCCGGGCCGAGGTGGCCGAGGTGGTCGGTTGCGCGGTCTCCGACGTCGGTCGCCGCCTCGACCTGCTCGCGATGGCGGCCCGGTGGTCCGGCGACCGACTCTACCCGGCTATGCAGTTCGATTCGGACGGCAATCCCACACCCCACATGGAGGAATTGCTGGCGCGCCTGGGTGGAGCAATGTCGGACACCGATCTCGCCTGTGCCTGTACGCAGCCTGCGGCGATGCTGTCTGGCCGCACCCCGCTGGCGTGGCTGAGGAGTGGAGGAAGCGTCGACCGAGCCGTCCAGTATCTGCTGGCCGGCTGAGGGTTCACCGTTCGGAGAGAAGCCTGACGACCTCGGCGTTCGATGTCTGGTCGAAGTCGTCGTAGAACTGCCCGACCGCCGAGAACCGAGTCGGGGCATACACGCAGACACACCGGTCGGCAGCGGTAGAAAACCGGCTCTCCCAACCTGCGGGCGCAACCGGCACCGCCAGAACGACCTTCGCCGCCCCGTGCGCCCGAACCACCGCACACGCCGCTCGAGCCGTCGCTCCCGTCGCCAACCCGTCGTCGACCACGATGGCGGTCAGACCATCGATGGGTCGTGGCGGCTGGTCGCGCCGGAACTCGGCCGCCCGGCGAGCGACCTCGCCTCGCTCCCGCTCGACCTGCGCCGCGAAGTCCTCGGGCCCGTATCCATGTGCGTCGAGGGCTTCGCGGTTCCAGACGACGACGCCACCTTCTCCGACAGCGCCGGCCGCCAGTTCGGGCTGGCCGGGGAATCCGATCTTCCTGACCACGATCACATCGAGCGGGGCGCCGAGTCGGCTCGCAACCTCGGCCGCCACCGGCACGCCGCCCCTCGGCAGGCCGAGGACGAGCGGATCGTGAAGAGACTCCGAGGCCAGGACATCGGCCAGTCGCCGCCCGGCATCGGCTCTGTTTGAGAACCGCATCACGACTCCAGGCTCGCGTCTTCGATCGGTCCGGTCCAGTGGAGAAGGCCCCTACATCGTCAGGGCCATCACCGCCTTCTGAACGTGGAGTCGGTTTTCTGCTTGATCGAACACCCTGCTCCAACGCCCGTCGATGACCTCGTCGGCCACTTCGACGTTGCGGTCGGCAGGGAGAGGATGCATGTAGATGGCATCAGGGTCGGCCATTTCCATTCGGCGGCTGTCGACGATCCAATCCTCGTAACGTGCCGAGATCTTCGCCGACTCGGCCAGATCGGAGGTCGTCAACATGGAACCCCAGGCCTTGGCGTACACCACGTCGGCGCCGCGCATGCCTTCGTCGAAGTCTTCGACGATCTCGAAACTGCCGTGGTATCTGCGCGCATTTTCCTCCGCCTCGGCGATGACCTCGGGGAACAGCGCGAATTCGGGAGGTCGAGTGAGACGGACGTTCGCCCCGAATCGAGTCATCAACAGGATCACGCTGACCGGGACGCTCATCGGCTTCTGATAGCTGGCGGCATAGGCGTAGCTCATGTTGAAAACCAGCTTTCGGGGATCGCCTTTCTGCTCGAGAACCGTCAGTAGGTCGGCCAACGCCTGGAATGGGTGGTAGCGGTCGCATTGCATGTTGAGGACGGGCGTGCGGGAGGCGTCGGCCACAGCTCGGATGTACTCGTTCCCAATGCCCCATTCGACGTTGCGGATGGCGATTCCGTCGTTGTATCGACCGAGGATGTCTCCGATTTCCTTCCACGTGTCCCCGTGTCCGATCTGGGTGGTGGTGGAATCGAGAAACATGGCATGTCCTCCGAGTTGGGCCATGCCGGCCTCGAAACTGGCTCTGGTGCGTGTGCTCTGGAAGAAGAAGAGCATCGCCAGCACTTTGTCTCGCAGTAGCGCATGGGGTTCGCCCAGCGCCCGGCGCCGTTTGAGGTCGTGGGCCACGTCGAGAACCGTCTCGAGTTCGTCCCGCGTCCATTCTTGTGTCGTGACCATGTCGCGGCCTTTGAGATGAGTTTGCATCGGTTCCTCGTTTCGGAGAGCTCGCGTTCCAGCGTGCTCCCCGCCTCGTCGAGTCGGAAAGTGCGGAAAGGCCTGATCTCGGGACCGGAGTGCTGATCGGCCCTAGGGGAGCGCGGGACTGATCCATATCGTGGGTCCGAGGCCAATCCCTCACTGGAGGTCACGATGCGCAGTTTTGCGGGACGGGACATCCTGTCCCTCAAGGACTTCGAACGAAACGAGTTCTTTCACCTGTTCGAGATCGCCGATCGACTGGAGCCGATCGCCAGGAGCCGTCGCAGCAGCGATCTCCTGGCGGGAAAGATCCTCGTGACGGCGTTCTATCAACCGTCCACCCGTACTCGCCTCGCTCACGAGACGGCCATGCACCGGCTCGGTGGTCAGGTGAACGGGTTTGCGGACGCCAAAGTCACCCGGGCCGGCGACTTCTATCAGGAGTCGATCAAGGACACGGTGCACATGCTCGAGTTCTACGGGGATGTCATCGTCATGCGTCACTTCCTCCAAGGCGCCCCGCACGAGGCGGCCAAGTGGTCATCGATTCCCGTGATCAATGGCGGTGATGGCTGGGGGGAGCACCCGACGCAGATCCTCACCGACCTGTACACGGTGACCAAGGAGATGGGTTCGGTTGATGGCAAGACCTTCCTCGCCATTGGTGATCACAGGATGCGGACCATGCATTCGCTCGGCTACGCCCTGTCGCAGTTCGATGCCGAGATGGTCATCCTCTCTCCCGAGGCGATGTCACCGAGGCCCGAACACCTCGCCGAGTTGGACGCCAAGGGCACCCGATACCGGATCGTCGAACACGTCGATGAGGCGATCGCCGACGCGGACGTGATCTACATGGAACCGGTCGTCCAACCCGACTACACCCACAGTCGAGACGAGAAGCCGTCCGAGTACCCGACGACCCCGGCCAACTACAAGGTGACCCAAGAAGTCATGAAGCGGGCAAAGTCGACCTCGATCGTGCTGCATTCATTGCCCCGCATGGACGAACTGACGACCGACGTCGATGGTCTGAAGCACGCTCGCTACTGGGAAGAGGCCTACAACGGTGTCGTCATGCGGATGGCGCTGCTGTCGTCTGTGTTGGGAGCGTGGGAGTAATGCCTCGAACGGTGATCGCCATCGGAGGGAACTCTCTGATTCCCGACGCATCCCACGTCACGGTCCAGGACCAGTACGCGGCCGCCGCCGAGACCGATGACCACATCGCCTCCCTCGTCCAGGACGGATGGGATGTGGCCATCTCGCACGGAAACGGCCCTCAAGTGGGATTCATCCTGCGGCGTTCGGAGCTCGCCTCCAACGAGCTGCACGAGATTCCGCTCGACTACTGCGGTGCCGACACCCAAGGTGCCATCGGCTACATGCTCCAGCAGAACCTGACCAACGACTTCCGGCAACGGGGAATCCACAAGTCGGTGGCGACCGTGGTGACCCAGGTGGAGGTCGCGCGCGACGATCCGGCGTTTGCCAGTCCGTCGAAACCCATCGGATCGTTCATGGACGAGGCGAAGGCCATGCAGCGACATCGGGAGGATGGCTGGGACGTCCGCGAGGATGCGGGCCGCGGTTGGCGTCGCGTCGTGGCTTCCCCCGCACCGGTGCGGATCGTGGAGATCGATGTCATCCGCCGTCTGCTCGACGCCGGAGTCATCACCATCGCGGTCGGGGGTGGCGGCATACCGGTGGTCACCAACGACGACGGTGACCTGGAGGGGGTGCCGGCGGTCATCGACAAGGATCTCGCCTCGTCGATGCTGGCACGAGAAGTGGGCGCCGACCTGCTGCTCATCTCCACCGCCGTCGAACACGTTGCCCTCGACTTCGGCCGTCCCACCCAGCGGTGGATGGATCGGTTCACTCTCGACGAGGTCAAGCACTACCTCGCCGAAGGCGGCCACTTCCTGGAGGGTTCGATGGCCCCCAAGATGCGTGCGGTCGTGGAGTTCTTGGAAGGCGGGGGCACCGAAGCCCTGATCACCAACCCGGCGAACCTCGAACGGGCAATGGCAGGGCTGACAGGGACCCGCATCGTCAAGTGAGAGGAGGACCACATGGAACAGATGGATCAGACGGTCACCCCGAAACGGTCGCAACGGCTGTACCGCAGCCGTACGGAGAAGATGATCGGCGGGGTGGCCGGCGGCCTGGGTGAGTACTTCGCTTTGGACCCCTTGTGGTTCAGGCTCGGCTTCGTGATCCTGGCATTGGGCGGGGGCTCAGGCGTCGCCATCTACCTCATTGCCTGGTTGCTCATTCCCGAGCGGCCTACAGGTGAGGAGCCCGTGGCCGGCGCCGCCATGTCGATGGCCGGGACGGCCATCATCGGCGTGGCGCTCGTGGTCCTGGGTGGGATCGCCCTCGTCAACGAGTTGCTGCCCGACTTCGGCCGTTTCGTGTGGCCCCTGGGCCTGGTACTCGTGGGAGCCGTTCTCTTGATAGGAGGTGTGTCCCGTGACACTCGATGAAAGGACGAAGACCCAACCCCGCGCGATCTCGACTGCGAAGATCGTGTCCGGCGGTGCACTCGTGCTCATCGGTCTGCTGTGGCTCGCCGAGCGCGCAGGATGGGTCGATGTGACGGTAACGGCCGTGTTCGGGCTCGCCACCCTTTTCGTCGGCATCGGGACGATGGTGGCCTCCCGCTCCGGTGAGCATGCCGGGTTGGTGGCGTTGGGAGCCATCCTGGCCTTGCTGACGGTGTTCACGACCCTCGCTCCCGTGGAGGGATTCCAGGGGGGTGTCGGCGACCGTTTCTTCCAGGTTCGAGCGGCAGCTGACCTCGAGTCCGATTACGACCTGGCGATGGGCAAGATGACGATCGACCTGACCGATCTCGAGCCCGTGCCAGGGTCGTTGCGGTTCGATGCCAATGTCGGCATCGGCGATCTGGTGATCAGAGTTCCCGAGGGCTTGGCCGTAGAAGTCGAGGCCCACGCCGGAATCGGCCAGGTCGTGATCCTCGGCGAGTCGGATGACGGCGTCGGGGTCGATCGGCAGTTCCGATCCGAGGGCTACGCGACCGCTGAACGGAAGATCTCGATTCGTGCCGACGTCTTCATCGGCCAAGTGGAGGTGATCCAGAATGGGTGAGAGAGTCCATACCGGAACGATGATCTCCGGCCTCGTGGTTGCCGTAGTCGGCGCCGCCTTCGCGGCCGAGGGTTTCGGCTGGTGGAACTTCGAGCTAGGAGATCTCAGGTACCTCGGACCGATCTTCGTGATCCTCTTCGGTCTCGTGATGCTGTTCCTGGCGTTGTTCCGCCGTCCCAACGAGGGGTGACAACCGTTGTATCTGACACGCTCCTGGCGACTCTGATCTGAATCGCATGCATCACCAACAAGGGGGTACAGCATGGATGCGGACGACATCGTCAGGACGAGTCGAGTCGGCGCTCAGATGGCGGGGCTCGAACTGTTGGGTGATTGGCTTGTAGAGCGTCGACCGTGGCGGGAACGTGCCGGATGGGCGTTGATGGCTCTGTCGCGCTTGTTCGCGAGGGTGGCCGCAACGGTTCAGGGTCCGCAACGGACGCCGGAGCCGCATCAGCCGGTGTCGACGTAGGCATCGAGTTCTGGCATCGCTTTGGCGATGATGGCGGCGCCCACGACGCACGCCAGCCCGCCCGACACGACCGAGAAGGGCACAGAGACGAGTGATGCCACCGCCCCCGCTTCGAAGTCTCCGAGGCGGGGGCCGCCGCTGGCCACCCCGACGTGGATCGAACTGAGCCGCCCGCGCAGATTGTCTGGTACCGCTAGCTGGAGGATCGTGTTCCTGAAGACGGCCGAGATCACATCGGCGCCCCCGGCGATGGCGAGGAAGACCGCGGCGAGTACGACGCTTCTGGACAAACCGAACGCGGCGATGCCGAGGCCCCACAACACGACAGAGATGATCACGGCCCTGCCCTGGCGCCGAATGTGGCCCACCCATCCGGACGTGAGCGCGGCAACCAGCGCCCCGGCTCCCGGCGCCGCGTACAGGAGCCCCACGGTTGAGGCGTCGCCACCCAGGACTGTCGTGCCGATGGCCGGAAACAGGGCCGTGGGCATGCCGAAGACCATGGCATTGAGGTCGATCGCGAAATTGGCCTGGAGGAGCCGGCGGGTTCGCAGAAAGCGCCACCCCTCCTTGATCGATTCCCAACCGAAGCCGCTGACAGCGCCTTCCGGAGGACGCTTGCGGACGCCGAGCATGAAGAGCGCGCCGAGTGTGAACGCAACCGCTTCGATCACGAAGGTGGCGGTGAAACCGGTCGCGGCGATGATGAATCCGCCGATGGCAGGGCCGACCATCTTGGCCACGTTCTCGAGTGTCTGGGTGAGGGCCGTGGCCGAGGGGAGCATCCTCCGGCCCACGATCGCCGACACGAGCGCCGCCCGGGTCGGATGATCGATCGCCGAGACCCCGGCATTGAGGCCGCTCAGCAAGAAGATCATCCAGACGACCGGCGCGTCCGCAGCCGCGTTGACGGCGAGCCCTACTGCTGTGGCCCCGGTGAGGAGTTGGGCGATGATGAGGAGCGCCTTGCGGTCCATGGCATCGACGAGTGATCCACCCACGGCGGACACCAGGAGAAGGGGTCCGAGTTGGATGAGCCCGAGCAGGCCGACCAGGAGTGTCGATCCGGTCAACTCGTACACCTGGTAGGGCACTGCGACCACCGTCAATTGGCGTCCCAGCCCGGCAACCGCCAGGCCGGCGTAGAGCCAGCTGAATTCGCGTGAGGCGCGCAATGGTTCGGTGTCGACCAGCAGACGAGGCATTCGCCGGGAAGCTACCAGCTCTACATGATGCAAAATGCATTGCTCTGCCGAACTTTGACTTCAGAAATCCGGATACGAGTCGACAGGGAGGGAGCCCCCGTGATAACAGCATTTCCACCCCCGAACGAGCCCGAGCGGCTAGAGGAACTCCGGAGCCTCGGAATCCTCGACTCGCTTCCTGAAATGACGTACGACGCGCTCACGAGGCTTGCGTCGCACATCTGTGATGCTCCGATCGCCCTCGTCAGCCTGATCGACGAGGACCGGCAGTGGTTCAAGTCTCGAATCGGCCTCGACGTGGCCGAGACGTCGAGGGATCTTGCGTTCTGCGCGCACGCCATTCTCGAACCCGATTCCGTGTTCGAGGTGGCCGACGCCACCCTGGACGAGCGGTTCGCGGACAACCCGCTCGTCACGGAAGACCCATCGATCCGATTTTATGCAGGCGCACCCATCGTCACTCGGGCGGGCAATGCCCTCGGCACGTTGTGTGTGATCGACCGGGTACCACGGACACTATCCGACGTCCAGCGTCGAGCCCTTGCGGACCTGTCGATTCAGGTGATGTCGCTGCTCGAACTTCGCCGGACCGTTGCCGAACTGGAGAGCAAGCATCAACAACTCGAAGAGGTGATGCGGCTCAGGGAGACCTTCCTGGCGACCGTCTCCCACGAGTTGCGCACGCCGCTCTCCGCCGTCGTCGGGTATGTCGAGATCCTCGCCGACCCCACCTGCGAGATCGACGACGATGATCGCCGCGAGATCCTCGCCACGGTGGGCCGCCAGGCCGGTGACGTTGCGAGTCTCGTGGAGGACCTGCTGGTGGCGGCCAAAGCGGAATCGGGAGAGCTCCGTGTGCAGAACGTGCCTGTCGACCTGGTGGCCCAGACAGCCCAAGTGCTCGAGGGCCTCAACAACAAGAACGTGAATCGGATCATGGTCGAGCATGGAGTGGCCGTGGGAATCGGCGACCCCGTGCGGGTTCGTCAGATCGTCCGCAACCTCGTCACGAACGCCTTCCGGTATGGCGGCCCGAACATCACACTTTCAACCCGGACGGTGGCGGATTCGGCCATCCTCGAGGTGGCTGACGACGGACCCGGAGTGCGGACCGAGGACGAGGATCTCATCTTCGAGCCATTCCGCCAGTCGGCAGGAACGGTTTCGGGATCGGTTGGGCTGGGCTTGTCGGTGTCCAGGTTGCTCGCCGAGCGAATGAATGGTTCGCTGACGTACGTGCGGCACTCGGACCTGTCGGTGTTCAAGCTCGCGATCCCTGCTGCCTGAGTACCGTTGTCGGATGAAGCTCAGTGGGCGAGTCGCCGTTGTGACGGGGGCAGGTAGCGGCATCGGCCGTGCCCTTGCCCGCCGGTTTGGATCCGAAGGCATGTCGGTGCTCGCCACCGACATCGACGAAGCCCGGCTGGTTGTCGCAGGAAGGACCCGGGCACGTCGTGAACACCGCCTCGATTTGCCGGGTTGGTGTCCGACGGTCACTTCGACCCGGTGAACTCCACGCCGGTCACGGATCCGACGTGGCGGTGAGCGGCCTTCTCGAGACGGTGGCGAGCGGTGGCAAAGCTGTCCTCGATCGGGTGGCGGTGTCCGAGATACACGCCGGGTAGACCCGGGTCATGGAACGCGAGCGGACGCCACAGGTCCACGACGCTCGTGTAGTCGACAAAGGCGGCTCGATCGTCCGTTCGATCGTCGGGCCAGCGGGCGATGAGGGCGTCGACCGTGGCCGCGAGTCGGGCCGCCCCGCGCGCCAGTCGGGGGAGGTCCCAGGCCCGTGCGACGAGGTCGGCGTCGTCGGTCAGCGGGTCGGCCTCGAAGAAGTCGATCATGCCGCCGAAACCTTCTTCTTCGAGAGTCGCCATTGCGTCATCCCTGTGATGGAGAGGGAGAATCCACACCCCTCGGGTCGACGTACCGAAACCTTCGCGCACGAGCGTCCGGCGTAGCCGGTCGCGGAGCCTCCGCTCGGATTCCGGAATCGAGTACGAAGCGAGGAGCCACCTGTCTCCGCGTGCGGCTCGCACATATCCGAGGATGCGCCGGTCGGCCCGTTCCATGGAGGGGAGGGCCCGAGAGGAGAGCGCATACCCGGATTGCCCTCCCCGCACCGTCCTCGTCAGAAGCCCGTCTTTCACCATGCGAGAAATGGCCGTACGGGCGGCAGCGTGTTCGACACCAAGCGGTTCCAACAGCGTGAGGAGATCGGCGACGGCTATCCATCCGTCGAGTGGACGGATGTAGAGGCCGACGACATCGGTGACGAGGCTGCGGGCGGTACGGTCGGGGGCAGGCATGTGAGTCGGGCCAAGCATATTCGGGCGTGGCGCCACATGTGACATTTCGCGCACGATCGTGTGCAGAGTGATATGGTTGTGACCATTCTTGGACCATCGGAGGTACATGTGACGGCGACCGAGACGCGCGTTGTCGGGAAGCGGCTCCCCAAACTCGACGCCCCGGACAAGGTGAGCGGTCGAATCCAGTACGCCGACGATCTCCACATCCCCGGCATGCTCACCGGCGCCATCCTCCGCAGCCCTCACGCCCACGCCCGCATCGTGTCGATCGACGTCTCCAAGGCGGAGGCCCTCCCCGGCGTGAAAGCTGTGATTCACGCCGGCAACGTCCAACAGCGACCCTTCGGATACGGCCACGACAACCTCCCGTTGAAGGACCGAAAGGTCCGCTGCGTGGGCGACGAGGTGGCGGCCGTGGCGGCCATCGACGAGGCCACCGCCAAACGGGCGCTCGGCCTCATCGACGTCGTCTACGAAGTCCTTCCGGCCGTCGTCGATCCTCTCGAAGCGCTCGAGGACGGAGCCCCTCTCATCCACGACGAACGACTCGACATCGATGGAAACGTGTCGATGCGATGGGACTTCGAGACGGGCGATGTCGACAAGGCGGCGGAGGAAGCAGCGGTGATCGTCGAAGGGACGTATTCGAGCCCTCTCGCCGCCCCCGGTGCCATCGAAACCCACGTAGTCATCGCCAGCTTCGATCGTTCAGGACACCTCACCGTGTGGAGCCCGGTGCACATGGTCTTCATGTACCGCAAGGAGCTCGCCGACACGCTCGGTCTCGACTGGGGCAACATCACCATCAAACAACCCCCCGTTGGGGGGAGTTTCGGCGGCAAGATCGACATCGACACCCACGACTTCATCTGTGTGCTTCTGGCCGAGGCGGCGCAACGCCCCGTCAAGCTCGCCATGAGCCGAGAAGAGGAGTTCATCGGGACCCGGACCCGCCAACCGATCCATTTCAAACTCCGGACCGGCGCCGACGCCGACGGGAACATCTTGTTCCGAGACACCCAGGTGATCTCGGACAATGGCGCCTACAACGCCTGGGGTAGCCACGCCATGCTCGTCGCCATGAACACCGTCACCTCGCTGTACCGGGTTCCCAACTCGCGGATGAGATGTGCCGTCGTGTACACCAACAAGTCGTACGGCGGCTCCGTCCGGGGATTCGGCAACCCTCAGTCGACGTTCGCGGTGGAGCAGCAGCTCGAGGAGATCGCCGACGCTCTCGGTCGGGATCCGATGGAACTTCGAATCCAGAACGCCAACCAGGCCGGAGACGTCACTCCGCAGGGGCTGAAGATCACGACATGCGGGCTCACCCAATGCCTCGAGTCGGTGAAGGAAGCCTCCGGGTGGAACGAACGGCGGGGCAAGATGAAGGACAGATACCGGGGACTTGGTGCAGCGGCCTTCATCCACGTCGGCGGCGGCGCCCGGATCTACGGATCCGACGGGTGCGGAGCCATGATCAAGATGGACGACTCCGGCCAGATCTCGTTGATCTCGGGTTCGTCGGAGCTGGGGCAAGGTTCCGAGACCGCATTGGCGATGATCGTCGCCGAAGAGGTCGGGGTGCCGATGTCGAAAGTGCGGGTCATCCACTCCGACACCGACGTGAAGCCATGGGACGTGGGTGTCCATGCCAGCAGGACCACATTCGTGGCCGGCAACGCGGCCCGCCTGGCGGCCGGCCGGGCACGTGACAAGCTGCTGGCGGCGGCCGCCGAGGTGTTGGGCAAGGACGATCTCGTCATCGAAGACGGCGTCATCTCCAGCCGGAGCGAGCCCGAGAGGGCGATGCCCTACGACAAGGCGATCCGGAGGCTGCTGCTGCGGGAGGAGGGCAACGTGATCATGAGCACGGCCTTCTACGACCCGCCGACGGAGAACCAGGACAAGGGATACATCGGCAACATCTCGGCCACGTATGGATTTGGGGCTCACGTCGCCGAGGTCGAGGTGGATCCCGGGACGGGGCAGGTCAAGCTGCTCAACCTGTGGACGGCGCATGACGTGGGGCGGGCGATCAATCCGTCCGCGGTGGAAGGTCAGATCGAAGGCGGAGCAGTGATGGGGATCGGCCTCGCCCTCACCGAAGAACTCCCGGTTCGGGTGGAGGTAGGCGAGCTCATGGCACCGAATCTCCACGACTACGGCCTGCCCACGATGGTGGACGCGCCCCGGATTCACGTCGACCTGATCGAGACGAATGACCCACTCGGCCCGTTCGGCGCCAAGGGCATCGGCGAGGGCGGGCTCATCCCGGTCCCTGCCGCCGTGGCCAACGCGGTGGCCGACGCGGTGGGCATTCGACCCCGGCAGTTCCCGCTCCGACCCTGGAAGGTCCTCGACTGGATCCAGACGGGCGAAACGAGCAACGTCGTGAAAGGAGCCGGCCGTGGTTGAGGTGCTGATCCCAGGCACACTCGCCGAAGCCCTCGGGATGCTGGCCGACCGGGAGGGCGCGGTTCCCCTGGCAGGTGGTACCGATGTCCTCCTCGACATGCGTACCGGACGTTCCGACCCCACGGTTCTCGTAGACATGAGCCGGCTCGATGGTTTACGGGGAGTCGGGATCGACGGGGACCTCGTGACCATTGGAGCCATGACATCGATCCGCACCATCGAACGCGACGCGGAACTGGCTGCACGATCCACGGCCGTGCCCGAGGCTGCTCACGTACTCGGGTCCGTGCAGATCCGGGTGATGGCAACCCTCGGTGGAAACCTGTGCCATGCGACACCGTCTGCCGAGATGCCCCCGCCGCTGCTCGTCCACGGAGCCGAAGTAGATATCGCCGGCCCCGATGGTGGCCGGACGGTCCCGCTGGCAGACCTGTTCGCCGGCCCGGGGGCCACCACCCTCGATCCCGGAGAACTCGTCGCCGCCGTGCGGTACCCGGCCCCATCCAACCTTGGTTCGTGCTATCTCCGCCAGACGGTGCGCTGGTCGATGGATCTCGCCGGTGTCGGAGTTGCGGCCTCGGTGGCAGTCGATGGCGATCGGATCACCACGGCGACTGTGGCGCTGGGCGCCGTGGCGCCCACACCCTTTGTTGTCGGCGGCGTCGCCGACCTGATGGCGGACGATCCGTGGGACCCGGAGCGGGCCGGTGAGGCGGGCAGGATGGCGGCTGCGGCATCTTCACCCATATCGGATGCCCGGGGCTCGGCGGACTACCGATGCTCGGTCGTGGCCGCCTTGGTTCCCAGAGCGCTCGGCATCGCATATCGAAGGGCGATCGGCGGGTGGCCGGTCGGGAGATTCAGCCCGACCAACGGACTGGTGGAGGAGCCGGCATGAGAATCGAACTGATGGTGAACGGTGACCCGGTGTCGCGGTTGGTGGAGGGATCCGAGAGCCTCCTCGACCTCCTGCGGAACGACCTGGGTCTGGTCGGCACCAAATGGGGATGTCTGACGGGCGATTGCGGAGCGTGCACGGTGCTCGTGAACAGCGAACCCGTGGTGTCCTGTCTCAAGGCCTGTGCGCAGCTCGACGGCAGTACCGTCACGACGATCGAAGGCCTGACGCCCACCCATGGCCTGTCCGATCTGCAGCAGGCGTTCGTCGACCATTTCGCCACCCAGTGCGGGTTCTGTACGCCAGGGATGATCATGGCCGCGGAGGCACTGGTCAACAGTGGCGTGCCCGCCGACGAAGCAGCGATCCGCGAGGGGCTT
>Ga0224505_10001302_pt1 | contig 15961 bp, 14 predicted proteins | sample SF_Jan12_sed_USG_FD_169102 | JGI IMG/M metagenome (GOLD analysis project Ga0224505, IMG submission 169102) | Sediment microbial communities from San Francisco Bay, California, United States - SF_Jan12_sed_USGS_4_1 | ecosystem: Environmental > Aquatic > Marine > Sediment | place: USA: California... | reverse complement strand
CGCCGAGCAAGAAGGCCGCCTGACAAGAACCATAACCATGGGGCGACTCAGAACATTTTCAACGGAGATCTTGATAATTCCGATATCGGGGCCATTGATGACGAATTGTATTGCTTATATTACCTGTTCAATACGCGCGTGCACACGAGCAACTGAAATCTGAGCGGGAATTAACGGAGCTCGGTGCCGCACCGGCAAGCGCGGAGCAACCGGAGGTTGTGTATCGACTATCCAGTGCAGTCACAGGCAATACGCAATAACCGTCTTGCATATGTAGCAAAGACAGAAGTTGAATACCGGAGGATTCCAACATGACCAGGGAAGTATGTAGCTAGTATTATTCGCTACAACAGGCCATGTCGTCGATGAGGGGTCGGTTAGGTTGATGTCGGTGCAGCGTGGGTAATTCGTATCTCTATGAGGGCTTCGCAGGTATTACGCTGCGCTTTTCTTGAACGATGCCACAAGTACACGCTTGGCTTTGCCTAGACTGCGACGGTTCTTACGAATATGGTCGAGCTCACGGGCTGTTTCTGCAGTGATATACGACTCATGACAACTAGCACAATGGACGACCGGGATGTTTTCGACAACGACAAGATTGCTACCGCGACCAAAGCTCTTGGTCGTCTTCCTAATGACAGCCCCCTGAGCGCCGCAAAAATCACACTTCATTATTCTCCCTCACGATAGGTGGTAATGACCACTGCCTTGTCCGTTGGGCCCAGCTTCAAGACAACTCCCACCTTTTCACCATCACAACCTGTTCCGGAGAATACGTACTTCCGTTCTTTAGTGACTCGGTCGAGCTGCCGTTCAATAATTTTTCCCGTGAGCACAACGTGTTCGATGTCTTCATCGAGAAGATCATCTTCGCCCATTTCCTCCAGCGCATGAATGGAAAGGATGTACCGGCGTTTACGAACAAGTGCGCGGAATTTCTTCAGCTCTCGCTCGTACATCTGAAAGTCATTCTACGCTGGACCGATACTCCCCTCAAGAGGCGTTCGCTCCATAAAACGCGGGTTCTGAACTGTTCATCATTCTCGCCGAGAAAATGTGGGCATGAATACCTAACCAGACAATCTGTTCAAGAATGACAAAGAAGTATCGTGCTGCGCTACTCCCCACTCCCCGCCATGTCGTCGATGAGGGGGCGATTGATGTCGGTGCAACCGCAACAGATCGTATCGAAGAGCGTGTCGGCGTCTGCGACAAAATTCTTCTCGTCGGTGAGCTTGTCCGCGATGACCTGGGCATAGCAGATGTCGCAGAGCATCATCAAGCCGCGCGATACGCCGACAGTTTTTCGTCCTGCACTTGTACCCATGGGGCCTATACCGATCCTTTCTGAAGAGCCATAAAGAAATCTTCGGCTTCAAGATCGATCCCGCACTGCTGACACTCATGCGGTCGATCTTCGGGAGGAACATCTAACGGTGTCCGATCGATGCGCCCCCCGCAGACGTGGTAAAACCGCCCACGCGCATTTTCGTCGTCCAGCGGATCACTTTCGTATACCAGCACCATAAGATTTCCACTCCCTCGTTTGTCTGCGAAGTATAACGAGCCCTGATTTGCAACCGCAACCACCGGCAGACACCAAAGCGCAAGGTTAGGTCGAGGCTAAAAAAGAATTCGATTTACCCGCTCTTCACCTTTAGCCGCTGGCCTAAGGCTCCCTACTATACCTGGAACTGCGCTTCGTACAAGTTTGCATAGACCCCGCCTCGGCTCAGCAGCTCCTCATGGCGACCATCTTCAACTAGCTGCCCGTTTTCGAGCACAAGGATCCGATCTACATCGTGCAAGGTCGACAAGCGATGGGCGATGATGAAAGTGGTTCGTCCGGCGGTAAGTTCGTTCAAGGCCTCCCGGATTTTGACTTCGGTCTCCGTATCAACATTGGACGTTGCCTCATCGAAAATGACAATGGGTGGATCTTTCAGCAGCACCCGGGCGATCGAGACACGCTGCTTTTGCCCGACTGAGAGTTTCACACCCCGTTCACCAATCCAGGTCTCATACCCTTCAGGCAAGGCTGCGATAAATTCATGCGCCCGAGCAACTCGTGCCGCCGCCTCCAGTCGATCCTGATCTGCCTGGAGGTCACCATAGAGCAGGTTGTCTCGAACCGTGCCGTTGAACAGGAATGGTTCCTGTTGGACGAAGCCGATCTGCTGACGCAGATAGACCATGGGCAAATCGCGGATGTCTTTTCCATCGATCAAGATCGCGCCGTCGGTGACGTCATAGAACCGCATCAACAATTTCAGAAGCGTACTCTTCCCCGCCCCGCTCATTCCAACCAAGGCCACACGTTCTCCCGCCAAAACCTTCGCGGAAAATCCTTTCAGGACCGGCACGTCAGATCGATAGTGGAACCGCACCTGCTCGAATCGTACCTCGCCATGCGCACGATGGCTGGGAGCAAGCGCGCCCGGCCGATCGGCCACCTCGGGGATCGTATCGAGCACATCAAACACTCGTTCGCTCGCGGCCAAGGCATGCTGCAACATGTGATTGACGGAGTGGATTTGATTGATAGGCACATAGAACATCGCGAGGTACGAAAGAAACAAGACCAATTCGCCCAGCGTCAAGCGCCCGTCCATCACCTCACCGGCGCCGTACCAGAGGATCAAGACAGTCCCCAAGGCTCCGACGAGAATCATTCCCGGGGAGTACATCGACCACAGCACCATGGCGTTCAGGTTTTTCTCACTATAGGCCTGGCTCAGCCGGTCGAACCGAGCCTGTTCATGGCCTTGGCGGCCAAATCCCATCGTTTCCCTGATACCGGACAGCGCATCTTGCAGATAGCCATTCAACTCCGCCGCACTCTGACGGGTCTCTCGATAGTAGCCGTGCACCTTGGATGTGAACCAACTGGCCGAGAGAGCGAGCAGCGGGATAGGCAGCAGCGCGAGGGTTGCCAGCTTCCAATTCAGCATGAACAAGAGTCCCGTGATGCCGACCAGGGTCAACAAGGCCGTCATCATCCCCTCAAGTCCATCGATAAAGATCCGTTCGACATGTTCGGTGTCGTTCGTCACACGAGACATGATTTCGCCCGTCGAGCGATTCTCAAAATAGGTGATCGACAGGCGTTGCAGAGCGGCGAAGATATGCCGGCGAAGATCGTGCACCACCGTCTGCTCAAGTTGGTTATTGAGCCGGATGCGCAACGAGGCGAAGACATTCTTGAAGATGTAGGCGCCAACCAGAAGCCCGATTACCCCCGGCAACAATGAGGCCTGCTTCGCCTGGATGACATCGTCAATAATGATCTTGATGACCCACGGCGGCACCAGCTCCATCGCCGTCGCACAGGCAGCACAGAGCAAGGTCAAAACGGCCAGCGTTCGATGGGGTCGCAGATATTGCAGGACGCGAAGAAGGGCTTTCACAAGCAGTTCGACAAGGCAGGCATTAGATTACGTTCGAAGACTCTTTCTGCCAATATTGTGAAAATTCGTCGAGCTGCGTGAGGGTGGACATATCGGTCATACGATCAAGAAAAACCTTACCAATCAGGTGATCAAGCTCGTGTTGGATACAGACCGCATACAGGTCCGTGGCTTCAAAATCCAAGGGCTTGCCCTTCCGGTCCAGTCCCTTGACTCGTACCAGTGAGGGTCTGGTGACTTTTCCCCTCAACCCGTCGACACTCAAACACCCTTCCCAATTCTCTACCTGGTCTGGTCCATAATAGACGATTGAAGGATTGATCAGAACCGTTTCGGGGAATCCCCCTTCCCCTTTACAGCCCATGACGACCAGTTGAATCGACCGCGACACCTGTGGCGCCGCCAACCCGATACCCGGTTCCTCATACATGGCCTCGAACATGTCGTCGATCAAGCGCTGGATCTCCGACGACTTGATCTCTCGTGGGTCGATTGGGGCCGCGATCTTCCGGAGGATCGGATTCCCGAGTTTGGCGATCTTCAACATGGTACCGGTTTTGAGTCTCATAGCCTGTTCATTATTCGTAACATAGCCGTCTTCGAGCTCGCAACCTCTTCAATATCCCGTCACAGATTCCGCTTCGGTCGGCGAGGTTCAGGAATCTCAAAGGTCTCCTTGTTGATGTCCCACCACTCAACCCATTCGCTCGACCAGGCCGCGCGATCCTGTTTGGTCGAGGTATCCCAATCATGGAATTCCGTTTCATGGCGAGTCAAAATCCAGAGTGATTGCAGGGCGGACAGTGCCACAAACCGTTCCTCATCGCTGACCATGGGAATCAGGATCGGAATAACGGATTTCTGACGGATATACCGCGATTCGAACGCGGCTGCTTTTCGCACTGATGGATTGGGATCTTTGGCCATGACGTTGATGGCCTCGGAGGCTTTCGTCGCATCCAGACGAACAGCCACCCGTAACGCATGTTCCCGCACACGGGATAGTTCGCTCGGCTCCTTGGCCGTTTCGACAAGGGCCGGGACGCCCGCCACACCCTTCATCATCAGCAGCGTTTCAATCGCATTGTACCGAATTCTTGGACTGGACATAGTCAAGGCCTTGACCAACACCGGAACCGACGATTCGCCCAAATGCACGAATTCCCCCATCGCCCAAAACTCTTGTTTCCCTTCCAGCAAGGGCAACAGGGCCTCGGCTCGCTTGATCTCTTCCGGGCTGAGCGGTGTCTTATTGGGAGGAATCGAGACATCCGGCACCTCCGGGTTCACCGGTGGGGCTTCATAGGGCACTTGAACGGTCCAGACTCGACTCTGATCCGCCCATGCGCAGAGAGGCACCCCCCCCACCATCACGCTGAGCAACCAGATCACTCCCAGTCGGCACACATACGAGTGGTTCACAATCCCAACACTCCTCTCTCGCCTGCTCAAGATATCCATTTACTCCCGCTCTTCCAGATTATCACGATGATGAACGATTTCGTAGAGGACCGGCAAGACGACAAGGATCAAAAAGGCCGCCGTCAACATGCCTCCCACGACGACACGTGCCAGCGGCTTTTGCGCCTGAGACCCGATGCCTGTCGCGAGAGAAGCCGGAAGCAAGCCGATCGCCGCTCCCAAGGTCGCCATTAAGATCGGTCGCATTTGAACATCGGCACCGCGCATCACAGCCTGCCGGAGACCAAGCCCGGCCAATCGAAACTCTTCGATACGCGAGATGAGCAACACGCCCCCCAGGATCGCAACCCCCAACGTCGAAATCATGCCCACGGCAGCCGAGATGCTGAAATGGGTCTGCGTAATCACGAGCGACAACACGCCGCCGACCAAGGCAAAGGGCACAGCGGCCAGGACGAGCAACGCGTTCTTCAAGGAATCGAACGTGGCATAGAGCAATAAGAGAATAATGGCCAAGCTTACTGGCACGATCTTCGCCAGCCGCTTCTGTTCCTCCTTGAGCTGATCATATTGCCCGGCCCACTCCATGCGATACCCTTCCGGCAACGTCACCTGTTGCGACAACTTCACTTGTGCTTCCTCGACCGTACCTTGAAGATCGCGATCGCGCACGCTGAACTTGATCGGGATATACCGCTCGTTGTTCTCACGATAAATGATGAAGGCCCCGGTCTGCATGGTAATGGCCGCGAGCTGCTTGAGCGGAATTCGGGCCCCATCCGGCGTGTTCACGGAGATATTGCCGATGGATTCCACATCCTGCCGATACTCCGGCAGAAACCGAACAACCAGGTCGAAACGTTTCTCGCCTTCATAGACCTGCGTCACCGCTTGGCCTCCGATCGCGGCTTGAACCACCGCATTCACGTCGGACACTCGCAAGCCATAACGGGCGCTGGCTTCGCGATCGACCTGGATCAAAAGATTTGGCTGCCCGATCAATCGAAAAATCCCCAGATCTTTCACCCCAGGAACGGTACGCATGACCGATTCAATCTCGGCCGCCTTCGTTTCCATGAGTTTGAGATCCGCGCCAAACAATTTGATCGAATTCTCCCCCTTCACCCCCGACATCGCTTCCTCAACATTGTCTTCAATGACCTGGGAGAAATTAAAAATGACGCCCGGGATCGTCTTCAGTCGACGGTCGATTTCTTCGATCAGGTCTTCTTTCGCTAACCCTCGGCGCCAATCCGATGTCGGCTTCAGATTGGCCAAGAATTCGGCATTAAAAAAACTGGTCGGATCCGTTCCATCATCCGGCCGGCCGAGTTGGGACACGACCGTGTCGACTTCCGGCGACTCTTTGAACATCCGGCGGATGTCGTTGGTGAGTCGATCCGCTTGATCAAACGAAATATCGACCGGCATCGTGGCTCGCACCCATAAGTTACCTTCCTCCAATGCCGGCATGAATTCACCACCCAATAATTGCAGCGCCAGAACGGCGAGCACCACCAATCCCGTCGAAAACCCGACCACCAGGAGTCGTCGATCCATGGCCCATTCCATCAGTCCCAGATAGGTGCGCCGCACAACCCGGATGATCACCGTATCACTGTCCTTGATCGGGGCCCGCAACAGAAACGAGCACAGCACGGGGGCGAGGGTAAACGCCATCAACAGGGCTCCCACCAGCGCGAACCCATAGGTGATCGACATGGGAGCGAAGATCTTGCCGGGAACACCGGTCATCGTGAACAACGGCACAAAGGCCACGACGATGATCGCCGTCGAAAAGAAGATCGGCCTCCCGACTCGGCGGGCGGCCCGAATGATGTGTTGGTGAATCGTCACCTCTGGTGTCTTGCTGTGCGCCAACTGAAAGAAGATGCTCTCCACCATCACCAACGCGGCGTCCACGATGATCCCAAAGTCGATCGAGCCCAAGGAAATCAAGTTGGCCGACTGACCAACGGACACCATCATGGTGAAGGTGAACAGCAAGGACAGCGGAATGGTCAACGCGACGATGAGCGCCGCGCGGAGATGTCCGAGAAACACGAACAGGATGACACTTACGAGCACCATGCCGCTGATCAAAATGTCGAGGACCGTCTCGACCGTCGTGTGAATCAGTGTCGTTCGGTCGTAAAACGTTTTGACGGTGACTCCAGACGGCAGTTTCCCGTTGTTCAGTTCCTGCACCTTCTCCCGCACCCGATCGAGAACCGGTAAGGCCTGAGCACCGCGCTGGAGCAACACCACGCCTTCCACGACATCGTCTCGGTCGTCGATCCCAACCTTGCCAAGACGCACGCGATGGCCCACGAGGACCTTCCCCAGAGTCTTGATGAAAATGGGGGTCCCTTCTTTTTCCGCCACCACCACATTTTCGATATCATCCAGGTCGTTGATCAGCCCCAGCCCACGAATATTGTAACTCTGTGCCCCGATCGTTAAGTAGTTCCCTCCCACGTTCGCGTTGCTGTTCGACAAGGCCGTCATCACTTGTGAGAGATTCACACCGTAGCTGATCAGTTTTCCCGGATCGATATCGACATGATACTCCTTCGTGGTCCCGCCTAAGGTCGTCACGTCGACCACACCTGGTATCCGCTTGAAGGCCCGTCGGACTTTCCAGTCTTGTATCGTTTTCAAATGCGTCAGACTTTCGTTCGGACCGCTCAGCTCATACCGATAGATTTCGGCGATGGCCCACCAGGGAGAGAGGACGGGCTGCACACCTTGCGGCAATTGGACTGCATTGAGGCGATTCAAGATTTCTTGGCGATCCCGAAAGATATCGCTATCGAAGTCAAAATACACCTTGACGTCACTGAGACCGAAAATCGAGAGTGAGCGGATATCTGTAAGACGAGGAGTCCCACTCAACGCCACCTCGATCGGAATCGTAATCTGTCGTTCGATTTCCTCAGCCGAATAGCCGGGAAGCTGGGTAATCAACTCCACCATCGGAGGGGCGGGGTCGGGATACGCTACAATGTCGAGCAGATGAAAGGCGTAGAGCCCGCCGAAGAGGAACAGAAGCCCGAGAGCACAGACCAGAAATCGGTGAACGAGCGACATCTCAACGATTTTCGTGATCATCGGCCCTCTTCGAGAGAGCGGGGCGACCGGTCATGGGGGCGACATACGGAAACGCTCACGGTCCTTGCACCTCTTGCCCCTTGATCAATACAGCCCCCTTCGTCACGATGCGCTCTCCCTGCTTGAGCCCTTCGACCACCCGCGTCTGATCAGGCGAAATCGCGGCAATCTTGACTTCTCGTTTGCGGTACTGGCGGTCGCTCTCAACCACATACACGAACTGTTTACCATCAACTTCCAGCACGGCTTCGCGCGGCACGGTCAAGTATTGCCTGGTATCCCCGACATCCAGTTGCAGCCGTGCGAACATTTCCGGTTTGAGCTTGTGCGCCTGGTTGTCGACACGTGCCCGAACCTTGATGGTTCTCGTGGCCGGATCCACGACATCTCCCACCGACGTGACCGTGGCAGGAAACTCCATACCGGAGTAGGCTTCGACCAGCACCACCGCGGATTGCCCTACTCGCACCAATGCCAAATCATGCTCATACACATCGGCCACGACCTGCAAGACATCCAAGTCGGCCACGGTAAACAGCACATGGTCGGGGTCTCCGGTGACGGACTGGCCAGGAGTCACAGTTCGCTCAACCACGATCCCGCTCAGCGGGCTCTTCATCTCGAATCGCGACGTGATCTGTTGCTTGTCCAGCGGTTTGTTCAGCTCTTTGGGAGCGATCCGAAACGACAGCAAGCGCTCCTTGGCCAGACGAAACTCTGCACGGGCCTTCACCAGCTCATTTTCGGCCTGTTTGAGATCCTTCAACGCCAGGGCTTTGTCCTCATACAGATCCTTGGCCAACTCATAGGCCCTCGTCGCATAGAGCAAGTCGGAGTCTTCCCTGACGTATTTCGAGTAGGCCTGCGCAATATCCGGACTATCGACGACCAGCAACACGTCACCCGCCTCCACCCTGCCTCCCAGATGAGCCCTCACCTCGACGACTCGTCCTTGCAACGGAGAAGACACCCGTGAATACTTGTCCTCGCCATAGGCAATCTTGCCCGACAGCATCAACCCTTGGCGGGATGAATTGAACTCGACGGTCGCTGTTTCCACACGCGAGGCAGATTCCATGGGACGCGCGGTCCCGTTCTGGACCGGCTCACGTGCGGCAGGCTGTGACTGAGACGGCTGCTCGTGCTGACCGCAGGCAGAGACCGAGAGAACGATCACACTTGTGAGACTCGTCACGAAACGCCAGGGAGAACCGATGCCGGAGGTCAATGGACGGTCGTTCATTGTTAATGCTCAACCCTTACCTGGGGACAACCTTGCGGTATCATGACGTGAGCTCCGTCCCGACGGCACTTTCCAACTGAATCACATGCCGCTGATAATTGAACAAGGCCTCAATATAATTCTGCTGGATCGTCCTCGAGGTCCTGGCCGCATCAAGCAGATCGATCAGCGTGGCCCCACCTCGATCGTAAGCTCGCTCGGCAATGGTCACGGTCGCCCGCGCGTCCTCGAGTACCCCGCCCAGAAAGGCCTCGACCAACCGGCGGCTTTCCAATAAATTGCGATACGAAACCTCTACTTGATTCTCAACCTGGTTGAGCGTCTTATTGAGATCAGCTTCCGCCGCCTGCATCGAGGCTTCTGCCTGTATAATTTTCCCCTGATTGCGATTGAACAACGGCAGCGGTACACCAAGACTCAACGCCATTTGATTCGAATTGTCCGGTCCATGAGAGCCCTGGACGGCATACCCCGCCCCCACCGTGACATCGGGAATCCGGTACGCCTTGGCCAACCTCGCTTCCGCCTCCCGTTGTGACAGCATCCACCGTTTCACACGAACATCCGGGCGAGCGTCCAACGCAAGTGCGCGCAGTTTGATGATGTCCGGATCCACCCGTCGATATTCCAACTCCGTCGTCAACTCCACAGAAGTAACGGGGGAGAGCCTCAGGAGCTGGCGGAGATCGGATCTGGCCGATTCCGACTCTTGAATCGCTTGAATGACTTGAGTTTGGAAATCAATAAATTGCAGTCGGATCCGGATCAAGTCGACTTCAGCGATATAGCCCTTTTTGAATCGAATCGTGTTGACGTCGAGAATACGCGAAAACCGGTCCCGGTTTTCTTCCGCCAGCACCAGACGTCTCCGGGCCAGTTGCGCACGGTAGTAGGCATCCTTGACGGCGAACCGCAGTTGGCGAACGGCATCTTCAAAACCAGCTTCCGCAGACTGGAGTCCAAATTCGGCACTCTCGATCCGATAGCCTCGTTTACCAGCCAGTTCAAACAGCTGTTGAATCTGCGAGGTGAGTTGTCCGCTATTTCCCAGCGTGCGCCCCTGAACCGGAGAGCTCACGGCTCCCAGCGAGGCCACGGGATTGGGAAACAAGCGGGCAGTCAGCTGCTCGCCTTTGCTGGACTCTATTCCATATTTCGCGATCAAGAGATCAAGATTCTGCTGCAGAAAAAGGCCGATCGCCTCTTCAAGACTCAATCGTACCGTGGCCGTCCGCTGCCCTAGGCTCGGCGACGGCTCTGTCGGCAATGCGTCGCTGTCCGGGGTACCGGTGAGCATCCCGATGATGCAGCACACACCGTACAGCATGTGCTTGAGATGACTTACCTGATGCATCGGTGAATAGGCTCCGCCCGGCTGAATCGTTCAGCCCTCAGACTGGATAGTTTCATTGATGTGCCCAGGATATGCAAACGACGGGACGCCTGTCGGTGGTGAGGTACAGACCGGCCCATGACGGAACTCACACGATCTGCGGCGACCTTTATGTACCGAGTGCTCGAAGATGTTTTCGCACCCGGACCTTCTCGTGATGTTTTCGTAGCAATTGCTGGCGCACCACATCCTGGTTCTCGGCTACGATCCGAACCAGCCGATCCATATCTTCCGCATGATCACGAACCAGTTCGGACAATTTCTGGATCTGCTCCTCCAACTTCTCCAGCCGCCAGGCCATGTTCTGTAGTGGGTCCGACGTTCTCTCCGCCAGCTTTGTGACACGTCTGGGATCGACTCGTGGCAAAGCCGCGATTACGACATCTCGCTTCATGCTCACTCCTTTGTTCATGGCCAACCGAGCCCGGCGGCTCAATCGGGCGATCTGGTGGCTAGTATTATCCGCATGACCCGGGAAGTCAACGATTCCGCTTTCTTTCTATTTCACGACGGTCCTGCTAGAATCCAACCGATGAAGAATATTTTCACCATGGTCTTGGCCGGTGGGAAAGGTGAGCGGCTCCATCCTCTCACCGCACAACGGGCCAAGCCTGCCGTTCCCTTCGGCGGGAAATATCGCATCATCGACTTTACGCTCAGTAATTGTTTAAACTCGGGACTCCGCAAAGTCGCCGTCCTCATCCAATATAAGTCGCATTCGCTTGATCGCCATATTCGAGCCGGCTGGAACATTCTCAGCGCCGACCTCGGCGAATATATCGCCTCGGTCCCTCCTCAGCAACGCATCAGCGAAGATTGGTACCGCGGCACGGCCGACGCCGTGTATCAGAACATGTTTTTGATCGACGATGAACAGCCCGAGTTCCTGCTGATTCTTGCAGGCGACCACATCTACAAGATGAACTATGCGGAGATGTATCACTGGCTCATCGCCACCAGCGCCGATGCGGTCGTGGGGGCCATCGATATCCCCATTCAAGAAGCCTCCCGCTTCGGGGTCATCGCCGTAAACGAAGACTACCGGATTACCCGATTCGATGAAAAACCAGCGCAGCCCATTCCGATGCCGAACGATCCGGACCATGCCTTTGCCTCGATGGGCATCTACCTTTTCCGTACCAAGGTGATCCGCGAATACCTACTCGCCGACGCCAAAGAAGGCAGCGCGCACGACTTCGGAAAAAATATCATCCCGAAAATGATTGCCGACAAACGGGTCTATGCCTTCAAATTTCAAGATGCGAACAAGAAAGCGGTCAAGTACTGGCGTGATATCGGAACACTTGATGCGTACTGGGAAGCCAATATGGATTTGGTCTCCGTGGACCCGCAGTTCAATTTCTACGACGCGGAGTGGCCCATCCGAACCTATCAGGGGCAGTTTCCGCCGGCCAAGTTCGTCTTTGCCCAGGATTTTCAGGGAGGCCGCATGGGGGTGGCGCTCGACTCGATCGTGTGCGGCGGCTGCATCATCTCAGGTGGACGGGTCCAAAACTCGGTCCTCTCTCCGAACGTCCACGTGCACGACCATGCCGACATCCGTGACTCCGTCGTGATGGAAAATGTGACGATCGGCGCACAGAGTCGCATCCGACGCGCCATCATCGACAAGGGTGTGACGATCCCCCCTCACACAGAGATCGGGTATAACCGAGAAGCCGACGCACAGCGATTTACCGTCACAGATTCAGGTCTGGTGGTCATCTCAAAAGGAATGAAGCTGCATGCCTCCGTCGATCCATCCGGTTGATCTGATCTCCGCGCTCCGCCAGAAACATCTCACTCCCGCAATCGTCTTCCTCACCTCACGGCGAGCCTGCGATGAGGCCATGGAAGCCTTCGACCATGCAGACGTCGTTCTGCCGACGGTCCGCCAAGAGGGGATCGCAAAGGCACTTGAGCAGGTCATGGCTCAACACCCCAGCATTGCCGAGCACCCGATGATTCCCATCGTACAACGAATCGGCGTCGCCGCCCATCATGCCGGGCACCTGCCCACCTGGAAAATCGCCATCGAAGAATTGATGCGCCAGGGGCACCTCGATGCGGTCTTTGCCACGACGACCTTGGCGGCCGGCGTCGATTTCCCGGCACGCACCGTCGTGATCACGCAATCCAGTATCCGCAAATCCCGCGACTTCACCGACTTGACGGCCGGCGAAGTCCAGCAGATCGCGGGACGAGCCGGACGCCGAGGGAAAGACCATGTCGGATTTGCCGTGATCACCCCTTCACCCTATATCGATCTGTCGGTGCTGACCAAGGGGCTGACCGGACAACCGGAAGCCATCGACAGCCAGTTTACGATCAGCTATCCGATGGTCTTGAATCTCTTGAAAGCCCATCCCCACGAACACATCCAAGGGATCCTGGCCAAGAGTTTTGCGCAGTTTCAGTTGAATCAGCGGGCCGAGGTTCTCGAGCAGAAGCTCGACGCCCTCCATAGCAAGATGGAACCGTTCGGACCCCGCGTCTGTACCGACTGGATCACCCAATGGCACACCTTCGATCATGCGCGAAGACACCGCCATACGCGTCATCCAACCTATCGCGCGGACCCACCGGAGATTGCAGCGCGGCTGCCGTTCCTCACGCCTGGACGGGTCGTTGGTTTCAATAGGGGGCGAGGAATCGTGCTTCGCCAATATCGGAGCAAAGGCCAGAGGAATTCGATGCTCACCGTGTTGAGACCGGAAAGTGCCGTCACGGAATGTCCGGTCACCAGCGTGAAAGAAGTCTACGACCGCACGTACGACTGCCCGGAGACATCAGCCTATCCCTGGTGTTCCACCGACACGTTTGATCGCCTCAGTCACCAGCTGGAAGAACTGCCGCTCCGGTTGCCCCTGCTCCCCATCCTGATGTCCACCGACGGCGAACCCCTGCCCGACGCCATCGTCCAATCGTTGGAAGACTTCCCTTGTCCGACCTGTCCATCGCGATCGGCCTGCCAAAAGGACTTCCTCACGGCGTCACGCCTCCGGCAGGAACAGCAGCGGCATACCAAATCCATCCAGGCCTTGCGCACCAGTTTATGGCATCGGTTTCAGGAACGAGTTGAGGTCCTGCAGAAATTTGGCTATCTCACCCTGACGACGCAACTCACGGCGGAGGGAGAATGGGCACGACTGATCCGGATCGATCACTCCTTGCTCATCACCGAGCTGATTCGCGCGGAGGCCTTCACCGGAGCAGACCCCTCTCTCCTCGCCGGCATTCTGGCCAGTCTGGCTCATGATGATGATCGCCCCGGGGCCTTTCCTCGCATCAGCCCAGGATTAAGCTCCCTGCTTGGACAAGTTCGCAAACTCGCGGAGAGCCTGTCGCCCTATGAGGATCCGCCCCTCCTCCGCGCAGATGTGGCTGCCTTAGTGGAGCGATGGGTCGCCGACCCGACCTTGACCTGGATCGGACTCTGCCGGCTGACCACCATGGCCGAAGGCGACATCTATCGACTTCTGGCCAGAACCCTGGAATATCTGTCGCAGATACAAACGCTCAAGGCGACGCACCCCGGCCTCGCCGAATCCGCGTCCCAAGCCATCACGTCGATCAGGCGTGGCGTGTTGGAGGAACTACCATGAAAGGGCGCAAGAAACGCGTGACAGGCGGGACATGCGGGACGCGATCGTCTCGGGTTTCGCGCGAGTCCTGCCAGTCTCGCTCTTCGTTATGACGACCGACGAACTCGAAAAGCTCTTGGCTCAACAACCCGTGGCGGTGCTGCATCGCCTGGCCCGTGGACGTGTCCATCGCCAGTTTCGCGCGGGGAAGCGACGCCTGATCGAGCTATTACTCCAACATTCGAGCCAGAATCGGGCCGGCTTTGAATCCGACCTGCTGACGCTGATCGAAGAGCGTCAAACCCGTCCGATGTCCGGATCACCCAGAAACCACGGAACTCCCCCGATCGCTCAGAAAAAAGTCTCGCCCAAGCCTTTGGATTCTGAGCCGTCAGATCTTCCCATCACGCTCACAGAGTGGCTGCAAGGGCTCGGCGTCCCGGCACCACAACCATTCGTCCAGGACCCCTGGCAGATCGAAGCCTTGGCCGCGGTGAGTGACACCGATGTGGTGATCAGTGTCCCGACGGGAAGTGGGAAGACCTATGTGGCTATTGAAGCGGCTCGTCGAGCCATGGAAGACAATCGGAGCGTCATTTACACCTCCCCGCTCAAGGCCTTGTCGAACACCAAGTATGCGGAGTTTTCGAAGATCTTCGGACCAGACAAGGTCGGCATTCTTACCGGTGACCGTCAGGAAAACGGGCAGGCGCCGTTACTCGTCATGACGACAGAGATCCTCCGCAATTTGCTCTACGATGCGGCGAGCGGCGAGATCGATGTCCGATTGGATACGCTCGGCTTGGTCATTCTGGACGAGTCACAGTATCTGGCGGATCCTGAACGGGGTGTCGTGTGGGAAGAAACCATCATCTTTTGCCCCTCACAAGCACGACTATTGCTGCTTTCGGCCTCTATCGGCAATCCCCAGGACATCGCCGATTGGCTGACATCGATCCGGGCAACCCCCTGCCGATTGGTGCGTCACAGCAAGCGCACGGTCCCCCTAAGGGCGGGCTATCTGCATCCCAATGGGAGACTCACCCCTTTGTTTCGTACACTGGGCATTCCCCAGGGCCATCCCGGTCACCTCCATCCTGAAGCGAAACACCTCTTCCTTGAATACGAAGAAGAGACCTTGCCGTCCGGACGACCTAGGCGATAGCCATTCCTGGGTCCCCCTACTTATTAGCCGGATATATATATAGGCCCGCAGCAAGCGAAAAGGCGATGCATACTCTTAATGATCGTATGCTGAGAGAGCCTCTGAGCGGCGCAAGCACCAAGCTGACGGGACTTTCAACATCCTGGTTAGAAAGAGGCCGTGACGGCCGCCGTCAGGCCATGCCGGAAAGATTGAAACTCCGTCAGTGGAAAGGACGCGGATCGACCATCGGCGAGATGACTTTCCCATGTGCCATCAATCAGGCGATTCCACCAGACCCGATAGCCGACTTGAGCCGCAAGCCACCGCGTGAGGTGCACCGTCGCCCCAATGTCCGCATCCGCCCCAAATCCGATCCCCCGCATGGTAAAACTTGGGGCACTCAACTCACCACCGGCCACCCGCAAATGATGGGTATCCTCATTGGTAAAGAAGTTGATGGGCTTCACCACGATTGAACCATGGAGGGTCAGCCATCGGAGCAGGTGATACTCGCTGGTGGCACCAACTCGAAGCGCATACCACGCACTGCTGTTAGAAATAACCTGGACACCCTGACTCACACCTGCATCGCCAGGCACACACAATGGATCTACCCCTGGCACACCCAAGTCCAGATCGGTCGACGCTCCT
>Ga0224505_10001299_pt1 | contig 15974 bp, 12 predicted proteins | sample SF_Jan12_sed_USG_FD_169102 | JGI IMG/M metagenome (GOLD analysis project Ga0224505, IMG submission 169102) | Sediment microbial communities from San Francisco Bay, California, United States - SF_Jan12_sed_USGS_4_1 | ecosystem: Environmental > Aquatic > Marine > Sediment | place: USA: California... | reverse complement strand
TGTAGCATGATTCACGAGGTTGGAAGTTGGATAGGCCGAAAATGTTGACAGGTCCGGGTCATCAACACATATGATCTGAGCCTGATGGAGAGGTAATTCCTTCGCGAGCTTTGATTGCGTTACCAGGAATGGCGCTTCCGCGTCCTCCAGCATGAACGCAAGGCGGTCTTTTGGATAGCCCAGATCGATCGGCAGATACGCGCCACCAGCCTTCAAAATACCAACGAGACTGATCACCAGTTCCAACGAACGGTCAAGACACAACCCTACGATGACACCTGGGCCAACCCCCTTCTCACGAAGCAGATGCGCAAGCCGGTTCGCCCGCTGATTCAACTCCCCATAGGTGAGTGATTGAGTTTCATAGGTTAATGCCACATTGTCAGGAGCCCCCTTGACCTGGGCTTCGAACCATTGGTGCAACGTAGCATACGGAGCAACCCAATCCCGACGCGAGTTCCATTCTACGAGCACTGTATGCCGCTCTTGAGGCGTCATGATCGGTAAGGATAGAACGGGCACGGCTGGCTTGCCAGTTATGCCATCCAATATCATGCCGAGATGACCGAGTAATCGTTCAACTGTCGATTGTTCAAATACATCGGTATCGAAATCCGCTTTCAGGACTAAGCCCGCGGGTGTGGACTTGGCGAGAACCGATACATCACACTGAGCCAGATACTCGCTGATGTCCGGATCACACATCGGCCATTCAGAAACAGAGTCCGCAACAGAATCGACGAAACAGACAGCGACGTTGAATAGGCGAGACCCGAAAGCGGCGTCGCGAACACCAGCCCAGGATTGGAGATCTTGAAGCGGGTATTCTGCGTCACCCTCGACATCTGCTATTTCATTTGCTAGCTCCTGAACAAGTGCCTCACCGGACACATCTCTCCTGAACGATCCGCTCATGCGAATCGGCAACAGCGGGAGCCTGGTGCTCTTTCCACCCAATAGATGCCTTGGCTGCGCTGCAGCACCGACTACAAATGTGTCCTGAGCCGTGTAACGGAACAACACCGTTTGCATGGTCGCGAGCATGATCGCCAGAGCGGGAACATTCAAACGAGAGGAGAGATTATCAAGGCCTTCAGCGGAAGACTTCGAAAGCTGCAGTTCGGCTGCTCCCCTCACATATGAAGGAACCGGCGGCCGTGGGTAGTCCAGGGGCAACAACACCAGTTCCACAGGACGTGGGAATCGGCGACGCCAAGACGATTCTGATGGGTATTCAACCTTCATAGAACGATCACTATTGCCTTCGACAGAATGCATGGACATTTAGCCAACTCCGATGGATATTCGTTCAGAGGCTGCAAGACGGTCAGCCTCCCCTACTTCCCCTGCATGCGCCGTCACGAGAACATCTTCGAGCACCAGCAAATCCAGTCTGGCGAATAAGAACGTATCGAGGGCCTCGGCTGGCGTGCAGATCATAGGCTGCCCCTTTACATTAAAAGAGGTGTTTAACAGAATGGGCATACTGGTGATCGCTTCGAAGGCCCGTAGCAATTCCCACAGCCGAGGATAGGTCTCTCGCGACACGGTTTGAACACGGGCCGACCCGTCGATGTGCGTGATGGCAGGCAACTCGTCTCGATACGACGGCCGGACTTGCGTCACGAGCAACATGTGGGCATATGCGTCCTCCTCACCTTCCTGGATCTCAAAATACTTGGAGGCGGCTTCTTTCATTACCACCGGAGCGAACGGCCGAAAGCCCTCGCGCTTTTTCACCAATGCATTTATCTTGTCCCGCATACCAGGATCCCGAGGATCAGCCAAAATGCTCCGATTGCCCAACGCCCGCGGACCATACTCCATACGTTCTTGAAACCACCCCACAATCTGGCCCCGACTCAGTCGTCCTGCGACGTCGCGACATAGAGACGAAAAGTCTTCTGCTGGCGCCAGGGCACAATCTGTGCGTGCACCGATTGTCTTCCGCACGTCTTCCCGACTGAACCCTGGTCCCCATAAGGGTGCCTTCATCTTCATTGGCCGGAATGTAGGGTTCATAAGGCCCTGCACATAAAGCGCGGCTCCCAATGCTACTCCGTCGTCGCCAGCAGCCGGCTGAATGAACATGCGCTTGAACTGCCGACTCCGCTTGATGACGCCGTTGGCCGAGCAATTCAAGGCTACGCCACCAGCCATGCAGAGGTTATCAATTCCGGCCTCTCGTCGGAAATATCGCAACACGTGTAGCTGACAGGTCTGCACCACAGCCTGCACAGCTGCAGCTATATCTTTGTGGTGTTGGGTAAACTCAGCCCCCGGTTGCCTCGCGGGACCAAACTTGGTATCTAATTCGCGGAGAATACCCCCGTGTGTTTCCTTTTCCAATTGAGTGCGATTGCTGGCGAACAAGGGAATGGTATAGGTCCCGTCTTCACGTAGATGCACCAGCTCGGCTAGCTGATTGTAGTACTTCCTCGGGTTGCCATAAGGGGCCAATCCCATCACTTTATATTCGTCTACACCGAAGTAGAAACCCAAGTACATCGTAAAGACACCGTACAGAATCCCCACCGAATGGAGGGAAGGCAATTGTTTCAACACAGTGATCTTGGTGCCCTGCCCAACCGCTATGGTCATACTATGGATTTCCCCCATTCCATCAGTGACCAGGATGAGGGCTTCCGAGAAACCGCTCGGATAAAATGCACTGGCCGCATGAGCCAGATGGTGGTTCACCGATACCAACTTCTTTCCCCATCCGCTATCGGGAAACCACTCCTCAAGGTTACGTCGCTGAACGTCCGGGCTGTAGACCTCGGCATACTGCTGTCTTCCAAATTCATCCCCCTCAAAGAACTCTCTGAACGGTTCGTAAGCAAACCCGTGTGCAATGTAATCGATCTGAGAGGGGTCCAGACGCCCCTCCTGAAGGCAATACTTGATGGCGTGAGCAGGAAACACTCCAGTCGTCTTCTCTCGTGTAAATCGTTCTTCGGCTGCCGCTGCGACGATGGCCGAATCTCTTACCAATGCCGCAGCCGAGTCAAACCCCTGGGCAATGCGATATTCCCTGGCTGATAAACCGGGAAACAGCTTCTTCTTGAACGAGACACTCTGGTGTAATCCGCTAAAGCCTATAATGTTCATTCGATCCTCATGAGTAGCTAGTGAGAATGAGCTGAGTTGATCAACTTGGTGGGGCCATTTTCGACGAAAAATGGCAAGGCGACCACCGTCGTGATGTCATGATATTCAGTCTGGGGTTTTCTATGCCCTCCCATACAACACATCGTGTTTGTGCATCAACCTCTCTCACGCGCATTTCAAACGAGCCCCTTCGACGGCTTTGGTCAACTGCATCACGACTTGTTCTGGATCCACAATGCAGTTCCCTCAAGCAATGAAACAGCATCCTTTGTTGCGTAGGGGAACGCGCATAGAACTCAACACCACTTGTGAGGTCACCCCTCTAGCATCACTCCCTTCTTAAGGCAACCTCTTCTCCAGCACGTTTGAGCCAACTTTCCCTCCAGTACACCGGATCCTGCCTTGGGCATCCCCCAAGCGCATTCATGTAGCAGAGGCAGGTCGTATCAACGAGTGTGACCGTCCCTTGAATGTTGACCATTCGGCCCGTCGACTCGATGATGATTCTGTCCAATCTATCCCGCACACGGTGACGAGTTCCGCAGAATTGATTCAGGCCATGGTCGTACCGTAATCCGCGATTGCATCCCTTCCGATTCAACGTCTGTTTAATTTCGTCAGATGACTTTACCTCAACCAGCTCACCGGACCTCAAGTCGATTCTGGCCAACGCAGTCTTTTCCAAAGGCCCGATCACATAGCGTGGTCTCACAAACCTATCCATTGCTTTCCAAAAGATTGGGGTGACAATCCGCTTAAGCATCTCAAGAACACCAACATCACCGGAGACGACTTCAGTGAAGCAAATGCGGAGTCGACCGGCTATCGAAAGAGGTTTGGTCACTCGCACTAGTTCGGTTGACTGACAGAAATACTGATCTGGATTTACCTTGGTCTTAAGCACTGGGCTCAGGGTAACCGCATTGACCAGGGATGACGAGCCCATGGGACTACCGGTGCTTAATTTTCTGAGCCATTCAGACTTCCAAAAAATAAGGCACCCACGCTGACAACCATCGTGATCATTCCCGCTGCATCTCAAGCCATCGATCACCCACAGCGGATCTCCGCAGAATTCTCTCATCCCTATAACGGTACAGTTGTGATCGACATATTCCAGGCAGGTCTTTCGAGCTCGCATGCCGAGCTGAAACTGCTGGCCACAATACTGAACCATTTCGGGCATAAAGGGGAGACCATCGAGAGTTCCATCACCATCTAGTGTCTGGACAATCGCTTCCAGACCCTTAATCTCCACCCAGTCCCCAGCCTGGAATCCCTCAACCTCTGTACTCATCGAGTTGTTCCTCCTACGCGCGAGGCTACCGGTGACTCGTTACCCCAAACAGTCGATCGTTTCCAATCCCATAAGACATCATGGTTTGCCTTGCCCTAAATGGATGGAAACGCCGATTCGCCAGCTGGCGGGGGTATCATTGATTCAGTGCTCAGATGTCCGCCGGTTCATGGATGGGCGTACGGCACAGAAACCTCGGCACCCGTCATACGAGGGTTTAGTCCAGCCGTGGCGCCATTGTCGGACGAGATAGCCTGAGTCTTGTTTGAGGCGAGTCTTGCGATCAGTTCCACCTTCTCCATTCGCTTCCGGAACAATTCCGCTGAAGAGAGTGAGACTAGTTCCTTCAATGTCGCGTTTAGCAGTACTCTCATTTGACTGAGTTCGGGCATCCCTGCAGGCAAGTCATGCCCACTACCATTTAGGGAATCCATCGTCCCATCAATCACGCCGTGGTCGCGCAATGAGCGCGCACTGATAGAGACGAGGTGAGTCTCAACCGAATCGACCATTGCCATTAAGAAACAAGCGTCCTCGAACGCAAATACCTTATCCGCAAGCCAAGCACCGAAGACATTCCCCGATACGTTCCGACTGAGAACGATTAGCACGATCGGTACTTTAAGGTACCATTGAGAGACAATATGGCTGGCAAGTCCAACGGTTTCGTCCAGCTGGGTTCTCCTCCTCATATCGGGCCATGATAATGGCCCTCCCACAAGGACCACAATCGGATGTTGAAACTTCTGCACCAATCGAAACAAATGCTGGATTTTTGAGTATCCATCGAGTCGCTTGGGTGCTCCTGGTTGAGAACAATTCTCGTCTGCCGCCTCCTTTTCGAAAAGCATCAGCACCCCCACCGTGTGACATCCTATCCTCGCATACCCACTTCTTACGTTAGTCCGCCCTAAAAAGCTCTTTCCTTGACGAAGCTCAATAAAGTTGCAGCATGTGTGCTGCACACAATAGACAAGTTCGGACATGCCGGCAATCGGCTGTGATGCTCTCTCGTGCTTTGTGTTGATCAAGAGATATTTCCCTTGGACACGGTATATGTTTGTTATCCAGCCCGGCTACTGAAGGTATGAGCAACCGGTCTAGTTTCCGAGCATTCCGTTCCGGTGATTACTTGGAAGAATTCCGCGACTCCTACAACAAGCCGATTGGAGAGGCCGGTTTGAACTGAGCGGCGTATATCGCGACCTCGTGCGGCAGAGCAAACCAACAGCTATCTTGATAGCGACTCCTCACATCTGAGAGGAAGTGCTGGTAGAGGCGGGCAGTATACTCGGATGCACGTGGGTTCCCGTCAAAGTTCATGTAGTCAGGGTGCACATTCACCAGCCCCATCCCTCCGTGCTCTGCAACCCACTCCAGCTTTCTACTCCATATCTCATGATCCGTTTCCTGCAGTACGAGGAAAAGCGTCGAGTCTTGTGGCAGTGTGTAGGGTAACTCTATGTACCCTCGGGAATCATTGCCAGGAACCCAAAAGGGAAAGATCGTGTTCGTACCGTCAGGTTGTGGCTCAAAAGGATCGGTATCGAAGGTTGAAAGATCATAGAGAACATTGAGTTGATGCAGCCACTTTAGATTATGGAACATGAACCCGGCACGGAACCCCACCGCGTTCCACGATCGCAGGTACCGGTTGATCGCATGACTCTGGTCTTGGAAGGACTTTTCACTCGAATACAAAGACCCGTCGTGATGCAGGTCATGGACGCCGACTTCGAATCCTTCCTGAGTAAGAAACGTTCGCAAAGAATCTGGTAGGTGATACTCCCCTTCGGGCACAAAGTTAAACGAGGAACGAAATCCCAGCTCCTTCTCGAGATTGGCCAGTCTCCTACAGCGCTCCAGGCCTCGTATGCCTTCAACATCGTGCGTCAGAACAAAGGCAAACTTCTTCCCGTTCGGCCAGCCCGGCCATGCGTCCGGAACCTTTTCAGACCCCGGGCTAATCGGCCACATATCGTGGGACTTCTGCAACAGCCATCTACCTCGGATTCTTCGCATCCCCATCCGGAGTCGCCAGGGAAGCATAGGTTTTAAAAAATAATAGAGGGCATTCGCAGTCACGTTCACTATGCCTTTCTTATGTTTTTGTTGTCTGTCTATTCGATAAACTGAAGCAGCCGGACGAGGAACATGGGACCGCCCATTCTTGGGCATTGGAGAAACATAAGATCGCTTTAATGGATCTGACGAGTCCTACAGGATTAATTTAAGGGGCAGTTTCAAGTTCCAAGTGCAACGGGTGAATGATGGCGCCATTGCGCATAGACCTCCAGGGGCGTGGCGAAGTCGAGACATTTTCTGGGACGTGTGTTCAACCGATGCGCAATGGCATTCAACTCGCGCTGGGTGTAGCCCGACAGGTCCGTGCCTTTAGGCAAGTACTGCCGCAGCAGCCCATTCGTATTCTCGTTGGAGCCGCGCTGCCAGGGCGCATGGGGATCCGCAAAGAAGACGCGGATCGCGAGCCGCTGGGCCAAGCGCGCATGCTCGGCCATTTCTTTGCCTCGATCATAGGTCAGCGTTTTCCGCAATGGGGCGGGGATCTGCCGGAGCTTCTTGGTAAATCCCTGGTACGCACTCCAGGCATCCGTGCCGTCCATGCGGGCCAGGAGGACGAGCCGGGTCGTCCGCTCGACCAGTGTGCCCACAGCCGAGCCATTGCGCGCGCCTTTGAGGAGGTCCCCTTCCCAGTGCACAGGAACCCGACGACTGGTGACTTCAGCAGGCCGGTCCGCAATCGGCGTGATATTGGGGAGCTGGCCGCGGCGATCGGTCCCACGGGCCCGTGGCCGACGCGCCTTGTGGGCCTGACGCAACGCCGCCAGCAGTTCGCTTCGCAGCGTGCCCTGAGGCAGGACGTACAGTCCGACATAGATGGTTTCAGCCGACAGCTGTTTCCGCATGTCCTCAGGATACGCGCGTCGCAGTCGCCCAGCAATCTGTTCCGGCGAACAGCCGTCTTTGAGGTGGGTCTGGACATACTGCCACAGCCAGGGATTCAGGAGTTTGCGGGGGCGCCGTGGCTGACGGGCTCGGGCGACCGCCTGGGTCTGCGCCGTGCTGACGCGATAGGGGTGGCCCCGTGTCGTGTTGCGGGCGCATTCCCGGCTGAGTGTGCTGGGGGCGCGGCCCAATACCCGGGCCATCAGCCGGAGCGAATGTCCCTGGGCGAGGCCCAGGCTCAGGGTCGCTCGCTCTTCAATACTCAAGTGCGTATAGCCTGTCGTTTTCATGGCAACACCTTAGCCCATTCGGGCCGGCAGTGTTGCACTTGGAGTTAGAACGCAAGGGGTAAATTCTTGGAAATATTGGGTGACTTTTCCATCACTTGCGGATTAAAGCCAAATCTTTATCACAATGGATAGGCAAAATGAATTGAGCATCATGCGGAAATTCTCCCCATCATTCTTAATCGAGTCTGTAGTGGAATTTCATAATACCGGCACATAAGCAAGGCTGCAGCCTGGGCGAGTATGAACATGGCCAACGCCAACGGGAACAGCAACACCCAGGAGTGGACCGAGAGATCAAAATAGAAGCATGCTCCTCGAAGCGCTCGAAGCATAGGATCATGGACCATGTAGAAGGAAAAACTGGTGACTCCCAAACGGTTCACCCATGCATGACTCAAGTGAGTTACGAAGGGTCCGTGACCGCAGGCCAATCCCAAAATCAGCAGGGCTGCTCCTGGAATAATGAGCAGGCCTCCCTGAAACAGCCAAGGTGCATACTGCTTGCCGATAGCACCCGCGCCGATGAAGAAAATACCTGAGATCTGCATTCCCACCGAATATGGAGAACTGATCTTGTTCCGTGAAGCCAGGAAGATTCTTGCCAAATAGACACCTGTGAGAAACTCGGCAAACCTGGCAGGAGCGAACCAGTTCACAAGATGGATCCGAACACCGTCTGGCTCACTGACCACAAGGAACCACGCAAGGCCGCATGTATAACTCAATATTAATATCCATTGAACCCACTGACGGCCCTGCCTCAGGACAAAAAACATGGCTAATGGAGCAACAACATAAAAAAACCATTCGCAACTGATACTCCAGGATGGAGTATTAAGGTAGCTGAAGAATCGTGGCGATGCAGACGGCCACCAACATTGCAAAAGCGTCAGATGAAACGGAAGAGCGCGCCAATCAAACGGATGATTGGGACTCAAAATCGCGATAGGCAAGGCTAGCAACAGCGTCAATAGGTGAACAGGATAAATTCTTACCAACCGATGCCAGACAAATTGTATATAGTTTGATACTGGTACCTCACCCCTAAAAGTCGCTTCATAGTTATATGTTAGAACGAATCCGCTGAGCACAAAGAAAAATGAAACGGCATTTGCACCTGCCTCAAGGAAGACATGGGAGGAGTTCAATGTGTCTGCTCCGGGGATTTTCTGAACCGCGTGCGTCATGAACACGACTGCCGCGGCATAAAATCGTATTCCCGTCAACCCCATTAGTTCAGCTTTGCGCATGGCGCACTTTGTACGCTTCCCGGAATCGTCAGTCAGATACTCGATCGCGTGTTTGGTCAGGCCAAGGGCCTCTCTGAATTATGATCGATCATGTAATTGAGTTTCGAGCGTTGAAAGATTAGGTCTATCGATGAGGTATTCAACTCGACTTCGTTCAGCCGAAGCAAATCTGCGGTGAACATTTCTACAGGCAGTTGACATCCCGCCTCTAGGACCGGACTGGAGCGACTCCCATGATCGACGACGGGGAAACGCCACTTCCAGTTGAGACAGGCTCTCATATCAAACTGGTTTCAACACTGATTCGTATAAAGACAACGTCTTGTCGGCAAGCTGTTTTAGGGAAAATTCTCGTTCCAAAAGTTTTCTTCCCTCCAGCCCCATGGAGCGGCACAGTGATGGATTATCCAGCAAAGATTCAATCTTTTCCGCCAGTACTGCCCAACTTCTTTGCGGCACGAGAATCCCGGTAATTCCGTCCAAAACAGTTTCGCGCGTTCCGCCAGCATCCGTTGCGATAACAGGTTTGGCCAGCGCCATATATTCCAAGATGCTATTCGATATTCCCTCGCAAAATGATGCCAGCACCCCGATTTCGAACCGCATCACATATTCTTCAACATTCCTTACCTTTCCTAATAACTTGACGCCATCGCTGTGGTCAGCAACTATCTCTCGATAGTGGTCAAGGTACTTGCCGTCACCTAACGCAAGAAAGAGAACGTCTTTTCTTTTCTTCAGTATCGCCTTGGCTGCGAGGAAGAAGGTTCCGTAGTCCTTGAGATCTGAAAATTCCGCAACCATCCCGACTATCTTTCGATTATCAGCCAGAATGCTGGGCAGGTCAGCCTTATGTATATCCTGGATACGAGAGGCATCGAACCCATTGTGAATTACAACATTCCGTGGCTGGTCAAGAGCAAGATTTCTGCTTAACAAACCTGCTTTAGAATTCGCGACTCTACAATCTGACAAAGACAGGAGTATTTTCTCAACTTTCCAGCGCAGCCCTCCGGCTGGAAATGCGTTACGAATTGATCCATTAATAAGTTTGACACCAGACAGCCTTGCAACAGGGAGGGCATAGAATGATGTCATCCAACAACTCGTGTGAATGATCTGTGGGCGAAATAATTGAACAAGTCGATATAGCCGCGGGAAGATAATTGGGTCCCAACGACACTTTCGAATCAGATATTCCACTTGGATAGGTAGTCTTCTGATGTCGGATGCATAGAAGTCATCATCGTCCATGCAGACGAGCAACAGCTCTATCCCAGAATTGCACCTCAACCCCTTTAGTAATTCAACAAGTTGCCGTTCTTTTCCTCCAACCCTTAAGCTATCTATTAAATGCAGGACTCTCACTTTGATCTTTTCCGAGCTCGCAATATCTGCTTATCTTCTTATGGCGAGAGAGAGAAGCACGGGATATCTCTGGTCAGAAGGCAAGCCTTAGCATCTTTGAGCTTGCAGGAACATTGACGAGCAATCTATGTTTCTGGCGATCAAAATCGAGGCTCGCCAAATGTACTTCCCGCAGAGTACCATCCTTCTCGAAGAAGATCTTACGAGGTGCAAGTTCTGACGGGATCAGCATAGTTAATTCGGGCTCTCCGTACTTGGCTGTATCAAGGGATGAATCCATCATCACGTCGATCTGCCGCAGTTGCTTTACCACCTGAATTTCTGCGCATTCACGTGCCTCGCAGTAAGCAGCCAGTTCCGCCATGGTGGCCACCCAGATTCGTCGCCTTTCTCGCTCCTCACAGAAGTACTCCAATATGCGACGAAATTGGTCACGGAACAATACAGGAGGGTCGGAGGGGTGAAAGAAGATATGGTAGGCCGTGCGGCGTTTGGCGGCTTCTTCCACAAAGATCTTTACTTTATCCACATAGTCATACCGAGATGTTGTTCGAAGATTCATGCTCTCGAATATTCTGTAGATGCCAGATTCCAGACGCTCAGGATAAGAGAGTCTTATTTTGGCATCCCTATGCCGTATCCCAACAATATCCGAATCGAACAGCAGTTTTGAGTAGGAGTATTCCGTTTCGTTGTGAGGAAAGACAAGAGATTTAGGCCGTACTCCAAAAGGCTCCATGACTTTTGTGCATTCTTCAATTTCGCGTTGCACCAGGTCGTGGCTGGAGTATTTCAACCTAAAGTCAAAATGACTAAACGTATGCGTTCCAATTTCATGAGCAACCTTGCTGTCAATAATATCTTGTATCAGGTCTGGCGAGTACCAGAGGGGATCCTGACGGAAATTTGTACAAGGATCATGCATGTACCAGTCCCCTTGGAATCTCCCATTTACCCGAGGTCTGGGCATGTCTGGATGAGCATCGCCGCACGCCCCTCGCTCGCAGCTTTCAAGAAATAAATGTCCCACTATTGCCCAGGTTATGGGAATCCCATACTTCTCCAAGAGCGTTAATATAAACGGAATATTCCTGCGCTCATTTTCCCCCTTCTGATTACGCACTTCTTCCGGCCATGCTCGAAATGCCCAATTGTGCTCAAAGTCTGCTGATATGCTCACCGCGGCTTTAGCATCATTCTTGAATGGGGCAAGCTCAACATCGTCGTATATTATCCTCCTTGGCACATGGCCGGGAGTCAGGGACCCCTTAAGAGTAAAAATGGCCTTCAATAATTCGCGACTTGAGATATTCATAAGTGTGCAAACTGGACTAATAAACAATTTCTGTTCACAAGGCTCTGCTGGACCTAAAGAAACCACGGCAACCCTGGAGGCTTACAATGCCAAATATCAGTGATGCCGCACAAAAGGCGACCCCACCGATCGCAGATGGAACCACGAAAGCGATTACTTGCTCGGAAAATAAATGTGGAGAAAGATAATCGCGGACCCCGGCACTTACCACAAAGGCAAGAGTTGTCATTGCCAATACCGCGGAGAATTGACCCGCAAAGACTTCAAGCTTCTTCCAACCAAGAGCTCCAAACCTTCTATGTAGTACTAGAGACATACCCACCGCTGTGCATAGTGCTCCTACAGAGGAAGCAACCGGGAAAGCGTAGATCCCAATAATCTTGATACATCCAATAGCCACAATGACATTGGCAAAGAAATTAATCACAGCACTTATCGCAGGAGTCTTCGTATCATCAACCGCATAGAACATTGACTGCATGATGGTGCTCATACGACTCATCACAATATATGGTGTCATCAGCGAAATAAGAGCGCCTGTTAACTCCGCGTCTTCTAGAGAGAATTTCCCGCGACCAAAAAGAAGCATCACGAGAGAGTCCCCGCTGAATATGAGCCAAATTGACATGGGACATGCGATGAATAGAAGAAACTTGATGCTTTTCAAAACGCTTGTTTTCATCAATTCAATTTTCTTCTCTGCCGCATAGTGCGACACAAGTGGTAGTGTCGATGTCGCTATGCTACCTACTGTGACACTAACCATTGTTTCGACGATCCTACTGGAATAGCGTAGTGCCGATAGGCTCCCACTGGTCAAAAACGATAGCAAACAGTTTTCCACTAAAGTTTTACACTCCCCTAGGGCATGCCCTCCGAGGGGATACAATAGGCTCCTGAACATGTGCCGTACTTGCGCGTTATTCAGGTCGCAAATCATCTTGTAATGAAACCCAAGCCTTCGAGTGGCGATCAGTGTCAGACTGAATGCACACGCACTTCCCACTAGAGCACCTATGGCCAGTGCGTACACCCCAAGATTCTTGTGCAATGTGACGAGCGCAAGAATCGACACGCTGTTGCTGACCAACTTCGTCAATGGCACTAATCCGTATCGATGATGACTCAGGAGTATCGATTGGAGGGTTGCGTTTGCCCCACCCAGCACCATGATCCATGGGAGTATTCCACCTAACTCAACTGCGAGCAAAACGACCTCATTCCCGAATCCGGGGACCAGAAGTGGAATGACGGTGTGCGAGAATCCAGCAAGCAGCAAGGCTCCAACTGCTAATATCAACGTGCAAATACCCGCGAAATTACTCAGTACCTCCGAAACCGTTTCCTTTTCGGAACTCCTTAGACTCCTCATGCAGAATGGAATTAGGACCTTTTGAATCTGAACGTCAAGCGTCGAGCTAATGAGAGCAGGAATTGCAAGAGCGGCGAAATATGCATCAGTTTCTTTGCTAAAGCCAAAGTAGAATAATATTAAGGCATCAAGACCTACCCCGCTTCCAACTACAAGGCCCCTAGACAAGCTGGTAACACTGAAGTTTCTTGGGATATAGTGCTCATCGATCGCGACCTTCTTCATTTGTCTCACGCCTCATCTCCACATACGCCAATCCTTTAAAGGCGCTCAATTAAAGACTATTTTGTAGGTTCTATCCACAAAAAGACTTCGTCCACGAAGAAACGCAAGGCTCGCACATACCATGAAGACAAAAACGTTTGTGATGATGAAAGCGCAAAGCGGGACCGATATGGGGAGAGCAACGTTCGTACTCAATCTAAACAGAGCTTGGAGAAAAACTATTTGCGACAGATAGGCAACGAGAGAGTATTCGCCGCATAGTACGACTGCTCTCCATACAGACTTGTCATAGTCAAGATCGCGACCAATTAGATAGATGGCACCTACAATGGCAATGATCCCAAGCACATAGATGGGGTACGCCTGCTCAAAAATAGTAATAATTCCGCAGTATAGGACTGCCAGACACACAAATAGGAGCTTATGGTGGTTCTCGTCGGATCCATATCGATACTTACCTTTAAGCAGCAAACCAAGTGCGAAACCATTCAGCCCAATGCTGACATAGATCAAATTAAATGGAACCCCTTCCGCTAGGGTGCAATAGAGGAGCAGGATAGAGATGACCAGCATCATCAGGCTCCTGCCCGCCCTACACACCACCAATAATAATGGGGAGATCATCAAAACATAGGCGATAGGCAGAAGAATTTCGAAGGCAGCTAATTGCTTGTATCCTATGATATATATCGAAAATGTGTTCTCGAGAAACCTACCTATTCCCAACTCTACATTATTATAGTTTCTTTCTATGACGAGGTTGATCGCCACGTTGACAAGCGTAAATAGCATCACCATTTTGACCCCTCTCAGCAACAAACGCCTGTACAGTTGAAATGAACTTGATCCGTATTTAGCTACGGAAAAAGCTGAGATAACATATCCCGTTATGAACACAAAACCGCCAGTGACAAAATCTAGGTACTTAAGAACTACATGCTCTGTTCCGATGAAATAGTTCATTACGTGAAATAGGATCATTACCTCCACCAGGACACCTTTAACAAAATCGACGGCGCAATCCCTTTCTCGCGTTATTCGCCACTCATTATGCATCATCCAGGATTGGATTAGAGAAGGTCTGAATAATTCCGGTTTTTGATCGGTCAGTGCGAAAAACACAGCGAATGTGGCTGATTGCCGTCCAGAATTTTGAATTAATCGGACCTTCTTTAGATCAGCTGACTTGCTGATGAAGCCGTACACCAAGATCAGTCACACCTCAGATCCTGTCGACAGGAACGAGGCTTTAGCCTGCACAGCGCTACCGTGCCATCTTGCCAAAAGAAAGAAAATCAGCGATCGGCTTGCCCTTGAGATTGGAAACTCATCTGCGGGGATCTCAGGTGCGCTATTTTCGAGCGAGTGGGTCGCGTTCGCCCAGCCAAGCTTGCAACAACGCCAAACATTAAGAATACGAGATTATTCTGCAATAAATTCCATCTCAGATCAGACACAAAGCCTGTAGCGATGTACATTAGTCCAAGCCCAAGAGCTATTGCAGTTAAGCTTCGCTCAAAGGTTTTCGCAGAATCTAGCTTCCCATACGTTGCAAAGCACATTTTTAACAATTGGTATAGTATTGCAAGAAAGAAGACCAGTGTCGCCAGACCACTCTCAGCAAGAATACCAAGAAAGGTGTTATGGCTCATAGTTTCTGGATTTGCTAAGACACCTGGTATTGGTGTGAAATAATTCTCCCATTCTGCACCAAACCTTCCGAAGCCGACACCAAAGAGAGGGTTCTCAGCACCCATTTTTAGCGCAGTGGCGTAGCTCGCAAGTCTGTCATCCACTGTATTTTGCCTCCGCGAAAAGAGCGTGCCTTCATCGAAAAATGAAAACTTGGAGCCTGCACCCGATATTCCCACTATAAGAATGGCAACAAGTAATAGCACACCGGGTCTCCGCATCTTGGTTCGCAAAGTCAAAATTACTAAAAGTGCGACACCAAACCCTATCCACGGCCCGCGCGTATATGTAAAGTAAATCGATCCCGCCGCTAATATCGCAAATACGTACAGTATCGTTCTCCTGATTCCATTATATTCTGTCGCCATTATGAGCATGCACAGCAAAGTCACGGTTAATACTCTGCCCATTGCAACAGACTCCAAAAAAGGACCTGTCACTCTATCATCCTGGTGAGTTTTTATACTTGAATCCAATATGTACTTCGGCCACACCAGCGCATCGATTCTAAAATGCTCGCATATTCCAGTGAAACCCAGATATGCCCCAACACTAGATAAGGCTACAAGTAAGACCTTTGCCCTCTCTTTTCTGTACTCGATGCGTTTAATGATGAAATACGTCAAAAATGGGAAATAGGTTATGTTGAATAAGGCATTTAGCCATTTATTTTGCCCCTCACTTGCATCTGAATTGGCACCTGACTGTATCAACGATACGCTACACAGAAAGGTAAAAATCACCATGCATATTTCTTCTCCGCCCAACCCCGAGATTCTTATATCCTTGCGCATGACGCTAATGAGAAATAGCGTCATAATAATAAAAAAGAGCACTCGATCTGGCCTAAATCCAACATCAACAGAATTTTTATCGATAAAGAACATCTGCGAAATTAACCACGCAGAGATGAGAATCAGGAGTGCTTTCATGTTATCTCGACTCTGTCTCAACATCTTGGAGTTTTACACTCCTCTAGGAGCCTGTCCGATATTGGCTTGAAGGAACCTGGATCGTGACCGAAGATTCCATTCGGGCGCCGCGAGCCCGTCCGCTCCCGCTATCGCGGCCCTCTCCGGGTCGCCCG
>Ga0224505_10001298_pt1 | contig 15976 bp, 12 predicted proteins | sample SF_Jan12_sed_USG_FD_169102 | JGI IMG/M metagenome (GOLD analysis project Ga0224505, IMG submission 169102) | Sediment microbial communities from San Francisco Bay, California, United States - SF_Jan12_sed_USGS_4_1 | ecosystem: Environmental > Aquatic > Marine > Sediment | place: USA: California... | reverse complement strand
CGATCCGTTGCATCCGGCGATCGCGCAATGACCATGCCACCTTCACCGGTCACGACATTCTTGGTCGCGTAAAAGCTGAAGCAGCCATAAGCGCCGAAGCTGCCGGCCTTGCGCCCGTGGTACTCGGTTTCGATGGCGTGCGCGCAATCCTCCACAACCACGAGCCGGTGCTTGTCAGCGATGGCCATGATGGCATCCATCTCGCAGGCGCGTCCTGCGAAATGCACAGGCACAATGGCCCTGGTGCGTTCCGTAATGCTCTGCTCGATAAGGTCCGGATTGATGTTGAGTGTGGCCGGGTCAATGTCGACGATCACCGGCGTTGCGCCAGCATGTATGGCGGCATTCGCGGTTGCGCAAAACGTCATGGCGGTCGTTATCACTTCGTCACCGGGTTGCACGCCGGCGGCGAGCAAACTGACGTGCAATGCGGCCGTACATGAATTCAGTGCGGCAACGCAATCCGGCGGCACGCCCTGGTAGCTTGCGAAGTCCTGCTCGAATCGTTTGACTTTCGGACCGGTACCGAGCCAGCCGGCCGCCATACTGTCGACCACCTCGTCGATTTCCGCCTGCTGGATATCGGGCGCGCCGAAAACAATAAAATTGTCCTGCCGCTCAGCCATTCGCCAGCACCTCGAGCAGGTAATTACCGTAGTCACTGCCTTCGAGCTCGTTGGCGATTCCTGCAAGCTTTGCGGTCGAAATAAATCCCATGCGCCAGGCTATTTCCTCGGGGCAGCAGATCTTGAGCCCCTGCCGTTCCTCGATGGTTTCAACGAAATTGGCCGCCGCCAGCAGTGAGCCCTGCGTGCCGGTGTCGAGCCATGCGGTGCCGCGGCCGAACAGTTCGACGTGCAGCTGTTTGCGCTGCAAATAGACCTTGTTCAGATCGGTAATCTCGAGTTCACCTCGCGCTGAGGGACGCAGCGAACGGGCGATGTCGGGCGCGTCGGCATCGACGAAGTACAGGCCGGTAACGGCCAGGCGCGATTTCGGTTTCAATGGTTTTTCCTCGATACTGACAGCCTGTTCATGCGCATCGAGTTCGACGACGCCGTAGCGCCCTGGGTCACGCACCGGGTAGGCAAAAATGGTGGCGCCTTCGGTTCTGGCGATTGCGTTCTTCAGCTTCACCTGCAAGTCGGTGCCATAGAAAATATTGTCGCCGAGAATCAGGGCGCAGCGTTGTCCGTCGAGAAAGTCCTCGCCGATGATGAATGCCTGCGCCAGGCCATCCGGTTTTTCCTGTACGGCATAGGACAGGCTGATGCCGAGCCGCGATCCATCACCGAGCAATGCGTCAAAGCGCGGCGTATCCTGGGGTGTCGATATGATCAGGATGTCGCTAATCCCGGCCAGCAACAGGATCGACAGCGGGTAATAAATCATCGGCTTGTCGTACACGGGTAACAGTTGCTTGGAGATCACCCGGGTCATGGGGTAAAGACGATTTCCGGAGCCGCCCGCAAGAATTATTCCTTTCATCGTTGCCTTGCCCTGTTGCCGTAATTTGCCTCGATCCAGTGCCGATAATCGCCGCTTTCAATATCGGCAATCCAGTCCTGGTTCTGCAGGTACCAGCTTACTGTGCGGCGTAAGCCGCTGCTGAAGGTCTCGCTCGGCTGCCAGCCGAGTTCGCGCCGGATTTTGCTCGAATCGATCGCGTAGCGTCGATCGTGGCCGGGGCGATCCGGGACATAGGAAATCAGCTGCTTGTGTGCAGCAATAGCAGGGTTTGGAGCGAGCTCGTCGAGCAGCTCGCAGAGCTTCTCCACGAGATTGATGTTCGCCAGTTGCGCATCACCACCAATGTTATACGTTTCGCCGGGCCGGCCGTGTTTGAGAACCAGCCGGATAGCCGCGCAATGGTCCGCGACATACAGCCAGTCGCGAACATTCAGTCCGTCGCCGTAGATCGGTAATGACGCACCTCTCAGCGCGTTCAGGATCATCAGCGGTATCAGCTTTTCAGGAAACTGCAACGGACCGTAGTTGTTCGAGCAGTTGGTGGTGATGACCGGCAATCCATAGGTGTGAAAAAACGAGCGCGCCAGATGATCCGCTGCCGCCTTGGACGCCGAGTACGGGCTGTTCGGCCGGTAAGGGTGGGTCTCGGAAAATGGCGCGTCGTCGGGTGCCAGCGAGCCGTATACCTCATCGGTGGATACATTAATGAAGCGAAAATCCCTGCGCTCTGCATCGGCCGCTGCCGCATGATACCGGCGTGCCTCTTCGAGCAAATGGAAGGTACCGACAACATTGGTGGAGACGAAATCGTCCGGGCCAAGAATGGACCGGTCGACATGACTTTCCGCCGCGAAGTGAACTATCGCCCGGGGCCTGTGCAGGTCCATCAGTTTGCGCACCGCGGCTGAATCAATGATGTCGGTTTGTGCGAACACGTGCCGCGGATCATGCAGCACAGTCGCGAGACTTTTCAGGTTGCCGGCGTAGCTCAGCTTGTCGATGTTGACGACGGTCTCGTCACTGCCAGCCAGCCACTCGAGTACGAAGTTCGCACCAATAAATCCCGCGCCGCCGGTAACGAGGACGGTCATGCCGGTCTCCAGGGCAGGGGTTCGCTCAAAAACATCCGCCAAGGATAGCAAAGCGGCGCAAGCGCCGATGCCATGAACCCTCGAAGTGTGACTTGGTACCGTGCTAGCTTGTCGCATCAGTTGCCGCCGGAAAGGAGGGAAGCATGCGATTTGTTGTGAGCCTGGTGACGGTAATCGTCGGCTTTGCCGGGTGCATGCAGGCACCGCAAGGTGCCGATCCAGCCGACTTCGTGTTTCGGAACGGCAGGGTATACACGGTCGATGCGGCCATGCCCTGGGCCGAAGCCGTTGCCGTGCGCGACGACCGCATCGTCTATGTCGGCGGTAACGCCGGTGCCGCTGTTTATGTCGGCGACGCCACAGAACAAATTGACCTTGGCGGCAAATTACTGCTTCCAGGCTTCATCGACTCGCACATGCATCTGATTGACGAGCGCGGCCTGGCAACTGCGCTGTCACTGCAGACCGAAAGCGGCAGCATCCAAGGCTGGGTGCAAGAGATTGCCGACTATGCAGCGGCGAACCCAACCAAGGAAGTCGTGTTTGGCTACGGTTTCATGGCGTCAGCTTTTGGCGCCGAAGGACCGACACGTCAGCTAATCGATGCGGTCGTACCGGATCGACCCGTGCTGATCATCGACGAGGGCCTGCATTCAGCCTGGGTCAATACTGCAGCGTTAACACGTCTCAACATCACGCGCGACACACCGGACCCGGTGCCGGGCTTCAGCTACTACAAGCGCGACGCCGATGGCAATGCGACGGGCTTTTTGCTGGAGGACACGGCGAACCAGGCGATGACCGACCTGGAAGTAGCCACCGCCGAGGCGGTCGCCAGGGGTACGGCGATTATCATCGACCTGCTGAACCAGAATGGAGTGACATCTGTTTTTGATGCCGGCGCATTCAGTGCCGGCGCTGCAGACATCGACGCGGTGCTGGCAGGACTGGAGACACAAGGTGCGCTGACGGTACGTATTGTCGGCTCGATGTTCGTGCTCAGCCCGGGGCAGATCGCGACAGCGGTGCAATCGGTGGAAGCGATGCGGCAATCGGTGCGCGGTGATCACTATCACTACAACACGCTGAAGATTCTGAATGACGGCACCATCGAAGGGCGCACGGCGGCGATGTTCGAGGACTATCGTGGCGAAGGCATCGAACCGGGCAACGCGGGTTCGACCGTGTTCAGCGAGACGGAGCTGGTCGAGATGATCTCGGGCGCTGCGGAGCGCGGTATCGACGTACACATTCATGCGCTCGGCGAGCGCGCCGTGCATGAATCACTGAATGCGATCGAGGCGGTGCGCAAGATCGCGCCACACAGCGAGAGCCGCTACACGCTCACCCATATCCAGGTTGTGACCGACCAGGACGTACCGCGCTTCGCCGAACTCGATGTCATTGCGCAAAGCACGCCGCTCTGGGCGACCTACGATACCTACGGCAAGGAGTTCATCAGCGAGGACCAGTTCCAGCGCTATTTCCGCTTCAAGAGTATCGAGGACGCCGGTGGCAGGCTGGCATTTGGCAGTGACTTTCCGGCCAGCGGTGCCGGTGTATTGGGCTTGTCGCCGCTGGTACAGATCGAGCTTGGGCACACCCGCCACTACCCGGGGGATCCGGATTCACCGCTGCAACCGCGCGCCTCGGAGCGGCTCAGTATTGCCAGCCTGGTGCGCGGCTTTACGCTGGGCGCTGCATATCAGCTACACATGGAAGACCAGATCGGCTCGGTCGAGGTTGGCAAGAAAGCCGACCTCGTGGTGCTCGACCAGGACATTTTCGAGATCGATCCGTTCACGATTCACAAGACAGGCGTGCTCATGACAATGCTGGATGGAACGATCGTCTATCGCGTAGACAACTGAGCGCAGGGTTTGAATCCGCATGCCTTGCGCAGGACAATCGCCGCCGGGCAAAAGCCGGTAAAGGCCTGCTGAAACAGGTTGACGCCAACAAACACGGTCAACCAGACAAAGCCCGGGTGTACGAAGTACGTCAGCACCACGGACAACAGCACCATGAACCCGGCGAACGCCTCGACAGCGCGTTCAAGTGACATCTTTCTTTCCATCTCGATCTCCTTAGTAATTGTATCGGACGCGCACGTAGGCATTGCTCGCATCCTGCAGTTGATTGAAAAACGTATGTTCGTCACGGCCAGCAAAAAGATTGGCGCCTGCCGTTACCGACCAGGTATCGCTGTGCCGATAAGTGAACACAGGTCGAACATAGCCGTCGTGATCGCTCGGCGAGTAAAAGGTAAACAGCGACCATGTAAAACGGTCACGGCCCGCGCGGTAGGTCAGGCGATTGGTCAGCAGGTGCCGGTGCTCGTCAGGCGCATATTGCGGCTGCGGCGCATTGTCGAGCAGCGCCGCATAATCAAGCGTTGTCTCGAGGTAATATTGCAGCCCAATGGTGAATCGCGGCAGGGCCTCCCACTCGTAGCCCAGCAGGAAACGCAGCTGGTCGTTCGGCAGCATTGGGTCGGTGCCGTTGTCATCATCGCGGGAATCGTAGTAAACAAACTCCGCGTTAAACAGCCCCTGGCCGAGCGGCTGTCGCAGGCTCGCGCCGATGGAGCTTAACGGCGCAAATGTGGGCTGCTTGAAAAAGCCGCGAAATGCGTAGAATGCGAACTCGCGGCCATTGATTGTTCGAAACAGGCGCAGCGCCACTTCCCCGTTGGAGAAGGAATGTTCGGGTTCCGCTGCAGAGAGTGGTGGATTCGGTGCTACGTTGCCACCAGCCAGTGGTGAAAAAAACGAAAACCGCTCGCCGGTCAGGTAGACGTCCGGCTCGAAAACCGGTGTCCATGACAGGTCGATCCCGACCACCGGGGAATAGCGCGTGATGCGGATCGAGTCGCTCGGCGCTTTGAGATATTCGTCGTCGCGACCGGCAAAAAACGACACGAAGTCCTTGGGAAAAAGGTCATTGAGGAATACCAGGTCACCCGTTCCCCAGGTCTGTACTTGCCGCCCGATCCTGAAGTCCACTTCACCGCCAACGGTAAAGGCGATGCTGAGGTCGCGGGCATCCAGGATCCAGTCATCCTCGATGCCGTCATAGCCGGCGTCGGCCTTGAGGCTGATCGTGGTCTTGCCGGGTTGCCATTTCGACTCGAGGCGCCAGCGCAGGTCCTCGAGCGTATTGCGATTCTGCACCAGCGGGTCATCGTTCAGGCGCGTGCCGAAAGCGCCTTCGAAAAATCCGTTCCAGCTGCGGGTTGCCTCTTCGTCATCCCAATCGTCGTCGGCCCACATGTCGTTTTGGGCGAAACTGAGCGCGGGCAGCAGCAGTAACAGCAACAATGCACGCACGAGCTTGCTCCTTACCGGCTGGCAGGCCGCTGCAGCCATTCGCGGGGTGGATTGCGTAACGAACGCTCAGTAAAGACGTCCGCCGGAATACCAAGGTCGTAGGCGATATTGCGAAACTGCATGTCGGTTCTGCCGCCGGTCTGCAAATCGGAGACCCGGCTGGCAGTCACGGTAGGGTGTCCCTCGACGTCGATCACCTCGATTACCTCGACACGTCGATAAACATCGCCGGCCGCATTCGTGTAGTCAATTTTCATCGGCAGGAATGAACTACGGTCAATCCAGGTGACATAGCTCGTGAACTCCACGCTTCGTGGATCGAGAGGCACATGCTTCAGTACATAGAAGTCGGTACTCGTTTCGACAAGTTCATGCGTGTCTTCCGCTGGCCGCCTTCCGGAGACGTCCTCATAGAAATAGTGTGCGCCAACGAAGCTGGTGCGCTTGTCACCGGCGGAGATCCGTTTCACCAGGTCGAGTCCGGGCAGGTACAACCAGCGGTCATCTTCGCGAGTAACGTGCTTGTCAACGAGAAACACCGTGTCGCGCACGTCTGATGGCTGGCTGAAGACAACCAGGAAACTCTGGTCACCGGCATCGTCGAGATCGCGTCGCAGCACGGTGAATTGGCGTCGCTGCTCGCGCCCCTGTGCATCGCTGATTATCATGCGCACTTCCGAGCGGCCGTCCGCGCCGGCGTAGTAAGCGGCGAGATTGGCGCGCGCTACAATCTCGTCGGCATTATCCAGGGTCTCGGCCCCGGCTCCCTGTGTGAGTGCTATGGCGGTTAGCATCGATACCAGTGTGTAGCGCATCAGTCTTTCTCCTCAGCATTGATCGCCGCGAACGAGTTGCGCCTGCCTATGCCCTGGAACAGCCAGGGCCCGGCGAGCGATATCAGGGCGGGTAACAGGAACAGGGTAGTAACGCCGGACAAGGTCATGATGCCGGCCATGAATGCCCCTACCGTGATGTAGGGGACGAGCGGCGCGAAGAATAACGGTGTAAACCCGATCGCGATGACGATCGCATTTCTCGCAATGGCGCGCGCCGGTTCCTCCATCATTTTCTGTCGGGCAACTTCAAACGAGCCACTGCTGCGCAAAAAGTCGCGCGTTCGTTCGATGAAATGGATGGCGAAATCGACCGACAGGCCCAGTGTCAGTGACGACAGCACTGCTATCGGCATGTCGTAATCCTTGCCAATCCAGCCAATCAGGCCGTATGCGCCAAGTATCGTGACAGAAAGCGGCACCATGGCCAGCAGCCCAAGCTTCGGATTACGGAACAGGAATGCCATCATCACAAACACAAACGCAAATGCGCCCAGCAGACTCATCAGCATGCCGCTGACCATCGTGTTCTGCCAGACGACGTTGATAAACGTCTTGCCGGCCCAGCGGGCCTCGATGTTTGCAGGCAATGGATTCGCTGCGAGGTAATTATCGAGAAACTCGACCACCTGGCTCATGTCCTGGTTGTCGCCGCTTTTTATTTGCAGCCAGATGGCGGTGGACGAAAAGTCGGGCGTCACCATATGCCAAAGGTCTTGCGGCCGGTGTGAGGACTGGTACTGCAACAGCGTCTGCGCTACGGCCGCAGCTGTCGCCGGTATTCGATACTCATCATCGCTGCCGCCGCGAAGCTCCCGGTTGACGACCTTGACGACATCGGTCAGCGCATTGGTTTTGCCAACATAACCGGAGTCGGCCAGAACACGCTGAATATCCGCAATTCGTTGCAGGATATCCGGTCGCTGGAAGTACTTCGAGTCACGTTGCGCGGCCTCGGCCAGCGCCAGCACGTTCTCAAGCGTATCGACGGACGCGGCGTCAGCGGCAAACAGGGCGTCCTCTATGGCGGCGATCAGGGTACCGTAATAATCGCTTGCGTCATCGCGGTCATATAGCAATTCGCGCAGCAACCCAGCCGCTGGTTGCGGCAGGTTTGCCAGCAGTGCCTCTACAGATGCGATGAATTCGGATCGCGCATCCGGGTCACGATGTGTCAGCACGAAAAATGCATCATAAGTCCCGGCAAAGTGCTCATTGAGAACGCGATCGGCAACCCGAATCGCATTATTCGCCTTGAACCAGCGCACCGGGTTGTCGTTTATGTCTATGCGGGAAACACCAGCGATACTGATTGCGATCAGCAGCACGGTAATGCCGGTGATCAACTTGGCGCGCCGTATGGCAAATCGCCCACCAAGGCGCAGCAACCGGGCCAGCAGAGTATCGGTATGCGGCGTTTTGGATCGTGCTGCGAGTTTTGCCAGCGCCGCCGGGTTCATGCGCACGACGTAGGCCGGAATCAAGACGATGGTCAGGACAAATGCAAGCAGGATGCCGAAAGCAACGAAGGCGCCGAAGATCTGCACCGGCGGAATCGGGGTCAACAGCAGCGACAGAAAACCGACAGCCGATGTCAGTGAAGTGAACAGCATCGGCGTGAACAGGTGATCGATGATCTCGCTGATTATTTGCCTGGCGTCGTCGCCGGGCCGGTAGCGGTCGGCGAATTCCGACATGACGTGCACAGAATCAACGACTGCGATCGGCATCAGGAATATTGGAATCATCGAACTCATGATGTGCACAGTGAAGCCGCTGCCGATCATCAGGCCCATCGTCATGACGATGGTCGCCAATGCAACCAGCATCGGCACGATCACCAGCGGCACGCTGCGAAAGAAATAGAGCATGAGCAGATAGATCATCAGTCCCGCGAGCGGTGCAGAGATTCCCATTTGCACGAACATGTCGTGACCAAAAGTATCTTCAGCGACCGGCAGGCCGGTTATATGAAAAGCATCATCAGTATCGATCTTGTCCATCAGCGCCCGGATCTCAATCGACAGTGGGTAGCTGAGGTCCTTGCTGGCAATCGGCACGTAGATTGCCGCCGCCTTGCCGTCTCCCGAGACCAGCGTGTCGAGCAACAACGGCAGGCGGCTAACCTTGTCCCGGATTTCGAGCGCTGCACTCGAGGTGGCGGGCGCATCGCGCATCATCCACTCAAATCGAATTGTGCCCGGCCCCTGTTGATCGATGTTGTCGGTAACTGCGAGCGACATCAGGTCCGGTGCGATAACACCGTCCAGTGCCAAGATCGCCTGTGTCAGACTGTGTAGCGCCGCCAGCGACGCCACGTTGTAAATGCCGTTCGGGTCTTTTTCATTCACCATGCCAATGACGATCGCGTCATGTAAGGTGAAGCGATCCTCAATGGCATTGTGGAAAAGTCGATCCGCTTGCGTGGCCGGCAACATGTTCTCCGGATCCGTATCGATTTGTATGCGGGCGATGAAAGCGCCGAGCACCACAACGGCCAGCAGTACCAGTGTATAGATGAGTTTTGGTCGCTCGGTAGCGAAGCGGATGGCCCACGTTTTCATTGGACTTTTTCCTTCAGGCGCGTCGCGCCAACCATTTTGAGAACGGCTTTCTCGAAGTATGGCTCGGTCATTGCGGCGCGAACCTTGTGCAGGAAGTACTTCTCGTAAGCAACCTTGGCGTAATGTACCCACTTGCCGCGAGACGCCCAGTTGGTGTTACGCGGCGGAATTTGCGGCAGGGCTATGAAGGCAACCCCGCTGTCACCGAAGTCTGCAAGACAAACCGCATTCCAGGTTGCATGCCTCTGCGGAGCGTCGCCGGCGATCGCACTGCATATGTTGTGGGTTGTGGCGGTCACCATCGACTCGATCATGAAACCGGTCTTTGGCGCGCCCGTTGGTACCGGCGTTGCACCGACCGGCGGGATCGCAACGCAGACGCCGACCGCATACACGTTCGTAAACTTCGGGTTGCGCTGGAATTCGTCAATCAGAATGAAACCACGCGGATTCGTCAAACCCTCAATTCCAGCCACCGCATCGACGCCCTTGAATGCCGGCAATACCATCGCATGCACAAACGGCAACTCGAGATGCTTTTTCTCGTTGCCGTCCTCGTCCAGTTGCGTAACCTGCATTTTCCCTGCGCCGACCCTGGTGACCTTCGCATTACAGGTCCAGTGGATGTGCCGGTCACGGAATTCCGATTCCATCAGGCTCTTGGTGTCACCGACGCCATCCAGTCCGAGATGGCCGATATAGGGCTCCGGCGTTACGAAATGCATCGGTACACGGTCGCGAATCTTGCGTTTTTTCAGTTCGGTATCGAGGATGAACGCATACTCATACGCTGGTCCGAAGCACGACGCGCCTGGCGCAGCACCAATGACCACCGGACCTGGGTTCAGGAGTAGTTTCTGTACATCGTTAAACGCCGCTGTCGCGTGCCCGGTCCTGCAAATCGACTGCGTGAAGCCACCGTCCGGACCGAGACCGGGCACCTCCTCGAAGGCCAGGCGCGGGCCGGTCGCCAGCACGACATAGTCGTAATCCAGCGCAACACCGTCATTAAGCTCTAGTCGGTTTTCGGCTGGATGCAGCCGGCGTAGGCCCTGGCCGAAGAACTCGATGCCGTGCTTCTGCATCAGCTCGGGCAGGTCAATGGTCGTCTGCCGGGCCGTTCTCCAGCCGACAGCAACCCAGGGATTTGACGGTGTGAACTCAAACCGGTCGGAATCGCTGACGAGCACGAGCTGGTGCTTTTTGCCAAGCATCTTTTGCAGTTCGTAAGCCTGCGAGATGCCGCCGATGCCGCCGCCAATCACTACAATCTTTGCCATGTCCGTGTCTCCTTTGCTGCGCCCACCACGATCCGGCGACAATATATTCCTATTTACTACATTAGTAAAGACTAATTTATAGACTTCTAATCTAATATGAACTATATTGGCCAGCAGTCGCCATAGCGGAAAACCGAGGCGCCGCAACCTGGGCCGGGGATCTTGCAGGGTCACGAAGGAAACACATGCAAAAACAACAAGCTAAGGATTCGCATTTGCAGCAGATGCAGACTCACGCCGCAGAGGCGGCAAATCTGATGAAAGCGCTGGGCAATGAGAGCAGGTTGATGATTCTCTGCACGCTGGCGGAACGCGAGCACTCTGTCAGCGAACTGAATGCGCTGATTCCGCTCAGCCAGTCGGCACTGTCGCAACAGCTCGCCAGATTGCGCGAGCAGGGCCTGGTAGCAACCCGCCGCCAGTCGCAAGCCATTTTCTACTCGCTGGCGCCGGGGCCTGCGGACCGGGTCGTGCATCTGCTGCAGGACATCTATTGCCCTGATACGGGCGAGGAAAATCGTTGTTGAAGATGCGGCGACCGACCGTCATCCTGACGCTCCTTCTTGTTGCCGGCGGGTCCGGCTGCGGAAAATCCAGTAACGTGTTGTTATCCGAATTTACCGGTCCTTTCGGTGGTGTGCCAAGGTTCGACGCGATGCAGGTTGCCGACCTGAAGCCAGCGCTTGAGGCCGCTATGGCACGCAAACTCGCCGAGATCGATGCAATCGTGCGTAACCCCGCGCCGCCGGACTTCGACAACACCATTGTCGAGCTTGAGCGCAGTGGCCGGGAGCTGGATCGTATATCGGTCTACCGCGGCATCTGGAGCTCGAATATGTCGACGCCGGAGTTTCGCGCGCTGCAGCAGGAAATAGCGCCGCAGCTCGCCGAGTTTGAAGCGAAAGTCATCCAGAACGACGCGCTTTTCCAGCGCATCAAAACCGTTTATGAAAGTGACGCGAGCAAATTACTGTCGCCCGACAAACAGCGCCTCATCTGGCTAATTTATGACCGTTTCGCCAGCGGCGGTGCGACCCTGCAAGGCGCCGCGAAAGAGCGCTATGCGGAAATTGATCAACAACTCGCCTTGTTACAAACAAAATTCGCCAGCAATGTACTGGCCGATGAGGAAGGCTATGTAACGTATGTCGATGCCGCGCAGCTCGGCGGATTACCCGAATCCTTTATTGCGGTCGCCGCTACAGCTGCTGCTGATCGCGGACAGGCGGGGAAATTCGCGGTCACCAATACACGCTCGTCGGTCGATCCGTTTCTCTCCTTCTCTGATCAGCGCGAGTTGCGCGAAAAGGTCTGGCGCACTTTTTATAATCGCGGCGATAACGGCGATGCACACGACAATAACGCGATCATCGCCGAGATTGTGCAGTTACGACACGAACGAGCCAGGCTGCTGGGTTACGAAAGTTTTGCTGCGTGGCAGACGCAGAACCGCATGGCAAAGACACCGGATCGCGCGCTGGCACTGATGGAAGCCGTCTGGCCCGCCGCGGTCGGTCGCGTGCGCGAGGAAGTCGCCGACATGCAGAAAATCGCCGACGAGACTGGCGCCGGAATCACGATCGAGCCCTGGGATTATCGCTACTACATGGAGAAGCTGCGCCAGCAGCGTTACGCACTCGATTCTGACGAAGTGAAACAGTACCTGCAGCTGGACCAACTACGGGAGGCCATGTTCTTTGTCGCCGGCGAGCTTTTTAACTTTCGCTTCGCACCAGTCGCCGCCGGTGTAGTGCCAGTCTGGCATGCCGACGTCAAGGTCTGGGAAGTCACCGACAAGTCCAGCGGCGAGCACGTCGGCCTCTGGTACCTCGATGCGTTCGCGCGCCCGGGCAAGCGCTCGGGAGCATGGGCCACCAGCTATCGAAGCCATACAACGTTTGACGGCCGGCAGACACCGCTGGTCGGGAACAATTCGAATTTCGTGCGCGGCGAGGAGAACCAGCCAGCGCTGATTTCATGGGACGACGCGGAAACCTTTTTCCACGAGTTCGGGCACGCACTGCACAGCCTGTCGTCCAACGTCGCCTATCCGACGCTCAATAGCGGTGTGCGGGATTACACAGAGTTTCAGTCGCAATTGCTTGAGCATTGGCTCAAGACCGACGAGGTCATCAACCGGTTTTTGCGGCATTACGAAACCGGCGCGCCGATGCCGGCGACGCTGGTAGCAAAAATCGAGGCGACAGCGACCTTCAAACAGGGTTTCGATACAGCCGAGTATCTTGCCTCAGCGCTTGTGGACATGCGATTTCACATGAGCGATCCGGAAGGCCTGGACGCGGATGCATTTGAAGCGGCGACGCTGGCTGATCTCGGCATGCCGGCAGAAATTGTGATGCGCCACCGCAGCCCGCATTTCGGACATATCTTTTCCGGCGAAAGCTATGCAGCCGGTTATTACGGTTACCTGTGGGCCGATGTGCTGACCGCGGATGCGGCCGAGGCCTTTCGGCAAGCACCGGGGGGCTTCTATGATAAGGTCGTCGCGCGGCGGCTGATCGAAAATCTTTTCGCTGTGCGCAACTCTGTCGATCCTGCGGAGGCCTACCGCGCCTTCCGTGGCCGCGACGCTGAAATTGACGCGCTGATGCGCGACCGGGGTTTTCAGAACTAAATGCACTCACCAATAATTACTAATGACGCAATTGTATTTGGATTGCTGGTTAGCGTACTCGGACTGGTGTTCTATACGCGCAGTCTCGGTGGCCGATGGGCGACATTTTATACCTTTGTTCCGGCCATCCTGCTTTGTTACCTGCTGCCATCATTGATGAACAGTTTTGGCCTCATTTCGAGTGAACAATCGAACTTGTGGCCGGTGGCGAGAGACTATTTCCTGCCGGCGTGCCTCGTGTTGATGACGCTGAGCATCGACCTCAAGGCCATCATCGGGCTCGGACCGAAAGCACTTATCATGTTCTTTACCGCAACCGCCGGCATCATCATCGGCGGGCCGATCGCGATACTGATCATGTCGCTTTTCAGTCCTGAAACCGTTGGCGGCGAGGGCATCAACGCGGTGTGGCGCGGGTTCGCTACCCTGGCAGGCAGCTGGATCGGCGGTGGTGCCAACCAGACCGCGATGCTCGAAGTCTATGGCTACAATCCGGAGCGCTTTGCGGCGATGGTCGCGATCGACGTCGTGGTTGCCAATATCTGGATGGCCTTTCTGCTCTACGGTGCAGGTAACCCGAAACCGATCGACAAATGGCTGCAGGCAGATACCTCGGCGATCGACCGGCTGCAAAGTGCGATGGAAACCTACACCTCCGAGAATGCGCGCACCAGCGGCGTAGTCGACTTCATGATGATTGCGGCAATCGCATTTGGCTCGGTCGGGTTGTCGCACCTGGTCGCCGAATTGCTAACCGGATTTTTCGGCCGGTTTGATGCCCTCAAGGATACGATCCTCATCAGCGGGTTTTTCTGGATCGTGGTCACGGCGACCACCATTGGCATGTCGCTGAGCTTCACCCGATTCAGAAGTCTCGAGGGCGCTGGTGCTTCAAAGATTGGCAGCGTCTTTATTTTCCTGCTGGTCGCCATCATCGGCACACGTATGGACGTGTTCCAGATTGCGGATGCACCACTGCTGTTCCTGGTGGGCATTATCTGGATGCTGGTTCATGTGACGCTCCTTATTTCGGTAGCGAAACTGATTCGTGCGCCGTTCTTTTTCGTCGCTGTCGGCAGCCAGTCAAATGTCGGCGCGGCAGCATCGGCGCCGGTGGTAGCGGCCGCCTTCCACCCGGCGTTGGCGCCGGTCGGCGTGCTGCTCGCCGTGTTGGGCTATGCGATCGGCACCTATGGCGCAATCATTTCGGCAGAGCTGATGCGCCTCGCGTCGCCATGAGCGATGGACGCCTAATTCGAAATCCGGATTAGCGTGTACGACGCGTAGCAGAGCAAGAGCATCACGCCCATCACGCGGCCAATGCGCGCTTTGCAGAGATAAAAGACACTAACAAGCAGGATTGCGAAAGCCATCGACACGAGCACATCGGCAACACCGCCTTCGGGTACATCGACATTGCTGATAAGGCCGCTCGCCGGTAACACAAACAAGCCATTAAAAATATTTGAGCCAACGACATTGCCAACGGCAAGATCGGATTCACCGCGCATTGCGGCGACAGCCGAGGTCACGAGTTCCGGCAGGCTTGTGCCGACGGCGACGACAAACAGGCCAATAATTGCGCTGGAAACTCCCAGCAACTCGGCCAGTGCTACGCTGCCATCAACCGTGACTTTGCCGCCGAGAAACAGCAATGCAAATCCGGCCGCCATCGTCAGCCACCAATAATTGCTGGGCGTCGCGGTGTCCATGATGTGGCTGTGCTCGATATCGCTGCGCAGTGCGCTTCCCGTCTGCCTGGTATTGCGCAATCCGATTGCGGTCATGTACAGGAAGCCGGCAAACAGCAGCAGCAGGATAATCGATTCAATGGCGTTGATGGTCGGTACGGTCGAAAACAAAAAGTCGTCCAGCGCCATGACCAGGATGGCTGCGGAGCCGAGCAGCAACAAGGGCAGCTCACGACGCACCAGCTGGTCATGGATCTGCAGCGGCGCAAGCAGCGCTGCGAGACCGAGCACCAGGCCAATGTTGCAAATGTTCGAGCCGATGACGTTGCCAAATACGATCTCGGAGACTCCCTCGGCGGCAGCCACGAGGCTGACAACGAGTTCCGGTGCGCTGGTGCCAAAGCCGACGATGGTCAGGCCGATAACCACCGGCGACCAGCCAAGCTTGATGGCCGCCTGCGAGGCGCCGTGCACCATCGCGGTGCCGCCACCAATAAGCAGAACGAGTCCCAGTACGACAGTGGCTGCTGCAATCATTTTGCTTCCTTGTGTTGCGCGCTGACAATGGTGCCCGGCAGAACGGGGCCCGCGTTCGGGTTGAATTCAGCCGGGCTGAGACCGAACAAAGCCACGATTGTTGCGGCAATGTCGGCTTGATGGACCGTGCCCGGCGGCACCCTGGTACCAAGCGACGGCGTGTCAGGTCCGATGATTGCCAGCCATATCGCTTCGCTGCCCGGGATGGTCTCGTCGTGTTCTGCCCAGTCGACGGGACCGAGGCCACGGCCGTGATCGGTAGTAACAATCAGCGTCGTTGTGCCCCGATACGCCGGATGTGCCTGCAGTGTGGACCACAGGTCCTGCAGCAGCCGGTCGGTCAGGTGCAGGTAATCCAGCAGTCGATCGTAGCGATCGGCATGCGCCCAGTCATCTGACTGGCTCATGCCCAGCCACAGCAGGCGTGGTTCGTGCTCGCGCAGGTATTCTTTGGCGATGTAATAAGTGAGCGTGTCATTGCTGCTTTCCTGCCAAAGCTGCATCACATCGCGCCGCAGTTCGACAAGGCGATCGATTTCCGGTGTG
>Ga0224505_10001297_pt1 | contig 15980 bp, 30 predicted proteins | sample SF_Jan12_sed_USG_FD_169102 | JGI IMG/M metagenome (GOLD analysis project Ga0224505, IMG submission 169102) | Sediment microbial communities from San Francisco Bay, California, United States - SF_Jan12_sed_USGS_4_1 | ecosystem: Environmental > Aquatic > Marine > Sediment | place: USA: California... | reverse complement strand
TGTCGTTCACGGGAGAGTTGATCTCGCCGATTGCGATGGAGCAAGGGGTGCGGTTTGCAGTGCGAGAAGGGGGCCGAACGGTGGGAGCCGGGGTGGTCACGGAAATCGTCGCGTAAGAACATAATGGTGAAGTGGAAAGGGTAGGTTTTTGTGGATCGAGACCGCAGAATTCGAATACGTTTAAAAGGGTTTGACTATCGGGTGTTGGATCAATCTCTTCGGGAGATTGTGGATACCGTTCGTCGGAGTGGGGCGCGCATTGCTGGTCCGGTTCCTTTGCCTACAAGGATTGAGAAGTGGACAGTCCAGCGTTCAACTCACGTTGACAAAAAATCACGTGAGCAGTTTGAGATTCGTACGCATAAGCGTTTATTGGATATCATGGAACCAACTCCAGAGACCATGGATGCTTTGATGAAATTAAATCTGGCGGCCGGGGTGGATGTTGAAATAAAGTTGTAGTCTTATTTTGGTGATTAAGGCAAGAGTAGTTTTAGATACGGGCAAATTTTGTAGGTATTGTTGAATTATGGTTAAAGGGTTGTTAGGCAAAAAATTAGGGATGATTCAGGTTTTTGATGAAGGCAGGCGTCTGATTCCTGTGACGGTAATTGAGGCTGGTCCATGTGGAATTGTCCAGGTCAAGAAAATGAGTTCAGACGGCTATGAGGCAGTTCAGATAGGATTTCAGGAGATTCCTGAGCGAAAGGTAACGAAGCCCCAGGTTGGACATTTAAAAAAAGCAGGTAATCGGCTTTGGCGTTATCTAGGCGAATTTAAGTCAGATGGGGAATCGAAGGTGGGCTCGCTTGTGGGTGTGGATGTTTTTTCAGAGGGTGAATCGATCAGCGTTCAGGGTGTTTCTAAGGGGAAAGGTTTTCAAGGTGTTATGAAGCGGCATAATTATGCTGGAGGTCCGGCCTCGCATGGGTCTATGTTTCACCGGGCACCTGGTTCAATAGGAGCGAGTTCGTTCCCTTCAAGGGTATTGAAAAACAAAAAACTTCCTGGCCAGATGGGAAATAAGCGAGTCACTGTTAAGGGGTTGACGGTTGTTGGTGTCAGGCCGGAGGAGAATATACTCCTAGTTTCAGGATCTGTCCCTGGACCAATTGGAGGAGTGGTGATTTTAAGGAAGGTTGGGTGATGCGACCAATGGATGCTTTTCCCGTATATGGCCCAGATAGCCAGCAGATAGACAAGGTCGACCTGAACGAAGGAATTTTTAATTCAACGGTTAATCCATCCTTGATTCACCGAGCTGTGGTCATGCAACGGGCTAGTGAGCGACAGGGGACGGCATCTACTCTTGGGCGTGGTGAAGTGAGGGGTGGGGGGAAGAAGCCTTGGAAGCAAAAGCATACAGGCCGCGCTAGAGCTGGATCGAGTCGTTCCCCGATCTGGAGGGGGGGGGGAACGGTTTTCGGCCCAAAGCCAAGATCATATTCATCTACATTGCCAAAGAAAGTATATCGGGCCGCCTTGAAGGGGGCATTGACCGCTAAGGTGGCGGCGGAAGATTTATTGGTGATGGGCGATTTGGTGTTGTCTGAAATGAAGACCCGTCGTTTAGTGCAATTGCTATCGAAGGTTGGGGCAAGTGGAAAGGTGCTTTTGGTTATTGATGAGGGGTTGGTTGATCTCATTCGCATAGGAAAAAATGTAAAGAATTTAAAGGTTCTTCATGGTAAGGATCTTAATGTATATGACGTGCTTTGGTGTGACAAGTTAGTAGTCACCAGAGCGGAGTTGGAACGAATTCAAGAAATTTGGGTGTAACGTGAATCCACATGATGTTTTGATTCGGCCTTTGCTGACAGAAAAAATAACGGCAATTCGCGAGGTGAAGAATGGTGTGGCGTTTGCCGTTCATCGCCATGCGACTCGCATCGATATTCGCAGGGCTGTGGAGACAGTGTTTAGCGTAAAGGTGGCCTCGGTGAATGTGATGAATGTCAGGGGCAAGAAGAAGCGTCAGGGACGTTTCTCTGGAAAAAGGGCTGATTGGCGGAAGGCGTTTATCACCTTAAAGGAAGGTGAAAAGATAGAACTATATGAAAGCGCCTAAGGTTAATGGGTTAGAAATAAAAAGAATTGTGAGAACAAGGTTATGCCAATAAAAGAATATAATCCTACTTCACCTGGTCGGAGAGGAATGTCGGGTGTCGTCAATGAAGGGTTGTCCCGTAAGAGGCCAGAAAAGAATTTAACGACGTATTTTCCTCAATCCGGTGGAAGAAATAATGTTGGGAGAATTACCTCGCGATTTCGAGGGGGTGGGCATAAGCGGCTCTATCGGAAGATTGATTTTAAGAGGGATAAGGTTGGGATCCCGGCAAAGGTTGCCGCTGTTGAATATGATCCAAATCGTTCGGCTCGAATTGCTCTTTTGCATTATGCCGATGGTGAGAAGCGCTATATCTTGGCCCCTCTCGGGCTAAAGGTGGGGGATTCAGTTCGATCTGGTGCGCAGGTTGATGTGAGGGTGGGAAATGCTTTGCCGCTTATGGAGATGCCTTTAGGGGTAGTAGTGCACAACATAGAATTAAAACCTGGTAAGGGTGCCCAATTGGCTAGAAGTGCTGGGGCCTCTGCTCAAGTGATGGGCCGAGATGAAAACTTTGTGCAAATCCGCTTAACCTCTGGTGAAATGCGAAAAATTCTTGGTGCTTGCATGGCCACGGTTGGGCAGGTTGGGAATTTGGATCATAATAATATCACTATTGGGAAAGCCGGACGTTCTCGATGGTTGGGGAAAAAGCCGCATCAGCGGGGAGTGGTGATGAATCCTGTTGATCATCCGCATGGTGGTGGGGAAGGCAAGTCAGGTCAGGGTAATCCCCATCCGGTTTCTCCATGGGGCCAACCAACGAAGGGTTTTAAGACTCGGAAGCCCCGAAATCAAAGCTCGCGATTTATCATTGCAGGAAGAAAGAAAAAATCCCGTTAGTTTATTGTGGGGGTAATCGATGGCAAGGTCAGTTCATAAGGGTCCGTTTGTCGACCACCATATTGCTAAAAAAGTTGAGAAGGCCAGGGAGTCCAGGGAGTCTAAAGTGATAAAAACCTGGTCTCGTCGGTCAACAATCATTCCGGATATGATCGGTTTGACATTTGCCGTTCATAACGGGAAGAAGTTTATCCCGGTATTTATTACGGACAATATGGTTGGACATAAATTGGGAGAGTTTGCCCCAACACGATTTTTTAAGGGGCATGGTGCAGCCAAGAGTGAGAAAGCTGTTGCGCTCAAATAAGCGAAAATTAATTGAATACTTAGGGACTTGAGAACTCGAGAAGGTAGAGAAAAAATATGGCCGAAGCTAAAGCGGTATTGCGACACGTAAGACTTGCCCCACGAAAAGCCAGGTTGATCGTTGATATGGTGCGAGGGAGGAATGCGGCTGAAGCATTGTCCATATTGAAGTATACCCCTCGTTCGGCCGCTAGGGTTGTTGAGCAATTGCTATTTTCGGCGGTGTCCAATGCCGGACAAAAAGACTTGGGTGAGCCTGAAAAATTAAGAATTTCTCGAGCTTATGTGGATGGCGGTCCTATTTATAAGCGTTTTCGCCCGCGATCGATGGGAAGGGCTAATCCCATACAAAAGCGAACTAGTCATATAACAATTGTGGTAAGTCCGACCAGCTAGTTTTAAGTAAATTTTCTTTAAGGAACCTTAGGGGGAGAAAGAATTCATGGGTCAAAAGACGCACCCGTTTGGTTTTCGGTTAGGGTATACCAGAACTTGGCGATCTCGATGGTATGCTAAAAAAGATTATGCCAAGCTCCTCCATCAGGATTTATCTATCAGGGATGTTGTTAAGAAGCGGCTTTACCACGCTGGTATTTCAAGTGTTGAGATTGAGCGATCCGGTAACCAATTGAAGCTAATTATTAATACTGCTCGACCTGGAATCATTATAGGTAGGAAGGGAGCGGAGGTTGATAAATTAAAAGCTTCTCTTGAGAAAGAATATGGGAATGAAGTGTTTGTAACGGTAAAGGAAATAAAGAAGCCAGAGTTGGATGCGCAATTAGTTGCTGAGAATATTGCGACCCAATTGGAGAAGAGAGTGTCATTTCGGCGTGCGTTAAAGCGAAGTGTAGCTTCTGCGCTTCGACTTGGAGCATTGGGGATTAAGGTATATTGCGCTGGTCGTCTTGGTGGACATGAAATAGCGAGAACGGAATGGTATCGGGAAGGGCGCGTGCCTCTTCATACCCTTAGAGCTGATGTTGAGTACGGGTTTGCTGAAGCAAAGACCGCCATGGGTCAGATTGGGGTTAAGGCCTGGATATTTAAAGGTGATGCCCAAGTTCCTTCACTTGAAAAGTCTGAGCCTTCGCTAGGATTTTTATAAAAGACCGTAGGATTAAAGCGATTGGAGTATTAGGAAGATGTTAGCTCCGAAAAGGGTTAAATTTCGAAAAGTCCAGAAAGGTCGAATGCGCGGCAAGGCCTATCGTGGCGGTGAAATCGCTTATGGAGTTTTTGGGCTTAAAGCCCTTGAACCTGGAAGAATTACTGCCAGACAAATTGAAGCCGCTCGTATCGCTATGACGCGGCATGTAAAGCGAGGTGGCAGAATTTGGACAAGGATATTCCCTGATAAACCAATTACCAAGAAACCTGCTGAAGTTCGAATGGGTAAAGGAAAGGGTAATCCGGAGTATTGGGTTGCTCCAGTTAAATCTGGGAGAATTTTATTTGAAATGGACGATGTTACGCAGGCTGTGGCAGAAGAGGCTTTGCGCTTGGCTGGCCATAAGCTGCCTGTGGCAACAAAATTCGTTATTCGTGGAGAAATACCGGTTTTGTAGGTACTAAATATGGAAATGAAAGAAATAAGGAATTTAGAAAAGTCAGAATTGTTAGATAAGGTTGGTAAATTGAAACAGGAATTGTTTCATTTCAGGAGTCAGTTGGCATTGGGCCGTATGGAAAATCCAATGAGAATTCGCGAAACGAGAAGAGATATTGCCAGAGTTAGAACTGTTCTTCGGCAAAAGGGCTAAGAGTCAATCACGTTTTCGAAGGGAATTTATACAGCTATGACACAGTCAAGGTCGGTGCCTCGGTCGCTCATGGGAAAAGTTGTGAGTAATAAAATGCAAAAGACCGTGGTGGTAGAGGTGGTTCGTATAGAGAGACATTCGCTTTACGGGAAGGTCATCCGAAGAAAAACAAAAATGAAAGCCCATGATGAAGTCAATCAGTGTCAAATGGGGGATCAGGTTAAAATTGTTTATTCACGACCTTTGAGCAAGGATAAGCATTGGCGGGTTTCTGAGATTTGCAATAGGAGAGTTGTGGCTTAGTTTCACGGATTTTTAAAAATGGTAGGAGTGGACGTTCGCCTTTTTTGATACAGAGTTAACCTAATGATACAAAATTATACTTATCTTGATGTGGCCGATAATTCAGGGGCAAAAAGTGTCAGATGTTTCCATGTGTTGGGTGGGACGAGGCGCCGGTATGGTTCTTTGGGTGATATCATTGTGGTGTCAGTGCGAGAAGCAATTCCCAAGGCATCAGTAAAAAAGGGCGATGTCATGAAGGCAGTGATTGTTAGGACTAAAAAGGGATGTAGGCGTGATGATGGATCCCATATTAAATTTGACAGGAATGCCTGTGTGTTAGTCAATGCTCAGGGTGACCCAGTAGGGACGCGCATTTTTGGTCCTGTAGCAAGGGAATTACGGAGGAAAAAATATATGAAAATCATATCATTGGCTCCTGAGGTTATTTAGGGCAAAATCATTATGGCTGATAAATTTCATATTAAAAAGGGCGATACGGTCATGGTTATTTCCGGTAAAGAGCGTGGTAAAACCGGAAAAGTACTCCAGGTCGAAGCGAAAAATGCCAGAGTAACCGTTGAAAAGCTAAATATAATAAAGCGGCATACCAAGCCTAATGCAAAAAATAAGCAGGGTGGAATCTTGGAGCGAGAAGGTTCCATGGCTATTTCAAATGTCATGGTGTTTTGTGAGTCTATACAAAAACCATCAAGAATTAAGATGAAAACATTTGATGATGGACGAAAAGTCCGTGTCTATCAAAAGGCTCCAACGGAAGTTTTGGGTAAAAGCTGATGAAATCAAAATCGGTACAAAAAGAAACAGGTAAAACCAAAGAAAAGAAGGTTTCCTCCACGGTAATCGCACCAAAGGATTATGTGCCGCGGATAAAAGTCATCTATCAAGAAAAAGTGGTGCCAGGCATGATGAAAGAGTTTGGATATAAAAATCCCATGCAAGTCCCTAGAATTGAACGGATCGTTTTAAATGTTGGAATGGGGGAGGCCGTTCAAAACGTGAAGTTATTGGAGAGTGCCGCAGCTGAACTGGAGCAAATTACGGGGCAAAAGCCGGTACTGACTAGGGCAAAGAAAGCGATTGCAGGGTTTAAATTGCGTGAAGGAATCCCCATTGGGGCAAAGGTTACCTTGAGGGGGAGCAGGATGCTTGAGTTTTTGGACAGATTAGTGTCTGTGGCTTTACCAAGAATACGTGACTTTCGGGGTGTTTCTCCAAAAGCGTTTGATGGACGGGGAAATTACACCCTTGGCTTAAAAGAACAGCTGACGTTTCCAGAGATAAAATATGATGATGTAGCATCAATTCATGGAATGGATATTACCTTTGTCACCTCCGCCAAACGGAATGATGAAGCCAGATCCTTATTGGCCCATTTGGGGATGCCTTTTCGTAAACCCTAAATAGGGAAAGGAGCGCTTGTGTCAAGGTTAGCACTTAAAAATAAGGCAAAACGGGAGCCAAAATTTCCATGTCGTCATTATAATCGTTGTCCGCTTTGTGGCCGTGTGAGGGGGTTTTTGCGTAGGTTCCTGATGTGTCGGATATGTTTCCGTTTCCTTAGTTTGCGCGGCGATATTCCTGGTGTGACTAAGTCAAGTTGGTAGTTGAAAGTCTTGGCAGGCAGTTTATTTTTAAATAGTTAGCAATAATTTAATTACGAGGTCTTGAAGCATGTCGATGACTGATCCTCTCGCAGATTTATTTGTTCGAATTCAAAATGCGGGACGCCGTGGACACGATTTGGTTCAAATTCCTTCTTCAGGTGTTAAAAAAGAAGTCCTTCGAATTTTTAAAGAAGAAGGGTTCATTCGTGACTATAAGGCTGCTGCTGGACCTAATGGGCATCCGATTCTTGAGGTTTCGCTTCGATATGCTCCTGGTCGACAGAAAAAATCTTTTATTACTGGAATAAAACGAGTCAGTAAGCCTGGCTGCCGGGTATATGCTGGAAAAGATGATCTCCCACGTGTAATGCGTGGTTTAGGTTTGGCTATACTGACTACCGACCGTGGTTTATTGACTGATGAACAATGTCGGAGTTTGCAGGTTGGCGGTGAAGTGTTGTGCCATGTATGGTGAAAATTTCTCATTTATTTACTGTGATATCCAATTGATAGGTTAAATATGTCGAGGATTGGACGAAAGCCGATACCTATTCCAAAAGGTGTGGAAGTTAAGGTTCACGATGGGAGCGTTGTGGTGAAGGGGCCATTGGGGCAATTGCAATGGGGCTTGAATCCTGGCATCAAGGCCATGGTTGAAAATGGAGAAGTTTCCGTAATCAGAAATGGAGATTCAGCTAAGTTAAAGGCTATGCATGGACTTACGAGGGCCGAAATTGCAAACCAGATGAATGGGGTGAAGGAAGGCTTTCGAGAGGATTTGGAGGTGATGGGGGTAGGGTATCGTGCCCAGATCCAGGGAAGCGAATTGAGTTTTACCGTCGGGTATGCTCATCCCGTCTCCCTTAAGTTGCCAAAGGGAGTGGAAGCCTCCGTTGACAAGCAAACTTCGATTTCCCTCAAGGGGATTGATAAGCGAATGGTGAGCTTGGTGGCAGCACAGATAAAGAGTCTGAAGGTTCCAGACGTGTATAAACATAAAGGTATAAAGTATGTTGGTGAAGTCCTTCGTAAAAAAGCCGGGAAAGCCGGTAAAAAGTAGGTTGCACTCGTGAATATTCTAGAAAAGCAAAAAAGATTGCATAAAAGGAGTCGGCGGGTCAGGCTGAGGATTGTTGGCTTATCTTCACGCCCGCGATTAAGTGTTTTTAGAAGTAATTCTCATATCTATGCTCAAATTATCGATGATGCAGAGGGCCGGACGATTGTTTCAGCATCCTCCTGTGATCCTGGCTTGAAGGACAGAATTAAATCTGGTGGTAATATTGAGGCGGCTAAGATTGTGGGGCAAGTTATTGCAGAACGAGCGAAGGCTATACCCATTGAACTCGTGGTATTTGATCGAGGGGGAAGATTATATCATGGAAGAGTAAAGGCGTTAGCTGATGCTGCTCGCTCGGGGGGCTTGAAATTCTAATGTGGCCCAGCCCAAAATAATTTTGATCAAGGGAAGGATTCACCTCTGTGAGGGTTAATGTTGAAGAGCTTAATTTAAAGGATAAACCGGTTGTTATTAACCGTGTGGCCAAGGTGGTAAAAGGGGGAAAGCGATTTTCCTTTTCGGCGTTGGTTGTTGTGGGTGATGGGGATGGTTGGGTGGGAGTGGGAAAAGGTAAGGCCACCGAGGTTCCCTCTGCCATAGCAAAAGCTGTGGCCCATGCAAAAAAGAATCTGATTCGGATCCCGTTAAAGGCAAATTCCATTCCCCATGAGGTTCATGGGTATTTTGGGGGAGAGCATATTGTATTAAAGCCGGCCAAGCAGGGGACTGGAATCATTGCCGGAGGGGCTGTTCGTTCCCTATTGGAGGTGGCAGGAGCCCAGAATATTGTGGCTAAAACGCTTGGTCGTGGGAATCCATTTAATGCGGTTAGAGCAACCATTCAAGGCTTGAGCCAGCTTCGAGATCCTTATGAAGTTCGAGAGATGCGTCGAACGGCCATAGGCATGGAAGATTAATGATGTTCGAAATACCAGTGAGGTAACGGAAAGTAATGGCGGCACGATCGAATCTTTCTATTACATTAAAGCGCAGCACGATTGGCCACCCAGATAAGATGCGCGTGGTCTTATTGGGGTTGGGGCTCAGGAAAATTGGGCAGACCGTCTGTCGTCCGGATACGGATCAAGTTCGAGGATTAATTTATAAGGTTAGACATCTTGTTGAGGTTTCAGGTTCATGAAGTTACATGATTTACATCCATCTCCCGGTTCGAGGACAAAAAGAAAACGTCTTGGTCGTGGTCCTGGTTCTGGTTTAGGAAAAACGGCTGGGAAGGGACATAAAGGATTGTTGGCCCGTTCAGGTAGGGCCAACCAGGCTGGATTTGAGGGTGGGCAGATGCCACTTGCCCGCCGTTTACCAAAGCGTGGGTTTACGAACACATTTCGAGTCGAATATTCGGTGGTAAATCTTAAGACTCTAGCCGCCCAGGAAAAAACGTTGCATTTCAATCCTGAAATATTTAGGGAAATTGGGTTGATTAAGGGACGAAATTCCCTGGTAAAAATACTTGGCACTGGGGATATTGACCGTGCGCTTGTGGTTGAAGCGCATAAATTTAGTGAGTCTGCTAGACAAAAAATTGAGAATGCTGGCGGTCAAGCCAAGGTGATTGGCTGTGCTTGAACGGCTTGTCACGAGCCTTCAAAATATCCTTAAAATTCCGGAGTTGCGTAGCCGGGTGGTTTTTACCTTGGCTATGCTAGCTGTTTATCGGATTGGGGCTCATGTTCCTACTCCGGGAATAAACAATGAAGAACTTTTTAAGTTTCTTACCGAACGAGGCGGAGCCCTTATGGGGTTCCTTGATATTTTTTCTGGGGGAGCTTTATCGAGGTTGACGATATTTGCACTAGGCATCATGCCTTATATTAGTGCATCAATTATTTTACAGCTTCTAACCGTTGTTGTTCCACATCTTTCGAAATTAGCAAAAGAAGGTGAACGTGGAAGAAAAACGATCATTCAGTATACACGATACGGGACAATCGTTATCGCATTAATACAAGGGTTTGGTATTGCTCTCGGCCTTGAGGGAATGAATGGTGGAGCTTTTGTTCTTGACCCCGGTTGGCCATTTCGGTTGATGACGGTGATCACGCTAGTGGCCGGTACGGCATTCCTCATGTGGTTGGGTGAACAAATAACTGAGCGTGGTGTGGGAAATGGAATTTCCCTCATTATTTTTTCCGGGATTGTAGCCAGCCTTCCGAGTGCGGTTGTTAAAACATTTGATTTATATCAAGTAGGCCAAATCAGCATTCTCCTCTTGGCGATCCTGAGTGTTGTTATGTTGGGAGTAATGGGGGCCATAGTTTTTTTGGAAAGCGGGCGAAGAAAGATTGCGGTTCAATATGCCAAGCGAATAGTTGGCCGTCGGGTGTATGGTGGGCAGAACACTCATATTCCTTTGAAAATCAATACGGCAGGTGTGATTCCACCAATTTTTGCTTCTTCCATTATCGCTTTCCCGGCAACAATTGCGAGTTTTATACAAGTTCCATGGGTCCAAACTATTGGGTCACAGCTGGCTCCCGGGTCTTTGCTATATACGTTGTTGTACGTGGGGCTGATTATTTTCTTTTGTTTCTTTTATACAGCCGTTGTCCTGAATCCTGTTGATATGGCTGATAACATGAAAAAATATGGTGGATTTATCCCAGGAATTCGACCCGGACAAAAAACAGCCGATTTTATTTATAAGGTGCTCACAAGGGTTACGTTTGCGGGGGCCATCTACTTGGCAATTGTATGCGTCATCCCTGAATTGTTGATATATCGGCTGAATATGCCATTTTATTTTGGTGGTACCTCACTGTTGATCGTCATTGGTGTGGGATTAGATACGGCTCAACAAATAGAAAATCACATGTTAATGCGCAATTATGAAGGATTTTTGGGAAAAGGTTCTTTGAAGGGGAGAAGCGGATAAAGGCATGAGGGTGATATTTTTAGGTCCTCCTGGAGTTGGAAAAGGGACGCAAGCAGAGTTTATTGCAAAAAAGTACCATATCCCAAAATTATCGACGGGAGATCTGCTTAGGGAAAGTGTAGACAGGAAGACTGCCCTGGGGAAAAAAGCTAAAGGTTTTATGGAACGTGGAGAATTGGTTCCGGATGATGTCGTGATTGGATTAGTTGAGGAAAAACTCGCTTCTCCGGAATGCCAAAATGGGTTTTTATTAGACGGATTTCCCAGGACGGTGACTCAAGCGGATAAATTATCTGGATTTTTGGAAAAAATGGGAGAGAGTCTTGATCACGTGGTGTATTTCTCCCTTCCCAGAACAGATATTGTCAAACGGATAAGCGGGAGGCGGAGTTGTCCTGAATGTAAGGCCGTGTATCATCTTGAGTCCATACCCCCAAAAAGGGACGGGGTCTGTGATGTGTGTGGTATGGCCCTTATTCAGCGTAATGATGACAAGCCGGAAACCATTGAATCTCGCTTGGCTGTGTATCAGGAGCAAACCGAGCCGTTAATTAAATATTATAAACATAGGGGCATTCTCTCTGAGTTGGATGGGTCAGGCTTAGTTGCTGCTGTCCAGGAACGGTTGCTAGTTCTTCTGTCGCAGCCAAGGTAGAATGATCATTATAAAAACGCCTGAAGAAATTGAACGTATTGCTCGTGCAGGTGAAATTGTTGCTCAATGTCAAAGTTTTCTGTTTCATGAAGTGAAGGCAGGCGTGACAACATTGGAGCTAGATAAACTTACGGAGCAATGTATTCTTGATTTAGGCGGAGTTCCGGCATTTAAGGGCTATCGGAATTATCCCAATAGTCTTTGTGCATCCATCAACGAAGAAGTGGTTCACGGGATACCCTCAAAACGGGTGCTTAAAGATGGAGACATTATTGGATTGGATATCGGGGCCATTGTAGAGGGATTTTACGGGGATGGGGCAGTGACCGTTTCGGTTGGAAATGTGCCTGAAAGTATTCAATCCTTGATTCGAGTTACTCGGGAGGCTTTGCAAAAAGGGCTTGAGCAAGCTGTGGTAGGCAATCGCCTTTCTGATATTTCTTTTGCGATTCAAACGCATGTGGAAAAACATGGTTATTCGGTTGTACGTGATTTCGTGGGACATGGAATTGGGCGTCAATTACACGAGGAACCCCAGGTGCCAAATTATGGTAGACCTGGTCAGGGTCCTCGTTTGAAATCTGGAATGGCTCTCGCTATTGAACCGATGGTGAACATGGGAGGATCAGGAGTTAAAATCCTACAAGATGGGTGGACTGCGGTCACTTGTGATAATTCACTCTCTGCTCACTTTGAGCATACGATTGTGATTGAAAATAGTGGGCCGCCTCGCATTTTAACTGGTTGTGCCTAGCTGGAGGTCTTGGTAATTTCCTAATGGGGAAAGAAGATATTATTGAGGTTCAAGGGGCGGTAACTGAAACATTGCCGAATGCCATGTTTAGGGTTCAGTTAGAAAATGGCCATAAAATATTAGCTCATATTTCTGGGAAAATGCGAATGCATTTTATCAGGATTTTGCCGGGAGATAAGGTGACAGTGGAGCTTTCGCCTTATGATCTGACGCGTGGGCGAATTACCTATCGGTTTAAATAAAGGGCGATATCGTGAAAGTTAAATCTTCAGTAAAACCAATTTGTGCTAAATGTAAGGTTATTCGCCGCAAAGGGGTGGTGAGGGTTCTTTGTGCCAACCCCAAACACAAGCAGCGACAAGGCTAGGTTTCGTATCTATAAAGGTTGGAATGAATGGAATTAGCTATTCCCAAGAAATGAGGAAAATAAGCAATGGCTCGAATCGCAGGGGTTGAATTGCCAGTTGGAAAACGGATTGATGTAGGTTTAACCTATATTTTTGGGATTGGCCCAGCTAGTTCGCGAGATATTTTGCGAAAATCTGGGGTATCTCCGGAAACAAGGGTGAAGGACCTTCAGGAAGATGAGGTAGTCCGATTACGGGAAACCATTGACAAGGACTATGAAGTAGAAGGTGACCTTAGGAAAGAGGTCACGATGAGTATTAAGCGTTTAATGGATATTGGAACATACCGTGGTCTCCGGCATCGGAAGGGTTTACCAGTGAGAGGCCAAAGGACGAAAACGAATTCAAGGACCAGAAAAGGAAGACGTGGGGCGATTGGCGGAAAAGTCAAGAAATAAGCTGCCGAAAGGGATCTTTCATGAGTGTCAAAAAAGGAAAAAAGAAGGAACGGAAAGTTGTACAGGTTGGCATCGTGCATATAATGGCATCATTTAACAATACCATCGTGACCATTACTGATATGACGGGGGGGGCCGTTTCCTGGGCCAGTGCCGGCAGTCAAGGATTTAAGGGATCAAGAAAGAGTACCCCATTTGCCGCTACGCGCGCTGGTGAAGTGGCGGCCAAAAAAGCGATGGAGTTTGGTCTTCGGCAGGTTGATGTCTATGTGAATGGGCCTGGGTCAGGACGAGAAGCAGCTGTACGAGCACTTCAATCAGCTGGTTTGCGTGTCAATCTTATCCGAGATGTGACGCCGATTCCTCATAACGGGTGTCGACCTCCAAAGCGGAGACGAGTGTAGATCGGTGAGAGGAAGGTTTGCGAATAAACGGTTTTTTGTGATCTGGAGATAGGGGGAAAAGGCCATGGCCAAATATACGGGGCCTGTATGTCGGTTATGCCGACGCGAAGGAGTGAAGTTATTCTTAAAAGGGACTAGGTGTATGACTGAGAAATGCGCAATTGAGCGTCGAAGTTATCCGCCAGGACAGCATGGGCAGTCGAGACGAGGACGTGCTACGGAATATGGAACTCAGCTAAGAGAAAAACAAAAGCTTCGTCGTGTATATGGAATGCAAGAGCGGCAATTTCTCAAGACCTACCATACGGCTGTAAGTCGAAAAGGCATTACAGGGGACCATTTATTGAGTCTGCTTGAACGGCGACTTGATAATGTGGTGTATCGGCTAGGATTCGCCTCTTCCCGTGGCCAAGCCAGGCAGTTGGTCAATCACGGGCATTTTTTATTGAATGGGCGGAAAGTCACGATTGCTTCCGTGACCGTGAACGTTGGGGATACGATTGAAGTCAAAGAAAAAAGCCGGCAACTTGTTCCAATCCAAGTCTCCCTTGAAACCGCTGGTGGTCGAGGAGTCCCGAATTGGTTGGATATTGAGCGAAATCTATTTAAGGGCACAGTCCAAGGCATTCCCACCAAGCAGGATATTGATGTATTGGTCAATGAACAGGTTGTGGTGGAGCTGTATTCACGTTAAATGACCAATATTGCTTAGCCTACGATAGAACGAAAATTTAAAATGGATCCAATTATACGGCCTTGGGATCAAGAAAGGGAGAAGTGATCCTTATGATTAAAAGCATGAAGGATTTCCAAATACCTACGAAGCTTGAATTGGAAAAAGAGACTGCTTCATCTACTTATGGCAAGTTTACCGCAGAGCCATTTGAGAGGGGGTTTGGAACCACGATGGGAAATGCCCTCAGGCGGGTATTGCTCTCTTCACTTCCTGGAGCAGCGGTCACCTCGGTGAAAATTGAGGGGGTATATCATGAGTTTTCCACCATTCCAGGAGTGACCGAGGATGTCACGATTCTTATTCTGAACATTAAAGCATTACGATTAAGGCTGAATTCAGATAAGGCCAAAGCCATCCGTCTGAAAAAAAAGGGGCCAGGGGAAGTTCGCGCGGCAGATCTGTCGGTTGATCCGGATGTGGAAATTTTAAATCCTGACTTTCATATTGCCACCTTGGATAAGGATGGGTTGTTGGATATTGAACTCATTGTGAAGCCTGGTCGGGGATATGTTCCAGCTGAACGGAACAAAGAAGAGGGATTGCCTATTGGAGTCATCCCAGTGGACTCGGTCTTTTCTCCTATTAAAAGAGTCAATTTTAGCGTGGAAAGTGCGCGTGTCGGTCGAATCACGGATTATGATAAACTAATTTTGGAAGTATGGACCGATGGAAGTATTTCCCCGCAGGAAGCGGTTACCTCAGCTGCGGGAATTCTTCGAGATCATTTGGATATTTGCTTGCCATCTGAGGATAGGGGAGAGCCAGTTGAAGAAGAGGCTGGCGATGAAAGTAAAATGTTGGTTAATCAGCACTTGTTCCGGAGTGTGAATGAATTGGAACTCTCGGTCCGTGCCGCTAATTGTTTAAAAAATGCAAATATTAAATCAATTGGTGATTTGGTTCAAAAGAGCGAAAATGAGATGCTGAAGACAAAAAACTTCGGAAAAAAATCGTTAAATGAAATAAAAGAGGTCCTGGCGGAAATGGGGTTGTCGTTAGGAACCAAAGTGAGTGAAGTGACAGAATCCCATTCCTGAACTTTTTTCAAAGGACGTGTATTGTGCGTCATCGAAAACGTGGCAGACAATTAGGACGAAACAGTAAGCATCGGTTGGCCTTATTTAGAAATTTGGTGACATCTCTCTTGGAGCATGAGCGGATTGAAACCACAGAAGCCAAAGCTAAGGAACTTCGTGGGATTACTGATAGATTAATTACACTTGGTAAAGAAGGCACTCTGCATGCCAGACGGGGAGCGTTGCGAGTGTTACGGACAAAGCAAACTGTCCAGAAACTTTTTGATGATGTGGCTAAGCGATTCCCAGCGCGGAACGGTGGATATACAAGGATTATCAAAACTCGCCAGCGTCCTGGTGATGCTGCAAAGTTGGTGGCAATCGAATTGGTCGAAAAGGGGAATGAATCTGGAGGTGAGATCTCAACCTCTCCAACAAAATAAAAATGTCTTATGAATTGGTCTCTAATAATTCTATTTTCCATCCCTAGCGGCTCTCTCTCGTAGTTTTTATTTTTCCTCTTCCATGCTTTCACAGGTGTTGGGCTTTTTATTTACTTGCCCTAGACCCTGTGCTATTCTTTTTTATGGGTTTTTACCCTTAAAGGGGTTTTGTTTATTAAAATAACCAATGAATTTTTATGGTACGAGAGGTCTTTTGACACTGGCTGTTTTGGGGATGGCAGTGTTTATTGGACATCGTGTGGTTAGCCATATGCAAACACGAAG
>Ga0224505_10001296_pt1 | contig 15982 bp, 16 predicted proteins | sample SF_Jan12_sed_USG_FD_169102 | JGI IMG/M metagenome (GOLD analysis project Ga0224505, IMG submission 169102) | Sediment microbial communities from San Francisco Bay, California, United States - SF_Jan12_sed_USGS_4_1 | ecosystem: Environmental > Aquatic > Marine > Sediment | place: USA: California... | reverse complement strand
GACCGGGACCGTCAGGGACGCGAGGCGAGGAGCGGCACGACGTGATCGGCGCCGTGGCCGGGCGAGCCGTGCCGGTGACGATAGAGGCGGTCCTCGCGCGGCAGCAGCCGGTCCAGGGCATCCAGCAGGTCGTCGTCAGAGCCCGCCCCGATCTCCATGACGACGAGCCCGGCCGTGGCATGCGGGACGAAGACGGATAGCAGCCCGTCGTCGGCATCGACGTCGACGAGGAACGCGGCACAGGCAGCCGTGAGATCGGCGATACCCCGGGCCGTCCCGGTCCGCACGGTGAGTTCGCGCGTATCTACGGGAAGATGCTCCGGAGGGCGTCGCGGATGCGCCCGATGCCGCCACCGGCCGGAGCGGACTCATACCGCAGCGGCTCACCGCCGGCGAGCGAGATGGCGCCCCACTGCAGCAGGCCGACGGCGGTGCTGTAGTCCGGGCTCATGATCGTGTCCACGAGGCCGCCGATGCTCGACGGACCGGACACACGGACGGGCATCTCCAGGACTTCCCGCCCAAGCTCCGCGATCCCCGACAGCTGTGCAGCTCCGCCCGTCAGGATCACGCCCGCCGGCAACATGCCCACTCCCGCGGCACGGATCTCGTTGCGCAGCAACTCGAATGTCTCGCGCATACGCGCTTCGATGATCTGGCAGACCTCGAGGCGTCCGACGGTCCGCCCGGCCGACTCCCCGAGCACGCTGACGCTGATCTCCTCGTCGTCCACGACGGAAGGCAGATCGCACGAGCCGTGCCGGACCTTGAGCTCCTCGGCGACGGCAAGCGACGTCTTGATCCCGATAGCGATGTCATTGGTCACGTTGTTACCACCAACGGGCAGGACCCGCGTGTGGAACGGCGAACCTTCCTGGAACAAAGCCAGGTCGATCGTTCCGGCACCGATGTCCGCGACGGCGACGCCGAGGTCCTTCTCCGTCTCGGTGAGCACCGCCTCGGCCGAGGCCAGCGAGTTGACGACCAGCTCGTCGATCTTGACGCCAGCGGCGGCGACACACTTGGACAGGTTCTGCACCGCGGTGGCCGACGCCGACACGATGTGCGTCTCCACCTCCAGGCGCAGGGCACTCATGCCAAGAGGGTCCTTGACGCCCTCCTGCCCGTCCACGGAGAACCCGCGGCGCTCCACATGGAGCACCTCGCGGTTCGACGGGATCGGCACGGCACGGGCGACCTCGATGGCGCGATTGACATCCTCGCGACTGACCTCTCGGTGGTGGCCCGTGACGGCGACCTGGCCGGGTGAGTTGAGGCTCTCCACGTGCTGACCGCCGACGCCCACGAAGGCACGGTCGATCTTCCAGCCGGAGAGTCGCTCCGCCCGCTCGACGGCGTCGGCGATGGACCGCACCGTCTGGTCGATATTGATGACCACGCCCTTCTTGAGGCCCGAAGCGGGTACGGTCCCGTGGCCCATGATCGTCAGCCGCCCGTCCCGGCTCACCTCGCCGATGAGGGCGCAGACCTTGCTGGTGCCGACGTCGATCCCGACGAGGACCGCTTCTCGTTCCACCGTGTCGTCCGTCTCCGTTCGTGTAGGGGTGAGGCGTGAGTGCCGGTGCCGATCCTGCTCCGTCCGGCGGGCCTAGAGGAAGTGACGCCGGATGAGCGCCACGTTGTCGAAGATGCGCAAGCCGAAGGTGATGAGCGCGACGAGGTACAGATCCAGGCCGAGTCGGTCTCCGATGAACGTCAACAGCACCGCCGTGATCGCATTGACCAGGAATCCGCTGATGAAGATCCGATTGTCGTAGACGCCGTCGAGTTCTGCCCGAACCGCTCCAAGGACGGAGTCGAGCGCCGCGAGGATGGCCACCGCCGAGTATCGACTGAGCTCGAAGCCCACGTTGACATCGAGGACGAGGCCCGCCAGGACGCCCACGAGGAGCCCGAGCAGGGGTAGCAGCACGTGATCATCGCCCTCGATCCGGTGGTTTGAGCAAGGCTACCCGACCGCGAGGCGGGGCGGCAACTTGGCGCGCGCGCCTGCGACCCACATCGGTCATGGCTTCGGTGTCGGCGTCGGCGTCGGCGTCGGCTTGGCGACGTACGTGCCGTCCGTCTCTGACCCGAGGACGACCCGCTCCACCAGGTGCTCGCGTCCGATCAGCAGGCTGCGCAGCAGGCGGACCTGTCCAGGGACGAGCTCCGGCGTCCGCAGGCTCGGAGTGTAGAAGCCGAATATCGCGGTCCAGCTCGTCGGCCGGGCGCGCACGACGTAGCCGCTGGCATCCGTGACCTGCACCGCGAGGCTTTCTGCTTCGCTGCCGACGTCGGACGGAATGATCGACGCGAGGCGTGTGGCGGCGTCCAGGTCGACGGCATCGAGGGTCCGGCCGACCGACAACCCGGCGGATGCGGCGCGGCGGTCCTCGACGACGGGCAGTGCGAGGGTCTCCGCGGGCGGATCGTCGTCGAGCAGAGCGAACAGGTTGCCATCGACGTCGACGAGGTAGCGCCGCTCCCCCACGCGCCAGATGAGGATCGGCTCACGCTCCCGAAGGTCGACGACGAGCGTGCTCGGAAGCTCCACCGCGACCGTGGCGTCACGGACGGTCGACAGCGCGGCAAGACGGGCGGAGAGGGGTCCCGTACGCAGGAGGAACAGGTTCTCGTCCCGTGCCACCTCGAGCGCCGCCTCGACGGCGGTCGGATCGGTGACGGCGGCCCCCTCGAGACGCAGTTCCTCGTAGCGGAATGCCGCGGAGTTGGCGACACCGTAGATCGCGGAGGCGGACAGGAGGAGGGCAAGCATCGCCCCGGCGCGCACCGGGGACAGGCCGGCCGAGGCCCGCCGGATCGGACGGGTGCGCCGGAGCGGCGCCGCGGCCGTGGCCCGACGAGCCGCCGGTCTAGCCACGGTCGAGCGGCGCGGCGCGGGACGCTGGGTCACGACATCACCTGGGCAGATCGCCGGCTGACAGCCGGGCGAGGGGTCGCGCCGCGTGGCGCTCCAGCGCGAGGTCGACGATGCGTCGGCAGACGTCGGCGAACTCATAGCCACCATCTGCCGGCATCGTGGGGAACAGGCTGATCGGGGTGAATCCGGGGATCGTATTGATCTCCGACACGACGATGCGGTCGTCGGAGATCAGGAAGTCGACCCTGCCGAAGCCCTCGGCACCGATCGCCCGGTAGACGTCGCGTGACAGCTTGTGGAGGAGGGCCCGCTGCTCCGGCGTGACCTCGGCCCGCGTCGACGTCTCGGACAGGCCCGGGGTGTACTTGGCGGCGTAGTCGTAGAACTCCCGGCCGCTGATGACCTCGCCCGGGCCGTAGACCTCGAGCGTGGCCGGATCATTGCCGATGACCGATACCTCGAGATCGCGAGCCCCCGCGAGGTAGCGTTCGACGAGAGCCAGGTCGTCGTAGTGGAAGGCGGTGTCGAGCGCAGCGTCGAGCTCCGGCAGCGCATGTACGAGCGACATGCCGACGCTGCTGCCCAGGCGTGCCGGCTTGACCATCAGCCGCGGATCGTCGCCAGAAGCCGCAAAGGCCGTCAATTCGGCGGCGATCCCTGCGCGGTCGGCCCTCCAGCGGGAGGCTCGGACCTCGCGCCAGTCCATCAGCGGCAGGCCCAGGCCGCGGCACATCCGCTTGAACAGGGCCTTGTCCATGCCCAGGGCGGACGCAGCCACTCCCGAGCCCGTGTACGGCAAGCCGGCCGCCTCGAGGACCGCCTGGATCGTCCCATCCTCGCCGAAGGGGCCATGCAGCGCGATGAACACGACCGGCGGTTCCGGACGACCGGCCAGTTCGGCCATGGCCGAGCCGATGCCGATCGGGCCGCGCGCTCCGAGAGCCACGGGGTCGTCGTAGGCGGCCGCCGGACGACCGTCACGCCGGTGATCGGCGGGCAGGAACCACCAAGCGCCATGAAGGTCGATCAGGACGCTCTCCACTCGAGCTCCGGCGTCCCTGAGCGCGTCCGCGACGGCGGTCCCCGAGACGACGGACACGTCGTGTTCCGCGGACGGGCCGCCCAGGAGGACCAGGACCGGCGGTTCGAGCCCGGGCGCCGTCACGCCACGGCCTCCGGCCACGGCCATCCCTCCCAATCGCCGGGGAACTCGATCTCGTATTCGAGCTCGATCCCGTGGAGGTCGGCGATCGCGGCACGCACGTGGTCGGCCAAGCGGCGAACGTCGGCCGCCGAGCCCTTGCGGTCGTTGACGATGAAGTTGGCGTGCTTCTCCGAAACGGCGGCGCCGCCGATCCTCGTGCCCTTCAGGCCGGCCTCGTCGATCAGGCGTCCGGCCGAGTCGCCCGGCGGATTGCGGAAGACGCTCCCGGCCGACGGAAGTCCGAGAGGCTGGTGCGCCTGGCGCCACCGTCGGATCTCGTCCAATCGGCCCTTGATCGTGGCGGCGTCGGCTCGCTCGAGCTGGAAGGTCGCCTCGAGGAGCAGCTCCGGGAAGCCGTCCGTGGGGGGATGCTTGAGGCGGGAATCGCGGTAGGCGAGCCCGAGTTCCGCCGCCGGGACGACGTGCTCGACGCCGGCGCTGTCCATGAGGCGCGCGGACTCCAGGACCGCAGCCACGTCCGCGCCGTGCGCGCCGGCGTTGGCCCAGACGGCCCCGCCGACCGTCCCGGGGATCGCCAGCCCGAACTCCAGGCCGGACAGGCCGGCCTGCTGGGTCTCGGTCGCGGCTCGAGCCATCGGTACGCCGGCGTCCACGATGTAGCGGTCCTGATCCACCCGCGATGCCTCGGCACGGACCTGGATCACCAGGCCCCGCACCCCGCGATCGCTGATGACCACGTCACTCCCCCGACCCAGCACGAGATAGGGCAGGCGGCGCACGCGCGCGAACCGGACGAGTGCCCGCAGTTCGAAGGCGTTGCGGATCGTGGCGAAGAGGTCGGCGGGTCCGCCGACCCGCATCGTGGTGAAGCGAGCCAGGGGCTCATCGCGCGAGGTCTTGACCCCGATCCGGCGCTGGATCTCGGACCCGGTGCCGATCGCGTCGAATCCCGGCGGCGTCCGTGGCATCCCACCGGGCATCGCAGGACTCACGCCCGGAGGCCCCGCGATCGGCGGTCCACGACCTGCTGGTCAGGCAGCGGTTCCCGGGCCGCGGCGGCGAGGACGAGATCCGCCACCGCTTCCGCAGCGGCCGGTCGCCCCAGCCGACCCGCGGCGGCGGCCATGGCACCGAGCACCGTGGGCTCCTCGAGGATGGCCGCCGCCTCGAGCAGTGCCTCGGCATCGAAGTCGGCATCGTCCACCAGCCGGGCGGCACCGGCGTCGATCAACTGGCGGGCGTTGGCGAGCTGATGGCCGGCCGCGTGCGGATACGGGACGACGACCATCGGTAGGCGCAGCGCAGTCACCTCGGCGAGCGTGGATGAGCCGGCGCGACCGACGACCAGGTCCGCGACTGCCAGGGCGCTCAACATGTCCTCGCGCAGGAACGCGTGCGGCAGGTAGCGGGCCCGCCGATCCTCCGGCAGGGCGTCGCGCGCGGCCAGGGCCGCCGCATAACCGTCGTCGCCGGTCACGTGGATGACCGCCACGCGCTCCACCAGTCGCGGCAGTGCCTCCGCCGCCGCGGCATTGAACCGCCGGACCGCCTGCGACCCCCCGAAGATCAGTAGGACCGGCAGGTCCGGCTCGATGCCCATCCGGAGGCGTGCCCCCTGACGGTCCACGGTCCGCGTGTCCCGGATCGGGGTCCCGGTCACGTAGCATGGCCGTCCGGGAGCGGCCGGCCCCAGCGCCGCGCAGGTGGCGGCGAACGACACCGCGAGAACGTCGGCCAGACGCGCCGTGGCGCGCACCGCACGACCGGGGACGACGTTCCCCTCCCACAGGATGACGGGGATCCCGAGCGGCGCCGCTGCCATCAGGACCGGGACCGCGACATAGCCACCGGTCGTGAAGATGGCGGCCGGGCGCTCGACGGCAAGCATGGCAGCCGCCTGCGGCACGGATGCGGCAAGGCGGATCGGATCGAGCGCAACGTGGACGTTGACGTCGACGGATCGAAGCGACCGGAGCGCAAGGCGGCGCAGCGGTATCCCCGCCGCGGGGACGATCCCGCCCTCAAGGCCGCGGTGGCCGCCGATCCAGCTGAGCTCAGCGCCTTCCCGCCGATCGCGCAGCGACCGGGCGACGGCCAGCGCCGGGTAGATGTGCCCGCCGGTCCCCCCGCCGGCGATGAGCAGTCGCATCGTCGTTCCAGGTCCCCTTCTCGATGGTCTCCCGCGAGATCGACAGCAGGATGCCGACCGCCGCGAAACTGATGATGAGCGATGAGCCGCCGGCGCTGAGGAACGGGAGCGTGATGCCGGTGATCGGCACCAGTGTCACGACGACGGCGATGTTGATGAAGGCCTGGATGCACAGCCAGCCGGTGATCCCCGCCGCCAGGAGGGCACCGAAGGTATCCGGTGCGGCCAGGGCGACCCTGGCGCCAGAGTACGCCAGGCCGGCGAACAGGGCGATCACGATGACGGCACCGACGAGGCCGAACTCCTGGCCGACCTCGGCGAAGATGAAGTCGTTGAACGCGTTCGGGACGGACACCATGCTCTGGCCTAGGCCGCGTCCGGCGATGCCTCCGGCGCCCAGGGCAAGGAGCCCCTGGACCGTGTGGAACCCCGAGCCCAGGGGATCGGACCATGGGTCCAGCCACGTCCTGATCCGCTCCATCTGGTAGCCGCGCAGGCCCAGCACGATCGCGGCCATGAACGCGCCGGAGCCGAGCACCGCCAGGTGCAGCATGTTGGCCCCGGCCACGAAGAACATCATGAATCCCGTCAGGGCGATGACCGTGGTCGTACCGAGATCCGGTTCCCGGAAGACGAGCAAGCAGATCGGCGCCAGGATCACGAGGAACGGAACGGTCCCCGCCCAGAAGCCGTGGACCTTGGTACCGCGCTTGGCGAGCCAGTGGGCGAGGTAGATGACGAGCGCCAACTTGGCGATCTCGGCGGGATGGATCGCGGGCAGACCCGGGAGCTTGAGCCAGCGGGCAGACCCGCCGACCACCACGTTGAATTGGTCGACGAAGACAAGCGCCAGCAGGATGATCGATACGGCGAGGAACGGGACCGACGCGAGACGCAGGTATCGGTAGTCCACCCGCATCATCACGACCATGGCGATGACCCCGAGCAGCGCCCACTGGATCTGGGGACCGACGGTGGCGAAGGTATCGTCGGCCGCGAGGTACCCGCGCAGGGCGGACGACGAATAGACCATCAGGATCCCGATGGCGGACAGCGCCACGACCACGACGAGGATCATGTAGTCGGGCTGGTGGCGCTCGCGCTGCAGGATCTGCGCGGGGTTCCGGGCAGGCGACCGGTTGGCCGTGCGCCGGACATCGACTCCCGGAGCCGGCTCGGTCGATCGCTCCGGGACGAGCCGCTGACCGAAGCGGCGGATCGGTGGCGCGACGTTCATCGATCCCTCCCTCGCCGGGAGGCGGCCAGTGCCGCGACGGCGCTCTTGAAGGCCTCTCCCCGGGCGGCGTAGTCCGCGAACAGGTCGAAGCTGGCTGCGGCCGGGCTGAGCAGGACCGTGGCGGGACCGGACGCTGACCCTGCGGTCACGAGAGCTTCGCGGGCCAAGGCGTCGGCACGTACGACAGCCGCCTCGAGCGATCCGGCGCCCTCGACGTGCGCCAGGCCGGCGTCACGGAACATCCCGGCGAGGGCTGGCCCGCTCTCGCCGATGACGACGGCCGCCACGGCTCGGGCGGCAACGACCGGCGGGAGGTCGGACAGGTCCACGCCCTTGTCTCGGCCGCCGGCGATCAGCACGACGGGCGGCTCGAATGCGCGCAGCGCGGCGATGACCGCATCCGGCTGCGTTCCCTGGGAGTCGTTGACGAATCGGACCCCGTCGATGAGCGCGACCGGCTCGAGACGATGCGCGACCCCGGTGAAGCCGGCGGCCGCTTCGCGGATCGCGTCGGGGGCGACTCCGAATAGCAGTCCGACCGTGATCGCGGCGAGGGCATTGGAGATGTTGTGACGGCCGGGGATGGCCAGCTCGCCGACCGGCATGATCCGGCCCGCGGGACCGGTGGCCGCGGCGCCGCCGCCGGCGATCGGGAGGCGCGGGACGCCGGCCGCGACGATCCAGCCGTCCACGACGCCGATGCCACCGGGCATCGGCCGCTCCCGCCGGTACAGGACAGCCGTCGTTGCACCGAGACCGGCGTACGAAGCCACCACGGGATCTTCCGCGTTGAGGACGAGCGCGCCGTCCGGATCGACGAGTTCGGCCAGCCGCCGCTTGACGCGTCGATAGGCCGACAGGGATCCATGTCGGTCGAGGTGATCGGACGTGACGTTCGTGTAGAGCGCAACGGTCGTGCCGCGCGATAGCGTCGGGAGTTGCAGCTCGGAGAGCTCGAACACGACCCGATGCGAAGGCTTCAGCTCGGGCAGCCGCCCGACGATCGGGATTCCGATGTTGCCCCCGAGGATCGCCGGGTGGCTCGGATCGGCCGCGAGGATCGCGGCCGTCAGTGACGCCGTCGTCGTCTTGCCCTTGGTGCCGGTCACGCCCACGGTGGGGGCGACGCACAGCCGAAGGAAGAGATCCGGCTCGGACACCAGGGCCGGAGCCGCGGCATCGCCGTCGGCTCGAGCCCGGACCAGCGCCCCAAGGGCGGAGCGGAGGCGCGGCTCGGTCGTCGGGAAATCCGGGTTGATCGACGGCGACGTGGTCACGAGGGCCGCGCCCGCCCACGCGGCCGCCGGATCGACGTCGGGACCGAGGGCCAGGGCTACCTCTCTCCCCTCGAGGGCCTCGATGGCCGCCGAGAGCTCGCCGGCGGGCCTGCCATCGTAGATGGTGACCCGTGCGCCGGAGTCGGCCAGGAACCGCGCCAGGGCGATCCCGCTCCGCGCGAATCCGAGGACCGTGACCGGCCGATCACGGAGCACGCCCGCGCGGATCCCGGCCATGGTCAGGGCGTCGGGGTCGATCGTGGTGCGCGGCAGCGTCATGCTCGTCACCGCAGCCGGTCCAGCGACGCGAGGAAGAGGGTCACGCCCAGAAGCGACGCCAGGATCCCAACGATCCAGAAACGGATCGTGATCTTCTCCTCGTCCCATCCACCGAGCTCGAAATGATGGTGGATCGGGCTCATCCGGAAGAGCCGCTTGCCACCGGTCAAGCGAAAGTAGCCGACCTGCAGCAGCACAGACGACGTTTCGATCACGAAGATGATGCCGATGAGCGGCAGGACCAGGATCTGGCCGGTGATGAGCGCCGTGACGGCCAAGGTCGCTCCCAGGGCCAATGCGCCGGAATCGCCGATGAAGATCTGGGCCGGGTGCACGTTGAACCAGAGGAACCCCAGGAGCGCCCCGATGATGAGCGCGCACAGGAGGGCAAGGTTGGCCTGGGTCGGCTCGTTGAGAAGGGCGATGAGCATGTACGCCACGAAGGCGATCGCGACCGTGCCGCCGGACAGGCCGTCCAGGCCGTCCGTGAGGTTCACCCCGTTGGCGCTGGCCACGATCGCGAACGCACCGAACAGCACGTACAGCCAGGGTTCGATGGAGACAGCGCCGACGAAGGGCACCGCGATGGCGGTGATCGCATACGTCTGCTGGATCTGCCAGGCGGCCACGAAGGCCACGACCGTGAGCCAGATCAGCTTCTGACGGGCGCGGATGCCCTCGCCGGTCTTGGCATTCAGGTAGTCGTCGAAGGCACCCAGGGCGCCGACGCCGGCGAGCGCGGCGAGGGGCGCGAAGGTGGCCGCGTCCGGCTGGCGCAGGAAGAAGTAGGTCAGGAGCACGACCGCGACGACGAGGAGGCCGCCCATCGTGGGGGTGCCCTCCTTGACGTAGTGGGTCTCGGGACCCTCCTCGCGGATACGCTTCCCGAACCCTGCAGCCTGGAGCAGCCGGATGTAGGAGGGCATGAGGATGACCACGAGGGCGAAGGTGATGAGCAGGCCCTGGATCAGCTCGACCGTCATGATCCGGTCCCGCTGGACTGGCCGGTCCCGCCAAGCTCCAGCCGAAGCGCGGTGACCAACCGATCGAGTCCCATCCCCCGCGACGCCTTGACCAGCACGACATCGCCGTCACGGAGGCGCGGGCGCAGGACCTCCAGGGCGTCCTCGTCGTCGATCGCGTGATGGATCCGCGTGGCATCCATCCCGGCAGCGACCGCTCCGTCGACGATGCCTCGCGCATCGCGACCGACCACGATCAGCAACTGCGCGACGCGGCCGGCCGCGTCACCGACGAGGAGATGACCCTCCTCGTGGCCCTCCCCGAGCTCAAGCATCTCGCCGAGCACGGCGACATGCCGGCCCGGTAGCCCTTCGAGAAGTTCGAGCGCCGCGAACATGGACCCGGGTGACGCGTTGTAGCTGTCGTCCACGACGGTCAGGCCCGGAAGCGGAATGATCTCGGTCCGGTGCGGGGCGCCCCAGCCCGTCCGCAGGCCGCTCACGATCCGATCGAGCCCCACCCCGGCAGCCGACCCGGTGGCCGCCGCCGCCAGGGCGTTGTGGACGGATAGCCGGCCGGGCGTCGGGATCGTGGCAGGGCGTACCCCGGCGGGGGTGACCAGCTGGAACCGCATCCCGCCGAGGCCCGCAGAGGTGACCTGATCGGCACGAACGTCGGCGCCCTCGTCGAAGCCATAGAGGATGACCCGAGCCGACGTCAACCGGCCCATCCGCGCGACGATGGGGTCGTCGGCGTTGAGGATGGCCGCACCGTCCGACGGCAGGGCCTCGATGAGTTCGCCCTTGGCGCGCTCGATCGCTTCGAGCGATCCGATCCGGGACAGATGTACGGCCTGCACGGCTGTGACCACGCCGATCGACGGGCGGCCGATACGGGCGAGGTCCGCGATCTCGCCGCCGACGTACATCCCCATCTCCAGCACCGCCGCCTGATGCTCGGGGCCGAGGCGCAGGACGGTCAGCGGCAGACCGATCTCGTTGTTCTGGTTGCCCTCGTTCTTGAGCGTACGCAGCGACGTGCTCAGGACGGCCGCCACGGCCTCCTTGGTTGACGTCTTGGCGATGCTGCCGGTGATGCCGACGACCAGCGGGGAGAACCGCTGACGCCAGCCGGCGGCCACGGACCCGAGGGCCGTCGCCGCGTCAACCACGCGAATGACGGTGACGTCGCCCAGGGCCGTCGGATCAGCCGGCGGGCGCGTGATGAGCAACGCGGCGGCCCCGCGCCGGACGGCCTCGCCGACATGTGCGTGTCCGTCGGTCCGCTCGCCCGGCAGGGCAACGAACAGGTTTCCGGGCTCCACGAGGCGTGAGTCGACGGCGGCCCCACGGACAGGCCGGTCCGACCGGGTCAGAAGCCGTCCGCCGGTCAGGCTGACGAGGTCCTCGGCGGTGAAGGCGGGCGTCGGCGACGGGCGCGACGCCGGAAGCGACGGATCGACGTCGGTCACGAGCGGGAGTGTCGCACAGCGGTCGCTCACCGGTCCGCCGGTGTCGGGTGCAACGATGCCGGTCGATAGGTCAGCAGGTCCGGCGTCGCCATCGCGTCACTCGCGATCCGTCGGAACAGCTCGAAGGACATGACCGGCATCTCGAGCTGGCCGACGCGGGCCACCGTGGGCCGCCCCTCCTCGATCCGAACCGCGACCACGAGGTCCGGAACGCCCTTCTCTCGTGCGATGTACCCGATGAACGAGTAGTTGAATAGGTTGTGCTTCCAGGCCCCGCGACCGTCGTTGGCGGTGACGTCCCAGATCTGCGCCGTGCCGGTCTTGCCCCCCACGTAGTAGCCGGGAACCTGGGTCCGTTCACGGTAGAACGGGACCTCCTCGACGACATGCTCCATGAGACGAATGAGGTCCGGCAGGACGGCCGGGTCGACCACGTATCCGCGGGTGGCCCGCGAGACGTCGTTCACGCCGATCGTCTTGACCACGTGCGGCTCGACGAGGGTGCCGCCGTTCAGGAGCGCAGAGTAGGCGGTCGCAAGCTGGATCGGTGTGACGGCGACGCCCTGGCCGAAGGCGGCATTCGCCAGATCGATCTCTCGCCACGGCGTGATCCCAGGGTCACGCACGATGCCGCCGACCTCGCCTGCGACGTCGATCCCGGTCGGATTCCCGTAGCCGAGCTTGGTCCACGTGTCATACAACATCGCGGACGATTCCGCGAGCGTGTCGCCCAGCGAGAGCGCGACCTTCGCGGCGACGACGTTCCGCGAATAGGCGATGCCGTCCTCGAACGTGATCCGGCCCATGCCCTTGCGGTCGGCGTTGTCGATCTTGGTGCGCCCGCCGTCCAGGCGCAGGGTCCCGACGTCCTTGATCTTCGTCGTCCGGGTGACGGTCCCGGCCTCCAACGCCGATGTCGCGGTCATCAACTTGAACACCGAGCCGGGCTCATAGACGTTGGCCACGACCGGATCCATGAAGCGCTCGGGTGCGCTGGCCGCGACCGAGCGATAGTGATTGGCGTCGTACGAGGGGTACGTGGCCTCGGCATAGACCTCGCCGGTGTACGGGTCCATGACCACGGCCGAGGCGCTCTTGGCCTTGTCCGCGATCCAGGCTGCGAGCAGCTCCTGCTCCACAGCCAGCTGCAGACTCGCATCGATGGTCAGCGTGAGGTCCTCGCCGATCGAGCCCGGCGACTTCACCTGGGCAGTCTCAGGCATCGCCCGCCCGTTGATGTCCCGGCTGGCAACCACCACGCGCGGCGTGCCGGCGAGGAGGTCCTGGTAGTACTGCTCCACGCCGTACTGGCCGACGTTCTCACGATTGACGAAGCCGAGCAGATGCGCCGCGAGCGATGAATCCGGTCCGCCGCCCGCCTGCGGGTAGACCCGCTCCGGTTCCGATTCGAGCGATATCCCGAAGATCCGCTCGGCTCGCGATGCCTGCCGGATCCGCTCCGAGACGTCGGGCTCGATCCCGTGGGCCAGGACGACGTAGGCCTTGTCCGAATCGAGCCGCTCTCGAAGAGTCGCGGCCCCCGCCTCGTCCAGGGCGAGGATCCCCTCGAGCTCGTCCGCGGTCTGGGTCGCCTGATCCGGCGTCAGCTGGTCCGGCGCGGCGACCAGGCGATCGCGATCCACCGATGTCGCCAGCAGGACCGTTCCCGTGCGATCGTAGATCTCTCCCCGGCGACTCGGAACCTCGATCGTCACCGTGGTCTGAGCTTCCGCCTTCTCGGTCAGCTCCGCCCCGCGCACGACCTGCCAGTACGCCGTGCGCGTCACGAGGGCCGCCGACCCCACGATGAACAGCACAAGCAGGGCCAGGAGGCGCCGGCGGGAATCGGTACGACCCAGCATCGCTCGTCAGGCTCCGTCGATCAGCGTGCGGGCAGGATGATCGGGTCGCCCAGCTGGCCCAGCCCTCGGTCGAGAGCGAGCTTGCGGACGGCCGGCTCGCGGCCAAGGCGGCTCAGGTCGGAGTTGAGCTCCTGGCGGCGAGCCTCCAGCCGATCGTGCTCGAGCTGGAGACGGCCGATGTCGTACGACGTGGCCGAGACGTGGATCTCCTGGGTCAGCGAGAAGAACGCGAGCATGAACGCGATCACGATCCCGCCGAGCGCGATCCCGAGACGATTGGGTCCGCGCCGTGCACGGACCGCGGCACGGGCCCGTCGCCTGGGCAGCGACGGATGCTCGGCACTGCCCGGCCGGCCAGGCAACGCGATGGAGCGGGGCCGGAGGCCCTCATAGACAGCCATCCGTCAATCGCCCGTGGCGTAGCGATATCGCGGGGTGCTTGGATCCAGGAACCGCAATGGATCGGAGGGCGCCGCCGCTCCCCATTCGTCGAGTTCGAACCCAGCCGCATCGTGGAGATGGGTCCGATCGTGGCGCTCGCGCACCTCGTGCTGGCGACGTCCATACGACTTGCGGCGGTTGGACTGGTGGCGCTTGCTCATGGGGGCTCCTCCTTCCGTGCGTGGGCGGTCGATCCGATATCCGGCGTCTCGATCAGGCGGCGAGTCGCTCGGCGGCCCGCAAACGGGCGCTCCGGGCTCGCGGATTGGCCTCGATCTCGGCCGCCGTCGGCGTCATCGACGGTCGGGTCACGAGGCGGAGTCGGGGGTTCCGGCCACAGACGCAGACCGGGATCTCGGGGGGACACACGCAGCCGCGCCGCTCGGCGGCGAAGAAGCGCTTGACGATGCGGTCCTCGAGCGAGTGATAGCTGACGACGACGAGTCGACCGCCGGGACGGAGCAGGTCGAGCGCGCCAGCCAGTCCCTCCTGGAGGGCGTCCAACTCCTCGTTGACGGCGATCCGGAGCGCCTGGAAGGTGCGCGTCGCCGGATGTACCCGGCGTGGCTTGCGTGGATCGGGTGGCGCGACTCGCTCCACGAGCGCCGCCAGCTCCTCGGCCGTCGTGATCGGCGCGATCCGACGAGCCTCCACGATCGCGCGGGCGATCCGGCCGGCCCTCGGCTCCTCTCCATAGCGGCGAAACAGGGCCGTCAACTCGGCGGCATCCAACGTCGCCAGCAACTCGAAGGCGGGAACGCCGCGGTCTGCGTCGAACCGCATGTCCAGCGGGCCGCCGGCACGAAAGCCGAAACCCCGATCAGTGTCCGCGAGCTGGAAGCTCGACAGGCCCAGGTCGAACAGCGCGCCGTCGACCGCGCCGAATCCAGCGGCCGGAGCGATCGTGGCCAGTTCACGGAAGTTCGCCCGACGCAGGATGAGGCGATCCCCGTACCGGGGCTGAAGGCGGCGATCGACTCTGGCGATGGCCGCCCCGTCGGCGTCGAGGCCGAGGAGGCGACCATCAGGGTGGGTCGCCTCCAGGATCCGCTCGGTGTGCCCACCGCCGCCGAGAGTGGCGTCGATATGGAGGCCCCCCGGGGCAGGCGCGAGCATCGACATGACCTCCTCCGCCATGACCGGGATGTGCCCGACCTCCATTTCTCCTCCACCCTCGTCGATCGGATCCCGAGCGGACCCTGGATGCGCATGTGGTGCGAGCTAGATACCGAGCCCCTGGAAGGCCTGGGCTAGCTCCTGGGGATCCTCGAGCTCCTGGCCGTACGTCGCCCAGGTGGTCGGGACCCAGATCTCGGCGTGGTCGCGCGATCCGACGATCACCGCCTCGTCAGCGAGAGCGATGGATTCGCGCAGGAATGCCGGCAGCAGGATCCGACCCTGCCGGTCCAGCTCGACCTCGGCGGCGCCGGCGAAGACGAATCGCTGGAAGCGGCGCGACGCCTGGTCCGTGATGGGCAGGGCCGCCACCTTGGCCGCCAGATCGTCCCAGCCGGCCCGGGTGTGGATCGCCAGGCATGCATCAAGCCAGCGCGACACGACGGCTCCGGCGCCCAATTGGACGCGGAACTTCGCGGGGACGGCGATCCGCCCCTTGTCGTCCACCGTGTGCCGGTACTCGCCGGTGAACACTCGCTGCGGCTCCTTGGACTGCCTGGGCCTGGCCCCGTCGGTGCGGTCGACAGCGTCCCATCGCTGTTCCCCACTTTCCACCACTTTGGACCACTTCGACGCATTCTAGCGTGCCCGCGGCAAAGGTCAATGGCGAAATCGCACCGACTGTGGACCCAGCGGGACCGGCACCGGGTCGGGAGACGGCCGCGCCGGGAGCGTCGACCCGTTCGGCGTGGACGGGGTCATCCCGGCGGAGCGGGGCGGGCGGCCACGGAGGGCGGCCGCGCGCTGGCGGGCGGCCCGAGTACGTCACGTCCGGACGCGACCGGGCCGCCCGGCTCAGGGCGGATGCGACTGCCCCGGCGCGTCGGACGCGCAGGCGTTCGGCGGGGACTAGCGCGTTGGCGGCGGCAGCCGCAACTCCATCCCGGCGCGCAGGCCCGTCGTTCGGACCGTCGGGTTCATCGCATATACGTCGTCGAGTGGGACGCCGAAGTAGTTGGCGATGCTGTACAGGTTGTCACCGCGTCGGACGACGTAGATCCAACAGCGCGGCTTGTCCGGACACGCGACCAGCAGGGCGTAACGGTCGGACGTCGGTGCCGGCTTGGCGGTCGGCGTG
>Ga0224505_10001295_pt1 | contig 15992 bp, 14 predicted proteins | sample SF_Jan12_sed_USG_FD_169102 | JGI IMG/M metagenome (GOLD analysis project Ga0224505, IMG submission 169102) | Sediment microbial communities from San Francisco Bay, California, United States - SF_Jan12_sed_USGS_4_1 | ecosystem: Environmental > Aquatic > Marine > Sediment | place: USA: California... | reverse complement strand
GAGCCTCGCCTCCCGGATCGCCGCGATTGAGGGCGTGCAGTCCGTCGAGACCCGCGTCGTTCGCAGCGCGGTGCTCGACGTGGGAGGGTTCGACGAACCCGTCATGGGCCAGCTGGTGTCCGTGCCCGAGAACGGCGAACCGCTACTGAACCGGCTGGCGCTGCGCGCCGGGCGCTACCCGCAAGCGGGAAAGCCGGACGAAGTCATCCTGTCGGAGCCGTTTGCGCTTGCGCACAAGCTCGGCCCCGGCGATCACCTGCGCGCGATCATGAGCGGGCGCTGGCGCAGTCTCGTGGTGGTCGGCGTTGCGTTGTCCCCGGAGTACGTCTACACGATGGGTCCGGGCGCGCTGATGCCAGATGATCTTCGCTACGGCGTGCTGTGGATGGGCCGCGAGACGCTGCAGGCCGCTTACGACCTGGACGGCGCCTTCAACGATGTCTCGGCCAGCCTGTTGCGCGGTGCGAATCCTGAGCAGGTCGTCGACGAGATGGACCGCCTGCTCGATCGCTACGGCAGCCACGGCGCCTACGTGCGCGCCGACCAGGCGTCGAACTGGTTCCTGTCCAACGAGATCGACCAGCTCGAGACGATGGCACGCTTCCTGCCCACCGTCTTCCTGGCGGTGGCGGCGTTCCTGACCAACATGGTGGTCGCCCGGCTGGTCGCGGTCGAGCGTCCGGAGATCGGACTGCTGAAGGCGTTCGGCTACGCCAATTCCGCGATCGCCTGGCATTACGTGAAGCTCGTGCTTGCGATCGGCGCCGTGGGCACCTTGCTCGGCTGGTTCTTCGGCTACTGGCTCGGGCTCTACAGCACGACGATGTACGCCGATTTCTACCGGTTCCCGTTCCTGCTGTTCCGGCCGAACGCCGGTCCGTTCCTGCTGGCGGCCGCCGCCAGCGTGGGTGCCGCCCTGCTGGGCGCGATCGGGGCCGTGCGTCGAGCCGCAGCACTGTCGCCGGCCGCCGCGATGCAGCCACCCGCCCCGCCCCTGTTCCGGCGCAACCGGCTGTTCATGCCGCGGCTGTTCGAGCGGCTCGACCAACCCACCCGCATCGTGCTGCGCCAGACCTCGCGCTGGCCCCTGCGTTCGCTCGTCACCAGCTTCGGGATAGCGATGTCCGTCGCCGTGCTGATCGTGTCGATGCAGTGGCTCGACGCCATTCACCGCATCGTGGATGTCTACTTCCTGCAGGCGCAGGGCCAGGACGTCACCGTGGGACTGGTCGAAGCGCGTTCCAGCGCCGCCGTGGGCGAACTGGCGCGCATGCCCGGCGTGCTCGCGGTCGAGCCGATGCGCACGGTGGCCGCGAAACTGCGTTCCGGTCCACGCGTGGTGCGCGATGCCGTCCAGGGCGTTCCTGCCCGCCAGGCCCTCTATCGCGTGTATGACGCGCAGGGCGCGGCGCTCGACCTGCCTCCGGAAGGCCTGGTGATCTCGACGGTGCTCGCGGAGCGGCTGGCGGTAAAGCCGGGGGACTCGATCACCGTCGAAGTCCTCGAGGGTCGGCGGCCCGTGCTCGAGATTCCGGTGGCCGCGACGTTCGAAACCTACATCGGCCGGCCGGCCTACATCGACATCGACGCGCTGAACCGCGCGATGCACGAGCCGCCGAGCGTCACGGCGGTGCACCTGCGCGTGGATCCGCTGTTCGCGACCCGCCTGTATCGTGAGCTGAAGCAGATGCCGCAGGTGAGTGCCGTCAACCTGAAGAGCGCGGCGGTGACGACTTTCAACGAGACGCTGGCGAAGACCATGCTGATCTACGTCGGGTTCTTCATCGTCTTCTCGGCGACGCTGGCGTGCGGGGTGACGTACAACGCCGCCCGCATCGCGCTGGCCGAACGCGCGCGCGAACTGGCGACGATGCGGGTGCTCGGGTTCTCGCGCCGCGAAGTCGAATACATCCTCATCGGTGAAATCGGCCTGTTGACCTTCGTCGCGCTGCCGCTTGGCGCCGGCATCGGCTGGCTGCTCGCGCGCTGGCTGGTGCGCGCGTTCGAAACCGAACTCTACCGTGTGCCGTTCGTCGTCGAGCCGGCGACGTTCGGCTGGGCCGTCCTCGGCGGGTTCCTCGCAACCCTCGCCTCGGTGCTGCTGGTCCGCCGGCGGCTCGACCGGCTCGATCTGATCGCCGTGCTCAAGACCCGGGAATGAAGTTATGACACAGGCAAGCTGGCGCAGGCTCTGGTTCTGGCTCCCCGCCTTCATCGCACTGGCAGTCGTGCTGGCGTGGCTCTTCCGCCCGCAACCGGTGGCCGTGGACCTGGCGACGGTCGCGCGCGGCCCGCTGCAGGTCAGCGTGAGCGACGACGGCGAAACGCGGGTGCGCGACATGTTCGTCGTCTCGGCGCCGCTGGCCGGACACATGCGACGCATCGAGCTGGAAGCCGGCGACAGCGTCGTCGCGGGCGAGACCGTCGTCGCGCGCATCGAGCCATCGGATCCGTCGTTCCTCGACCGCCGCAGCGAAGCGGAAGCGCGGGCCGGCATCCGTGCCAGTGAAGCCGCACGCGTGCATGCGGCGGCCGAACTGCGCCGTGCCCAGGCGGAACGCGATTTCGCGATCACGGAACTGAAGCGATACGAGGGCCTGGCTGCAAGCCGCACGATCTCGCAGAACGACCTCGAATCGGCCCGCCGCCGCGCCCGCACGGCCGAGGCCGCGGTCGACGAGGCCGTGGCGGGACTGCGCGTGAGTGAGTCCGAACTCGAACAGGCCAAAGCCCGCTTGATGGCGCCCGGCAAGGGCGCGGATCGTCGCGCCGACTGTGACTGCGTCAGCGTCAGGTCGCCCGTCAGCGGCAACGTCCTGCAGGTGCTCGCGGAGAGCGAAGGCATCGTGGCGTCCGGCACGCCGCTGCTCGAGATCGGCGATCCCGGCAAGCTCGAGATCGTCACGGACCTGCTCTCCACGGAGGCCGTGAAGGTGCGGACGGGGCAGCGTGCGCTCATCGAGCGTTGGGGCGGCGACAACTCGCTCGAAGGCGTCGTGCGTCGGGTGGAGCCTTACGGCTTCACGAAGATCTCGGCCCTCGGGGTCGAGGAGCAGCGCGTGAAGGTCGTCATCGAAATCACCGAGCCTGCGGAACACTGGCGCGCGCTCGGTCACGGTTACCGTGTCGAGCCGCGAATCGTACTGTGGGAGTCGCAGGACGTACTGAAGCTGCCGCTGTCGGCGCTTTTCCGCAACGGCAAGGAATGGGCCGTGTTCGTGGATCGTGACGGGCGGGCTCGGCTCCAGACCGTGGCGATCGGGCACATGAACGGGATCGACGCGGAAGTGCTCATAGGCGTCGCAGCCGGCGACGTGGTCGTCGTTCACCCGAGCGATCGTGTCAGCGACGGCGCGCGAATAGAAACGCGGTGACGAACCCCTGCTTGCGGCCGGTCGTGGGACGCCGCTCAGGGCTTCGAGAACAGCACCTCGCCGTCGTCCGACAAGTCGAACCGGCTCGACATCGGTACCTTGGGCAATCCAGGCATGCGCAGGATCTCGCCCGTGATCGGGATGATGAACCCCGCGCCAGCCGCCAGCTGGATTTCGCGCACGGTGACGAGGAAGTCTTTGGGTCGACCAAGCAGTGTCGGGTTGTCCGATAGCGACTGCTGGGTCTTCGCGATGCAGATCGGCAGCTTGTCGAAGCCCGCCTTCTTCAACTGCTCGAGATCACGCTTCGCGCGCGCCGTGTAGTCGACCGCCTGCGCGCCATACATCTCGCGGGCGACCGTCGCGATCTTGTGCTCGATCGTGTCGCTCCATTCGTAGAGCGGCCTGAAGCCGGGCTCCGTGCGGGCAACGAGGTCACGCACGACCTCCGCGAGTTCGATGCAGCCGCTGCCGCCTGCGCTGAAGGGCTGCGCGGCCACGGCCTGCACGCCCAGGCTGGCGCAGTGCTGCTGCAACGCAGCGACTTCCTCCGGCGTATCCGTCGGAAACCCGTTGATCGCCACGACACAGGACTGGCCGAACTTGCGGATGCTCTCGATGTGCTTCTCCATGTTGGAGAAGCCGCGGGTCATTGCCTCGACGTCCGGCCTGCTGACCTCCGCGAGCGGCTTTCCGCCATGCATCTTGAGCGCGCGGATCGTGGTCACCAGTACGGTGCAGGCCGGCGCGAACCCGCCGTAGCGGCAGTTGATGTCGAAGAACTTCTCGGCGCCGAGTTCGAAGGCGAAGCCCGCCTCGGTGACGACGATATCCGCATACGACAATGCGGCGCGCGTGGCCGTGACGCTGTTCGTTCCATGAGCGATGTTGGCGAAAGGCCCGCCGTGGACGAACGCGGGTGCGCCCTCGGTGGTCTGCACCAGGTTCGGCTTGATCGCCTGGCTCATGAGGGCGGCCATGGCGCCGACGGCGGCAAGTTCACCCGCGGTGACCGCAGTGCCGTCCGAGGTGTAGCCCACGACGATGCGGCCGAGCCGCGCCTTGAGGTCCGGGATGTCGCTGGCGAGGCAGAGGATCGCCATCACTTCGCTCGCGGCCGTGATGTCGAAGCCGCTTTCGCGCGGGATGCCTTCCGAGCGGCCGCCGAGGCCGATGATGATGTCGCGCAGCGCGCGGTCGTTCATGTCGACGACGCGCTTCCACGTGACGCGCCGCGGATCGAGGCGCGCGGGGTTGCTGTTATGCAGCGTGTTGTCCACGAGCGCTGCGAGCAGGTTGTGCGCGCTCGAGACGGCGTGGAAGTCGCCATTGAAGTGCAGGTTGATGTCCATCATCGGCAGCATTTCCGACGCGCCGCCGCCCGCGCCGCCGCCCTTCATGCCGAAGACCGGGCCGAGGCTCGGCTCGCGCAATGCCGCGGCGCTGCGCACGCCGATTTTTGCGAGGCCCTGCACGAGGCCGATGGTGGTGGTCGTCTTGCCCTCGCCTGCCGGAGTCGGCGTAATGGCGGAGACCAGCACGAGCTTGCCGCGCTGCGGGCGGTCCTTGAAGGCGGACAACGGCAGCTTGGCCTTGTAGTGGCCGTAAGGTTCGAGCACCGCGGGATCGATGCCGATTGCGCGCGCGACTTCACCGATCAGTTTCATCAATCGTTCCCCCTGGTTCCGGCCAGTCGTCGTTCGTGGTTTCCGGCCGATGTCGTTAGTGCTGAGTCACGAAGTCTTGCACAGTGCACCGCTGGAGTGGACTGCGGGCCTTACGGATGCGCCATCCCCCCGCGCAGCCGTGGCGCCCGGGCAGCCGCACCGGGCGTGATTGCTGCAGCGCAACGCGGGTACAGTGAGCGGCAGGATTCGCGCCAGGCGTCCGTCGCCTGTGGAGGCCGCCATGACAACCCGTTCCGGACCCTGTCCTCGCAACTGGCATCAGGGATCGCTCGTCGCGTTGCTGGGACTGTCGCTCCTCTCCGGCTGCGTCGCACCTGCCCTCGCTCCCGCTCCACCCGCCCCCGAGCTGCAGTTGCTCGGTGCCGCCGAACTCACCATCCCGCGCGGCTGCGAAGCGACGTCGGGAGCGGTGTACCGCACGCACTTCAACGTCCAGCGCGACGGGCGGGTCAGCGACGCCGCTTCCGAGTCCGGTGATGGCTGCGTGCAGCAGGCGCTGCGTACGTGGGTGACGACCTTCAGTTACGCCCCGCTGCACGAGGCGACTCCCGTCGCGTTCGACTGGATGATCGTGACCGCAGCCCGGAACGACTGACGCGTGACTCGCGCCCGGATCAGGACGGAGTGCCGACGGCGAGGTCGCGCGGCGTGTCGATGTCCTGCGCCGCGGACGGCATGGGCACCGCGATGACTCGCTCTGGATAGCGTAACAGCACGACGCGCGCACCGCGGTCGCCCTGCAGCTCCGCCAGCTCCCGGAACAGATCGACGGGGAAAATGGCGGGCACACCGATCGTGCCGGCGTACTGCGCAGCGACGATGCGGTCGGGTTGCTGCTCCCAGCGCGACACGAGCTGCCGCAGGTCGTCGGCCGTCACCGCAACCTGGTCCGCGAGCGTGATCAGCGCGCCGCGCGCATCGAACGGCGCCTGTGCCAGGCCGACGCGAATGGAACTGGCAATGCCCCGCGCGTGATCCGGATTGAAGGCCACGTGCGCCGCCGCCTCGCGCACCAGTGGCTCGAGACGCTCGGCGTTCGCGCCGAGCACCACGGTCACGGCGTGCCGTCGCTCGAGTTGCGAAACGGTCTCCAGTGTGCGCGCGAGCATGGGCCGTCCCGCGACGTCGGCCAGCTGCTTCGGCGAACCGAAACGCGACGAACTGCCGGCAGCCAGCAGCATCACGTGCAGGCTCGTCGCCGCGGTGTTGCGATCGAGTACCTGCCCGTGCCCCTGGCCATGCAGATGCGCCTGGATCTCAGCCGTGATCGCCAGCGCGATGCTCGCCGGATCGCGCCCGCCGAGTTCGAGACCGACCGGTGCATGCAGGCGAGCCCCGAACTGCGCCGTGGTTGCCGTCCCGAGCTCTTCCAGCAGGCGTTGGCGACGCGACGCGGGGCCGAGCAACCCCACGTACGGAATCGGCGTGGCGGCCAGAGCCGCGAGCGCCGCGAGGTCGGTCGCGATGTGATGGCTCATGATCACGGCGGCATCGAACCGCGCCAGGTCCACGTGCTGCGCCAGTTCCACCGGGGCAGTCAGCAGCACGCGTCGCGCCCGTGGAAATCGCGCAGGGTCCGCATACGCCGGCCGATGGTCTGCCACGGTCACGCGCCAACCCAGCGTAGCGCCGAACTCCACCACTGGCAGTGCGTCCGGACCGCCGCCAATCAGCAGCAATTCGCGTGGGATGCCGGCGGAGGCGACGAACAGGCGCAGTCGGGGACTGTCGAACTCGACGATCCCGGTGGTCGCCAGACTCTTGTCGTCTGCGGCTTGCATTGCCAGCCAGGCGGTCATGTGTTCCGGTAGTCCGGCCGGCGGGGCCGGACCGCCCGCCAGCCAGAGCGTGGTGCCGACGGGCAGGATTGGCGCCTCTGAATCAAGTACCAGGGCATACCTTGCCCGTTCACGCTGCTCGAAACACCGTGACAGGGTTGCGAAGGGCTCCCAGTCCGCCGCGGGATCGAGCCGGACAAGCCAGACGTCCATGCCGCCTTCGCAGCCGGCGCCCAGTCCCCACAGCAGGTCGTCATCCCCGCCATTGTCGTACCGGACCATCTTGGGAGTGCCGGTCTCGAGCACCGACGCCGCATGTGCTGCCAGGTCGCCCTCGAGGCAGCCGCCGGAAAGAATCCCCTCGTAGCGACCGCCGGAGCCGACGAGCATCTGCGCTCCCGCCTTGCGGTAGGTCGAGCCGCGGGTGGCGACCACGGTCGCGAGCACGAGCGGTGCCCCCTCTGCGCGCGCCCGTTCATACATGGGAGCCAATTGATGTAATGATCCATCCATAAGACGGCTTTATACTAAATTTCAACGGCTGGACTACCGGTACCTGTAATCCTCTGCTGGGGGAAACCCATGATTTCGCTTTCGCTCAACGGCAAGACCGTGCAGTTGTCCGCAACACCCGATACGCCGCTGCTGTGGGCTTTGCGCGATGAACTCGGATACACAGGCACCAAGTTCGGCTGCGGCATCGCCGCGTGCGGTGCGTGCACCGTGCACGTCGACGGCAAGCCGACACGTGCCTGCGTGACCACGATCGGGTCGGTGGCCGGCAAGCAGGTGACGACGATCGAGGCGATGGACTCGAACCGCATCGGCCAGGCCCTGCAGGCCGCTTGGATCCGCAACGACGTGCCGCAATGCGGCTACTGCCAGAGCGGGCAGATCATGAGCGCGGCCGCCTTGCTGGCGCGAAATCCCAGGCCGAACGACGCCGACATCGACGCAGCCATGCGCCGCAACCTCTGTCGCTGCGGCACCTATAACCGGATTCGCGCCGCCATCAAGGATGCGGCCGCGACGCTCAGCGCCTGAGGCACGGAGACAGCCATGAGCACCAATGCATTCCCCACGCGCCGCGATTTCCTCAAGGGCTCCGCGGCCGCCACCGGCGCGCTCGTCATCGGGTTCACGCTGCCCCTGACGTCCCGGTTCGCCCAGGCAGCGGCGGCGGCAACCTCAGGCGCAGGCTTCGCACCGAATGCCTTCCTGCGCATCGCAGCGAACGGACAGGTCACGGTCATCTGCGGCCTCTCCGAGATGGGCCAGGGCGTGCACATGGGCATTGCCTCGCTGGTGGCCGAGGAACTCGACGCCGACTGGAAGAGCGTCCAGCTCGAACAGGCGCCGGTGGACAAGGCGTACAACAATCCCATCTTCGGCATGCAGGCCACGGGCGGCTCGACTGCGATCCGCGGTCACTACGAGCCGATGCGCAAGGCGGGCGCGGCCGCGCGGGAAATGCTGGTCACCGCGGCCGCGACGCAATGGGGCGTCGACGCCGACCGGTGCCACACTCAGGATGGCCGCGTCATGGGGCCCGATGGCAGGTCGGCCGGTTACGGCGAACTGGTCGCAGCCGCCTCGAAACTGCCGGTGCCGCAAAATCCCACCCTCAAGGATCCCAAGGACTTCCGCATCCTCGGCAAGGGCCTGACCCGCATCGACACGCCGGCCAAGGTCAACGGCAGCGCGGGTTTCGGTATCGACGTCAAGGTGCCGGGACTGCTCACGGCGGTGATGGTGCACGCACCGGTGCCCGGCGCGAAGATCGTGTCGGTCGACGATGCCGCTGCGAAGGCGATTCCCGGCGTGAAGCAGGTCGTGCAGATTCCGCAGGGCGTCGCCGTGCTGGCCGAGGGTTACTGGACTGCGCTGAAGGGCCGCGACGCACTGGTCGTGAAATGGGACGACGGCCCGCTCGGCTCGTTGTCCTCCGAGTCGATTTCGAAACTACTGGCTGACGCTACGACCAGGCCGGGCGCTGTGGCGCGTAACGAGGGCGACGCGAGCGTCGCCGTCGCGAAGACGGTCGAGGCCGTCTACGAAGCTCCCTACCTCGCGCACGCCTGCATGGAGCCGATGAACTGCACGGCCTGGGTACGCGCAGGAGAGGCCGAAGTCTGGGCGCCGACGCAGGGCCCGGGCCCGCAACAGGGTATCGTCGCGCAACTGACGGGCCTGCCGCCTGAGAAGGTGCAGGTGCACACGACGTACCTTGGCGGCGGTTTCGGCCGTCGCTTCGCGGCGGACTTCATCATCGCCGCGACGTTGATCTCGAAAGCGGCCGGCGTACCGGTGAAGCTCGTCTACACGCGCGAAGACGACATGCGCGCGTGGTTCTACCGACCCGCAGCGGTCGCGCGCTTCACGGCCGGTCTCGACGCGGCCGGCAATCCGGTGTCATTCACCGCACGCATTGCATCGCCGGCGCTGTCGATAGCCGCCGGGTTCGCCAAGGAGTTGCCGCAAGGCATCGACGAATTCGCGATCGAAGGCATCGGGGACATGCTCTACGCGTTCCCGAACCTGCGCGTCGAATACGCCCAGGCGGAACCCGGCATCCCGCTCTGGTTCTGGCGCTCGGTCGGCCATTCGCAGAACGTCTATTTCATCGAAGCATTCATCGACGAGGTTGCGGCAGCGGCCGGCAAGGATCCCGTCGAATTCCGGCGTTCGCTGCTGTCGAAACAGCCGCGCCTGCGCGGCGTGCTGGACCTGGCGGCGCAGAAAGCCGGCTGGGGCTCACCCCTGCCGCAAGGCGTCCATCGCGGCGTGGCGATCACGACCTGCTTCGGCAGTTTCGTGGCACAAGTGGCAGAGGTCTCACTGGATGCGAACGGCAGGCCGCGAGTGCATCGAATCGTCGCGGCCGTGGACTGCGGACGCACGGTGAATCCGGACGTGATCCACCGCCAGGTCGAAGGCGCCATCGCCTACGGACTCAGCGCCGCGATGTACGAAAAGATCACGTTCAGGAACGGACGCGTCGAGCAGTCGAATTTCGACGACTACCCGATGCTGCGCATCGACGAGATGCCGAAGGTCGAAGTGCACATCGTGCCCAGCACGGAGGCACCGGGCGGCATCGGTGAACCGGGCCTCCCGCCGGCCACACCGGCGGTGATCAATGCGGTCTTCGCAGCGACCGGCAAGCAGGTCCGGACGTTGCCCGTCTAGGGCTTCTTCAGCAGCGACGCCAGGTCCGCGAACGGTGAGTGGGTCGCGCCCGGCCGGTCGTCCTCGCGCAGCGACGTCCCACCCTGATCGACGTAGCGCTGGTGCTCGTTGTCGTGGCAGTACAGACAGAGCAGTTCCCAATTGCTGCCGTCGGGCGGGTTGTGCTCGTGGTCGTGGTTCTTGTGATGAACCGTCAGTTCATGGACGTTGGAATGCTCGAACTCCCGGGCACAGCGGCCGCAGACCCAGGGGAAGAGCTTCAGGGCCTGGGCGCGGTATCCCTGCTCGCGCTGGTCACGCGCACGGCGCGCTTCGGCAACGACGCGATCGAGCCGGCCGAGGTCGGGAGTCACGCGCTTGCGGGTGGTCATGCGCAGATTGTGATCACGCACGACCCGATAGGAAAGAGCCGCTTGCCGGAATCGCAGCCGGCACTGCGACCTCCCGTCCGGTAGACTGCACCGGCCGGACAGGCGTCCGTTTCCAATATCGATCGGAGAATCCGCAGTGCCCAAGGCAACCGTAGGCAACCCGCTCTCCCTGACCGTCGCCCTGACCGTCGTACTGGCTCTCGCTGGCTGCAGCAAGTCGCCGCCGGCTCCAGGTGCCGCGGCGCCCGGCACCCCTCCAGTGACCGGGCCCGCCACGTCACCGCACCCCATGCCCACCACCACCGGTCCCGTCGACGTGTCCGGAATCGTCAAGGCGGAAGGCGGCAGGACCATCGCCGAAGTCTTTGCCGAAAAGGACCAGCTGGCGGGCAAGCCGGTCGTGTTCCGCGGCAAGGTGGTCAAGAGCAACCCGGGCATCCTGGGCAAGAACTGGATTCACGTGCGTGACGGTTCGGGCGCGGAAGGCTCGAACGACATCACCGTGACCACCGTCAGCGCGCAGCCGAACGTCGGCGATACGGTGCTCGTGGCCGGCGCCGTGGTGCTGAACAAGGACTACGGCATGGGTTACCAGTACGACGTCATCATCGAAGACGCCGACGTGAAGATCGAGACTCCCGCCGTCCTGTGACCGCCTGACAGATTAAGCTATTACGGCCGCAGGGATTGGCGTCGCCGCGGTGCCAGCCGTGTCTCGCGTCGTGATCTGCGTCCTGCCCTTCGTCAACATGAGCGGCGACGCCGAGCAGGAATACTTCAGCGACCGCATCACCGAAGACGTGATCACGGACCTGAGCAAGGTCTCGGCGCTGTCGGTCGTCGCGCGCAACACCGTGTTCACGTTCAAGGGCAAGAACGTCGAGATTCCGCTGATCGCACGCCAGCTGAAGGTCAGCCACGTGCTCGAGGGCAGCGTGCGCAAGGCCGGCCAGCGTGTGCGCATCAGCGCGCAGCTGATTGACGGCACGACCGGCAGTCACGTCTGGGCCGAGCGCTACGACCGCGACCCGAACGACATCTTCGCGCTGCAGGACGAAATTTCCGAAGCCATCGTCAACGCGCTCAAGCTCAAGCTGCTGCCGGAAGAAAGGAAGGCCATCGAGCAACGCGGCACGACGAATCTCGAGGCCTACAACGTCTACCTGATGGCGCGGCAATACAGCGTTACCGGCAATTACGGCAACGCGCGCCGCTGCGAGGCGATCATACGGCTGTGCCGCAGCGCCACCGAGATCGATCCCGATCACGCGGCAGCGTGGGCGCTCATGGCCGTGTCACAGGCCGCGCTGCGATTTCATTTCAGCGAACCCGGAGACGGTGGACTCGCCGCAGCCGAGCGGGCACTGTCGATCGATCCCAACCTCGCCGAGGCACACGCCGCCATCGCGCGCCTCAATTATGCGCAGGGCCGCTATGAAGACGCCACGCGCTATTACGAGAAGGCCGCGTCGCTCATGGAAAGCGACTTTTCCTCGGTGGCGATGCTGCTCGATCCCGACAACCTCACCATGCGTTACAACTTCGCCTGCGGGTTCGTGGAACTGAAGGACGCCGAGACCGCGCTGAACCTGCCCGGGGCGGTGCTCGAGAAGGAGACGCTCGAGACCGTGAACTGGGCGAAGGTGGATCCCGACCTGGATGCCCTGCGCGATCACCCGCGCTTCAAGGCGATGCTCGAGGACGCGGACAAGCGGTTGGCGGCGGGGGGATAGGCGAAGAAACCTGAACTGAAGCCGACTTGTACGGATTTTTATGTCCCTGCCAACGGAGTACATTCTGGTCGAGGCGCGATCCAAACCGCGCAGGTGAGTCAATGCCAGGAGGTTGGACTCATGGATACCAGCACCAGTACTGAAAGACTCATGGCGGATCTGCAGGCTGTCGTCCGCGACACCGAGAATCTGCTGAAGGCCACGGCTGGCGATGCCAGCGAGCGCGCAAGCAAGGCACGTGCGCATGCGGAAGAATCCCTGCACAAGGCTCGGGTCCGCATGAGCGAGCTGGAACAGGATGTCGCGGCCCGTGCCCGGGAAGCCACGCAAAAGGCCAACGCCTACGTGCACGAGAACCCCTGGCCGTCGATCAGCGTCGCCGCCGGTGTCGGGTTCCTGGTCGGACTGCTGCTCGGCCGGCGCTGAACGCGTTCGGCCGTCAGCGAGCACCGCGATGGACGATTCCGACATACCCCGAAGATCGGCCGGCGGCCTGTTCGATTCATTGCGCGCGCTGATCGCAACGCTCGTTGCGATGGCGCACACGCGGGTCGAGCTGTTCGGCACCGAGCTCGAGGAAGAAGTACGCCGCGTCGTCGCGCTGTTGCTGGGTGGCGTACTGGTCCTCGCGCTCGCGAGCGTGGCGCTGGTGTTCAGCGGCCTCGTGGTGATTGCGGCTTACTGGGACACGCACCGCGTGGCCGCTACTGCTGGCGTAGCCATCGGCTTCATGGTGCTCGCTGCCGTGTCGTATCTGGTGGTAAGGGAACGAACGCGGCGGCGGTCACGGTTGCTGTCGTCGACCCTCGATGAACTCGAGCGGGACCTGGAACTGCTGGACAAGCAGATTTCGCCATGAGCCGGAGACAGGAACTGGCCGCAAAGCGAGCCTTGCTCGTGGCGCGCAGCGATCTGCAACGGCGGGAACTCGCCCTCAGCGCCGGCGACGTCGCCTACTCGCTCCGCAGGGTCGATGCGGCCGTGGGTGTCGCCCGACGGGTTGCGTCGCATCCGCTGCTGCTGGCCGGTGCGGTGATCGTCGCGGTCGTCATCGTCCGTCCACGTCGATGGCTGCAGGGCCTCAGCTGGGGATTGTCGGCGGCCGTCGCGGCACGACACGCCGTCCGGTATCTGCAGACGGGCGCGTAAGTCACGATTGCCGGTCAAGGCGCCGGTGCAGCGTGCGCAAGGCATAGAGGCTGAGCGCCGCGCCTGCGAGCCCGAAGACAATGAGCCAGGCAATCTTGCGATTGACCACGCCTTCACCCAGCATGACGGCCCCCACGGCATAGGGCAGCTCGGCCACGGCCAATGCGGCGAAGTACGTTCGCAGGCGGACGCGCAGATAGCCGCAAAGGTAGCCCGGGATTTCCGAAGGCAGCGCCAGGCACAGCAGCAGGACCAGGACGAACGTGACCTCATCCGGGGCACGCTGGCGATAGAAATTGAACTGGCCCGAAGTACTGGGTGCGTCTCCCCGCGACCGGCGCAACCCGCGACCCAGCGCATAAGTGCACAAGCCGCCCAGCAACCAGCCTAGCCACAGCAGGCAAAACGTGACGGCGTCGCCCCAGGTGAACACGGCCGCCGGCAACAGCAGCGCGCTCGAGAAGAATGCGAGGATCGCCGACACGGCGGCGAACAGCACGAATACGACGGCGCCCCAGTACGGGTGCGCGGCAATCAGGGGCTCGGCGGCAGCGAGCGCGCGCTGCAGGCCTGCGTAGACCCAGTCGACGGAAAGCAGGAGCGCCAGGGATGCACAGATCAGCACGAATGCCACTGCGCGGGCCCAGCTGCGAACGCGGGGGTGCGAAGCAGACACGTAGCTCGGCGGGTCAGTCATCGGTTCGCGGCCACGGACACAGGAAGAACTCGCGTCGGGGAAATCCCGACCTGAGTCGGCCCGCATGCGACCTCCCCTCATCCCCACGTTAGCAGGCATGCGTGCCGGCGCAGCGTCGGAATTTGCGTACACGGAGCGGCGTGACTGCGGCCGGGCGTGCCCGCGCCCGGACGGATCGGCTTGCGGCCCCGCCGTCCACGATGGCAGTCTGTGCGGGTCACCGTCCCGGTTTCGGGGAAAGCACGTCACGATGCCTGCGAGCCATGCCGTGCGGTCGCGCACCTCGGGTACGCACGCGTTCCTGTTCAGCACGTCATTCTGAGAGACGCCCGCATGCTGTCCCTGCTGGGTATAACAGTCGCCACTTTCATCGGGACCGCGCTCGACAATCTCCTGATACTGGTCGTGCTGCAGGTATCGGGAACGCCGCGCCGGGAGATCGCCACGGGTTTCCTGTCTGGCAGCGCCGTCATACTGATCCTGTGCTCCCTCGGTACCGTGCTTTCGAGTGTGGTGCCGGTGCAGCGGATTGGCCTGCTCGGCATCATCCCGATCACGCTGGGCGCCCTGGGGCTCATCTCCGCCGTGCGAGGCCCGGGTCCCGACGCCGCCCCACTGGCGCCGTCCGGAGCGCTCGGCATCGCCACGCTGCAGGTGGCCTCGAGCTTCGACACACTGGCCGCGTTCCTGCCGCTGTTCGCGGATACCGTGCGGCCGCAGGGGCTCGTGATCACGGGCGGTTTCGTGCTGATGAGCTTTGCCTGGCTGCTGGCCGCGAGAACCCTGGCTCGCACGCCGGGCGTCACTGGCTTCATCCGGCCGTTCGAACGGTTCGCACGCCCGATGGTACTGATTCTGGTCGGGCTCTACGTGCTCGCCAATACCGCAACCGACGTCGAGCCCGACCAGGTCACGGACTTGATGGTCGCGCCAGGTCACCACGCCAGGATCGCGGCGACTGTGACGATGCCTTCCGGACAGCCATGACTCCTGACCTTCCGGATCCTCTGGAGGCTGATCCCGATCCGCCCGACAGCAGGTCAGCGGCGTCGGAGCCTCGCATCCTGGACCGGGGCACGTGGCAGCACAGCGGCTCCAGCCGGGCACGATTGCGCGCACCGCAACGCCGCTTCACCTGAAATCACGCGGCTGCTTCCCGGTCCATTTCTTGAACGCACGACGGAAATTACTGCTGTCGCTGAATCCCACCAGCATGGCGACTTCGTCTACGTTCATGCGCGATGACTGCAGATAGTTGACCGCCAGCTGTTTCCGCGCGTCGTCGAGTAATGCCTGGAATGAGGTGCCGTACCGCCCGAGCCGATTACGGAGAGTGCGGGAGGTGACTTTCAGGCGTTCGCTGACGCTTTCCATGTCGGGGAAGTCGCCTCCCTGAAGCAGTATCAGATAGCGCACCTGCTGCACGAAATCCGCCACCCCGGTCTGTCTGGCCAGTTGTTCGGAGCAGATCTGACGGGCCATTTTTGCGTTGAATTTATTCGACCTGACGACCGGTGCTGCAAGAAAGCCTGCCCGGAACACCATCTGGTTCTTCGACTGCCCGAAGTGGACCGGGCACCCGAACAGGGCCTGGTACTGCCGGTAATATGCGGGGCTCTTGTAGCTCAGATCGACCCGCACCAACGGCATGCGCCTGCCCGCCAGCATTTCGAGAGCGGCGTGAGTTGCACTCATGTGCTCCTCCATGACGCAGGGCAGCGCGCCATGCAGAGAGCGAACGGGAATCAGTTCGAGCACCCCCAGGTCTTCATCGTCAAAGAACAGCACGTCCACCATGCTGCCGGCGGTGGGATGGAAGCGCAGAATGGCATTGATCACTTCGCCGATGTTCGTGCAACTGAGCATCGCATAACCCAAGGTGCCCCAGTCGGCGGGCGACTCGGCGCGCCCTATGCGCAGACCCAGGCCCGGTTTCCTGGTCAGCCGGGCGGCACGCTCTGTGAATGCAACCACCTGGTCGAATGTGAGCAGGGAATCGTTATTCTGGATGTG
>Ga0224505_10001294_pt1 | contig 16026 bp, 14 predicted proteins | sample SF_Jan12_sed_USG_FD_169102 | JGI IMG/M metagenome (GOLD analysis project Ga0224505, IMG submission 169102) | Sediment microbial communities from San Francisco Bay, California, United States - SF_Jan12_sed_USGS_4_1 | ecosystem: Environmental > Aquatic > Marine > Sediment | place: USA: California... | reverse complement strand
GTGTGATCACACACGATCAGCGCAGGGCCATCAGGAGGAAGAGGAGACTCCGGTGGAGCCTTTATCCCATACATCACACGACAGACCCATCTGTTTAATCGGGACAAGCAGCAATAGACCAGGTCTTGGGGCACGTGACGCTTAGGGTTTTACGGTGGGATCAATTGTCGATCGCGGATCGGGCTTCCAATGAAATTCCCTTTTGGCTCTCATTCGGAATGGATCGACAGGAACTTGTGAAGCAATCGGAACAGAATAGAAATTTACGAAGTCGTTTTCTGATGATCGGATTGGCTCTTTTCGTTTGAAGACTCGTCCGGTTCATCGGAATCCTCTGCACCCTCCTCTTCCTCCCCTTCGGCTTCGACTTCCTCTTCGGGTTCTTCAAACCAATTGACCAGCATCTCCTCCCACCAGGCTTCATTGACCTCTAAGCCGGGATCTTTTCCCAATCCCGCCACATGGTCTTTGGTAAATTGTGGATCAATAACCGTCGGATTAAACAAGGCCCGATCAATCACTTCTTTCGTGGCAAACCCTCCCACAATCCACGAGGGCGGGTCCGCCCGCCGGGATTTGTATGCTTGCAGCCCGATTTTAAGATAGAGGAACGTCTTGCGTTGATGCTCGTCTTTCAAACCCGATGCCGGCAAGCTTAACGTCTTTTCAATTTTCTTTCTCCATTCCCAGGCATTGTATCGGGAAGTGATCAACTGGAGAACTTTTGCCCCATCCTCTTTTTCCAGTGGCATACTGACTCCTTATGGCTCCAGTGAGCCAATGTATTTCTTCATGAGTAGACCCGTTATCTGGCAGACGCTTGAAAAACTATGCTTCCTCTGACGTTTTGAACATAACGGATGATCCATACCGTCTAATGCCCGGCAACCATCATCTTTCGGATTTTGACGGTAGGACTGGCCAGCCGGCCACGAAATTCTAAATCGTTTCCTACCATTTCAATATCCTTCAACATCTGCTTTAAATTCCCGGCAATGGTGACCTCTTCCACAGGATACGCAATTTCCCCGTTTTCAACCCAAAACCCCACAGCTCCCCTTGAATAGTCTCCGGTCACTAAGTTGACTCCAAAGCCAATAAGATCTGTGACCAATAAGCCTCGCTTCATTGACTTGAGAATATCCTCTGGGGAATGGATTCCGGGAGAGAGAAATAGATTGGTGGCACCTACGGTCGGATTTTCGCCCACGGATCTCGACGCATTGCCCGTGGATGCCATGCCTAATTTGCGGCCTGAATACGTATCTAACATGTAACTCGTTAACATGCCTTTGTCGATGACGATGGTCTTTCTGGTGGCTAACCCTTCTCCATCAAAGGGTCTGGACCCCAAGCCACCGGGTAATCGACCATCATCCACGACCGTCACCAGATCGGAAGCAATGGATTGGCCGAGTTGCCCCAGAAGAAATGAGGCCCCTTTATAGAGTGAGTACCCGGAAACCGCTGATGCCAAATGCCCAAGAAGACCTTTGGCGGTTTCCGGATCAAACACGACCGGAATTTCCTGTGTCGAAATTTGTTGACTGCCTAGTCGTCTCACTGTTCGCCTGGCAGCTTCCTGCCCCACATACTCGGGACTGTCTAATTGATGGAATTTCCGTTTAGCCGAATACCAAAAATCCCGTTGCATTCCCCCGTTCTTGTTGTCCACCGCAATGGGAGAAACGGAGAGGGAATAGGAAGAGCTGGCATAGGAACCCGTAAAGCCATGCGAATTGGCCAACAAAATCGACCCATACCCGGCTGAACATTCCGCACCTTCGGAATTTGTGATACGGGAGTCCGCGGAAAAGGCTGCCTGTTCGGTCCGCCGGGCAAGATCAATTTCTTCCTCCACGCTCAACTGTCGACTGTCTTTCAGGTCCAGCTCCGGATAGTCCGCTGCCATCTGATCGGCGGACGGCAGTCCCGACGACTGATCTTCGACCACTGCTTGGGCCAAACGACAGGTATCCTGAACCAGCCGATCTAGCGAGGCTTCCGAAAAATCCGAGGTTGAGGAACTGGCAGATCTCTTGCCGAAAAAAACCCGAAGCCCCAGCACTTTTTCCCGGGCTTTCGATAACCGATCAACCTGGGACAACCGGATTTGGACCGAAATAGAATCACCTTCGGCGACCAACAGATCAGCTTCCGTGGCACCCAACGTTTTCGCCCGCTTCAGAACGGCAGCGGCCATTTCCGAAAAACGGTCACTATGAGATGTTGCCAGTTCACTCATCATGATCTTGTATCTTGTGAGATAGAAAAAAAGGAATGATGAAAAGACTCAGCCCATCGCCGTGCCACCGACAGTCATTTCATCAATTTTAATGGTGGGAAGCCCAACGCCAACGGGAACCGATTGCCCGTCTTTTCCGCAGGTTCCAATCCCTTCATCCAATTTCATATCGTGCCCGACCAGAGAAACTTTTTTGAGGACATCAGGCCCGTTACCAATCAACGTCGCCCCTTTAACCGGTTTGGTCACTTTCCCGTCTTCGATGAGATAGGCTTCGCTGGCTGAAAACACAAATTTTCCACTGGTGATATCAACCTGCCCTCCCCCGAACGACACGGCATACAGCCCCTTCTTAACCGAACGAATAATATCCTGCGGATCAGACTCTCCCGCCAACATAAAGGTGTTGGTCATGCGAGGAAGGACAATACTCCGGAAATCTTCCCGTCTTCCATTTCCTGTTAACGGGATTTTCATCAGCCGGGCATTTAATCGATCCGTGATGTACCCACGTAAGATGCCTTTTTCGATTAACATCGTCCGTGAAGTGGGAGTCCCTTCATCATCAACATTCATGGAACCCCGTCTAAACGGCAAAGTTCCGTCGTCCACAATTGTGCACAATTCTGATGCGACCGCCTGCCCGATCAGATCACTAAACGCTGACGTTTTACGACGGTTAAAATCCGCTTCCAACCCATGCCCGATGGCTTCGTGAAGCAGAATACCCGGCCACCCTCCGCCTAATACCACAGGCATGGTCCCGGCTGGTGCCTCCACCGCCCCTAAATTGACAATGGCCTGGCGGGCAGCTTCTCTGGCAAACTCCATCGCGCGGTCCTGTTCTAGATAAAATGTAAATCCGACCCGTCCCCCTCCCCCAAACGTCCCAATCTGTCGATTGTCACCATCTTCAGCAATGCACGTAATCTGAAGGCGAGAAAGAGGTTGAATATCCCCCACCAGTTGCCCTTCGGAATTGACGACTAAAAATATCTTTTGTTCCGTGTTAAAGGACGCCATGACCTTGGTAATTCGAGGATCGTACCGTCTGGCCTCCACGTCAATTTTATTTAGTAAGTCAACCCGGTCTTCTGTCGTAATGTCGGTTAGCGGCTGCGACAACGGATACAGGTTGCGGGAGGGTTGAGCGCGATGGGTGACCGCAATCGGGTTATCCCCCTGAGGCGAATCGGCAATATATCTTGCCGTATCAGCGGCAATCTCCAGGTCTCGAACAGACAAATCATCCGAATACGCAAATCCCGTGCGTTCTCCAGCCACCGCTCGAACACCCGCCCCCTGGCTAATACTTTTGACTGCTCGCTTGACCAGGCTTTCCTCCATAGACACAGAATCGGTTACGCAAGACTCAACATACATGTCTGCATAATCCACATCCCGGGCTGTGGCTTTAGACAATGCCTGAAGGACGTCTTTTTCTTGGAGGGCAAAATCTGAAAGGCTGGGTATCATGGACACCAATTACAATAAAGTACTTATGAAATGGACAGAATCAAAAGTATAGCCCATCTCCCAGGTGTGTGCAATTTTTGCGAAGATGTTCTCGTGATCATTTGACAAGAATCTTTTTCATTATTAGACTAAAATTGTTTTGAGTTTTTCCATGTTGACTAAACCTTTTCAGTAGAACCATTACCCGGTTCTTACCCTCACATTCAGTTTCAACACCATTCATGGATAAATTTCAGGCGATGGAAGCAAGGCAGGTTGCCGAAGTCGAGTTGCGAGACCAACTTGATCTCGCGTCTCTTCCTCGACATATCGCGATCATTATGGATGGCAATGGACGATGGGCGGCTCAACGAGGATTGCCTCGGATTGCCGGCCACAAAGAGGGAATTCGTGCGCTTCAGGATGTCCTGGAAATTGGGCATGAATTACAAATTCCCTATATCACCCTCTATGCCTTTTCTCAGGAAAACTGGAAGCGCCCTCAATCCGAGATTCGACTGTTGATGCTACTACTCCAGCAGTACCTGACCGAGGAACGTCAACGGTTCCAGGAGAGGGGGGTACGGTTTCTGCCAATCGGGCGATTGGACCAACTGCCATCTTCGGTACGCTCTCTGGTTTTAGAGGTGGCTGAAGAAACCCGCCATCTGACCCGTCGCACCCTGGCGGTCGCCCTCAGCTATGGCGGACGGGCGGAAATCGTGGATGCGGCTCGTAAAATTGCCATTGAAGTTCAAATGGGTTCGCTGACACCCGACCAAATTGATGAATCGCTGTTTGAACAATACCTCAGTACGTGGGGTCTCCCGGATCCGGATTTGCTCATCCGCACTTCAGGAGAGGCGCGAATCAGTAATTTTCTTCCGTGGCAAATCGCCTATACGGAACTCTATTTCACCAAAACACTTTGGCCTGATTTTCGTCGTTGTGAGGCTCTTCTCGCCCTTCTTGACTATCAAAAACGAGAACGTCGTTTTGGCCGCATTTCTCAAACCGTTTCGCCATAGATCGGGCCGTGTCTCTCCCGCTTGACCATCGGCATTCTTCCTCCACTCCTGATTCACCTCCCATCTCAACACCCAAAAAAGTGGATCCCCGCCGACTCTACTCAGCTGTGGTGTTCATTCCTTTGCTCTATGTGGGAATACGCTACTCCCCTCCCTGGCTCTTCTCTATTTTCCTCGGCATAGCCTCCCTGCTGGCGTTATGGGAATTTTTCACCCTCTACTGCGGAACAACACGCAATCTGTTCCCGAAGGTCGCCTCCTGTATCGGGGCCGTCATGCTCCTTTTTGTCATGTATAAAGGATACGCCCAGGCCCTGAACCTTTGGTTGTTTGGAATCGTCCTCGTCATTCTGACTGGATTTTTGTTTTCGCCAACAGCCATGAAGCAACGTCTCTCCTCATGGCCTGCGTACCTCTTTGGGATGCTCTATGTCGCGGTCCTTCTCGGGCATTTCATTCTCCTTCGACAATTTACTCATGGAATAGCCTTAATCTTTTTTGTCCTCCTCATCACATGGTTGGCCGATACGGGTGGGTTTGTCTTTGGCCTATCCTTTGGGCGACATGCGCTCGCACCAACACTCAGCCCAAAAAAAACGATTGAAGGCTTGCTGGGAGGGGTCATCTTTTCCGTTCTTGGGGCGATAATCAGCCACGTTTGGTTTGTCCCCTTTTTCTCTTTGTGGGAATGCGCTATTCTCGGCGTGGGTATCGCCTTAATCGGGACACTTGGGGATCTTGCAGAATCAGCGATCAAACGTAGCGTGAGTATCAAAGATTCAGGCACAATCATTCCAGGACATGGCGGCGTGTTAGATCGCGTCGATAGCTTACTTCTCACAGGCCCGGTTTTTTACTACTATGTTTTACTCACAACGTCCCCTTAACCTCCACGCAACAGGCCACCACATGGAGAGACTCTGGTGAAAAACATCGTCATTCTTGGATCAACGGGATCTATCGGAACCAGCACACTAGATGTGATCTCCAGATTCCCTGATGAATTTCAGGTGGTTGGACTGGCGGCCGGATCGAACGATCAGGCCCTTGAAGATCAGATCCGCATTTTCAAGCCTGATGTGGTGGCACTCTCCTGCCATGATGCCGCCAAGCGATTGCGATCACGGATAGGAAGCACGACGCCTGAGGTGCTGGAGGGAGACCAAGGGCTCTGCACGGTCGCCGGTTTACCACAAGGTGATCTGGTGATTTCTTCAATCGTGGGAGGGGCAGGTCTCAAGCCGACATTGTCAGCCATTCAATCGGGCCGACAAGTCGCTCTGGCCAATAAAGAACCGATGGTCATGGCAGGCAGGTTGATGCAACAGGAAGCCCACAAACATGGCGTGAAAATATTCCCAATTGATAGCGAACATAGCGCCATCTTTCAATCCATGGAAGGCCACCGGAAGATGGACATTCGCCGGATCGTCTTAACCGCGTCGGGAGGACCATTTTGGGATTGGTCAATCCATGATCTGGAGCACGTGACCCCCGAGCAAGCGCTTCAACACCCTAACTGGAAAATGGGGGCCAAAATCACCACCGACTCCGCCACCTTGATGAACAAAGGGCTTGAAGTCATTGAAGCCCGATGGCTGTTTGATATCCCTCCGGATCAAATTGATGTGGTCATACACCGGGAAAGTATCATCCATTCTTTGGTAGAATATTGCGATGGCTCAGTCATTGCGCAATTAGGACACCCGGACATGCGAACACCTATTTCCTATGCCCTGAAATATCCGGAACGTGTACCCTTGAATCCTCCTCTCCTGGATTTAGGAAAAATCGGAAAATTTACATTTTATCCAACTGATTCAGAGAAATTCCCTTGCCTCCAATTAGCCTATGACGCGCTGGCCGGAGCGGACGGGCTTCCAGCCACATTGAACGCGGCTAATGAAGTGGCGGTTCAGGCATTTCTCAAGCATCAGATTGCCTTCTTGGATATCCCCAGAGTGATTCAAGAAACGATGAATGCCTATTCCGCGACGCCGCTGACATCCATTGAAGAAGCTCTGGAAATAGACCAATGGGCTCGCCGAACAGCCACAGAGGTGCTGAAAACCTGTTCCTCTGCACCCATATGAACCGCCAATTGCCATGTTTCAACATGAACATCCATGAATAATCTCCTGTTGTTTTCTCCAGATTCCATATACCTGTTCGGGCAAAAACTGTGGTGGTTCCTGATTGTCTTGGGAGTCCTGGTCACCTTTCACGAGTATGGCCATTACCTGGCCGCACGATGGGTGGGAGTGAAAGTCCTCAAATTTTCTATCGGATTTGGGCCAAAATTGATCGGTCGCCAAATTGGAGACACCGAATATCTCGTTTCGGCTATTCCCCTGGGTGGCTATGTCAAATTATTTGGAGAAGAGGGCTCGGAAACCATTTCAGTCGCGGAACAGCGTCAATCTTTCATTCACCAATCGCTTCCCAGCAAAATGTTGATTGTCGCCGCGGGGCCCGGCTTCAACTTTATCCTCAGCTACCTGATTTTTACCGGCATGCTGGCCTTAGGGTCACCCCTGTTTGTGCCCAGCATCGACAACATCACGCCGATCATTGAAGCTATCACACCCGAATCGCCGGCCGAGATTGCGGGATTACAAATCGGTGATCGTATTATCCGCGCGAATGAAGAGGAAATATCGACGCTGGGGGAACTATACGAGAAAGTCAGCAAAGCACATGGGCGTCCGGTCACACTGGATGTCATCCGGGGAAATAGCCAAAAAACGCTGATCATTACCCCAACCACCCAAGTCCTGCCTGATCACCCTGACGAGCCTCAATATCTCCTGGGCATTGAGGATCATGCTCCTCTGGTAGGGGGCGTCATGCCCGATACACCTGCCATGGCCGCAGGCCTAAAAAAAGATGACCGGATTATACAAATTAATGAAACCCCGATTGCTACCTGGTCTCAGATGACAGAGATCGTTCGCAATAATGCCGGAACCCCCTTACAACTCCAGGTAGACCGCGGTGGACAGATGATTACCCTGAGCATCACCCCTGAAGGCGAAACCATCGCCACTCCGGATGGAGAGACAAAGTCCATTGGCAGAATTGGGATCAAACTTGCGGGCGGGGGCACACTGCTAAAAAGTACGTCCGTATTCCTTGCGCCTTGGGAGGGTCTTAAGGCCACGTGGAAATGGTGCGAATTAACCGTGATAGGAATGTACAAGCTCCTGACGGGAGAAATTTCATCGAAAAACCTTGGTGGCCCGTTAATGATTGCCAGTGTGTCAGGCGAACAAGCTCAGCAGGGCATGGCCAGCGTGGTGTGGCTTATTGCTATTTTGAGTATTAATTTGGGAATTTTAAATTTGTTACCCATTCCCATTCTTGATGGAGGGCATCTGTTCTTTTTTGCCTGCGAAGCCATTTTGGGAAGACCGTTAGGAGACCGGTCGAGAGAAATGGCCCAACAAATTGGATTGGTGCTGCTGGTCTTCCTGATGGCTTACGCGACATGGAACGACATCAGTCGTCTGCTCCAATAATTCCAGCCTCTTGAACGTCTCGTTGCCTTGGCATCCATGTGAATTCGGTCCGCCATTGTTTCTATTCTCAACCATTTAACCAGGTGTCTTCATGCGTCTATCACAATCGTTTATTCCCACCATGCGACAAGATCCCGGAGAAGCAGAAGTGGTCAGCCACCGACTCATGCTTCGAGCCGGAATGATCCGGAAAGTCGCGGCAGGCATCTATTCCTATCTTCCGCTGGGATTGAGGGTTCTTCGAAAAATTGAAGCCATTGTTCGCGAAGAAATGAATCGAGCCGGAGCCCAGGAACTCTTGCTGCCAATTCTCTCCCCGGCCGAGCTTTGGAAAGAAACGGATCGCTGGGATTTTTACGGGAAGGAACTCTTCCGATTACATGATCGTCACGAGCGGGACTTTTGCCTGGGGCCCACTCACGAAGAAGTCGTAACGGATTTATTCCGTCGGGAGGTCCGATCCTATCGTCAATTGCCAGTGACGCTCTATCAAATCCAAACCAAATTCCGTGATGAAATTCGCCCGCGCTTTGGCATCATGCGAGGACGCGAATTCATCATGAAAGATGCGTATAGCTTTGACCAGGACGAGGAGGGAGCCAAACGCAGTTACCAGGGCATGTACGACGCCTATTGTCGAATCTTTTCGCGTATGGGCCTGCAATTTCGTCCGGTGGAGGCCGATACCGGCCTGATCGGTGGAATCTCATCTCACGAATTCATGGTCTTAGCGAATACCGGAGAGGAACTCATCGTGTTTGATCCGGACACGCAATACGCAGCCAACGTCGAGCGGGCCGAGATTGCCCCACCCGCTCTCACCGAGCGAGAGGCCCAGAAACCGTTGGAAAAGGTTTCCACTCCGAACGCCAAATCAGTTGAGGAGGTCTGTACACTTCTCAAGGTTTCTCCTTCCCGCCTGGTCAAAACACTCCTGTATCAGACGGGAAAAGATGCCGTGACCGCCGTGCTCATACGAGGTGACCATCAAGCCAACGAAATCAAAATACAACGGCACCTTGGCATCCATGAGTTAACCTTGGCGACCCCTGAAATGGTCGCCCGCTTCACGACGGCTCCAATCGGCTTTGTCGGACCTATCGGCCTCCACAAGGTTCAGATTCTGGCCGACCATGCGGTGGCCGCGCTAAGCAACTTTATCGTTGGAGGGAACGAACCAGACGTACACCTCATGCATGCCAACATCGATCGGGATTTTGCCATTGATGCCATAGGAGATTTTCGCCAAGCGCAGGCCGGTGATCCATCCCCGAGAGGAGGCAGTCCGCTACAAACGGCAAGGGGCATAGAGGTGGGACATGTCTTTATGTTAGGGACGAAATATAGCGAAAAAATGGGGGCAACCTACCTGGATGCTCAAGGCCAGACGCATCCGGCTATCATGGGGTGCTTTGGCATTGGAGTCAGCAGGGCGGCGGCGGCGGCTATCGAACAAAACCATGATGAAAAAGGTATTTGCTGGCCTATACCGATTGCTCCCTTTCATGTTCAAATTCTATCCGTCACAGCCTCAGAAGAAGTACGCAAAGCCTCTGATCACTTATATAACGACCTTTGCCGGAAGGGGATCGAGGTGTTACTCGACGACCGGGAAGAGCGAGGCGGGGTGAAGTTTAACGATGCAGATTTAATAGGCACGCCTTTCCATGTCATCGTTGGAGATAAAGGATTGGCACAAAACACTATTGAAATCAAAGACCGCAAAACGGGGGAAAAATCTCATATTCCCCTCGAACAGGTTTGTGAGTGGATAACAAACACCGTTAAGAAGAGGCTTGAATCTCAGCCATAAAGAGGATTAAAAACTCGAATGCGAGACGGATTACTGCCCGGGAACAAGGCATGATATACTTTCTTTAATAAAGAGGGGCAGTGTTCAAAACCTCTGGCGACTCGAACCAACCCCTTCCTCTTCCAACAAGTGCCATAAGAGATAAGACCTCATTTTCGTTGACAAAACATCTCATTGAATGATATTTTTCAAGGTTGGAATTTCAGGTAAAATTCGCTTTTTACGCATTGGGTGGTATAAAAAAAGATTATGTTGAACCAAATGAATGTCCGGGGTCTCTTATTTGACCCGTATAACAATGCGTATATTGTTATCCTGAGAGATGAACAAAATTCCGACATGCTTCCTATTTGGGTTGGGAAGGCAGAAGCCAGCGCGATTAGCTTTGCCTTAGAGCAAATTGCCCCTCCCAGACCCATGACCCATGATCTCATGAAAACAGTACTCGATAATATGGATGCCAAAGTCATCAGCGCGGTCATTACGGACCTGAAGGACAATACGTATTTTGCCAAAATCCATCTGCTGTTCGGGGACTCTGAATTTACTGTTGATTCTCGACCAAGTGATGCAATTGCGGTGGCCCTTCGCACGGAGGCCCCTATTTTTGCTTCGGGGGAAGTCCTCCACAAACAAAACTCTGAAGAATTAGAACGATGGCTGGAAAATCTGAAGCCTGAGGATTTCGGCAAATCAGATATCTAGCCGATTTTCATTTAGAGGCAAAGAATAATTTTCATGCGGCTTGAGTGTACCGGTGATGACTGAAACAAACACATTAATTCCCTTAAAAGTTCACGGAGTGTTGGTCGATCCGAATACCGACACGCAAATCGTGGTATTACGGGATGAAAAAAATTCAGAGGTTCTTCCTATTTGGGTTGGAACAGCTGAAGGAACATCGATCCGATTGGCCCTGGAGAACGTGATTCCGCCACGCCCCATGAGCCACGATCTCATTTGTAGCTTTGCCTCACACCTTGGCTTTACCCTGAACAAGGTCGTAATCACTGAAGTCAAAAATAACACGTATTTCTCAACCCTGTTTTTATCCAAAGATGACTTGGAAAAGACGATTGACTCAAGACCGAGCGATGCGATTGCCTTGGCTCTCCGATGTCAGTGCCCAATCTATGTCACACCAGAAGTGCTCGAACGCCGCGGGGGTGAAGATTTGGATACATGGCTTTCAAAACTCGATCAAAAAGGATCTGAACAGTCTGAAAAGACTGATATCTAGACACTCACAAAGTCAGGAAAGGAATCAAGACACTCATGCGATCCTATCAAGCCAAACCGCTGGAAATCGAACGAAAATGGTTCTTAGTTGACGCCAAAGGGCAAACCGTTGGACGCCTGGCCACGAAGGTGGCCTCGATTCTTCGCGGAAAGCATAAGCCAATCTTCACTCCCAATGTCGACACAGGAGATCATGTCGTCATTATTAATTCCAGCGAGGTTCAATTCACCAGCAATAAATTTCGCACCAAGACCTACTATCACCATACAGGGTATCCTGGAGGCATAAAAGCCATCACCGCTGAGCATCTTCATGCCAAGAAGCCAACCGAAATTCTTTCCAAGGCGATTCGCGGCATGCTTCCTAAATGTACCTTAGGAAAGCAAATGGCCAGAAAGCTCAAAATTTATAGTGGCCCTGAGCACCTTCATCAAGCTCAAAGCCCACAGCCTCTCAACCTATAAATTCATCAGTCTCATTTTCAAGAAAAAAGGAGATCTATTCTCACATGGTTGACACAGTCCAATACGCAACTGGAAAAAGAAAATACGCTATTGCCCGAGCCTGGGTAGAACCAGGACAAGGCGAAATTCAAGTCAACGCACGATCCTTAGAAACGTATTTCCCACGATTGACGCATCAAATCCAAGTGCAAACTCCATTCGAGGTGACCAAAACCGCCGGGCAATTTAATGTCAAAGCCACCCTGACGGGTGGGGGCGTTTCAGGGCAAGCGGGAGCCCTTCGCCATGCCATTGCAAAAGCCTTAGCCCTATACAATCCTTCACTACGGGACCCACTGAAAAAAAACGGGTTGTTAACCAGAGATTCCAGGGTGAAAGAACGGAAAAAATACGGGCAAAAAGGAGCCAGAGCTCGCTTCCAATATTCCAAGCGATAATTGGCAGGTTCACCATTTACGCAGAAACATGGGGGAGGCCTTCCAGCCTCCCCTTTTTTTATGAATACGACATCTTCCTGGACCCTTGTCCCCAATTCAATAATTCACGGACAAATAATTGCCGCAAGGGCAAGAAAACCATTTCCTTGGAGGTTCTTGCACTCTACGTTTCTCCAAAATTGGCTATTGAATAACAGAAATATTTTGCATTTTACTCCGTATGCGGGGAACTAAAAGTGGGAAAAAAATCAGGAAATGCTCAAAAAGCACGTCCAGTTCTGCCCTGAGCGGAGTCGAAGGGAAGGCCGCCAATCGCTTGGTGAATCCCGAAGGGTGAAACACGTGTCATCAACTCTCCCATAAACCCATTTTTTGAGAAAGCCATGGATAAGAAAAACATTCGCGTCGCAGTGATTGGAGCCAGTGGCTATACAGGCAGTGAATTACTCCGATTACTAAGCCTCCATCCCCAGGTTACCCTGACACGGGTGGTGGCGTCTGAAAAATCTCAGGGCCTCGCCGTCTCCTCGCTGCTTCCTCATCTCACCAAGATTTGGGACTGTTCATTAACGTCCCTCAACACCGCGTCGATCGCCCAGGAAGCAGACATAGTCTTTCTTGCCCTGCCTCATACGCAATCCTTACAGCCCGTGGCCGATTTCCTCTCCCATGGGAAACATGTCATTGACTTAAGTGCTGATTACCGCCTGCAAGATCCGATGATCTACGAGAAATGGTATCAAACCGCGCATCCCTTCCCTGACCTGCTCAAGGAAGCGGTGTACGGACTGCCGGAACTGAACCGCAAGGCTATCTCCAAAAGCCGGCTTGTCGCGGTCCCTGGCTGTTATCCCACCGTGGCCATTTTACAGCTTGCTCCATTTGTGACCGAAAACCTTTTAGAGAGTCGCTCGATCATCATTGACGCGAAGTCTGGAATCTCGGGAGCCGGGCGTTCACCGTCGCTGGCATACCACTTTCCGGAATCCCATGAGGCGATTCACGCCTATAAAATTTCCAAACATCGACACGTGCCTGAAATCGAACAGGAATTAGCACGGCTGGCGCCTGCTCCCTCAACATCAACCGCAGAGCACCCGTCCCTGCTATTCACTCCCCATTTAATACCCATTAATCGAGGCATTCTCAGCACCGCCTATGCCAAAGTGAAACCAGGGGTAGAGCAATCTCACCTGGATGCGGCGTACCAAAGCCGTTATCACAACGAATATTTCATGCGACTCTTCCCTCACGCCGAAGGGGTGAATCCGAAGAACCTTCGGGGATCAAATTTCTGTGACCTCAGTTGCACCTACGACCCCCGGACGGGATATCTCATCACCACAGGCGCACTAGACAATCTGGTGAAAGGAGCGGCCGGACAAGCCATTCAATGCATGAATCTTATGGTAGGACTTTCTGAAACACTGGGATTAACCGGACCCGGGCTCTTCCCATAAACACATCACACACCATTCTTCAATAATCAGAACAGGATTTTGTCATGTCTAAACGGATAAAAGGTGGGATCACAGCTCCCAAAGGATTCTTAGCGGCAGGAATCCATTCAGGAATAAAAAAAACCAAGCAGCTTGACCTGGCCTTGATCGTTTCCGAGAAGCCTGGTCCGATCGCCGGGATATTCACCTCCAACAAACTCCCTGCCGCTCCAGTGATCCTCGACCGACTTCACTTAAAGAAGGGCATGGGGCAAGCGGTAATCATTAATAGTGGCAATGCGAACGCCTTTACCGGAACGGAAGGTTTAGCGCATGCCAGGGAGATGGGACGCGGAGTAGCCGACCAATTACAGATTCCTTTCCACCAGGTGTTTGTCGGATCCACTGGTGTCATTGGAGTTCCCCTCCCCATGCCGGCGGTCAGGAACGGAATCCCGGTCCTTGTTGCACAGCTCAGAAAGGCCGGGTACCGGGAAGCCGCCCAGGCCATCATGACGACAGATACCCGCCTTAAAGAAATCGCAGTTCAACAACGGATTGCCGGGAAAATGGTCACAATAGGCGGAATAGCCAAAGGTTCAGGAATGATCCACCCTGACATGGCGACCATGTTGGCCTATCTCACCACAGATGCGGTGATTGACCAAAAAACCCTGCAAGCAACCTTGCGCACCGTCGCCAACCAAACGTTTAACTGTATTTCTGTAGATGGAGAAACCAGCACGAACGATACCGTTCTCTGTCTCGCCAATGGCCTGGCTGGCAACACACCGATACGTGGCTCTTCTTCCGCCCAAGCTCAATTCCAAAATCTGTTACATGAGGTCTGCCACTTCCTGGCCATGGAAATCTGCCGTGATGGAGAGGGAGCCACAAAAATCATCAAGATCGAAATCTCCGGAGCCTCAAGCCAGAAAGCGGCTAAACAATTTGCTCAAACCTTAGCCACGTCTCCCCTGGTCAAAACGGCCATTTTTGGTGCTGATCCCAATTGGGGCCGCATTATCGCCGCGCTGGGCCGGGCCGGGTTGCCCCTTCGTCCCGATCGTATTGTCATTGCGTTTAATGGCCTTCCCATCGTCAAAGACGGGCAAGGACTGGGTCCGCGGGTGGAAGGGCAGATTCAAAAAATCATGCGCCGCCCCTCCTTTACCATTTCCGTTTCACTCGGCATGGGGACAGGATCCTCCACCATTTGGACAACCGATTTGACGTACGACTACATTAAAATCAATGCGTCCTATCGATCCTAAGGCACCGTGAAGTTGAAGAAATCGTGGAGAAAAACTGGAAGGGGCGATCAGTGCCCAGGTTTACCTCTGTTCAGGAATTTCTTGACTTGCATCAACCAACAGAAGGGAAGGCAGCGGTGATTCCTCAGAAAGAGAATCAGATTGCATGATCATCCGTTTTTTCTTGGGTCAGACCCCACACCGGTCGGAAACACTCCAGACGGACCCGTGCTTGAGTGCTCAACGATATTTGTCGGAAACGTTATGATCACCCTCGTCCCACGCCCTTCCTGGCTCTCAATGTGAATCATCCCCTGATGATCCTCCACGATTCGTTTGCATTGAAACAGCCCAACACCCAATCCATGCTGTTTTGAACTATTAAACGGCTGAAAGAGGCTTTCAAGCTGGTCCGCTGACATCCCGGCCCCCGTATCGACAATTTCTATGATCACCTGTTCTCCATCATAGGCGGTGGAAATATCGATCGTTCCATCCTCACCGGTCGCCTGACGCGCATTGAGGATCAGGTTCAACAACACTTGCTTTATAGACTCCGACTTGAGCTGAAGCATTGGCACCTCTGGCCCGGGGTGAAAATTCGGCGTGCATCCCGAACCATTCACTGCCGCAAGTGTTTCCTCGACCAGCATATTCATATCCACGGCTTGAGTGACAAACTCCTCGTGCCGATTGGATTCTTTTGCCTGACCGGCCAATTGCCCCATTAACTCGATGATTCGTTGAGAAGTATTTCGAACCGTTCGCATGGCAGAAACCTGAAATTCCGGATTATCCCCATATTGTTCAGCATTCTGCGCCACCATCGATAAACTACACGCCAAATTTTTCAAATCATGCAAATAAAATGCGGCGAACCGATGCACCGCTTCCCATTTAGCCGCTGAACTGCGTTCCTCGACTAATTCACATTGGATCAGCAGCATCGTCACATGATGAGCAATGGCTCGAAGTAAATCACAATCATCTTGATCATACACTTCATCAGGCAAGTCATGACTGAGGATACAAAACCCTAACAACCGTCCTTCACCGGTCAATAATGGCACACACACATGCGCTTGCTGGCCATCAAGAAATTCTCCCCAATCATCAACTGCACGCTTCTCCTCT
>Ga0224505_10001291_pt1 | contig 16039 bp, 23 predicted proteins | sample SF_Jan12_sed_USG_FD_169102 | JGI IMG/M metagenome (GOLD analysis project Ga0224505, IMG submission 169102) | Sediment microbial communities from San Francisco Bay, California, United States - SF_Jan12_sed_USGS_4_1 | ecosystem: Environmental > Aquatic > Marine > Sediment | place: USA: California... | reverse complement strand
ATGCAGACGCGTCGATCGCGGCGGCCGGTGCGCGGGTCAGCGCCGCGACGCGCGATCTCTGCGAAGTCATCGATCCGGCGGCGCTCGCCGAGCTGGTCGCCGCCGCCGGGAGGACCCGCGAGCCGGTCCGCGTCGCCTGGCAGGCGCCCTGCTCGCTCCAGCACGGGCAGCGGTCATCGACGACGGGCAGGGTCGAAGCGCTGCTGCGTGCCGCCGGTTGCGAGCTCGTGGCCACGCGCAACCCGACACTCTGCTGCGGCTCGGCAGGCACGTACTCGATCCTGCAACCGGAACTCGCGCGCGAGCTGCGCACGCGCAAGCTCGACTCCCTGCTCGATGACCGACCGACGGCGATCGCGACCGCCAACATCGGCTGCCTCGAGCACCTGCGTCAGGCAAGTCCCGTGCCGGTCCGGCACTGGATCGAGATCGTCGACTCGATCCTCTTCGCTTAAAACGAATTCTCAGCGACGTGGAGCGTTGCTGTGACGAATACAGGGCACGGTCGCAGGTCGCACGCTGCGCGCGTCACAGCGCCGCAGAAGCGCTCGTGAAGCAGGAATCGAACAATCCGTGCGCTCGATCGACCATGGCGGTGACGAATCGACGCCTCGATCGCTGTCAGCGCGTCGTCTTGCGCGCGATGACGACGTAGCGCGGGGTGCGTGTCGTCGGCAACGCGTTCACCGTCGCCATGCGCTCGACGGCCTCGATGCGGAAGCCGCACGCTTCGAGCAGGTAGGGTGTCGAAGCCATCGACTGCGATGCCGAGAGCGGCAACGCATCGACTTCTTCCTCCCAGCGACCGGCCCAGCCATCGCGTCCGTAGAGTCCGTCGATGACGACGACGATGCCTGCGGGCTTCAGCCAGTGATGCCAGTGACGGAACGCGAGCAGCGGATCGAAGAGTCCATTGACGACCTGTCGCGACACAATGGCGTCGAACCGTGCGGCCGCGAATCGATCCTGGTCCTGAGGTTCGTCGCAGAACCCGTTGATCGCTCTGACGTTTGCGAGTTCGGATTGCGCCTGCAGAATGGCCAGCATCGCCGTTGAGGGCTCGAGCGCGGTCAGTTCGATGCCGGGCAGCCGCCGCAGGATCGAGCACATCACGCCGGTGCCGGCACCCACATCGAGGACACTGGCACCGGACGCAATCCGCACGACCCGGCCGAGGTCCGTGAGGTAGGCGCTCTCTTCTTCGGCGGTGAGCCAGCCGAGTCCCTGCCGCTTGCCGTACGCCTCGGCCTCGGCCGCATCGTACTTGCCGACGGCGCGTCGCCGCGCCGCGACCCGGCGTTCATGCCAGTCCATCCGGTCGCCCCTGCGTCAAACCGCGTTGCGGTGCCGCGAACGATGCCCGAGACCGGGATTCGCCGCCAGCCGTTCGTCTCTCAGGCATGCTTGAAGTGTGGATTCTCGATGATGCCGAGCCGGTTACCGAAAGGATCGCGCACCGCCGCGACGCGGATTCCCTCGCCGACTTCCTGCACCGCGTCCAGCACCTCGGCACCGAGTTCAACGAGCCTGGCCAGCGATGCGGTCGCACTCGCGACGCCCCACAGGGGCTGCGGACCTGCCGTGCCGGGCGTGCCGTCAGGCACGAGACCCAGTTCGAACCCGCCCACGTCGAAGCCGACGTAGAACGGCTGGTCGAAATAGGGCGCGTGCCCGACAACCGTCGAGTACCAGGCCTTCGCCGCCCCGAGGTCCCCGACCGGGTAGATGGCCGTGCGCAGTCCAAGCAACATGATGCCCCCCTTGCGGTCAGCGCTGCACTGCGCGGACGATGATCCGGTTCTCGTTCAGGACTCGTGCGCCACGGCCGCGGACAGACCCACCCATGGGTGTCGGTGCTTCGCAGGAGGCTGCGCGCATGTTCTTCCGCTCCATGGCAGTCGTACCCGTTCGCTCAGGTTCTCTTGCGCGGAGGGTTCCTGACCTTGCTGTGGGCCAGCAGCCGGAACTTCCGGTTCCGGTCCGTCAGCTTCCTGGCGCTGTCGTCACCCTCGACGATGACGATTTTCGGATCGAGATCCTTGAGTTCGGACGGCTCGAGCCAGGCCTCGCCGAGCACGATGATCTTGTCGCCGGGCTGGAAGTGCCGCGCCGGCGGCCCGTTGAGTTCGACGCGGCCGCTGCCCCTGGGAGCCGCGATCACGTACGTCTGCCAGAACACGCCGTTCGCGACGTTCGTGATGTTGACGTACTGGTAGGGCTGCAGGTCGCTGGCATCGAGCAGCGCCTGGTCGATCGTGATCGAGCCGACGTAGTCGAGGTCGGCCCGGGTCACGGTGGCGCGGTGGATCTTCGACTTGCAGGCTCGGATCAACATGAGGGGCTGGGCTCTAGCTCGGGCTGGTGTCTTCAGTGTCGCAGGCTCCAGGGTCGACCGGAAGAGCCGGTACGTGCAACTTCAGGACCGCAGCCCGGTTGCGGGTCGAGGCGGCGGGAATACGTCCTTGAAAGTGACGTGGCGTCGCGCATGGCTGCGATCTTGAGCTGTGCCAGCTGGCAGCCGGTCACCGAACATCCCCGTCGCCGGACCGGAGGTCCGCCTCAGACTTCCTGTTCGTAGACGATGTAGCCCGCGTACTTCGCCACCTTGTCGTACAGCAGGCGACCCGCAGCGTTGGTCTCGTGCGTCTGCCAGTAGACCTCGCGCACACCTGCCGCTCGCGCCGCCGCGTACACGCCGAGAATCAGTGCCCGCCCCACACCCTGACCACGCACGTCCGGTACCGTGAACAGGTCCTGCAGGTAGCACGTGGGTTCGATCCGCGTCGTGCTGCGGTGAAAGAGGTAATGCGTCAGGCCGACCAGGCGGCCCGATAGCTCGGCGACGAGCGCGAAGACGGGCTCGTGCGGGTCGAGGAATCGCTGCCAGGTGACGGCAGTAATCGCTGGCGACAACGCAGTCGGTCCTGCGCGGCCGTAGAAGGCGTTGTAGCCGTCCCACAGCGGTGTCCAGGCTGCAAGATCGGCCTGCTCGACGGGGCGGACGCGAATTGCAGCCGGCATTGTCGGTGGGATTCTCGAGCTCACGACACCTGCGACCGGATCACGGCACGCTCGCGACCCACGGCATGAGGGTCACGGCGAGCCAGCCCGCGCCAGTGCCGGATCGCCGAGCGGCGCCACGCTGTATGCCGGGGCATGGCCCGCCTGGATCATTGCCGCGTTGCGCACGGCAAGCGGAGCTTCAAGCTCCTGCAGCCACGCCATCAGCAGTTCGCGGTTGGGATTGGAACTGCCGTTCTCGACGAAACTCATGTGCCGCTGCAAGACTCCCACCCGCATGGAGAGTTCGAGCTGGCTCATGCGCCGCATCTTGCGGGCCTCGCGCAGGGTTTCCGACAGGGCCGGGGACGCGCGGTTCATGGCCCAATTGAACCACAGGCCGGTGGCGATTCAATGACCTTTGAGGTGATTGCCGCCATCACCTGTCCGACGGACACTGCGCGCATCCCGTCACAGGAACGCAGGCAACGGACACACGCTGACAGGCTAAGGTCGGGCGTCAGCCCGGGTCAGGGTATAGGTGTGCTCGACGCAGGCCTCGCCCCGGAAGACGGCCTGGCTGGTTGCGGTCATGCGCATACCAACGCGTTCCATCAGACGCATCGAAGGCAGATTGCGCGCATCCGTGACGCCGATGACGCGCTCGGCGGAGGTGCACTCGAAGATCAGCCTGAGCAATTCGCGGATCGCCGCCGCGGCAATGCCACGCCCCTGGGCGGAGCGCGCGAGCGTGAAGCCGATCTCGGCGTACGTGGCGGCCTCGTCCATGTACACGCCGACGTCCCCGATCAAGAGCCCGTGCTCGGGTTCTGCAATTGCGATCTGCACCCAGTCACCTGGATTGGGAAACGGGGCCTGGCTCATTTCGGCCAGGAACGTGCGGGCCTGCTCGTCCGGAGTCGGTAACCAGCCCTGGTAGCGTCCCAGTTCGGTGTCCTGGCGATAGGACTGAAACTCGGCGAGATCGCCTGTCGACAACCGCCGGAGCACGAAGCCGGGTCCTGGACGCGGCAGCAGCCGGGGATCGGTCATCCGCAATTCCACTCACGGCACCCGAGTACTGTGGAGGAACTGGATGCGCCAGTGGTCCTCTTCCTTCCTCAGCACGGCGGACTCCAGCCAGGTCACGTCCCTGGTGCCAGAGACATCCGTGATCGAACCGCGGTTGACGTAGGTGATCCAGGCCGTGCCGCCGTCGATGCGGACTTCCGGTTCAGTCACTCGCCAAACGTAGACGACACCGGCCTCGTGCCGGCTCCGGATGAATGCCATCAACTCGTCGCCGGCAAAACGCCTGCCACCGTCGTAGGCGTAGAAACCCGGGGCGGCGACGGTGTGGAACAGCGCCAGGTCATCGTTCGTCGCGGCGACGTACATGGTGCGGAGCGCGTCGACGACCCTCGCCTGCGGATCATCGAGCAGCATGGTGAACCGGTCGGGTGACGCGGCGGCTGTATCGATCTGCACCGATGCCTGGCCGTGGGCAGCGACGCAAGCGAGAACGGCCAGCGAGAAGACCCAATGCCGCGCCCAAGGACTCATTAGTGCCGCTCCTGCCGTGTCGTGCAATCAGCGTCGCATGGTAACCGAGGGCGCCACCCGGACGACCTCGCGAATCAGGGCGGCAGAGAAGCCGCGTACCCCGCGATCGAAATCATGTCTTCGATCTCGAGTCGCGCGACCGTCGGCTGCATCAGGACGCTGCCGCTGCCCGCCCGGGCGCCATGCTTGAAATCGTAGAGCTGGCGGACGAGGTACGTGGGCGAGCGACCGGCCAGTGGCGGGATCGCCCCAAGACCCTGCAGGTTCGGCCCGTGACAGCCGGCACATGGAACCGTCCTCCCGCCGCCGTCTGCTACGAGTGCGCGCCCCCGCTCGACACTGCCGGGCGGCACGTACGCGATGAAGCGCGCACGCGAGTCGCGACTGGCAAAGTGCTCCAGGTTCTCCGGAACCTCGATGATCCGTTGCTCGATGGGTTCACGCGCGTCGCCCGGCTCTGCCGCCATGTGCCATCCGGTCACGTACGGTCGCGGTACCCATGCCGTTTCGACGACGGTGATGTTCGCTCGCGGCTTCAATGCGGAGAAGTACGCGGCCGCCGTCTCGACCTCCCCGGCTGCGACCGCTCGCGAGACCGCGATCATCGCCTGCGGCGGCAGCCTCGACGGCACCGACGTTCTGCGCGCTCCGCTCTTGAACTCGGCCATCTGCTGGACGATATAGGCCGCGGGCAATCCCGCGAGACTCGCGTTCTCCGGTCCACCCGAACCGTCGGCGCGGTGACAGAAGCCACAGGCAAACACATCGGGCTTGCGCCCACTCGCCACCACGCCGGGCATGACGGGGTGGTCGCCCGGATGCCAGTCCGGCGCCATGAAGAAATCCCGCAGCTGGCTCAGCGTATGAGCCTGCGTGCTGCCTGGAACGTGCCGCAGACTGCCGTCGTCGACCGCGGGTTTGAAGTCAGGCGGATTCACGGGATACGCCCATGCCGGCGGCGCGTCTGCATCCGGCGCATTCGTCTCTGCCGCCAGGGCGGGCGTCAGCGCGAGACCAAGCAAGAGTGCTGCCAGCAGACGGTACACGGCTAGCGCGACCGTTCGGCATCGACGGCAACATGCGGCGCGCGCGCCACTTCCGCCCAGCCGAGGTACGCCCGGAAAGGCTCAGTGTTCGACATTTACTGCCTGGCGCTGGCGCAGGGAACGGCCGCGCAGACCGAGGCCGTCACAGGCCAAGCTCGGAGAGGGACGGATGCCCATCGGGGCGACGGCCCAGCGGCCAGTGAAACTTCCTGTCGCTTGCCTGGATCGGCAGGTCGTTGATGCTGGCGATGCGTCGACGCATGAACCCCCGGTCGTCGAATTCCCAGTTCTCATTGCCGTACGAGCGCAACCAGTTGCCGGCGTCGTCGTGCCACTCGTAGGCAAAGCGCACGGCGATGCGGTTGCCATGGAAAGCCCACAGTTCCTTGATGAGCCGGTAGTCCAGCTCCTTGCTCCACTTGCGCATGAGGAATTGCCGGATAGCCTCACGACCCGAAAGAAACTCCGATCGATTGCGCCAGACGCTGTCGGGCGTGTATGCGAGCGACACCCGCTCCGGGTCGCGCGTGTTCCAGGCGTCCTCGGCCATGCGAACCTTCTTCGTGGCCGTGTCGGCGTCGAACGGCGGAAACGGCGGGCGCGGGTCTTCCGGTGTGCTCATGTGGAAACTCCCGCGAGAGCGCGGCTGACGGTTACGTCGAGCCGGGAGGAGAATCTGGCGAATGCCGTCATGCCGGTGACTTCACCTGGATAGCGGCCGTACTGCAGCGTGTCCATTGCTCGATGTCCACGCCCTTGAAGACCAGCCACAGGGCGAAACCCAGTTCGCCGACGAAAGCAGGCAGGAGGACGAACGGAAACAGCGCAGAGGCCAGCGCCGGTGCGAGCAGTAATGCGAAGCTGTTGACCAGGTAGCACAGTCCCGCGAGCGCCATCAGCAACCCGAAGACCCTGGGGAAGTACCCCGACTTGAAGATGAGGTAGCCCCTGAACAGGCACGCGAACCCGAAGAAAATGAGCCCGGTGCCGAAACCATACCCATGCGCCTCGATGGCCAGGTAGGAAAGCGCGTGCAGCTGTTCCGGGGCGAAAGCGTCCAGGCCGCTCGCGTTCCCAAGCAGCAGGACAGGAGTCAGCAGGTTGAGCTTGTTGGCCGCGAGCACCGCGGTCTGGATCAGGTTGAGAAACGTGGCCAGAAGCGCCAGTGACTCGCTGACTGGCCGGAGCAGCAGGTAGAGCACCACGATCACCGGCAGGTCGAGCACCTGCATCAACAGATCGCCCGCGATCCCGGCACGCCACAACGACTCTCCCGCCGCAATGGCGTTGGCCGTTGCCGACGCGTCCCCGGATACGACGAGAGTGCCGCGCACGAACGCCTCGCCGAACAGGCCAAGAACGATGATCGCCAGGTACAACACGCCGCCAATCCGCGCCAAGCGCTGCGGGGCCTGCTCAAACGTGGAATTCACTGGCTGCCCCCACTTTGAAACTCGCTTGCCGTGCCTGCACGCACGCGCTGAAGGACGACAGCAAGAGGAAGTCGCGGCGCAGCATCCTTGCTCCGATGGGCACTTTCACCGCGCGAAGTGGATCATGAACCGGAAAACTTCGCCAGCGAAATGCAGGTCGGTGCGGCCTGCGGCGAAACCGGCCTGGTGTCGTTCTGCACCCACCAGGTCCCCATGGGACAACCTGGTCGCGGCCTGCGCCTACAGGCTTGGTTTCAGCACCATCAGCACCAGTCCTGCCATCGGTGTCAGCAGCGCCGCGGCACCCCAGAGTTCCCAGCGAACGGCTAACGCTCGGTACTGGGCATACTCGAAAGTGCCGGATCCGACTGCCGCTGCCGCGAGCGCACGCAGTTGCCGCTGAAGAGGCGCCACACGGAACATGAAGACCAGTCCCGAGACCGTGAAAAGCACCAGGGTCCAGAGAATCCAACCGGTACGGAGCAGCGGATAGTGGCCGTGGATCGCAGCGGCGACCCCCGTGACGACGATTCCAACGACGCCAGGAACCGTGAAGATGCGGTCGCTCCGGATAATGCCGTCCATGGCGTGAGCGAGCTGCCTGGCATCGCGCGTACGAGCGGCATGGGCATGCCAGAAGAGACCGGTAGCGATGTTGCCAAGGAAGGCAATCACCGCCATGACATGCAGGAGCTTGAGGAGGAGATACGCGTCCATGTCTTTCCTGTGAGTACCTGACACCCGTGCTACATCTGCATGTCCGGGATGTCAGCCACGGAATCCCTCGACGTGTTGCCGCCCGGCATCGCCGATTTCGTCCCAGACGGCCTTCGAACCCACCCAGACGTGGTGGATGACCCTGAGCGCGTCACCTCCCTGCGTGATTGAACCCGCCGGCGCGAACATCCTGGTTGCGTCGTTTTCACCTGGCACGGGAGAACCGCAGACATTGCAGAACCAGGTCTGCCAGTCCGTGTGCGGCTTCTTCCAGGTTGCGATGTGCTGTTGGCCCCGGAGCCACCGGAACCGGTCCTTTGGAACGACGACCACCGCGATGCCATTGCTCCCGGTGGACCGGCGACAGATCGAGCAGTGGCACACGAAAACACCAGAGAGATCCGCGTCAATCTCGAACTGGATTGCGCCGCAATTGCATTCCCCTGTGACCATCCACTCTACCTCCGTGCTGCCAAACCGACGCGGTTGCTTCCAACCCTAATGCGTCCCCACTGACGAGGGCGCCGGTCGAGAGCTGCGCTCACGCATCGAGGAATCCGGTTTCCCATGCCTGCAGCAAGGCGGGAACATCTTCCTTCGCCACCTGGAATACGTTCACTGGAACGACGGGCGACGCGTCCGTGCCAGGTTGCTGAAAGATCGGCACGTTCCCGTCAAGTGGCGTCAATTGCAGCAAGGCCATTCTCCGAATGATCGAATGTCATGTTTCTGGCAGCCCTGCAATCGCCCAGTCTTGCAGCCTCCTCCCGGTCATCGCATCGCGTCCGCCAGGGACCTGAGGTCGGCATCCAGGTCTGTTCGCGCTGCCTCGATGGTCAACCAGAGCCCCAGGTCTTCCGGCTCGAGCGTGACACGCGCTACCAGTTGTTCCAGTCCCGGGAGATAGCGGCGCAGCCTCGCTCGCTCCGGTCCCGGCCTGAAAGCCGGAATCCAGTTCTCGCGCAGCCGCTGTAGATGCATTCGCGCGGTCCTCGCGCTGACACCGCGGGAATCGATGCGGCTGGTCCAACTCTCCAGCTGCACCGGCGGCAGGACGATTCTGCCGCTCGACGCGAGACCGGTGAATGTCGGGACGTACTGCGGGTGATACACGTAGACATGAAAGGCCGAGAACGCCGGTCCGCACCATGAGCGCTGGATCGTGACGCCTGTCTCCGAAGAAACCACCTGCGGCGCGAGCCACTCGGCCCTGGTGCTGTGGATCATTCCGTACATCTTCGCCGGGTGTATCACGAAATCGTTCTGCCGCACGCCGCCGCTGTCGAGCCGGACCTCGACCGGGCCGACCCAAGGCACACATCCGGCAGCAAGCAGCAGTGCAACCAGGCCGGTCACCGCCCGGAATGCGCGGTTCGCGATGTGACGGTCGCGACCCTCGCGCTTGCGCAGGATCGGACGCATTTCGTCCCCTTCCCTGGGCGGGCTAACACCGGCGCTGAGTGGCCGTTGACCGACTCGTCCCGACCGAGGCGACGGCGCCCTCACCATCTGAGCTCTCAGCGCTGGCGCCGGCAGCCGCTCACGGCCTGGTCAGATACGAGAGAGCCGCCTGCCAGGTCTGAGGAGAGTTGGCGATGCCGATGTGCGCAGTGCCCTGGAAGACGTCGTAGGCGCCCTGTGCGGTAACGACGAGTTCTGTAGCCCGACCGATACGCGGACTCTTCGAGAAGTCGATCGGCTTGCCAAAGGAATCCATCGCCGGCACCGGCGCGAAGCCGCCGTCCTGCACCGGCAGGAACAGGAAGCTGGCGTCACCGTTGCGAATCACCAGCGTGTTCTTCGGATCGATCCTGTTGCCGGCCTTGTTCAGGACCTTGAGGAACAGCGTGTTCGGCGAGCCGAGTTCCTGGCAAACCGGGCTGGTTGGCGAGAAGCCTCCGAGGAAAGCCAGTTGCCAGTAGTTGGATGGCGACGGCGAGCAGGTGATCATGCCGCTGTTCGGTCCCTCGATGGCGACGAAGCGCCGCACCAGATTCTGGGCACCGTATTGCCGCACCCATTCACGCACCAGCGTGACACCCATGCCATGGGCGACGATGTCCACCTTCCTTGCGCCCGTGGAGACGAGCACCGCATTCACGAAGCGGCGCAGGTCGGGCACGTTAGCCGTGTTTGTGTGCGCGAGGCTTGAATTGTTGACCGGGTGATCGATCAGGTCGCACTGGGTGCCCTGGTAGCCCAGCGCCCACAACTCGCTGCCAGAGTAGCCGGCATTGGCGAAGTACTGCGCCATTGAACGAATGAGCGTGGGCCACATTCCGCAGCTGGTGTCATAGGGCGTGCCGCCATTGCCGTGCAGGAAGATCACCGGCGTCCGTGTCGCGCTGCCCACGGCACCGAAGCCGATGACGGGAACGCCGAGGGACGCGTCTTCGATGACCGGGAAGCTCGCCGGGAAAGCAGTGCCGATCACATCCTGTGCCCGTGCCACGCCGGCTGCCAGCACCACCAGCCCGAACACCAGAGCGATGCGTCGCGTGAGTCTGCCAGTTGTCTTCATGAAGGCACCTATGCCGGGACATGCCGGCAAGATTCTACCCGTTGCGGCAACGAGCGGCGAACCTTGCATCCACGGGGCGCGACGTGCGGGCCCGGCACGGCGGGCAATCAGGGCGACGACGCCGGAAACGTCGATAGTGTGGCGCAATTCTCACTTTACGCGGTCGCGGGACTCGTATTCTCCACCGTGCCTAAAGCACCCCGCCCCCCGGCCGATAGCGGCACAGTCACTCGACTTGTGCCGGCGAGACGCATAACACATGAAGATTCCAGGAAAACCGCCGAATGAAACCCAACGCCTGCGGGCGCTGCATTCCCTGCGGGTGCTGGACACTCCTGCCGAGGAACGGTTCGACCAGATCACGCGCATGGCGAAGCGGCTCTTCGATGTGCCGATTGCCCTGATATCGCTGGTGGATTCGGACCGGCAATGGTTCAAGTCCAGGCAGGGACTGGATGCGCGCGAGACTCCACGGGACATCTCCTTCTGCGGCCATGCGATCCTCGATGAAGCGGTCTTCGTCGTCGAGAACGCCGCCCAGGACCTGCGTTTCTCCGACAATCCACTGGTCTGCGGCGCACCCGACATCCGTTTCTACGCCGGCTGCCCTTTGCATTCTGCAGACGGGCACCGGATCGGAACTCTGTGCCTGATTGACCGCGTCCCGCGTACCTTCTCCGCGAGTGACCAGGCACTGCTGCGCGATCTGGCGGCGCTCGCCGAGCAGCAACTGCGTTCGCTGTCCCTCGCCACGACGGATGATCTCACCAGGATTCCCAATCGGCGCGGATTTCACCTTCTGGCCCAGCAGATGCTGGCGACCTGCGGCCGCGCCCGCCTGTCCGGGGCGCTGCTGGTGTTCGATCTCGATAATTTCAAGCGGATCAACGATCTCGGAGGACACGAAGCAGGTGACCTGGCGCTGCAGGTCTTCGCACGTTGCCTGCTGCTGACCTGTCGCGAATCCGACGTGCTCGGCAGGATCGGTGGAGACGAGTTTTACGCCCTGCTGTGCGATGCACATGCGCCGGATACCGGTGCGTTCACCGACCGGCTCAGGCAGGAGTTGGCAGCAGTCAACGAAACGCGGCACGGCGTACCGCCGATCGCATTCAGTGTCGGTGTCGCAGCATTTGGTGCCGGCGCGGAAACGCGGGACATCGACACCCTGGTTGCCGAGGCTGACGCGCGGATGTTCGCGGCGAAATCGACGGGACGAATCGCCGTCCGGACGTCCAGTTTCACGACCGTGTCGGGCGCCTCGAATTACTCTCCAGCCATGGAGTGAATTCGACCAGCAGTCTCAGCCCAGGCAGAACACGCTGAGCTTGTTGCCGTCCAGGTCGCGGAAATAGCCGGCATAGAAATTCTCGCCGCGCGGGCCGGCCGCGCCTTCGTCGGTGCCGCCGAGTTCAAGCGCCTTCCGGTACACACGGTCCACCGTCGCGCGCGAGTCGACGCCCAACGCCACCATCACGCCATTGCCGACGGTCGCCGGCTTCGTGTCGTACGGCGTCACGATGCCGAGGGTCGGCTGGTCCATCGACTCGCCGTATGAGTAACCGCGGCCGTAGTCCATCAGGCGCTTGGCGCCGATTTCTGCGAGCAACGCGTCGTAGAAAGCCGCAGCACGCGGCAGGTCGTTGGTGCCGAGGGTGACGTATCCGATCATCTTGAGCGCTCCTTGTAGGTTGGATGATGCCGCGTGTACTCGATCGCCTGCCCGATCGCGAGTTTCCTGGACGTAGCAAGGACTGCTGCGAGGAAGACTGCGCCTGGTCAAGACGTAGAGCGGTCCGCATCGGCGGCGGCCCGTGGCGCAGTCCACGGCATGTCGTCTCTAGACAGCGCTCAAGGCACCGCGAATCGGAGAAACCGGCTCGTGCACCCGGCGCACGAGGAAACCGGAAAGCGAAGCTCCTGCGCGCACCTGGGCCAGCCAGTCCTCCGGATCAAACTCCACTCCAACCGGGTTGACGCTGAAGCTCGGGCCACAGATATAGGCGTTGCTTTCCGCGGCGGACTCGAAGCAGTCAACCTGGAATTCGAGCTGGTTGCCGTCGGGGTCAGCGTAATACATCGAGATCGTGAGGCCGTGATGGATGCACCAGTAAGGCAGGATGCCGTGGGACTTGAGGCGCGTGTAGCTGTCGAACATGTCCTCCAGCGACGCGCAGGTGTAGGCAATGTGCTCGACACCAACCAGCCCATGCTTCTCTGAATCCTGCGCACCTGGCTGCACGACCGCGAGGTCGATGAACGCCAGCCGGTGATGCTCGTCGTCATAGGTGAGGAATGCCATTGCCGGGTTCTGATGCCGTACCCGGGCGTGGAACACCTGCTGGTACCACGCGAGCATCTGCTCGAATCTGCGCGTCCGATAGACGACGTGGGCGAGAATTGGCGTTCGGGTTCTCGACATCGGAATTCCTCGTACGCTGCCTGGCGAAAAGCGGACAGTTCCTAGATTAGAGATCCCGCGATATGCCGTCCAGCGCCTGGCGCGAGGCCAACCCGTCCTTTGCCGCGTCCGGCGAGAGACCTGGGGCTGTAGTACTCGAGGTGGCGCAGTCGCGCGTCGCCATGTCAGCACGCGCTGATGGCCAGGCTGCTACAACAGTACCGCTTCAACCGGGCGCCGCAAGGACCTGGGCATCCCGGGCCCGCGACCGAACCGGATGACGAGATCGGGCCTTCCAGTCGAGATGCCGATTGACTCGGCGAACTGCGACCTGAGTGCTGCGACTTCCACCGGCTGATTCAGGTGGGCAGTCCTTACATCCATCGCCGTAGCCTGCAATGCAAACCGCTGCAAGGCACGACCCGCCTCTACCCAGTGCTTCTTGTCCTCGCGCTCTGAGACGAATACCGCGATGCCGGCCGAGCTCCGGACATGTCGTGCGTACTTGTCGTTTTCGGCCTTTTCGGTGAAGAAGAGATCAAACATCAGGCCACCCAGCCAACCTGGGGCACTTGGATTGCCGGAACAACCTGCAAACAGCCCATCACCCAGTCGCGCGGCCTGCCCTCCGTTGAAACGCAACCAGTCCTTGAGTTCGCGCACAAAAGCCGGGTCCCGCATCTGTGCCGTATTTCCCTGGACCACGAAATCCAGCACATTCTCCATGGCCTGCCTGTCCGTGAGCAGGTGCACCCGGACGCCGTTTCCTGTGCCGGCCGATTCCAGCAGCCTCAATTCGCCGTTTGCAAGGGGCTGGCCATCGAACTCACGCCTGGTCGACTGCCGGCGCGGGATTGCCTCGAACAGCGGCGATCGCGACTCCGTGGCGCGCACGAGGGCAATATCCAGTGACTCGTTCGCTCCTGCATTGAAGACGGTATCGTCGCGAAAACCCATTGCCGACGCTGCCTGCACGAGGTTCTCGGCGGCACAGCCGAGGCTGACAAAGAGGTGGTGATCGTCTGGATCGACGATCGGGCATCGGCGTCGATAATCGGGCAGGATTGCAACCGACTGGTCACCCAGCCTGAACTTCCAGCACTGGGAGTTGTGACTGGACGGCGCGAGAGTCGCGTAGCGCACGAGTTCACGCAGCACGGCGGGAGCGTCGCTCGAACCGCGTGCGCCATGCCGCCATGTCCGCTGCACGGCCTGCTCGTATTCCGCACTGCCGGCGCTGAGGGAGCGGAATGTGAGGGCACCCGTGGCGCCCACGCCAGTAGCGACGGCAGTCGCGATGAACTTTCTCCTCGTCAGCATTGCACTGCGTCTACCGTCTTTGAACCCCGGCGGCCGAATGCATCAGGGGCGCGGCGAGGATTGTCAGCCGTGACCACGCCAGCGCTTCAGCCTGTCGAGGCCGATGGTGAAGAATCTCGCGATGAATCGCGGGTACCCTTTCTCCCCGAGTTTCTCGATGATCAGTGCGCGCATCTCAGCAATGGTCATCTCCGGGTTGACCAGCTTGCCATTCTGGAAGCAGAAGCTGCAGTACTCGTCACTGCGGCTGCCGTCCGCATTGGTTCCGCCGCTCTTTGGATCTGCTTTCAGCGGCATACCGCAACTCTGGCACCGTGCGCTTGCAGTCATCTCGCTCTCGGAACTGACTCTAAGAACGCCCTGGCGCGGGCTACGTCCGGAACAGTGAGATCGAAGTGCGTGGGCTTCATGCGGAGCACCGTGTCATCGCGTCAACCCGGCACGTGCGGTCCGACCGTGCTGAACCACGCATCCTCATCAACTTGCCCTTGGGTCCGTCGCGTCTGGTCCAGCCTCCTCGGCTTGAATCCTGCGCTGACGGCGATTGCACCAGAGGATTCCAAGCGGCAGGGCAATCCCGTAAGGCAGCCACAACAGGAAGTTGAACGGTGGCGGCAACATGAATAGACCGAGCAGGAATGCCGTGACCATGATCCAGGCCGCAATTGCGGCGCGAATCATGAACGAGCGTTCGCGCGGCCCGGAGGTGTTACGGATGCTGAAATAGGTGCCAACCACGCCTCCGAGCAACCCGATCACTCCACCGGCTATTCCACCGACGAGTCCCGTGTTCATCGTGATTTCCCCTGTCGTCCGACGTTTCGCAGCGGCGGCCCACGCGGCCGGCGGCACGCAGCAGGCAGCCACGCGCGGCATGTCGTTGCCTGTCCGCTTGAGCGGATGCTCAGGCCGTATTCTCGCCGGCGCATGACGGAAAGACCATATGCAGCAGGAACCAGCCATGGACGGCTCCGACGACGGCACCCGCTGCGAGCAGGGTCAATGCCATGACGGCGACGATGACTGCCGGGGCAGAGGTGAGTTCATTGGATTGGGCCCCAAGAAAGATGATGGGCATGCCGAGGGCCCAGGCCGCGGCGTTTGCGGGAAGCCACAGCCACGCTCTGCGCGTGACCACCTTTCGAAGACTGTGCCACTGGAATGCTGCGAGCAGCGGACCAGCAACTGCCCCGAGCCCGGCGGCAAGGAGCAGGACCATGGCAAGCGGAGGTTCGGCCTGCGCAGGCGTGTCTGGCCCGTGCGCCAGGCTGACGATGGTGCTCGGAACCATGCCAATTGCCCAGGCAGCCATGGCGCCAGCGACTGTGGCGCGGATCCAACCACGCAGCGCAGGAAGTCTGCGGACTAGCACCGCTCTCTGGGCGACGCCGACCACAGCCCCCTCGAAGGCACCAAGCAAGACGAATGTGGCGGCGAAGGTCAGGGCCTGGATCGTGTTCGCGGGCTCGCCCGCGTGCTTGAAGGCCATGAAACCGAGGGCGGCCACTGCGCCCAGGCCGACGAATTCCCCGACCGCATTGGCAACAACCCACTGCTGCCAGAACCTGGTGCGCCAGAACGGCGAAGCGTCGGGGTTCATGGCTCTGGCGCTCGCTTGGCCGCTCGCGAGGCCCGCGGGCCGGCGTCTTTGCGCACTCGTGTCTCGTACGCCTTGGCGACCAGTGCCTTGACCGCTTTTGGCTTGGCCGAGTGGAGAGCCACCCGCAGGCCAAACACCTTGCCGCCCCACCGCAACTTCTCCGTGAAGTCCGGGTACAGCGCAAGCGCCAGTTCCCGGTCTTCTTCTTCGACGAAGACGTGGATGAACTGCTCATCCGGTGGGATCGTGACGAAGATCTTGCCTCGCACGCGAAATGACGAATAGTGGTGATGAGGCTCCTCGGCGACGCCTCAACGGTCCTGGCCAGACGTGCCTGGCGAGTTTCCGGGCGTTTCAAAGCACGTGGGCATCGCTGGGAGGGGGTGCTGCAAGGCCTGGCGTTTGAGGCAGGCGGGGTTTGGCCGCGCCCGCGAGCAC
>Ga0224505_10001289_pt1 | contig 16061 bp, 9 predicted proteins | sample SF_Jan12_sed_USG_FD_169102 | JGI IMG/M metagenome (GOLD analysis project Ga0224505, IMG submission 169102) | Sediment microbial communities from San Francisco Bay, California, United States - SF_Jan12_sed_USGS_4_1 | ecosystem: Environmental > Aquatic > Marine > Sediment | place: USA: California... | reverse complement strand
GGTGACGAGGATAAGCAGAACCGTTGCATACCTGCTTAAAGACAGATAAAATTTTCTCATACGGTTTAGTTTGGGTTAATTAATTTGGCCAATCTTGAAATGTGCGAAAAGACACACATCTCAATTTAATTCACAAAGTATTAAGAATTCTAATAACTAGGTGTAAAAATAACATACTATTTTTCAGGAATCGACACCGCAAACGATTTCGGCTTAAATATGGACCACAATACCTTGTTTTGCCACGCGAACCAAAGATTCGCTGGTACCGCCAAATGTATTGTAATCGAGCTCCAGGAGCTCTTCTGCCCTATTAATGACATTGGCTTACAGATCAAAAACTTCCAGAGTGACGTATTGACAAGATAAAGCCTTTAAAAAGGAAATTCAATGAACTGCCAATTGTGAATAAGCCAATTCGGTAAAGCGCAAACGATTGCGGTTGAAATAAATAAAATTGCGGAACAGTTGCAGTGAATCCCATTAGATTGATGAACTTGCACCTCGTCAGGAGCGGGCTCCTTAAAATAATCTCTTATGAAATCATATTGTACAAAGCCACTCAGGTCAGTGAAATTTACCAAGTATGAAATACAACCAGGTAACGATTAAAGACATTGCCCGCGAGCTGGGTATCTCTCCATCAACAGTTTCCCGGGCGCTGAAGGATCACCCCGACATCAGCCCAAGAACCAAAAAGGCTGTGAATGAATTAGCAGAAAAACTTAACTACCAACCCAATATTGTTGCACTCAGCCTGCGCCAAAGTAAAACGAATACCCTGGGGGTTATAATTCCCGAACTCGTACACTTCTTCTTCTCTACTGTTATTAGTGGAATTGAAGATGTGGCTTATAGTGCCGGTTACAATGTAATCATTACCCAATCTAACGAATCGCTTGATCGTGAAAAGATAGATATCAAAGCGCTGTTTAATAGCCGTGTGGACGGCATGCTAATTTCTGTTTCTCGCGAAACCAACAACTTCGAGCACATTGAGGGAATCCTGGCAAAAGGGGTTCCGATGGTTTTCTTCGATCGGGTATATGAAAACGCAAACTCCAGCATGGTTATCGTAGACGACCTTAGCGGGGCGAAAGAAGCTACGCAACACCTGATCGATCAGGGATGCAAAAGAATAGCACACCTGGAGGGGCCACCCAACCTGGATATTACCAAACAGCGTCTGGAAGGCTACTTGCAAGCACTGAAAGAAAGTAATATGCCTGTTGATAAGGAGTTGATCGTCTCCTGTCCGGAAGGTACAATTGAGCAAGGAAAGTCAGCTACGGAGCAACTTCTTAAGCTGCCAAATCCACCAGATGGCATCTTCGCGACAAATGATCCGGCAGCCATGGGCGCCATGCAGGCGATTAAAGCGGCAGGTCTGAAAATTCCAAAAGATATCGCGGTTGTTGGCTTCAGCAATTGGGTATTTAGCGCATTGCTTGAACCGGCGCTTACTTCGGTTGATCAGCCGGGATTTGAGATGGGGCAGGAAGCGGCCAAGCTACTTATCCGCCAAATCGAATTTAAGTCGAAAGACAATGAAGAACCAACACCGGAAAGGAAAGTACTGAAGACGCGATTAATCATCAGGGAGTCTTCTCTCAAGAAGGGCAACCCCAAAAAATAAGCAAAAAGGCAGGTAGGTGTACCTGCCTTTTTTCATCTGTTTAAATTTCTGTGATACTAATATAGTCCGTTGTTGTTGCCAATCAGTTTGTGCTATTCCGTGCCACAGAAAAGTTAGTCGTTTCGAGAACGGGTCCAGTGGCGCGGTCAGACCCGCAGCACTTGTGCTGTGGGTGCCAAGTTGAATTCGCATCGCGAATTCAACATGCATAATCCTCGGGTTGAGCGAGGCCCACGGTCTTGGCCAACTCAAGTGCGCTGCAGTCGCGCCCGGGCACTTGGAATTAACTTCAAAAGTTCTTTCGCGACTTTAGCTACGCGCTGCATCATTGCGCGTCCAGCACAGCCAATGTCAATTGCCCAAGTTTGCTCAACCGGAGTTGCCCCTACAAATCGATTTCTGTTTTTTGTACTACGTCTATTAGGTTAAGTACCGTTAATTATCTTTACTTGAAAAGGCAAACAACGATACATGTCAGGAACCCTAAAGCCATCACGCAATACAAGTCTCGGTATTTTACAAAAGTGGACTAAAGAGAAATACGGCTTGCGCGGCGTAACATCATCGGGAATTTTCAGCGTGCTACTATACAATGATAACATTGCCAGAATAAGCATTACCCAGGATGATGACTTTGAGGATTTTTCCTATGCTGTTGTAGTATCGCCAAACCTGCAAAATCCCACCATTGCAGAGCATGCGAAGTTCATTGAAGTTAGCACAGCGGCATTTACACTAATAATAACCAAAGATCCCGTCAGGTTTACTTTTCAAACCCACCAGCACCAAGTCATCAATGCTGATGATGGTGCCTTTGGAACAAGCTGGATCGGAGAGCAGGTTACTACTTACAAAATACTGCAGGAAGGGGAAAGATTTATAGGCCTGGGAGAAAAAACAGGACCGCTGGATCGAAAAGGCAAAGGTTATCAAAACTGGAACACAGACGACTATGGATATGGCTTAAACGCGGACCCGTTATACGGTTCTATTCCATTCTATATTGGTATACACAGCAATATGGTGTATGGAATATTTTTTGACAACACACATAAATCATTTTTCAATTTCGGTGCATCAAATGATCGTTTTTCAAGTTTCTCCGCCGACGCCGGGGAAATGAATTACTACTTTATATACGGCAATTCGGTTGCAGAAATTATCAAAGAATACACACTTCTCACGGGAAGAATGGAAATGCCGCCGCTTTGGAGTATTGGCTACCAGCAGTCCAGATACAGTTATTATCCTGACAAAGAAGTTTTATCGCTTGCCAAGACATTTCGTGACAAGGATATTCCATCCGATGTTATTGTATTCGACATCCATTATATGGAACAATACAAAATTTTCACCTGGGGCAAAAAAGATTTTCCCGATCCAAAAGGACTATTGGATCAGCTATATGCATTGGGTTTTAGCGTTGTGGTTATGTGCGACCCGGGGGTAAAAGTGGAAGAGAGCTATGAAACCTATAGGGATGGTATCAAACAGGATGTATTCATTAAATACCCCGACGGCACAAACTATACCGGGAAAGTCTGGCCAGGATGGTGTCATTTCCCTGATTTCAGCAACCCCAAGACAAGGTCCTGGTGGAAGGAACAGTTCCACGAGTATGTAAAACTTGGGGTTGAAGGTTTCTGGAATGATATGAATGAAATAGCAACATGGGGGAACATGCTTCCTGAAAATATTGAGTTTAACTTTGATGGTAACCCCTCATCTATGCGCAGAGCCAGAAATATATATGGTTTTCAAATGGCCCGGAGTACGTATGAAGGAACCAAGTCGCTCATGAAAGGTAAGCGCCCCTTCAACCTTACGCGATCGAGTTACGCTGGCATTCAACGTTATTCAGCTGTCTGGACAGGCGACAATGTAGCGTACGATGAACACATGATGCTCGGCGTACGGATGGTTTCCAGTATGGGGCTAAGTGGAATTGCCTTCGCAGGATATGATGTAGGCGGATTTGTTGGGGATGCCAATGCAAAACTCTTCGCACGGTGGATTTCACTGGGTGCTTTCTCCCCTTTCTTCCGGGGACATTCCATGATCAACACCCGGGATTCAGAGCCCTGGTCTTATGGTGAAGAAATAGAGCAGATCTCAAGGAATTACATTAAGTTCAGGTATCAGATACTACCCTACATTTATTCGTTGTTTTATAATGCCAGCCAGACCGGCCTACCGGTTCAACGGTCACTGGCGATTGATTATCCGCATGATCCTAAGATCTATAACCGTCATTTCCAAAACCAATATCTATTTGGGCCTTACTTTCTTGTTGCACCCGTAGAAAGTCACGATAAGTTTGCTAAAATATATTTGCCGGCGGGTGAATGGTACTATCTGTACAATGGACATCGGTATGCAGGTAATGCTGAAATAATTCTGGATTGTCCGCTACACAAGTTACCCGTCTTTGTTAAATCAGGTGCGCTCATTCCTATGCAGCCGACGAAATCGCATACAAAGGAGATTTCGGATACACTCATTCTGCATATTTATCTGGGAAGCGATTCATCGTTTATATATTATGACGATGATGGTTCAACATTCAACTATCAAAATAATGAATACGCAAAGCGAACACTCTCCTACCTTGCGGATAAGCGGGAGGTACTCTTTTCCGCGGCTGAAGGCAACTACCATTCTGCCTTGAAAAAATTGAAATGTGTCTTCCATGGAATGGACCACAATACCCATACCCTGCGCGTTAATGGTGAATATGCCTATGCCAATAGAACAATCAATAGTTACTTTGCCGGGCTCGAAAAATTCGATCCCGTTTATGAGCCGGAACCAGCGCCTCAGGAAGACGTGCATGTTGTCGAGCTGGATTACTCTCGGGAACAGCTTATTTTGCAATGGTAAACTGTGATGTTGCCTGGTATATATACTGAGTGGTGAAGAAAATAAAATAAGGCCGGCACCGCAACGATGCGATGGATACAAAAAAGTGAACCTTAACCCTAAACGACAACGACAACCATGAGTACAGCAGCTTCAACCCAAAAACCACGCCTCTCCGGGTGGCAAATCTGGAATATGAGTTTTGGTTTCCTGGGCATTCAATTTGGCTTTGCACTCCAGAACGGTAATGCTTCCAGGATCCTTGGAATCTTTGGAGCCGAAGTTGAGCACCTTTCGTGGTTTTGGCTTGCTGCACCGTTGACGGGTATGATTATCCAGCCTATAATCGGCTATTACAGCGATCGCACCTGGACCTTGCTCGGACGAAGAAGGCCTTATTTCCTGGCCGGCGCAATCTTGGCTTCTGCTGCCCTGATATTTATGCCCAATGCAAGCATCCTGGTAAATATACTCCCACCACTTTACGTGGGTGCAGGTATTTTGATGATTATGGACGCCTCTTTTAATGTTGCCATGGAGCCGTTCCGCGCTTTAATTGCTGACCTGCTTCCTGCTGATCAGCGTACGCTGGGATTTTCCGTCCAGACTTTTTTAATCGGGCTAGGGGCGGTTGTTGGATCATGGCTTCCTTACATCTTCGCCGAATTTTTTGGTGTCTCAAAGAAAGCTGACCCCGGACAAGTCCCTTACAATGTGACCCTTTCATTTTATGTTGGTGCTACAATTTTCCTCATTGCTATTTTGTGGACTGTAATCACCACGCAGGAGTATCCGCCCGAAGTGCACGGCAAAGGGCAAGAAAAAGAACCTGAAAAAAAAGGGCTTTCTCAAATTCTAAGTGATTTTGCCGCAATGCCAAAAACCATGAAGCAACTCGGTATTGTCCAATTCTTTTCCTGGTTCGCACTTTTCTCCATGTGGGTATTTTCTACGCCTGCCATTGCTGTCCACGTATACGGTGTTCAGGCCGGAGATACTTCTTCTGCCACATACCAGGATGCAGCGAACTGGGTTGGAATCATGTTTGGCGTTTACAATGGCGTCTCTGCCCTGTACGCGCTTCTTTTACCTGCCATTGCAAAATTGCTAGGCAGAAAAACGACTCATGCTTTATCGCTTACCGCGGGCGGCGTGGGACTTATTTCGATATTTTTCATCCATGATCCAAATTTGCTGCTACTATCTATGGTTGGCGTTGGTATTGCATGGGCCAGCATACTGGCGATGCCGTATGCCATTCTCGCGGGAGCGATACCCATTCATAAGATGGGAATTTATATGGGGGTATTTAATTTCTTTATCACACTGCCACAAATCGTAAATGGTGTGATTGGAGGTCCGATTGTAAAGTATGTATATGGCTCTCAGGCAATATACAGTCTGGTGATGGCCGGAGTATTCTTGCTTATTGCAGCCTTCTGCGTACGGTTTGTAGAGGACAAAGATGACACAGCAATGGCTTGAAACGCGTTCTCTGAGTACCTTTCAAACGCATGTGTAACTTTATCGGCTTTATTCAGGTTTATTTTTCCGCACGAAGGGTTTATCTTTCGGATTATTCATCTCGACTAAAAGTATTATAAAAGGCCATTTATGAAAACAGGACATACCCTTATTGCCATTGCGATCCTTATTGCTTCAGCCTGCAGCTCCGGAAAAAAGGCTTATGAACGAGGTAATTACTACGAAGCTGTAATGAAATCCGTTGCCCGTTTACGGCAGAACCCGGATCATTCAAAATCAATCGAAGCGTTGAGAAGCGCATATCCGCTCGCTGTGGAGTACTACGAAAACGAAGCTAAAAACGAAATCGCATCCAATTCGAATTTTAAATGGAAGAATGCGATTCAGTCGTACAATAATATTAATAGCCTGTACGAGGCTATCCGCCAATGTCCGGGATGCATGAAGGCCGTTCCTAATCCAAAAAACTACTATGCTGAGATTGGCCCCTTGAAGGAAAAAGCGGCAGACGAAAGTTACAATGCCGGAATTGAGGCACTCATGAAAGGAAATCGTAACGATGCCAAGCGGGCCTATTTCAACTTCGTGGACGCCCAGAATTACGTCCCCGGATTTAAGGATGTTGTTGAGTATCTAGAGAAATCAAAGTTTGAAGCCACACTAAGGGTTATTGTTGAGCAGATCCCTGTACCGAACCGCTACAACCTGAGTGGCGGGTTCTTCCAGGACAAAGTGGAGGAATTCCTGCATGGCAATTATACTGAGCAAACATTCATCCAGTTCTATACCCCCACCGAAGCTAAAGCCGTTGACCTACCCTATGCCGACCAAATCGTCAGGATTCAATTTGATGATTTCTCAGTTGGAAATTCCGCACTTAAGGAAAAGGAAGAAACAGTAACAAGAGACAGCGTTAAAGTAGGTGAAGCCAAGATTGATGGTAAATCTGTACCGGTTTATAATACGGTTAGCGCAAAACTGACTACATATCGAAAGGAATTAGTTTCCAATGGCTTGCTCAGCATGCTGATTGTTGATGCAAAAACAAACGGGGTATTGACCCATCGAAAATTCAATGGTGAATACGTTTGGGTTAATCAATGGGCTCGCTTCAACGGCGATGAACGCGCGCTTACTGATGAGCAACTAAAGATCTGCAAACTCCGCGAACAGCAGCCTCCAAACCCCCAGGACCTGTTCCTGGAATTCACAAGGCCGATTTATAATCAGCTGATACCGGCTATCAAGGGATTTTATCAAAACTATTAGCATCTCACCTTCAGTGGACCCAGGGGAATGTGATCTTGTTTTGTCTTTTCGTCCTTTTTTTTGGAAGGAACTAATCATTATCATCTATTTCATTGTTTAACGAAAGGACAGACACGGTAGGTGTCACATCCCTAACAAAAAACGGTATGGCAGATCAATCTAATACAGAAGCGCTGCCGGTTGCCACATTTGGTTCCGGCTGCTTTTGGTGTACAGAGGCAGTGTTTCAAAATGTGGATGGCGTAGAAAAAGTAGAATCAGGCTACGCCGGCGGGACGGTCAAAAACCCCACCTACAAAGAAATTTGCAGTGGTCTTACCGGCCATGCAGAAGTCATACAAGTTACCTTCGATCCAAAGAAAGTTACCTACGATGAATTGCTGGAGATATTCTGGAAAACACACGATCCAACCACATTGAATCGTCAGGGCAATGATGAAGGTACGCAATATCGATCGGTCATTTTTTACCACGACCAGGCACAATTTTCAGCGGCTGATTCATCCAAACGCAAACTGGCTGAGGCGCAAGTCTTTGATAAGCCAATAGTAACGGAAATCAGTCCCTTTTCTGTCTTTTACAAGGCTGAAGATTATCACCAGAACTATTTTAACCTGCACGGAAACGCTCCTTACTGTACATTTATTGTGCAACCTAAGCTGGAAAAGTTTAAAAAGATTTTTAAAGACAAACTAAAAAAAAATAAATGATTTTTTTTTTACCAAACGCAACTTGCACGGCTTACTTCCGTTAGTACTGAAGAGTGGAGTTCTTCTACTCATAGGTTTAGGTTTAGGTAAACAAAGAAGCCCAGGGACGCTGGGCTTCTTTGCGTTTGTAGCGTATTGAGATTATCTCATCCTAGACTGAATCGTCTGCTTTTTCTTCTTCTGCCCTGTATTCCATCTCAAGCTTATGCAGCCGTTGGTTTAGTAAATCAATCCTAACAAGAAGGTTCAACACCAGCGCATCCTTTACCTTCTGACTCGGACTTGCTTTCATTTCTTCTTTCAACACCATGTACATCGCATCAAGCTGTTGAAAATCATGCGTAAAGCCATTTAGCCCGTCAGCCTTTTCAAATTCATCAATCATTTCCACTTTTTCCGAGATCTGCATGAAGTAATAGGCTTCCACGTCATTAAATTCAGTAGCAGCAATATCTGTTGCGTGTGATGAATTTATGCTTTTTGGGATAAGGAGATATGCTGAAAGCGCCATGAAAACCACGGCCGCTGCGCGCCAGAGCGTCACAGATTCCCAAATTCTTTGCGACTTGAAAGACATAGCTGTTTCAATGTTTTTCCAAACCTTATCTGAAGGTTCTTTGTCATCAAATGCGTTCCTGTTCTGACGTACAAATTCTTCAAGTGGATCTTTCATATCATTTAACTTTCTGGTTATTAAATTCATTTTACGTCCCGTGGGCCGTCTTTCCTCCCAACATTTCTCTCAACTTATTCTTCGCCCTGTTCAACTGCGACTTGGAAGTTGATTCGGCTATGCCTAAAATCTCCGCGATCTCCTGATGATCATAGCCTTCCAGCAAATATAAAGACACCACTGACCGGTATCCATCAGGCAACTGCTCAATAGCATGCTTAATGCGTTCAACCGTCAATTCGTCATTGGTATAGTCAGTCGGCTGCTCATCTTCGGGTACATCCCAGCGCTCATCATCAGGAATGGCCTCGTGCTTTTTCTTATTGCGGGCGTTTATGGCCTTGTTCACCACAATTCGTTTCAGCCATGCACCAAACGTGGCATCACCCCGGTAACTGTCAAGGTTCCTAAATGCATTGATAAAAGCCTCCTGCAAGACATCTTCCGCCTCTGCATCACTTCTGGTTATTCTGTAGCCAACGTTGTACATAGCTTTAGAATAGCGTTTGTAAAGGCTATAGTGGGCATCCCGATCACCTGCTTTGCAGCGCGCTATCAGGTCATCATGCATATTTAGAAACGGCTGATCCAAATTTAGTACAACTCTATGATTCAAAAGACAAGTTACCAGGAAAAGGGTTGCATATGGCCGCCCAACATTGCAGATACACTACGAGTATTTGGCACCCAATACAAGTCCCTTTTCTTGCGCAACCTTGAGCAATAATACCATTGCCTCCTCCCTGTCATTTCTGATTTCGCCATCAAGAATTGCCTCCTTGATTCGTTCTTTGATATCGCCTATTACTCTTCCCGGAGGAATCTGAAACATCTCCATAATCTCGTCACCGGTGATCGGGGGTTGAAAGTTCCGAATATGATCCTTCTGCTCTACTTCTTGTATCTTTTGTTCAACCAGGTCGAAATTCTTCAGAAACCTGCTCACCTTATCAAGATTCTTGGAAGTTATATCCGCACGGCAGAGCATCATGAGGGCATCAATATCATCACCGGCATCGAATAGGAGTCTGCGGATGGCAGCGTCTGTCACTTCTTGCGCCAGGGGAATAGGACGCAAATGTAGTTTTACGAGGTTTTGCACAAACTCCATCTTTTCATTTAGTGGGAGCTTCAACTTCTTGAATATACCCGGCGTCATCCTGGCTCCTTTGTCCTCGTGGCCGTGAAAAGTCCAACCGTGATCCCTATCGTAACGTTTCGTAAGCGGCTTGGCAATGTCATGCAAGATGGCGGCCCAACGCAACCATAAATCATCAGAGACTTTTGAAACGTTGTCCAATACCTGCAGTGTATGAAAAAAATTGTCTTTATGGGCACGATTACCCACATACTCCACACCCTGCAAGGCCACTAATTCCGGAAAAAAGACACTTAATAAGCCGCTATGAAACAGAAGCTTGAATCCATAAGAAGGTGTGGGACTTAAAATAATTTTGTTCAGCTCATCTGTAATTCTTTCCTGCGAAACAATTTTCAGCCTATCCGACTGGGCCACAATGGCCCCAAACGTATCAGCTTCGATATCATAACCTAATTGAGATGCGAAACGAATCGCGCGCATCATTCTCAACGGGTCATCAGAGAAGGTGACCGTTGGATCAAGTGGCGTACGGATGATTTTTTTCCTCATGTCATCTTGCCCGCCAAAGGGATCCAGAAGTTCCCCATAACTTTCTTTGTTGAGGCTAACCGCCAGTGCATTCATTGTAAAGTCACGGCGTTTCTGATCGTCCTCAAGGCTTCCATCCTCCACGATCGGTTTTCGGGAATCGCGCCGATAGGACTCCTTGCGTGCGCCGACAAATTCAAGATCGAAGTCCTCGTATTTGATCTGCGCCGTACCAAAATTCTTGAAAACATGTACATGAACGTCAGGACCTAAAGCTTGCGCAACTTGCTGTGCCAGCCGAATTCCGCTTCCCACGCATACAAAGTCAATATCCTTTGTGGGCCTTTTCAGAATAATATCACGCGGATACCCCCCTACTGTGTAAACCTCCAGATTCTCCCTATCGGCAACTGATCCTACTATTTTGAATATTGGATTCCCTAAAGAAGGCGCTAGATTCATTACGCTTGAGTTTTTCAGACCTAAATGTACGTATTCCAACGTTTCTACGTTAGCAGCAAACAATCACAACACTTGTGAGATTTCGTTTTGGCGTGAAAGATTATAGCCGTACAGGGGTCGGAAAAGAAGACGTTTTTAGTTCCAGAATCCCTCTTTGCTATTGAATGTAGGACAGGGAATCAGTCTGTATTTCTTCTTTATATCCTTGCGGGTAGATCGGGTATTAAACTCGTATACAATAGAAATTTCATGTGCTCCTCCCGAAGCTGTCTGCATTTCTGAAATCGTAAAATCGTAGCTATACCCAACGGTTAAATTCTTAAAGTACAAGCCCAGGTACAGGATAAAAGCGTCCTGCGCAACGCTACTGATCACAGTCTGCTGAAACGGTTTGCCCCTGTACCATATGCCCACGGAAATTGGGTCAATATGATAGTTGAGACCAATATCCAATTGCGTAAATACCTTCCCTTGCATGCGGTAGATAAAGGATGGTGTCAAATAAGATACCTTTGCGCGAGAATGTATATTACCATTCAAACTTATCCTGACACCACCGTGAATGGCAGTCTTCATATCCAGGCGACTCACTTCATTAAGCACTGAAAGATTCGGCCTGTTCATGTGCGTAAACGAAGCACCAATCCACAAACTCTTGGAATATATCAGGAAGCCTGACCCAAAATCAAAATAACTCTGCCGTCCCAATTTGTTCAGCTCAGGATCAAGTGAAATGCCATCATATTCAAGCCCATCACCCAGTCTTAGTTTTGAACGGTCTAGCCCATTTGAACCGTACCCGAACGAAAGCCCGGGAGAAAAAACAATATTTTCAGTCAGTTTAACCTTGTAGGAATAGAGTAAACTTGCCGTAGTAGTACGCCAACCCGCGGAACCCATCTTATCTGTCGTAAACAGAAATCCAAATCCACTCCTCAATTCATCAACAAAAATATCGTATGAAGCCGCGTAAGTAGAAAACGCTTGCGGTAAACTTGGCCATTGCAAGCGGTGATTCAAGACCAGGCGCTGTTGGGGTGTGATACCGGTGAATCCCGGGTTAAGGTATAGGGGCGCCTGATAGTATTGTGAGAATTGGGGATCCTGTGCACGCGCACTCCATCCGGCGGTAATAAAAAATATAAGTAAAAGTTTCTTCATCCTGCTTCTGTTTTAAAATTACAGATTCCCTTTCAATAACCATTATTCAAGTCATCGGATCAGCGTTACATCGCCCAGCTTCGTTGTCCGTTGACCATCTGAAAGCCGCATGATTAATTTATATACGTAGACACCGGCTGGCATTAACCTTCCATTTCGATCATAGCCATCCCATCCAATATTTCTATCACGACTTTCAAAAAGCAGGTTGCCCCAGCGATCGAAGATCTGCATCTGGAATTCTTCTATGCCGCGCGCTATCGGCAAGAAGACGTCGTTAAATGTGCCGTTGCCTGCAACACCACCGGTTGGCCCGGTAGGATTTGGTGTGAATGCATTCGGCAATTTAACATACCCGCCAGCGAGGGCTACCAGTTCGTGCCTTACCGTGTCATAACATACAATATTGCCGTCCAGGATTCCGTCTCCATCAACATCCTTGCTACCATAATCGAAGCCAGCGATCAGCGAAACATTATACTTACCTTCAAGTTTGTACAAATGTCGTGGTTCGAATTCATTGGAAATTGTACCATCATCAAAATCCCATATGTAAAGACTTGCGCGGGCCGATTGATTGAATGTCTGAAGCTCGGTGTCGGGTACATAAAGCGGATTAGGGCGCATCTCGAACAGTGCAGTGGGCACATCAAACACCTCTATGCCTTTTTGGTTCGCCGTAGCAACCTGTCCGGTCGCATTGAAGCTTGCCGTTAAGAAAATATCGAAGGTTCCGGGTTGCAGTATTCTGAATACCGGATTTCTCAAATTGGAAGTCGTGACCAAACCCGCCTGGTTGTATACCTCCCACAGGAATGTGTCTGCACCCGGGGATAAGTTTTCAACCACGATATCGACCGGAAAGCACGATGCAAGCGGCGTTGCTTTAAAAGCAGCTCCGAGCGCGGGCAACATTATATTGACTTTCTTGATAGCCATGCTTTGGCATGTCTTGTTATCGATGTCACGCGCATCGATGTTGACTGCCCTCAACACTACATCTTTAATGCCGGCAGAAAAATAGTCAACCGTGTATGGCGCTATGCCACTGCCAGTCGGCGGCGTTGCTTTAATATCTCCAAAATCCCACGTGTATTCGAAATCAGTATCATCCAGCGGTAGTGAGTTGTTTGTGAATTCTATGGTAGATATGCCCCCTACAAAAGGATCTGGGGGATCAGGATTACCAATAATATCAGCGGATATTCCGCGATATACTTTTACTTCTTTTCTGTATTCGGCATTACACCCTTCATTGTTTGAGGCTTCGTAAACCACTTCGTATAAAAGGGGATTGGTTGTCGTCGTGTTGTTCATGACATAGGTCAGATCGGGCACTGGGCCAGGTCTTATCTCCTGTTGATTGGTTGTGCCCAATTCCTGATAATACCACTTTCCTATGTCTACGCCTGCTGACTGATCCACAAACCGAATGCTTTCGCCGCTGCACAAAATCGGGTCTCCTGGAATAATATTCAGCACGATCGTTGGGAACACCGTTATAGGTTTCGTAGCAAACTTTGGAGCGCACAAGGCATTTTCAGCCTGTAGCCGCACTGGGTAAACAGTGGTGCTTTCTGTTGAACCTGCTGTAAAGATGTGGGTAATAACATTTACGCCAAGGGGAATGTCTCCGGCGTTGATAATATCCTGCTGGCCATCCGACCATATCCAGGTATAGGTTACGCCTTGTTCCGCAACCCATTCAAAGCTAAATTCACCACCTGAACATTGCGCAGTCGGGGCCAGCACGGTAAAGTCAGGATTTATTTTTATGATATCGACGGTCACCGACTGGGGTACGTTCGTCGCCAGGCAGCCATTCAGGTCTTTAACCCGCAATAAAGTGTAGGTCGTACTTTGCTGGAAGTTACTAATCGGAATAGCTGTGTTATCGGTACCAATAAGATTGAGGAAGGTTGTCGCGCCTGCTGAATAATCATACTCAATCGGTGCTGTCCCTGCGCTTATTCCCAACTGCAATGCAAAAGCCTCACCCTGACAAACTTCTGATGGACCATTGAATGAAGCGACGGGCAGTGGGTTAATAAGAACCTCTACAATGTTATCCTTACCTAGCAATTCGCAAGCAACGCCTGTACGGACCGATACGCTTTGTGTAAGCCGTCTGAAATAGGTAGTCTGTGCAAGCAGTGCAGGATCATATGTTGTACTCGTTGCACCTGGTATGTCAATCCAGTCTGCATCATTGCTGGAACCTGTAAGCGACAGCTGCCATTGATATTCGTAATTGCCGACACCGCCAAAAGCAGGAACAAGCTGTTGAATTTCAAGAGGATCATTACCCATGCATATTGACTGGTTGATGCCGACAAAGCCCGGGCTGAATGGTGGTGGGTTCACAATAATTCCTGAAGCCGGTAGTGACGCACATCCCTTGCCATCTTTTGCTATCGCTGTATAATTTCCGAAACCAAGATTCGTGAAAGTCGCATCAAAGGTGGCCGTGTTTATAACACTTGGATTTAATGGATCGCTTGCCTTCGTCAATGTTATGGTATAATCCGGTGGAAGATTACCACCAGAAAAGGTTACGGCTATCTCCCCATCTTCTGCGTCACGGCAACTTAAGTTAAAGCCATTGGCATCTGTCGCAACGGTGAGACTATTAATTTCAACCTGGGTCGGTTGGTCCAGGATACCAAGATTTGAGTCGGTTTTACAGTTGTTCAAATCCGTAACGCGGACACTGTATGAACCGGCGCCCAGGTTTTCGAAGATTCCATCGTTGTTGGGATCTGTTGTATTAGTCTGGAGCAATAAATACGAAACATAGGTCCCGGTACCACCGGTCACATTAGCTTGAATGATGCCGTCTTTGCCAAGGAAGCAGGTAATTTCCTGCAACACATCTATGGTGGCGGTGAGTGGCGGTGGCTCTAGTAAATCAATGGTCTCCGAAGCTAAACAACCTTTGGCATCTTCCACCTCGACCTGATGCGGGCCAGCCGCAAGCGACATAAAATCATAGGTCGTTGTACCGGAATTAATAAACGGACCACCATCTATGCGGAAGGAGTAAACCGGAGAACCAGTCAAAACGTCTATTTTTATGGATCCGGTATTGTCTGCATTACAAGAAAGATTAAACCCGTTAAAATCACTCAAGGTTGAAGCAACGGAAATATTCGGATTGACAGTGTATTGTACAGCCACCACTTTCTTGCACGTGGTGGGCAGGTATTCAACTTCCACAAAAACCGGTGTGCCATCACCCATGACAAATGCATTGAGGTCAACATCCGGAATAACTGTTGCGGGCCCTAGCCTCGGATCAGTTCTGTACCAGATAATGCGCGTATCTACGTTTCCTGCATCGGGAGTTACAGCTGGCTCCAACAATTTCAAATTTGCCGTATAGGTATTACCGCCAGGGCTATCCGAGCAAGCTGTCAAATTCTGTGCTCTGGCTATTGGCGATTTTCTTATGGTTACAACAAATGTCTGAACAGGATTATCACAAAGAAGGCCCTCACCGGGAGGGTTCCTACCCTGGACTGCAAAAGTAATGGTACCATCCTGCGTTAAGGAAGTGTTATTGATAACCATATCAGTAATGTCACCAATACCTGCTGCCGGACTACTAACCGTAATGAATGAGTCATACGATTTAACCAGCCATTCAAAAGTAGCATCTGGGTTGTTGTTTGAGGTGAAAGCGACATTCAACAGGTCTCCGTTGCAAAGTGGGCTTACCACTACCGGGTCAACATCTGTACGCGGATACACGAACACATTTACCGGTGTCGGCGGGGTTCCTGTGCAGCCTAGCAATGTGCTGTAGGGCAATACAAAGTAGCTCACAACCTGATTTACACCTGTATTATTCACCCACTTGTTATTGCGAATTACATTATCCAGGTATAGTGTTACACCATCTGCAATGGGAACATCACCAGGCACTACCGGGCTCACGCCGGCGGGCACAGAAATACCGGTGATCAGAAACCTGTCTGCAGGGAATGTGTTGGCAGCTGAAATAAAGGTAATACCTGTTTCCTCTCCGCTACAAACACTTCTGCTTAACCCCAGATTAAGCTGCGGCTCCGGATTAACGCGCAGGGTGATAAACCCGGAAGGTCCCTCGCAGCCCTTTGCGCTGGTCGCCGCAAACGTATATCGCACATTCAGTGGAATTACTGTTTTATTTTCAAA
>Ga0224505_10001288_pt1 | contig 16067 bp, 20 predicted proteins | sample SF_Jan12_sed_USG_FD_169102 | JGI IMG/M metagenome (GOLD analysis project Ga0224505, IMG submission 169102) | Sediment microbial communities from San Francisco Bay, California, United States - SF_Jan12_sed_USGS_4_1 | ecosystem: Environmental > Aquatic > Marine > Sediment | place: USA: California... | reverse complement strand
TCCAGTTCGGTGAGCAGTGTCATCCCATGATCGGTGGCGCCCACGAGGAACCGACGCCCATCCGCCTCGACCACCGCCACGACACCGCTCTTGGTGAGCGCCGTCCGCGACGTGACGCGCAAGCCGCCGCCGGCTGCCGGGCGGTGGCGACGTATCCACCAGATCACGCCGGGACCGACAACGAAGATGAGCAACGTCGGGATGGCGGAGGCAAGGGCGTCGTTCACGGCAGGTCTCCCGCCTCGAGCGTGGCGATCCGGGCCGCCAAGTGATCATCGAGAACCACCACGTCGCCTGTTGCGACGGCCATGCCGTTGACGAGGATGTCCACCGTTGCGTCGATTCCGCGGTCGAGGGCTATCAGATCGCCCGTGGTCAACGCCTTCACCTGGGCGAGCGTCATGGTCGCCCGACCGGCCACGACGACGACCTCCGCCCGGACCCTGCCCAACACATCGATGGGCCGGGCCTCGCCCGGAGAGCGTTCATCGGTCAGCTCGGGGAGCGTGATCGGTGACACGACGGGCTGTGCCGTCTCTTCGACAGGGGTTTCCTCAGTTGCCACACCGATCCGGTCGGCTGCCTTCGGCCGCGATCAAGGGATCACTGAACGATGAGCTCCGTGAGCACCGCCCGCAGAACTTCGCCGTCCGGGAACAGAGCCACCATCGCATCGGACAGGTCGACCCGGAGCCGCTCCATGCCCTCTTGGCTCTGCAGGTCTGCCGACGTGTAGTCGGTCATGATCGTGAGCGCAGCATCGCGCATGAGCGGCACGCGTCCCTGGACGAGCGCCTCGTCGGCCAGCGAGTCGAGGACCACGGCGAAACCGAGCCGTGCGTATCTGCTGTCTTCGTCGACCAGGTTGACGGTGATGGTCTCAACTTCGAGAACGACACCTTCCACCGGGGCGAGCGTGGTGGTTGGGGCGGCGGCGTCGGCGCCCTTGCCGCCCAGGAAGAAGAACATCCCGGCTCCGACTACGAGCGCGGGTGCGACCATGAGGATGATCTTCTTCATCCCCCCGCCGCCTTCGCCGTCCTTTTCCTTCTTCTCTTTCTTTTCCTTGGCCATCTCAGTTCTCCGTTCCTGCGGCGACGATCACCAACTCGACTCGTCGGTTGGCGGCGCGGCCCTCCTCGGTCCCGTTTTCGGCGACCGGGCGATACTCTCCATATCCTGTCGCCGAAAGTCGCGTCGGGTTTATGTCCGACGTCTGGAGAATCTCGAGAACCGCCAGAGCTCGGTCGGCCGACAGATTCCAGTTCGTGTAGCCGTTCTCGTTGAGGGGAACGGTGTCGGTGTGGCCTTCGATGAGAACCTGGTTGTCGAACTCGGTCAGTATGGGAGCGAGGGTGGCGATGATCTCTCGACCCTTTTCGGACAGCGCCGGCGAGCCGGATGCGAACAGCACGTCGTCGGTGGCGATCGACACGGCGAGACCCCTCTCGTCGATCCTCTGTGAGATGGAGGTCTCGAGCCCGAACGATTGCAGATGGCTCACGATGGCCTCCTGCACCTCCGCGAGATCTTCAGCCGATTGGAGATATCGTTCTGTGGTCGGATCCGCAGTGTCTCCGACGGCACGCGGTTGTTCTTGCACGAGTTCCACCGCCTCGACGCCCTCGCCGACCTCGGGATCCGTGAAACCCGATCCGACGATGCCCGTGCCCATGTCGAGGAGACCTTCCTCGATCGCGGTGTTGTCGAACGGTCCGGCCAGGCCGGCCACGAGGAGCTGGAACTTGACGGAGTCGACCTGGGACATGGCGTACAGGAGCACGAAGAAGGCCATGAGCAGGGTGATCGCGTCGCCGTAGGTTCCCATGAAGCGCATCTCCGCTTCCATGGAGGCAATGTCGACCCGCTTCTCCTTCTTGGCCATCAGGCGGCCTCCGCTCCGCCCTTCGCACGGGCCTGGTGGCCGATGCGCTGGCTCGGGTCCAGGTAGGACTCGAGACGCTCGACCAGCATCCGGGGTGAGGCGCCGGCCTGGATGGCGAGAACACCGTCGGCGATGATCGTCATCGTGGTCATCTCCGCGTTGTTGAGCGCGTCGAGGCGATTGGCGAAGGGGACGAAGATGACGTTGGAGAAGAACACGCCGTACAACGTCGTGAGGAGCGCCAGCGACATGCCGATACCGAGCTGCTCGGGGTCGGACAGGTTGCCGAGCATGTTGATGAGGCCGACGAGTGTGCCCATCATCCCGAACGCCGGGCAGTACCCGCCGATGGCCTTCCACAGGCTGATCTGAGTTTGATGGCGACCATCGATGCCGTCCATCGTCGTTTCCATGATGGCCCGGGCGTTCTCGGCATCCATGCCGTCGACCACCAGCTGGAGGCCCTGCTTGAGGAACGGCTCCTCGATGTCCTTCAGGCCTTCCTCCAGAGCGAGAACCCCCTCGCGCCTGGCTACCTCGGCCATCTTCATCATGATGTTGACCACCCCGTCGCTGTCCGACGGTTTGCCGGTGAGCGCCTTGACGCCGGTCTTGGCCATCGTTGTGACGTCTTTGATCTCGAAGGACGTGATGCCGGCGCCGATGGCGCCGAGAAGGACCATGACGATGGACGACGGACCGATGAGGGGTCCGAAGCTGTTGCCGTCCATCACGGTGGAGGCGACGAGTCCAACAAGGATGAGGGCGATGCCGCCGATGGTCAGCATGGCGAGCCCTCACTTGTTGTGATGCGAGTCCGCATCGTGACACCTCCGTGTGTTCAATCCGGGCCGTCCGATGGCCCTTGTATGACTCCCGTCGGCGCGCGTAGTCGAGAGCTAAGGAATCTCGGGTGTGATCGAAAACACCTGAAGGGTTGCCGCCGGCCGACCGGCGACAACCCTTCAGGAAGCGGACGAGATCAGCGCTTCAGGTTGACGAGGTCGCTGAGGATCTCGTCCGATGCGGTGATGACCCGGCTGTTGGCCTGGAATCCGCGCTGGGCGATGATCATGTTGGTGAACTCGGCAGCCAGGTCGACGTTCGACATCTCGAGCGTCCCGGCCGACAGCAACCCTCGGTTCCCTGTGCCCGGTGTGCCGATGAGGGGTTCTCCGGAGTTGATGCTCTCCTGGAACTTCGATTCACCGAGCCGCATCAGACCGGTCGGGTTGGTGAAGGTGGCGGTGGCGACGGCTCCCAGCACCTTGGTCCATCCGTTGGAGAACTGACCGATGATCGTCCCGTCGTCGCTGATGACGAAGCCACGCATGAAGCCGATGGCGTTGCCGTCCTGCGTGAACGCCGCCATCGACTCGGAACCGCCGAACTGAACGAGCGGGGAATCGGTTGCGAAGTCGAGGTCTATGGACAGCGGTGCGGCGCCGGCCGGCGTGATTCCGGTGAGCGTGCTCGTGGCGGCCGACGTGAGTTGTCCCGCCGAGTCGAAGGTCACTGCCGTGTTGGAGAGAGTCGCAGCCACGCCATCGACCTGGGCAGCGACGTCCCAGTTGTTGTCGGCGGTCTTGGTGAAGGTCAACACCAGCTCGTGCGGATTGCCCAGCGAGTCGTAGATTCCGATCGTGGTCGAGGAGGTCTCGCCGATTGCAACGTCTGCCCTCAGGTTTCCACCGACGGAAACGGATGATGTGACAACAGGATCGATCACCTGGGTCAGCGGCAACTGGATGGGTTCGACGGGGCGGGACATGTCGAGGGCACCGGTGTCGTCGGCAACCCATCCCATGACTCGTGGACCACCCGGTGCGGTCAGGTTCCCGGCGGAATCGAAGCTGAAGTTGCCGGCGCGTGCAAAGGCCCGGGTCCCGTTGTTGTCGAGGATGAAGAAACCATCACCCTGGATGGCGAGGTCCGTGTTGCGGCCTGTCACCTGGCTGGCCCCCTGGGTGAAGATCGCGCCGATCGAAGCGATCTTGACCCCCAATCCGATCTGGATCGGGTTGGAGCCGCCCTGTGTCGCCGATCCAGCCGAAGGTCCCTGCAAGGTCTGATTGAGCGCTTCCTGGAAGGTCACGACGGAGGACTTGTATCCGGTGGTGTTGACGTTGGCGATGTTGTTGCCAACCACGTCCATCATCGTCTGGTGGGATCTCAGTCCCGAGATCCCTGAGAACATCGAGCGCATCATGGTGGATAGGTCCTCCCTGTTGGGGGCCCCGTCCTTGGGAAGTCGGAGATCGATCCGTCGATCTCCTTGTCATTTCAAGTCGTCAGTAGTCGGTCGTGATTCAGTGATTGACGGCGGAATCCGTCATTGTTCTGCCGCAGGGTCAACCTGGACCACGTTCTGGATCGGGATCCACTGCTGGTCGACCTCGAGTTGGGGTCCGTCGACCGTGAATCGAACTCCGGAGACCTCGCCATTCACCCTGGCTCCGTCGAGCCCGATCGCCTCGATGTTCTTGCCGCTCAGCCCAACCGCAAGCGTGAACTGGGTCAGATTCATGAGCTGGGTCTGGGTGTCCGCCATCGTCTGGAGGGTCTCCACCTGTGTGAACTGTGCCGTCTGCTGGAGGAATTCGGTTCCGTCGGTTGGATCCATGGGGTTCTGGTAGCGGAGCTGTGCGACCAGCAGTTGGAGAAAGGCGTCGCCACCGAGCCCGCCGAGGGTGCCGGCCGGGTTCGCTTGTTGCGTCGCTGAGATTCCTTCGATCATCGTGACTCCTAGATTCGGACGCCGGACCGCTCCGGCCGCCTTGGTGGCACCGCGAAGGGCAGGGTCTCGTCGGGCTCGGCATGCTGGTGCCGCTGTTGTGGATTCTGTCCGCTGAGGTCGAAGCCACGAGCGGAGAGGGATCGCTCGAGGTCTCCTACCAACGACGCTGGAGCCGCAGATCCTTCGGGCACGGTGATCCGGACCCCATCGGCCAGGACGCTCACCGTCACCTTGGTCATCCCGGCGTCATCGAGAGCCACCGTTATCGAGCGGGGTGGCGGAGCGGCTTCGAGCCGGCGGATGGTCTCTTCCACCCGACGCAGCGTCGAGACTGGAATCCGATCGTTGAAGGGTCGGTCGAGTGTGGGCGTTTCCCGGGCTCCGGCGGCGTAGTCGGCAACCGGTTGCGCGTCGAACGGCATTCTCTCGGGAAGGCCGTCGACAGCGGCTGGTTCGACCCCGTCTCGAGCGGGCGGAGCGGTCGGTTCGAGCCGGGGTCCCGGTTCCGGCGCGGTGACCACTTCGCCGGCTGGGGGAGAGGTGGGTTGGAACGTCGGTGATGCGGCCTGCGATTCGGATCGCGGCTCCGTCGCGGCGTCGATCACATCCTCGTGCGGTTCGGCGACCGGTGTCGGAGCCGGGACAGGTGAGCGGGTGGCGGTGGGTTCGATGGATCCCACCACCGCGAGCTCGCGAAGTTGCACGGCGTCGTTGGATTCGACGGTCGATGGACCTGCCGGTGTGGCTGCATCGGGGACGGCGGGCGGGTTTCCGATCGACGCCTCGATCGACGCCTCGATCGACGCCTCGATCGACGCCTCGATAGGTGCCTCGATAGGTGCCTCGATAGGTGCCTCGATCATCGGTCCGGCGATGGGGGCGCCGTCGGCGTCGACATCCGTCGTGAGAGCGATCGATGCATCGGCCGAGATAGTCGTCAGGCGGGCCACCTGCTCGCCGAGACCCGGGGTCATCACTGGCGGTGGGACGGCGGTGGCGGCTTGTGATATGGGCGGGCCCAGATGGAGCGCCGGCGGGGGCGGAGCCGGGGGCGGGGCCGGGGGCGAGGCGGCAACGAGCCCGAAGGCGGCGGCGATCGCCGCTTCGAATCCGGACGAGGTCGCCTCGCCCGTAGGGCTTCCCGCAGCAGGGCCGGCGATGGGGGGGATCGTCATGGAGTGCCTCCGAGTTGACGGTATCGGTCGAGAACTGCGGTCACATACCCTTCGGCGACGGGAACCCCGGGGCCCCCATCGTGAAGGGACCCGACCCTGGCCGGGCCCGCGTTGTACGCGGCGAGCGCGAGATCGATTCGTCCAAAGCGATCGATCATGGCCCTCAGGAAGCGGGCTCCCCCTTGGAGGTTGGCTTCCGGATCGTATGGATCCACTCCCAGTTGGGATGCGGTGTCGGGCATGAGTTGGGTCAAGCCGACCGCTCCGGCATGGGAGACCGCGTCTGGGACGAAGTTCGATTCGACCCAAACCAGGGCTGTGAGCAGTGTGGGGTCGAGATCGTGGGCCTGGGCGGCTCGGTCGATCGACGCCTGCCATCGGGCAGCCCCCGATGGGGGAGTGGCCGAGCGCTGGGGTCCCGCGGGGCGGGCGGCAACGAGAGTGGTGGAGGTCGGAGCGGGCCGTTCGGTGATCATCGCGGATCCGAGCATGCCGGCGAATCCCCCGCCCGCCCGCTGCGCGAGCGACTGAATGGAACCGATGCGGGCCATCACTTCCTGGACGCCGCTCATCGTTTGCGTCTCCGCATTGCCATCAGTTCGTCCAGGGTGGCCTCTGAGGAGCGACGGGCCAGGTAGGCGAGCGCCTGTTTCCTGCGTTCCTCCAGTTTCTCCGAGGCATCCAGGTCCTGAGCGGAGCGCCTCCACGATCCCTGGGCCGCACGGGTTCTGTGTTCGGCTTGACGCCGGACCAGCTCCGCAGCCGTGTACTTGTCGTGTGTGGCCATCCCGGCGATCCGACGGATCAGGATGTCCCCGTCCGTCTCTTGGGACCGTCGGTGGTCATCGAGAGCGCTCACCGTTGCGCGCTCGGCCTCGTTGAGCTCCTGGGTCGCCTGGCCCAGCTGAATTCGGGCCTGCTTCTCCCAGATCTTTCGGACTCGAACCAGACGGGAAAGGTCTCTCATATCAGCTCCGCTCGTGAACAGATCTCCGAAAGCGCCTGCCACGATCGCTCCGCCGGGGTCAGATCGGCTGGGCGCTGCTTCAAGAACTCGACGAGTTGGGGTGTGACCCGCAAGCCCTTGTCGGCGCGGGGATTGGTACCCGTTACGTATGCTCCAACCTCCACCAGTTCCTGGACCTCGAGGGCGGCGGCGAGGGCGTCCCTGGTGGCTGTGGCAACCCGCGTCTGTCGTTCGTTCCACAGCTTTTGTGCGAGTCGAGACAACGAGGCGAGCGGGTCGATTGCCGGGTACCTACCCTGCACGGCGAGCTTGCGGTCGAGGACCAGGTGACCGTCGAGGATGCCGCGAACCGCATCGGCGACCGGGTCATTCATGTCGTCGCCGTCCACGAGGACCGTGTAGAGGGCCGTGATGGTTCCGTTGGGGCGGGGCCCGGAGCGCTCCAGGATCTTGGGGAGCATCGAGAAGACCGACGGTGTGTAGCCGCGGGCCGTGGGGGGCTCCCCCGCCGCCAAGCCGATCTCTCGTTGCGCCATGGCCAAACGGGTGATCGAGTCCATCATCAGAACCACGTCGCCCCCTTGGTCGGCGAACCACTCGGCTACCCGGGTCGCGTACAGGGCAGCGCGCATGCGGAGCAAAGCAGGCTGGTCGGACGTGGCCACGATGACGACCGATCGCTCGAGGCCCTCCGGTCCCAGTTCGTCCTCGATGAACTCCCGGACCTCTCGACCTCGCTCGCCGATGAGCCCCACCACCGCCAGGTCGGCCTGCTGGCCACGCGTCAACATCCCGAGCAGGGTCGACTTGCCGACCCCCGAACCGCCGAAGATTCCGACGCGCTGGCCCTTGCCGACGGTGCATAGCGTGTCGATGAGTCGGACGCCGGTGGTGATGGGCGCGTCGATTCGGCGCCGCTCCATCGCCGGTGGGGTCGTGCCCTCCAATCGCACGGCCTCGCCGAGGATCGGCGGCCCTCCATCGAGCGGTTGCCCGAGCGCATCCACGACTCGCCCCACCAACGCAGGCCCGACCACCGCTCCCGGCGTGTGGTCGAGGCGGCGGACCCTGTCCCCGCGGCCCAGACCGGCGGTGTCGCCGTAGAGAAGCGCCGTCGCCCCCTCCGGTTCCACCGAGACGACCTCGGCGAGCCGGGGGCCGTCGACGCCAATGACCTCGAGGGCATCACCCAGCCGGAGTCGTAGGCCACGCACCTCCAACTCGTGACCGGCGACTCGAGCCAGGCTGCCCTCGACGACCATGGTGGTTCTATCGGGCATCGAGCGACTCCTCCACCATTGCCCACGCAGTGGTCAGGGTGAGATCGGCGTGAGCCCATGTTCCGTCGATGACGGCATCACCGGCCCTGAGGGTTGCATCCCCGATGACGGTTACGGCGCTCGCCCCGTCGAACGCGGGCTTGATCTGGGCCAGCTCCTCGGGGTTGACCCTCAACACGAGTGTCCGGTCGTCGATCTGTGTCAGCGCTTCAGCGATTCGGGACGCAAGCGACTCGGATACTGCCTCTGGGATCTCGTCCACGATCCGCCGAGCGATCGACAGGGCGAGTTGCATGAGTCCTGGAACGCGGTCGGCCGTCACCGTCAACAGATCCTCGATGAGCGCGGCTTGCGCCGACCGAAGCCGCTCCATCGCCGTGTCCGCGGCATGGCGCGCAGCCGACTCCGCCGACTTGATCCCGTCGGTCACTCCCTGTTCGTAGGCGGCGGCTCGGGCCTCTTCGATCATGGTCGCCGTCACCGGATCGATGCGATGGTCGAGTCCCAACATGAGGGGGTTCGATGCGACCGGGGGTTGGCGCAGTACGCCGCTATTCGATGAGGTCACTCTCACCTCCCCTGGCGATGACGATCTGGCCGCTCTCCTCGAGGGCTCGGATCGTTGCGACAACGGAGGAACGGGCCTCCATGACGTCCGGTTTGCGAACCGCCCCGAGCAGATCGATCTCCTCGAGCAGGGCCTCCCGGGCCCGTTCCGACAGGTTCCGGAGCAGTTTGTCTCGGACCTCGTCGGGAGCACCTTTCAGCGCAAGAGCCAGCGAAGCCGTATTGACCTGCTGCAGAACCTGCTGCACGGCCCGATCGTCGAGGTCGACGACGTCTTCGAACACGAACATGAGCGAGCGGACGTACTCGGCCAGTTCGCTGTCCTGTTCGGTCAGATGCTCGAGCACCGATTCTTCGGTGTCCTTGGCGGCGTTGTTGAGGATTGCCGCGAGTTCCTTCGGGCCGTCGTGGCGGAGGACGTTCTCTGCTTTGGCCTCGGTGAGCCGCTCCCGCATCGCGATTTCGATCCGTTCGATCAGCTCGGGAGGAGTTGTTGCGATTGTCGCGATCCTCAGTGCGATGTCGCCGGCCACCTCCGGTTCGAGCGCAGCCAGCATCTTGGCTGCCACCTCTGCGGGTTGGGCAGACAGGATGACCGCGGCGGTTTGAGGATGTTCGGTGCCGAGGAACCTGACCGCCTGATCGAGCTCGACCCGGGAGAGGAGGTCGAAGACATGCCTTTCGCCCGGTGCGAGACCGCGGAGCGCCTCCATCTGCTTGGCCCGGGCACGCAGCGTGGCAGCTTCGGTGGCCGGGTCGATGCTCATGAGATGGGTCAACGTCTGCGCCATCATGTTGTTGCGCGTGGACGTGTCGAACGTCCCGAGACTGTCCACCTCTTCGGCGAGGAGGGCCACCTCGTCCGGTGACAGGTGATCGAGGATGGCGCCGGCCTTTCCCGACCCGATCGCCAGCACGAGGGCGGCGGCCCGCTGTCTTGGCTCGGGGACAGCAGGGCTCCGCGAGGGGATGGTTGCCGGCAGGGCGTCGCCGTCGGCCATCAGGCAACCGTCTCACGTCGATCGGCGAGCCACGACCGCAAGAGGGTCGCGATCTCTTCGGGCTGGCGCTCCACGAGTTCGATCACATCGTCCGTCAGCCCGAACGCCGCCGTCTGTGCTGCGAGTTCGTCGGCGTCGAGCACCGCGCCTCCGGTGAGGGCCTGGTTCATCTCGACGATTTCGCCCTTCTTGGCCTTCTTCTTGCCGCTGCGAGACATGAGGAAGAGGCCAACCGTCACGAGCAGCAGCACGAGTGCGCCAACGATCGTGGGGATCAGGTCCATGATTCCGCCCGCGGCAGCCTCCTCCGCGACCTCGGTTTCCGGCGGGGCCGGGAAGGCGATGGCCGACACCTCGATCGCGTCACCGCGTTCGGCCTGGATTCCGGCAGCTGCGCCGACCAGGGCTTCGATAGCGGCGACGTCGGGGGCACTCGCCCCGGTGAGAGAACCGTCGTCCACCACGACGGCCACCGAGAGCCGCTCGACGGTGCCTGGCGCTTCCATGGTCCGCACCACAACCCGGTCGATACCGAATTCGGTGGTGTCCTCGTTGCGGGAGTAGTCGTAGGCTCCGTCGCCGGTGGCGATGGGCGTGCCGTCGACTCCGACCGACCCCACCGGGGCGGCGGCGTCACCGGTGAACGTCTCTTCGATGACCTGGCTCCGGATCGGAGTCGCCGACTCGGGGGTGTAGGTCTCGCTCTCGGTCTCGCGCTCGTCGAAATCGAGCTGGGCACGGACCACCACAGACGCTCGTCCCGATCCCAGGACCGATGACAGCATGTCGTTGAGATCCGAAGACAGCGCGGTCTCGAAGTCCTCGGTCATGCGTAGTTGCCGGTTGCCCATGACCGTGACGCTGTCTTCCCCGGCTGCATGCAGGACCGAGCCGTCGGTGGACGCAACCGTCACCTGGTTGGGCTCCAGCCCCTCTACAGAGGAGGCGACCAGCATCACGATCGCTTCGACGTCTGCCTCACCCACCGACTGTCTGGGATCAACGAGCACCGAGGCGGTGACCGGTTCCTGATTCTCGATGAAGAGCGCTTCTTCGGGGATGACCAGATGGACGGTGGCACCGGCCACGCCTGACATCGCGGACAGAGTGCGGGCCAGTTCGCCCTCGAGTGCTCGCTGATAGTCGACTCGCTGGCGGAAGTCGGACACCGACAAACCCTGCTCGTCGAGAAGCTCGTATCCCTTGGGCACGACGGAGCCTTGAACTCCCTCGGCGGCGAGATCGGCCCTGACCCTGTAGACGGCATCATGGGGCACGAGAACCCGGGAGCCTCCGCCTTCCAGACGGTAGGGCACCCCCGATGCCTCCAGTGAATCGACCACCTGGCTCAGCTGGGTCTCGTCGATGTTGCTGTAGAGGACCGTGAATGATGGTGCCGTCACCCACGTGAAGAAGGCGGCGCCGGCGAGGATCACGACGATGGCGGCAGCCCCCATCCCCACTTGCTGTGAGATGGTGAGGGACCTGAGCATCCGGCGGAGTGATTCGAGTCCTGGCATGTCAGACCTGCATCCTCATGATCTCCTGGTACGCCTCTACGGCCTTGTTCCTGACCTGAACCAACAACTCCATGCTGAGGGTTGCCTTCGTGGTGGCGACCATCAGCTCGTGGACGGGGGTGTCCCCGCCGGCGGCGACGTCTTGGGCCATCAGGTCTGCGGATCGTTCGGCGTTCGACACAGAGCCGAGCGCGTTGGCGACTTTGCCCGCGAAGTCTTCGCCGCTGCCGGCGACCGGCTCCGCCGCGCGGGTGCCGGCGACCGAGGAGATTCCGGGGATGGGACCGATCGGTGTCATTGGCCGATCCTCATTGCGGCCTCGTAGGCCTCCCGGCCGGAACGGATGACCGACAGGTTCGCTTGATATGAGCGCTGAGCTGCGATGAGATCAGCCATCTGACCGGCGAGATCGACCGCCGCTCGAGTGACGTTGCCGTCCTCATCGGCGTACGGGTGAGTGGGATCGTACGCCTTGGGCGGCTCTTGCCGGGTCTCGTCGATTCCGACGACATCGACGCCGGATCCGTCGGTCCTGGCTGCAGCGATCACGATCTTGGACCGGAAGGGCTCTTCTTCGGGCGGACGGATCGTGTTGACGTTGGCGATGTTGTGGGCGATCGCGTCGATCCAGGTCTTTCCCACACCCGCTCCGCTGGCGGCGATGTTGAGGGTGTCGAAGGTACCCATCATTGATTCCTGAGTGCCATGCGCAGGATGTCGGCCTTGTAGTTGAAGGCTTCGATCATTGCGCTCTTCATCAGGTTCGTCTGGATCATGCCGACCATCTCGTCTTCGAGCTGTACGTTGTTGCCGTTGGCCCCGGGCGCGGACCCGGTCGGCAGCACTACGGGCTCCGCCATGCGGGTGATCCGTCCCGCGTTGAGCGCTGCCGCCAACTGGCCTTCGAACTCGACCTTCTTGCCGGCGAAGTCGGGGACCTCGGCATTGGCCACGTTGTTGGCGATGACGGCCGATCGCTGCTCGAGACCACTGAGGGCCCATTCGATGGCTTGAGTTGTGAGATCGCTGTTGGTGATCATGGGTCTCCTAGGACGACAAAGACGACAGGGGCGAACGCCGTGCGCTCATCCCTGTCGCCTCGTGAAACATCCATGAGTTCAGTTGTCGAGATGCCTGTCGGCTCCCGGCGCCGGCGGTTAACGAGAACCCGAGATTTGGCGCGCGGTGAGCGCGATCCGTGGCGTGACTGGCGGAACGTGGAGGGGCATTGGGGGGGGTCAACCGATGGACTTGGCGAATGCTCGGACGAGTTTGGACGCCCATGCGTGGTGGCTGGAGGTGGCCGAAACGGCGTACGACCAGACCGAAGTGGAACCCGTCCAGGCGAATTGCTTCTTCGCAAAGAGTTCCTCATCGGAGTACGACTCGATGGCCGAGCGCACGTCTGCCGCCGAGGACCCGAACCGGGCGGAGATCTCGTCCCAGCCGTCGTGGCGGTGCTGTTCCCAGAGCGCATGATTGAGGTCCGGCGTCTGCGCCCAGGTGTATCCGGGAGCGGGAAGCTCGCTGCGTCCCCCGCCGCGTCCGGCCGTGTGCCGCCGCAGAAGCATGCGGTGCCAGCCGTCGAGATGAGCGAGAAGGTCCTTCACGGACCATTCGTCGCAGGCGCCGGGAACGGTGCGATGGGAGGTGGGGATGGCCTCGAGGGCCTCCACGAGGTTGTCCATTCGGTGGCGGCCGCCGTGAGCAGATCGCTCTTCATCGCGGGTCGAGCCATGTCTCGACTGCGGCGGCCGCGATGGCCCGCCACCAAGGCCCTCCGCCCCGACCCTCCTCAACCCTGGGTGACGGGGATCAGTACCGGAGGTACTCGGCGCCGGCGGTCTTGAGGCGCTCCGTGTGGTTCAGGTCTTGATGGATTTCGGCGCGGCGCAAGGCGGCAGCCTCGAGGGCCAGCTCGACATCCTGGAGGAGGTGTCCCACCCGTTCGGCCAGTTCGGGAGAGGGTGTACCTTCGAGCTTCGAACCGAGGTCGGTGACGGCCTCATCGACTTCCTCGCCGTCGATGATTCGGGCCGTTTCCTCCAGGAGTCGCTCCAGCAGGTCGGCGGCCTCCTCCCAGGTCACAGTGGATCCACTCCGCCGCTGATCGTTGCCCAAGCATCCCGCAGATCGGCGAAGATGTCGCGAACCGCACGGGTGGGTTCGATCGACTTCTCCACGTTGGCCTGGACCAGTTGGCGGTGGCAGAACTCATACAGCGACGCGAGGCTGATGGCCACCGGCCCGACGGACATGTCCAGGGTTTGCAGCAGCTCACTGATGATGGCTTGCGCTCTGGTCAGCTCGCTGTGGGCGGTGGCCAGATCGGGTCGCTGGGTCGACAGTGCCGCCTCCACCTTGTCGATCGATGCGATGACCCCGTCGTAGAGCATCACGATGAGACGCCCCGGGGACGCGGTGTCGATCGAGCTCTGGCGATAGGTCTCGAGGGCGGCGTTCATGTCTCCTCCATCATTGGGGGCGTGGGAGGCTCTGCAGCCCCGAGGCCAGCTGGCCCGCGAGTGATTGCATTCGTCCCATTGCAGATTCGAGTGCTGTGAACTGGCGCCGGAGAGCCGCCTCACGTCGTTCCAGACGCTCCTCGAGCTGATCCATCCGGTCTTCGGCGAGCTTGATTTGGGCGTCCCAGCGGTCGGTGGCCCGGTCGATGAGGCCGCCGGAGCCGATGACCGAGTCGATGAATTCGTCGAAGGTGGCGGCGAGGCCAGACCGCACCGTGGCAGTTCCCAGATCCAGGGATCCGCCGCCGGCGGTGACCTGGCCGGGTGTCGCCGTGATGGCGAGGATCAAACCATCGAGGGTTCCCGTGCCCGAAAGGGAGCGTCCTGTACCCGAGGCGGCAATCCCACCGATGGTGCCTGCGACGTCGGTTCCCGAATGGGTCCCGGAGAGCCCGAACGGGTCACCGGTCACCGTGAAGTTGCCGGATGTGCCGTAGCGGCTGTCGGCGAGGGTGATGGTTCCGCCGTCGACGGTGGCCGTGAGGGCCGTGATCCCGGCGTTGGAGAGGGCGGTGTTGATCGCCTGGACGGTGGTCGAGATGTCCGACCCGGCGGTGATGTTGACTGTTGCGGTCTTGGAGCCGCTGACGATGTCGAAACTGGCGTCGGCTACGGGGGCCGAGTATGCCCCTCCTGTGATGGACGCCCGTGAGGCGGCCTGCGTCAACACGACGGCGTGGGTGCCATCGAGATCGGACGAGGATGCCCGGGTGACGGACACGCGGGAGTCGGAGGTCTCGAAATTCCTCGAGAACAGCTGCATCACGCCATCGAAGTCGGCTTCGAGGGCTTCGCGAAGCTTGGTCGAGTCGAGTTCGACCGCGCCGTCTCGCGTGAGCGAGATCCCTACCGAGGATGCGGTTCGGTACGTGCCGGAGAGTCCCGCCACTACACCGGAGATGGCACTACGGAGCGAGAGCTTCAACCCTCGGGCAGTCGAGTCCGCCGACAACGGCCCGGCGTTTGCGCCTCCCTCCGAGGCCGTGCGTGTCTTCGAGCTGATCGTGGACAGCGCCGAGTTGAGTTCGGTGACGAACTCTTCGATCTTGGTGGCGGCGGTGTCGACGTCGGTGTTCACCGCGACCGTCACCGGCGAGGTGGTCGTGGCAGTGAGCGTGAGCGTGACACCTTCGATCAAATCGTCCACGACGTTCGAGGAGCGCTCGACCGTGATTGCACCGGCCCCGGACCCGAGGGTCAGCTGGGCATCGAGACCTTCTTCGACGGTGCCGAACGTCCCCATCGTGCCTAGGCCGTTCGTGACGGTGAACTGCGATGCATCACCGGTCTCCTCGGAGGTGAGCATGAGTTTGACGCTTCCGGTGTCCACGGTGACGACGGCCGCGTTGACGCCGGCGTCGAGTCCGTTGATCTGAGAGGCGAGGTCGGCGAGGCTCGTCGAGGCATCGGTGACGATGTCGTGCTGAGTACCACCGATGGTGATTGAGAACGTGCCGGCGCCCACGAGGTCGGAAGATGCAGTGAGGTTGGTGCCCGACGCCATCTGGTGAGCGGTTGCGAGGCGAGAAATCTGGAATGACACCGTCTGGTCGGCAGGGCTTCCGGTGATGGAGACACCGAGCGCTGACTCGTTGGAGGACGTCGCCTTTGCGAAGCTCTTCCAGTCCGAGCCCTCGTCGATTGCCTTCAGCTTGTCGCGGAGCGCCGAGAGGCGGGTAGAGATCTGAGACCAGGCATCGTTGCGCTGCTGGAAGGTGGTCTTGCGCTGCTGGACCTGGCCGAGCGGGATCCGCTCGATCTGCATGAGTTGTGACACGATGGAGTTGGTGTCCAGCCCGGAGGCGATGCCTCCTATGTTGAAGAGCGGGCTTGCCATCGTCTACCTCGTGCGTCGATTTCGTGGGTGGTGGCCCCGAAGGTCGGGGCCACCACCGTTGTTGTTCCCGTCGGCCTTTACCTGAGGAGGGAAAGGACGTTTTGGGGGAGGGTGTTGGCCTGGGCGAGCATGGAGACGCCTGCCTGGCCGAGGATCTGATGGCGGGTGAAGTTCGCCATCTCCATGGCCATGTCGGTGTCGCGAATCCGGGATTCGGACGCCGTCAGGTTCTCGAGTGCAACGCTCAGGTTGTTGACCGTGTGCTCCAACCGGTTCTGGGTGGCACCCAACTCCGACCGAACGTTCGACACTGCCGAGATGGCGGCGTCGATCGAGGCGATGGCCCCGGTGGCGTCGGTCGTCAGGCTCAGGCCCGAGATGTCGACGCCGAAGACCGAGGCTGCTCCCAAGGTCAGATCGGTGGTCACCGCCAGGCTGTCGGCAGTGCCGGCCCCGACATGGAACGTCAGGGTGTCGGCGCTGAACACCTGGCGTCCGGCGAAGGTGGTGCGGGATCCGATGGCGTCGAGCTCTGCGAGGAGTTCGTCGACTTCGGCCTGCTGTGCCACGCCG
>Ga0224505_10001287_pt1 | contig 16084 bp, 15 predicted proteins | sample SF_Jan12_sed_USG_FD_169102 | JGI IMG/M metagenome (GOLD analysis project Ga0224505, IMG submission 169102) | Sediment microbial communities from San Francisco Bay, California, United States - SF_Jan12_sed_USGS_4_1 | ecosystem: Environmental > Aquatic > Marine > Sediment | place: USA: California... | reverse complement strand
CTACGCCAACCGGGGATTGGCCAGGCGGAATAAAGAGGTATATGACCTGGCGATCGCGGACTACAAAAAGGCGATCGAATTTGACTACAAAGATCCCTCCGTGCCCTTGGGCATCGGAATATCGCATTACTACATGGGGCGATATGCCGAGACCGTGGATGCATTGAATGAAGTAATCAGGCAAGACCCGAATAATCTCGACTCCTTTAGTTTTCGAGGCGTCGCACTGGCGCGCCTCAAGCGGTATCAGGAAGCCATTGTTGACCTCGATCGGTATCTCTCCTCAACACCCGGCGACTCATACCATCTCTGGTGGCAAGGCGAGGCCTTCATGAAGACAGGGCAAGCGGATCGCGCGCGCACGAATGTACGGAAACTCATCGAGCTAGAGCCGAGGCTGGCCGTCAACTTCAGTGGCGACCGCGCGCTGGATCTATACGATCTGCAGAAACGCCAAACGATGGCCAAGCAAGCGCTGGCGGCAGCCCAGGAGGCGGCATCGAACAGCCGGTGGCCGGAGGCTTTTCAGCAATATGAACGGGGACGCACCTGGGTTACTGGTCTGACAGAGCAGGGCCGAACCGATGGAGCCACGATTTCGGAAGGCCTCCGCCGGATCTACGCCAAATTGCCGACCAAGCCGGACTTGCCGGAAGGAGCGCGGCGCTTTGGGGTACAGGCAGTCAGCCTGGCCGAGCAGAAAAACTATGACAGAGCCATAGCGCTCTATGCAAAAGCGTTAGGTGTGGCGTACTGGTGGCCTGAAGCGCATTTCAATCTTGCCTTGCGCTTGGCAGAACAAGCGGATTTTGTGGGCGCCATTGCGGAGATGAAAGCTTTTTTGGAACTCGCGCCCACCGCGCCGGATGCCCGCACGGCACAAGACAAGATCTATGAATGGGAGTTACACGGGAAATAGCGCAAGACAGCTCTGAATGCTTCAGTCCCACCCAACAGAAAGATCTCCCATGAAACCAGTCTCGAAAATAGCTCTGGGGATTCTCGTGATGGCTTTCATCGCCACGGTTTCGCCGTTCGATGCGTCAGCGGATTATATGGCTAAGGCAGACTTCTCCAGGTGTCCCCGCAAGTACCTTCCTCACACTTCGGCTCAGGAAGGCCCATTCCCCACACTTTCCCAATGTAATGCTTATGTAGCTCAAGCGAGTCGCGGGAACAATCTGTCTTGTGCCCGTTATTCCTGCGACGTGGTCGGAGGTGGCGCGAGCACAGGCAGCAGCGGAAGCGGTCTCGATGGCTCCCTGCAACAACAATCAGTGTCGAACTTCGTTGAAGGAGCAATGAGTGGCAACTCACAGCAGATGGGCCTTGGCCTATTAGGAATGGGGCTGGGCGCCATGATGCAGGGAGGCGACGAAGCTTCGACTCGAGAGCGCCAGCAACGACAACAGGAACTTGAAGCAGCACGGCAACGAGAAGCAATGGAACGAGCCAAGATTGAAGCAGAGCAGGCCAGGGTTGCGCAGGAGCGGCATCAGAAACTCATGGGGAGTTTGAAGGGGCAGCTTGGAGCATCGTTTGACGGTAGACCATCCAGTCTTGGGACAACGACACTCCAATTAAAGTCGGGAACCGCTCTGTTCGGCATTCCTCCAAGCAACCCCACCGGCACCCTGCTCCTCGACGATACCGGCGGAGCGGTCACGGCCGGCGAACTCATGGCAAAGCTGCCAGAGGCTCCGCCAACCCCTCTAGGGCGGTCGGTAAATCAGGCCACCGAAAAAGCCTGGGAAGGCTACCTGGCCGCGCTGAAGCAGAAGAGCCAGGCGGACACCCGACTCAAACAGATGGAGGACGAACATCGCATGATCGAGAAGCTCCGCGCGGAAGCGGAGAAGAAGACTCAGGAACAAAAGGCTCGGGTGACCGTGATTCCCCCGGATCAGCCGGAGCAACGGAAGATCGAAGACGATAAGTTGGCGGAGGCTGAGAAGCTCTTTCTGGAAGCGATTAAGCTGGAGGAGGATGCGACGAAGAATCTCGTAGCTGCGAAGAAGGATGCCGACGATGCGCAGTCTGCGCTGGCGGAATCTGAAAAGGAAAAACAGCAGGCCATGAAGGCGGAAAATGAGTAGCCGAGCGTGACGACTCCAAGCCGCTGCCCCTTCCTTACTTGGATGCTCCTGCCCAGGCTGTGCCTCCTCGTGAGTCTGATCGGCGGGAGCGGCACGTTGTCGTTCGCTGCCGAGATAGGGGCTCCAAGCCAGACCGCGAGAGCCAAACTTGACCGACTGCTCGCCTGCCGGCAAACGGAGAAGGAGGCGGCGCTGGAGGAAAAGCGCAAAACTCAGGCAAAGATCGCCGATATTGAAACCTTTGTCCGTTCTTTGAGCGACCGGCCCGTCCATTACGCGGCGCATGAAAAGGCGGATCGGGCGTTGACGCTGGCTCGTGAAGCACTTGCCAAGATCGAGGAGAGGATTCGCCTGGCAACTCTCCAGCTCAATCTCACCGCGCGGGCCATCAAGTATCTGCTTCCAGAGACAAGAGGGAAGGAACGATCTCCCTTGGATGAGTTGGCGCGCACGACATGGGATCAGCTTGCTCGGGTTGCGGGTGGACATGCGCAAAGCTGGGATCACGCCGCCGAAGCCGAGTACGGGTTCATTCGGGATCCGGTGATGGAGGAACGGCTCAGAGCCATCATTGAACGCATTCAGGCATCGTCAGACCGAACTGCCATGCCAGTTGATGTTCGCATCTTGGCAAAGCCGAGTGGGATGGGGGCTGCGGCCACCGCGACAGCCATTTACTTCGACCAAAGCTATCTCGATCGCTCGCCCTCTGAATCTGAACTCCTGTTTGTTGCCGGACACGAGCTTGCTCACATCCAGCTCAATCATTACAACAAGTTCATCGTGCAAGAAGCGTTGGAAAGGAAACTGAACTCTGTCCGTCTCGATCCTGTGGAAGGGGATCGTCTCACACAGGTGCGCGACCGCATCGATCAAAAGTTCCAAACGGCCCAGTCCCTTACTCCGAGGGAAGAGTTGCATCGGGAGGTCGAGTTGAAGGCGCAGTTGGCACAGTTCGCTCGTGAGCAGGAACTGCAGGCCGATCTGCTCGGAGCCCAGATGGCTCTTGCCGCTGGGGCATCCCCAATGGGCATCAAAGAAGGATTGTCGCACGACAATATTTTTGCGAGACTCAAGAACACACTCGAAGAACGGCGGATATGGGGCAGCCAGGCTCGTAATCAAGCGGATAAGCCACTCGAGAAATTGACGGCTGACCACCCCTACTCGGAGGAGCGTCTCGAAGCGCTAGAATCTGCCCTCGGCGACAAGTTCTGGGAACGAACCGATCTGAAGTTCAGTTCTTCCTGCCCGCGTTAAGATGCGTCCGAATCAAGAGTGAGGCCGGCGATCGAGAAGAGGCGCATGTCTTGAATGCCAGAATGGCTCACAAGAGCAACGAGGCCGACGTTGATGTGCAACCAGTCGGGGGGTTGTTACTCTGCCCCGCGTGCGACACGTACTTCTTCTCATGTGGGGACTGATGGCGATTTTTGGTGCTGTCGCCCCCGCCTTTGTCGCTGGCCTCGTTAGTCCTCGCGAAAAAGTAAACGGTCTCTGGCTGGTCGTGGCGGCTGGGTGCATCTATGTGCCGGCCCATCGCTTCTATGGCCGGTGGTTGGCGAGGCAGGTTGTCGGACTTAATAATCAGCGTGTGACGCCCGCTGTTCGGCTGAACGACGGCGTGAATGTTCACCCCACCAATAACGTCGTGTTGTTAGGCCATCACTTTGCCGCGATCGACGGGGGCGCGATTCTCGGTCAGCGCGCGGTTTCAATGGCTTTTTGAATGCGCTGGATTTCACTTCGGAGTTCGAGGCTTGCGCGAAGGACAGCGGTATGCGGCACCCGCCAGACTGGCTCGAGGGGGGCGGGGTCGTTTGCCTGGCGCGGGATGAGATGCCAGTGGATGTGCGGCAGTTGGTTGCCGAGGAGTTCGTAGTTGATCTTTGTGGCCCCATAGGCCTGCGCGAGCGCCTTGGCGACCAGGGTGACGTCTTCCATCAATTGCATCCGTTCTGTCGGCGCCAGATGAAAGAGTTCTGTCGCGTGGCGTTGAAAGACGACAACGGTCCAGCCGGCGAAGAATTGATCGTCATGCAGGTAGACCTTCGAGATGCCGAGATCCGCGATGAAATGATCGGCTCTGGGCCAGGTCTTTGCGCAGGCATTGCAGGAAGGATCGGTCATGGCAGCCGCAGCATAGCAAAGTTCTAGAAAGAGCGCGAGCGTGGCCGCCTTGACACCCTGTTTGGCCCGACGATATTCTGCATTCCGGTCGCGTGCGCCTCTCGTAGATTCCGGCTCGACCCCAACTATGCCAACCAGTTCTCTATCGGCGCCTCTCGTCATCCCTCGCCCGCTGGTCACTAGGCTGATGCGGCTCTACGACTATCCGCATCCGTTCAAACAGGGGGCGGTCATCCGCGGATATGATCGACCTCATGCCGTGCGGACAGCCCGCATGTGTGCGGCGGTTGCCGCTCGGTTGGGGCATCCCCGCGAGCGAGTCTGTTCGTATCAGATTGCCTGCCTGCTGCATGACCTGGGCCGAGCCGGACTAGACCGCCGGCTCTTCGGGAAGATTTGGTCGTGGGCCAGGCGGCATCAGATTCCCACGAGACCGCGTGAATGGCGCGCGGTGCATCCGAACACGAAGTATGGCCGTGAGACGGAGGCGTTTCTCTCGTTGTATCGCCGTGATCTGGAGGCAGCCGGCATTACGATGGACCGCTGGGCGGCTGAACAGGTGGAAATGCGCCTGGGGTATGCGCGCCGCCTGGCACGGCGTCTGCGGGCCGTTCGCCCCGCGATGAACGAATGGGGCATCACCTGGGCTCCCTGGATGCAGCTCGTGATGCTCTATTACTACTATCCTGAGCGGTTGACGTCGGCGCAACTCTGGGTCAAGCAGTTGGCGGAAATTCTGGTTGCCTGCGAACAGTTCGAGGCCTACAGTAATCGGCAGCGCGGGCGCGATTACTATGTTCGGGAGAAGGAAACGCTGGCCGACGCGTTTGCCTATCTCGGCAAGCTGTCAGGAGAGGGCATTCTGAGCGATGAAGTTATGCAGGCGTTGCGCAGTTTGGCCGGCGAAGGGATGTTCGATGCTATTCTCGAAGAGGCGCGGGGAGGTCCGTTGAGCAAACAGGAACGGCAGTATTTGCGTGGTTTGGTATCAGGAGGTACGTGATGGCCGTGAAGACCATTCCCCTTCACGTCGAGATGGCGGGCGGCACGCAGATTGAAAACATTACGAAGCAGGTCTCATCCGCCGTGGCCGAGGCCGGGCCGGCTGCCGGCATTGTGACGGTGTTTGTGAAGCATACCACGGCCTCGGTCATGATCATCGAAGACGAGCCTGGCATTCGAGCCGATACCAAAGCTTTTTGGGACCGTGTCGTGCCGGCGGACCCTGATTGGCAACACAACCGGAGAAATCCTGGGGAAGACAACGGCCACAGCCACCTGCGGGGGCAATTGCAGGGGCCGTCGGTAACGATTCCCTTCTCGAGTCGCGCCCTGCTGTTGGGGACCTGGCAGCAGATTGTCCTGGTCGATTTCGATACGAGGGCCCGCCGGCGCGAGTTGATTCTTCAAATCATGGGTGAATAGCGATGGTGGGTCGGCCACGAACGTCTGTGATTGGAGCAGTGGCCAGTCTTGGACTGGTTTTCTTTTCAACCCAGATTGGAGCAGCGGAATGGGGTAGCCCTCTGGGCGGTTCGTATGAGGGGATTGAGGGAAAGCCGCGTCCCGTCACTCCGGTGCCGGCTGAATTGGGGCCGGATGAGCGGGCGACGATGTCGGTGTTCGAGCGCGCGACCAAATCGGTCGTCTTTATTTCGAACACGGCGATTCAGCGCGACTTCTGGTCGTTGGACATCATGGAGGTTCCGCAGGGCTCCGGGTCCGGCTTTGTGTGGAACAAGCAGGGCCACATCGTCACCAATTTTCATGTGATCTATGGAGCCAGCTCGATCAAAGTCACCCTGGCCGATCGCAGCGAATATTCCGCCAAGCTGGTCGGCGCCGATCCGGATCGGGATCTGGCGGTGTTACAAATTCAGGCGTCTGAGACTGTACTGGAGCCGCTGGCCATCGGCACCTCGCACGATTTGCGGGTTGGACAAAAAGTATTGGCCATCGGCAATCCATTTGGGCTCGACCATACGCTGACGACCGGCGTGGTGAGCGCCCTTGGCCGGACGATCAAATCGATGTCGAACCGGACGATCGAGGGAGTTATCCAGACTGACGCAGCGATCAATCCAGGCAACTCCGGCGGGCCGTTGCTCGATAGCGCAGGGCGTCTGATCGGCGTCAATACGCAGATCGTCAGCCCCAGCGGCGCCTATGCCGGTATAGGTTTTGCTGTGCCGGTCGATACGGTCAATCGAATCATTCCTGAGCTCATCAAGCATGGCAAATTGATCAGGCCTGGTTTGGGCGTGTCATTGATTCACGATTCGATAGCCAGACGATGGGGCGTCAAGGGGCTGGTTATCGGCAAGGTAACGCGTGGGGGCAGCGCCGACCGGGCTGGGCTGCGCGGTGTGCGTGAAACCGCCACCGGGCGCATCGAACTCGGCGACGTGGTGGTGGCGGTCGATGGAAAGCCAGTTGAGACGGTGGACGATCTTATGGATGCGATGGAGAAATACAAAGTCGGCGATCGAGTGAAGGTGGAGGTGGTCAGAAACAAGAAGCGGCAGTCCGTCGAAGTGACGCTTCAGGCGGTAAATTAACGGTCAACTTGGTTTGCGTGATTCATGATGGCTCATCTGGAAATGTCTTCCAAAGGAATATGGAAAATGTTTCGGGTTTCAAATTCTCTGGGCATGTTCTCTGATACTGCGAAACCCGAAACTCACAACTCCCTCCGCAGCACCCCGGAGTAGTCACGGTTCGGTGCATGTAGGGAGACGAGTGCGGCTGTAGTCTACACGGCAATCCGGGCTAGGCGGGCGGCAAAGAGTCTGTGCTAAGATGCCTGACTGGTATAATGGCTTCTGTCACCGTTTCCAGTCCAACATGAGGTGTTCTCCATGGGCGACCATCGCTCCACCGATAGCGGCACACAACAACCAGGCCATGGGAGCGACCGCCAAGATAGCGCGCGCGGCGCTCGGTCAGGGGCAGGGCAAGGAATAGGGATCGACCCACTTGCCCTGATTGAGCAGTGCTTGGAGTCGATTCCAGAAGAAGACCCTCGCCGGAACATTCTCTACAAGCTCCGTCATGCCGTCATGCTGGAAGCGGCGTCGAATCAACAGCGCGATACCGAATTCAAGAAGCTGAGCGAGGTGACGGCCAAACTGACCGCGCCGGCGAACCGCATCGGCACGTTGCTGGAGATCCCCGGCGAAGGGCTCGCGCGCATTCTGGTCGGCGGGGCCGAGTACTATGCCAATGTGGATCCGCGCGTCACAGCCGATGACCTTAAGATTGGGGCGCAGATCCTGGTCAATGAAGCCTATGCCGTCATCAAGACCCTCGGCTATGACCGGAACGGGCCGATTCTGAAGCTGGCCGAAGCGATGCCCGATGGACGGCTGCGATTTGAACAGGAAATGGGCCGGCAGCCGCTGATCTTGCAGCGGTCCACCGACTTGGTTGGAATCGAGCTCAAGGCCGGCGATGAGGTTCGGATCGATCCCGCGTATCGTATTGCGATCGAGAAACTCGCGGATCGGACCTCCGGCAAGCATGTGCTCGATGAAGTGCCGAAGGTTACATGGGAGCAGATCGGCGGGCAGCGCGAAGCGATTGCGGCCATCAGAAAAGCGGTCGAGTACCCGTTGCTCCATGCGAAGACGTTCGAGCAGTTCAAGTTTTCCCAACCCAAAGGATTTCTGCTCTATGGTCCTCCCGGATGCGGCAAGACGCTGATCGGGCAGGCCGCGGCCGGAAGTCTGTCCAAGCTGATGGGCCAGTCGCAGCAGGATGATGCAAAGGCAACAGGCGGGCGCCCTCCGGTCACGAGCGGAGCATTCCTCCATGTGAAGGGTCCCGAGATTCTCAATATGTGGCTGGGAGAGTCCGAGCGGATGGTCCGCGATCTCTTTGCCCAAGCGCGGGCGAGACGCAAAGCGGGCGCGTTGCCGTTCATCTTCATCGACGAGGCGGAGTCGGTGTTGGGCACGAGACGCGCGATGCGCTCCTTCAATATTTCCAATACGCTGGTGCCGATGTTCTGCAGCGAGATGGACGGCATCGAGTCATTGCACGATGTCGTGATCATTCTGGCCTCGAACCGGCCCGACCTCATCGATCCAGCCGTGCTTCGGCCAGGCCGCATCGATCGGAAGATCAAAGTCGCGCGGCCGAATCGTGAGGCGGCGGCTGAGATCTTGAAGGTGTATCTGACGGAAGATCTGCCGTTGGACCAGGCCATGGTTTCCAAACGAGGCGGTGACCAGCGTCAAGCCGTCGCCTCCTTGGTTGACGAGACCATTGAAGCCATCTTCAAACGGGCCGATGAGAACCGGCTGTTGTCCATCCGATTGCGGAACGGCCAGAACAACGTGCTCTATCGTGGCGATCTGGTGAGCGGGGCGATCCTCTCGTCGATCGTGCAGCGCGCGAAGGAAAAGGCGATCGAGCGGACGATTCAATCGGGCGCGCCGGCCGGTCTGCTGGCCGAGGATCTGTTCGAATCCGTGACAGAGGAATTCCGCCAAGGGGAGATGTTGCCGCCGGACGATGCGGCTGAAGAGTGGTTGAAACTCCTGGACCATCATCCAGAGCAGGTGGTCGGCATTTCTTCGTTCCGCCGAGGCAGGCAGTCTGAAGAGCGGCTCGTGAATCAAATCATCTGAACACCTAACCCCTTACGCTTCACGCCTCACGAAATTATGCGTCTCTTTGGCCTTGAAACTGAATATGGCATCACGCGGGACGATCTGGAGGAAGTCGATCCGGTCGTCGAGTCGATGGAACTGGTGCGGGCGCACCTGACGGCGTCGTTCGAGCGGCGCTGGGACTATGCCGGTGAAGATCCTCATGAGGATGCGCGGGGGTTTCGCGTGTCCGGGCTGGCGCAGGACAAGGAAGAAGATGAGTTTGCCAAGCTCGATGCGCACAGGCCGTTTTCCTTTCATGAGATGAAGAGTGACTTGGTGTTGCCGAACGGCGCGCGGTTCTACAACGACCATACCCATCCGGAGTATTCGACTCCAGAATGTCGGCGGCTGAAAGATTTGCTGGCGCAAGACCGCGCAGGCGAGCGGATCATCCAGCGGGCGGCTGACCGCCGTAATCAGAGCCTCGGCGGCGAGTACGTCCAACTCTATAAGAACAATACGGACTTTCATGGGCACAGTTACGGTTGCCACGACAATTATCTGGCGCTGCGTTCAATTCCATTTCCACAGCTGACGGCAGGCCTGCTGCCGTTCCTTGTCAGCCGGCAAGTGATCGCCGGATCGGGTAAAGTCGGGATTGAAGCGCAGGAGTCGGGAGTCGTGCCGGGGGGGTTTCAGCTCTCGCAGCGGGCGGACTTCATGGAAACGGACCTGAGTGTCGATACGATGCACAATCGGCCGATCCTCAATACGCGCGATGAGCCGCATGCCGATCCGAAGACCTATCGCCGGCTCCATCTGATTATCGGTGATGCCAACATGTGCGAGTACGCGACGGCGTTGAAAGTCGGGACCACGCAGTTGGTGCTGGACCTGATTGAGCGAGGCGCGGCCCCGTCTCTTGAATTGGAGCAGCCGGTGACGGCGGTGAAACAGCTCTCGCGCGATATCGATCTGAAGGCGGCGGTGCGCCGGCAGAATGGGCAGACGATCACTGCGCTGGACATCCAGGAACAGTACTATCGAGCGGCGGAGCATACGTTGGCCGGTCTCGATGAGGAATCGGATTGGATATTGAAAGAATGGGGCGAGACACTTCGGCTGCTGGCGCAGGATCGTCATGCGCTGGTCGGCAAATTGGATTGGATCACCAAGCTATGGTTGTTGGAGACCTTCATGCGCGAAGAGCGGATCGGGTGGGACGATCCGTGGCTGGCCAGCTTGGATTTGGCGTATCACAATGTGCATCCTGCGCGCGGGCTCTATCTGGGCCTTGAGGCTGAGGGGAAAGCCTGGCGCATGACGACCGAGGCCGATGTCGAGCGGGCCTTGTCTGCCGGTCCGTCCGATACCAGGGGAGGATTGCGCGGGCTCTGTATCAGACGGTTTCCCACCCAGATCAGAGCCATGCAGTGGGAGCGCATCCAGTTTACCGGAGGGCTCATGCCGCGCACGTTGGAGATGGGCGATCTGTTCGAGCCTGCCGATGTGAGGGCTTGCGCCGAATTGTTCGAGACCGCCGATTCTCCACTGGATGCGTTGAAGGCGTGGAACGGAAGAAAGGACACAGGATCATGAAACATATTGTGATGCCGGAGCGGCGAGAGGGGCCGGTCGATCCCATGCCGAAGCCATCCGGTCCTACGGAAGAAGGCGGGGGGCCTAAGAGGCCAGATACCGGGTCGCCCGATAAAGACAGCCTTCTCAAGCGGATGAGGAAGGTGGATCCAAAGCAAGCAGAACGGTACCGGCAACGGACCGGGGAGTGAATAACGGTGAGGAGTAAAGGGTTAGGGGTGAGGAGAGCGAGCCGGTGTTCTACCCCTCACACTTCACCCCTTACCCCTTACTGAGCGGAGCGAACCATGCGGATACAGGGCGACTTTTATCAGTTATTGAAGGAACAGGGGTATCAGTTTGGGGCGTCGGCTGTGGCGGGAGAGGGTCGGGATTTCATGACGGCCACGACGATCCTGGCGTTCAAGTATCGGGACGGTGTATTGGTGGCCGGCGATCGCCGCGCGACGGCCGGCAATATGGTGATGTACGATCGGACGGATAAGGTGTTGGAGATTGATCGCCACAGCGTCATGGCCATCGCCGGCGTGCCGGCCACGGCCTATGAGATGGTGCGGGTCTTGGAGCATTCGTTCAAATACTATCGGCGGACACAGCTGCAAGAGCTGAGCTTTGAAGGCAAACTGCGGGCCGTGTCGAAGCTGCTCAAGGACAATGTTCCGGCGGCCCTGGCTGGCACCGGCGCGGTCGTGCCGGTGTTTGCCGGCTATGATTTTCAGCAGGAGGCGGCCAAGATTTATTTCTACGACATCCTCGGCGCGGAGTTCGAAGGCGTGGAGTATGCCGTTTCGGGGTCCGGTTCACCAACCATTCGCGGCATTCTCCATTATCTCAACACATGGGGAGGGCGTCCGCTTGCCGCTTCGACAGAAGAAGAAGCGGCCATTCAGGCGTTGCGCCTTTTAACGAGCGCGGCGGAGTTCGATTCGGCGACCGGGGGAGTGAATCGCGAGACTAACCTGTACCCGATTATCAAGGTGATTACGCAGGATGGAGTTCGTGTGATGCCGAATGACCAGTTGAAGAGGCTGTTCGAGTCAGAGGTTGTGCGCCATGTATGAAGAACCGTATAAGTGGGTTGAGGCGGTCGGCAATCGCCGGCAGTATTTGGATGAACAATTCAAACAGGGCAGTCCGGTCGTCGCCCTGGTCTATGACACCGGCATTCTTCTCTTGACGGTCAGCAAAGGCACGCCCAAGCTCTACGAGGTCTACGATCGATTGGCGCTTGGCGGCATGGGGCATCCGGCCGATTTGGAAAAACTGCGCTTCAGCCTGCTGGAGATGGCGCATGTGGAAGGGTTCAATCGCTCGCCCTCGGACGTCACGGGTGGACGCATGGTGAAGTACGGCATTGCGCCGGTGATCAAGCAGGCGTTTGAAGAGATTTTCAAAGCCCCCTTCATCGTCAAGATCCTGTTGGCCGAGCTGGGGCAGAAGGCCGGCAAAGATTCGCTCCTCGTCATCAATTATGACGGCACGTTCGAAGAGGGCGCGCAGTGCGCCGTGCTGGCTGCGTCAAGACCGGTGGAGCGCGACATGGTCGCCTATCTGAAACAGCAAGCGTCCACTCCTCCTTCGTTGGAGCAGGCTTGTGGGATGGCGCTCCGAGCCTGGGCGCTGGGCGATCGATCGCAGCGAAAGGCCGGGGAGGACAGGTCCGAGCAAAACCCAGCGACAACGGAAAGTCCAGCAGCCATTGATGCGGCATCGCTCTATGCCCATCTGCGTGACGCGGTAGCGGAGAAAACCGTCGAGTGCGCCCTGTTGGACCGCAACCAACCAGGTTCCTCGAAGTATCGGGTACTGACGCCAGACGAACTGGGCCGACTGCTGCCGAAGGACATCGGAGTTGTTTTCTCTTAACCTGACTTATTCAAGTGCCTGTCTGCTGGAATCGACTCCCTGTGTATGCCGATCCGTAGTACTGGGGAATAGAGTTGCGAGTTTCGTGTTTCAGGTTTCGTGCTATCAGGAAAGATGCTCAAAAAACTCGAAATTCGAAACATTCTCCATGTTCTAGGGTAAACCCATGCTGAACCGTATCTTTGGACTGGAAACGGAGTACGGACTTCTCGTCCATCAAGACCATCCGGACCATTCCCCTGCCTGGTTTGCGCACAAGCTACGCGATCATATTTTCAACGTGCAGCGACGCGGTCTGTTGGATCTTCACCATCGCGGCCACGATGAACCGCCTGGAAACGGCGGGTTCTTGACCAACGCGGGGCGGATGTATCTCGACATGGGGCATTTGGAATATGCTTCCCCAGAATGCAACAGCCTGACGGACGTGGTGGCATCGGATCGTGCCGGTGATCTTGTGCTTCAACAGGCGATCGACGAATTGGGTTGGGCCGATGACCTGTCGCTGATTAAGAACAACATCGACCATGAGACCGATGCAACGTTTGGGTCTCATGAGAACTATCTCGTGACGAGACGGTTTCCCTTCACCAGGCGCGGGCTGGGCCCGCTCGTGACCTTTCTGGTGACCAGGCAGATCTTTACCGGATCGGGCCGTGTCGGATCGGCCAATCCTCAAGAAGGATGGATTCAGGTCAATCGCTTGATGGTCCCTCGTGCGGCCATAGGCCATGGCCAGAGTATCGATCAGATTCCATTTCAAATTTCGCAGCGGGCCGACCATATCGTGAACGATTTCTTTGAGTGGGTGCAGCAGAATCGGGCGATCGTGAACACACGGGACGAACCGTTGGCTGATCCCAATCAGTACCGGCGCATCCATTTATTGCTGGGTGATTCCAATATGGCGGAGTATGCGACTGCGTTGAAACTGGGCACGACCGGCCTGGTGTTGCAATTGATTGAAGAAGGACATGCGCCGCTTGATCTCGATCTCAACGAGCCGGTCGAGAGCTTGCAGGAGATTTCTCAAGATCAGGACCGGCAGTGGCTCGTTCAGCTGCAATCTGGCAAGACGATCTCGGCCATCGATGTTCAAGAGCAATTCTTGGCCGCGGCACAAGCCCATTGCCGGGGGCAGGATGAGGAGACCGACTGGGTGCTCGATCAATGGGAAGCGGTGCTCCAAGACTTGCGTGGAGATTACGTCAAGCTGGTGGGGCGGATCGATTGGGCATCGAAACTATGGTTGCTTGAGTCTTATCGCGAATCTGAGCGGGTAGACTGGCAGGACACCATGTTGAAGAGCCTCGATCTCGAGTACCACAATCTAAACCAGGAGAAGAGTCTCTATTATGCGTTGCTGCAGGAAGGCCGAGTGCCGAGACTTATCACCGACGGTGCCGTCGGTCTCGCCGCCGACCACGCGCCTAAAAACACCCGCGCTTTCGGGCGTGGTGAACTGGTGAAATATCTGTTGGCTGGTGGATCTCCTTCCGAACCGGGCGAGTCCAAACCGGACGAACGGTTCTTTCCTGACTATGTCATCAATTGGTCGATCTTCCAAGTGCAAGGTCGAGCGCCCTTCCCCATGCCGGACCCGTTCAAGACCTATGTCCAGGACGTTCGTGCCCACCTGCAGAGCGTCATTGTCTGAATCGCCACTCTTCGTATCTCGTATTTCGTGAAGCGTATCGCGCCAACAAAGATGTAGAGACACACTCTTTCCGTCCTGCACTCGTCTCGCATCGTCGGCTCACCTCGCCCCGTTGCGAAGCGGGCGGAGCGGGCTTCACGCCTCAGCGTTCGACGGGCTCACGGTCCTGAGCCGAGTCGAAGGACGAGGTATGAGCGTCAGGCGGAACAAGGGTCTAGCCATTTTCCGACAAATCACCAGGAGCAACGAATGCTAACACGTGGTTTCTATGTGTGAATTTCCATCGTGCTACACTCTTATTCTGATATCGCGCTGGATGAGTCTTCATGAACCTGTGCTGCTGAGGAGGGACGCAATGAACGCTCGCAAGTGGATGATGGAATATGGGGTGGCCATGGCCCTGGCTTTTCTATTGGCCGTGGTCTTGGGGCAGATTCCGCTCTTTCGAGAGACCTCCGTGGGCAAGCTTCGCGCGTCCGATCTCGTTCAGTTTATCGGCTATGGCGGCGCGTTAGCGGTTGCGTGGATGGGCGCTCGCCAATTGGCGAAGAAACCGCCTGAGGAATGGACCTGGATCGTACCGTTCCAAGCCATCATTCTACCGTTGGCCACTCTGCTCGCGGTCGCAATCGGTTATGCCGTGTCTCTCTTTGTCGCGGGGCCGTTTCTCGGAAAGTCCGGCAAGACGGCATACAACTGGGTGTTCATTACAGGGATTGTCGCGTGCAGTGCCTGGCTGATCGTCAATTGGGTGAAGAAATGCGCGTCGCTTGTTGCGGACAGTGATTCGCGCAAGCTTCGCAAAGCTGCGTAGCCGCGTATGTATACGGCTGTGCCGGGATCGGCGCAGCCGGTCCCGCTCACCCATGCTTCCGCAAAAACTCTACGATCCGATTCTCCGCCCAGTAGGGATCTTCTCCGTTACGGCTCCCGTGAAAAAACCCGCAATGGCCTCCGTGTCGGGGCGCGACCATGCAAATTTCTGGGTGTTGCTGAATCATTGGAATGGTGAACATTGAGTAGGGAATGAAGGGATCGTCTTGTGCGGTGATGATGAGGGCGGGAACCGCGATGGTATCAAGTACATGGCGCGCCCCGGCCCGATCGTAATAGTCGGCGCCGTTCAGATAGCCTCCGTCATGAGCCGTATAGACATCGTCGAATTCACTGATACATGAGATACGATCCAGTCGTGATAGATCCCATCTGTCTGGAAAGAGTGCGGCTTTGCGGCGTAGCCTGGCCTTTAGATTCATAAGAAAATGTTTGTGATAGATCCAATTGCGCGGCTGCTCCAACGCTTCGGCGCATTGTGTGGGGTCGATGTTCGGACAGACGGCGAGAACGCCGGCAAGCGCCGGCTGGGATCTTCCCAATTCGCCGGCAGCCTTTAAGACCAGGTTCCCGCCCATCGAATAACCGGCCAGCCAAATCCGATCGAGTCCATCGTGTTCGGCGAGTTCAGCGACGATCGCACGATAATCTTCGCTCAACCCGCTGTTATAGAGGGTCGGCGTCAGATGTTCGGTCCCGCCGCAGGTACGCTGATTTATGCGAATGACGTTGAACCCTGTTCGGTAGGCCTTTGTCGTGATGCCGAGCATGTACCTTGATTCGCTGGAGCCTTCCAGGCCGTGGACCAACAGCACCGTGGGGGAGGATGTTCGATTGTCTTGCCAATGGCAGTATCCAAGCAGTTGCGTGTCTGGCCTTGTAGTAAAGAGGCGGGATTCTTGAGGCAGTCCAGGCATCGAGAGATCCCGCGGCCAGTACCGAGGCATCAGTGTCATCAGATGTGCGTTGCGAAGCAGCAACGGCGGGCGGAAAGACCAGGCAGTGCTATTCATGCGCGTATCATAATGCAAAATGAGTTCTGGTGCGTACTGCGAATGTGTGTCGTTGGTGCCCACTATTATCGGCCAAGCGAATTATAGGATGTGAACAGTGGCGATCGATCCATGGACAGTCTAGGAACAGAGTTTCCAACCGCATTTCTTCTTCACCACGATTTTGCCTTTGATCTGTTCATAAACGGTCCATGGAATGATCTTCCTTTGAATCAGTTCTTCCTCCCGCTGGTGTAGGGGCGTCCCTTGATGATGTTCTCTGCATCCGCTTCTTCAATGCCTGGCAATGTTCTC
>Ga0224505_10001286_pt1 | contig 16085 bp, 16 predicted proteins | sample SF_Jan12_sed_USG_FD_169102 | JGI IMG/M metagenome (GOLD analysis project Ga0224505, IMG submission 169102) | Sediment microbial communities from San Francisco Bay, California, United States - SF_Jan12_sed_USGS_4_1 | ecosystem: Environmental > Aquatic > Marine > Sediment | place: USA: California... | reverse complement strand
CTCCATGCGGGCGTCCCGGGCATCCGGCGGATCGTCCTCGATGCCGCGCGAGAGCTCGGTATCGCGGTGGGCTGGATGACCGGCGTCCTCAATGTCCGCCACGTCCTGCTGGTGGGTCCGGTCGCCGCCTTCGGCGACGCCTGGCTCAGCGAGGTCCGGCACTTCGCCCGCGCAAGCGTCCTGCCGATGCTCGCGCAGGACACGCAGATCGAGTTCGGGAACGTCCACGACGACGTCGTCGTGCTTGGCGCCTCGGCGCTGCTCATGGAGCAGCAGCTGGGCCTGGCGCTGGTCCGATGAACCCGAACCACGACATGCCATCCCGTCCCGGATCGATCCGCTTGCTTCCCGCCCCCGGACATGCGGCCTCGCCGCCGGTCCGGCTCGCAGACAGCGGAATCGTCCCGCCTGAGCGAGAGGGGGTGGGCGAGCGATAACCCACAGGGAATCCGCTTGCCGCGGTCGGCTACTGTTGGGGCTACCCAGCTGGCCACTATTCGCCCGCCGTCGTGGCGCATTCGCAGGAGGAGAAACCATGATCAAACGACTCACGATGCCGACCGTTCTCGCGGTCGTAGTCATGATGCTGGTCGTTGCGTGCGGCTCGTCCAGCACCTCGCCGTCACCGGCCTCATCGGCCGCCGCAACGCCGGGCGCCAGCGCATCCGCCGAGGCGAGCGCACCGGCCGAGTCCGAGGCGCCGGCCGAGTCCGAGGCGCCGGCCGAACTCAACCTGCCCGCGGTCCCGACCGGCTACACGGAGCTGGACGCGGCACTGGGCGCCGACAAGCCGTACGAGGGCAAGAAGGTCTCGATCCAGACCCAGTGGACCGGCGGCGAGGGCGAAGGCTTCGCCAACGCGATCGCCGACTTCCAGAAGGCGACCGGCATCGCGGTCCAGGTCGACAGCATCGGCTCGAGCCACGAGACCGTGCTCAAGACCCGGATCGAGGGCGGCAGCCCGCCCGACATGGCGGCGCTGGCGCAGCCGACCGGCGTGCTCGCGTACGCGAATGACGGCAAGGTCGTCGACGTCGCCACCTTCATGGACGCGGCGAAGCTCATGGCCGACTTCCCCTCGACGATCGGCCTCACCAGCGACGGCGACCGCATCTGGAGCATCCCGACCAAGGCCGACGTCAAGTCGATGATCTGGTACCCGGTGAAGGCCTTCGCGGCCAAGGGCTACACCGTACCCAAGACGTGGGACGAGCTCGTCGCGCTGTCCGACAAGATCGTCGCTGACGGCAGCAGTCCGTTCTGCGCCAGCGCTGGCGGTCCCGGCACGGCGACCGGGTGGCAGCTGACGGACTGGGTCGAGGAGGTCCTCCTCAAGACCGAAGATCCGCAGGTCACCAACGACTGGATCAGCGGCAAGATCAAGTTCACCGACCCCAAGATCAAGGCAGCGTTCGATCGTGTCGGCTCGCTCCTGTTCAAGGACGGCTACGTTGACGGCGGTGGCCCGGCCATCGTGAACGCCGACATGAAGACCGTCATGGATCCGATGTTCACGGACGACACGGCGAACCCCGGTTGCTGGATGCAGAAGATCCCCGTCTGGTACGGCCCGGACTTCTTCCCGGATCGCCGAACCAGCGGCACTGACTCGAAGTACACCATCGGCGACGACGGCGACATCGGGATCTTCCCGTTCCCGACGATCAGCGACACCTTCAAGGGTGCCGAGGGTTCCGCCGACTCGTTCATGGTCCTCAATGACCGCCCCGAGGTCCGCGCGTTCGCGGAGTTCCTGGCGACGCCCGAGGGCCTCAAAGGCTGGATCACGAGCGTCGGCGTCCTGTCGCCGAATGTCAGGGTGCCGGTCGAGTGGTACGCCGACAACTACAAGCTCAAGGTCGCGAACGACATCGCCAGCGCCGCGACCGCCATCGGTTTCGACGCCTCGGACCTGATGCCCCCGGAAGTCGGCCAGGGCAGCTTCTGGACCGGCGTCTCCGACTGGGCCAACGCCAACGGGACGAACACCGATACGGTGCTGCAGGCCATCGATGACAGTTGGCCCAAGTAACGGGCACATCGTCACGTAGCTAGACCACGGGGCGCCACACCACCGGTGGGCGCCCCGCTACCATCCCGGCAACGTCCAACGGAGGAGCGAGGTGGCGGTCGACCGAACCCAGGGATCTGGCTCGTACGGCACGTCGCGCACGGTGCTGGTCGGCAGCCTGGTGGGCCTGGTCCTGGCGGCCATCGGCGTCACCGTCCTGATCGACAAGGAGGGCGGGCAGAAGCTGCTCGCGTCGATCTACGACATGCTCGGCAATGCCGCGGGCGCCGAGGCATTGCGAAACGGGCAGGGCGACCAATTCTTCGCGAAGCTCCTGCTCGCGGCGATCGCGATGCTCGTGGGGGTCGGCGGGATCTGGCTCTTGTTCACGGGCGTGAGCTCGTTGATCGAGCGCCTGCGACCGCAGGTTCGTGACCGCATCCTTCCATTGGTCTTCATCACGCCGGCCGTGGCGCTGCTCGGGATCTACCTCGTCTATCCGGCGGTCGTCACCGTGATCGGGAGCTTCCAGGACGGGGAAGGCGCCTTCACGCTCGCCAACTGGGCGAGCCTCGCCACGCCGCCATTCCTGGAGATCCTGCGCAACAACATCCTGTGGCTCCTGATCGCGACGTCAGGCAGCGTGGGGCTCGGCCTGCTGTCGGCTGCCCTTTTCGACCGCATCCGGCGCGAGTCACTGGCGAAGATCTTCGTCTTCATGCCGCTTGCCATCTCGTTGGTGGGCGCGACCGTCATCTGGAAGTTCGTCTACGCCTGGCAGCCGCCGAGCCAGCCCCAGTACGGGCTCCTGAACGCCGTCTGGACGGCATTCGGTGGTGAGCCGATCCCGTGGGCCACACAGTTCCCCATCAACCTGCCGTCGCAGATGATGATCCTGATCTGGCTCCAGACGGGCTTCGCCATGGTCGTGTTCTCGGCGGCCATCAAGGGGGTGTCGACAGAGATCATCGAGGCGGCCAGGCTCGACGGTGCCTCGGAGCGCCAGCTGTTCGTCAAGGTGATCGTGCCGATGATCCGCGGCACGATCGTGACGGTGACCACGACGGTCGCGATCGTCACGCTCAAGATCTTCGACATCGTCATGTCGATCAGCGGGGGGCGGAACCACGACGACGTGGTCGCGGTGCGGATGTTCGCGGAGATGTTCCAGTTCTTCAACGATGGTCGCGCCGCAGCGCTGGCGACCGTCCTGTTCATCGCCGTGCTGCCGGTGATGGTCCTCAACCTGCGCAACTTCCGACGTCAGGCGGCGATGTGATGGCTGCACCTGCCGAGCCGATCGCACCGGCTTCCAAGGAGCGCACCAGGTTCTGGCGGGCGCCGATGCTCCACAGCCTCCCGCTGCGCATCTCCGTCGTCGTCATCTGCCTCCTGTGGACCGTGCCCACGGCGGGCCTGTTCGTCAGCTCCTTCCGGGACCCCCAGCTGATCACGCAGACCGGCTGGTGGACGGCCCTGATCAACCCCTTCGAACAGGGGTGGACGCTGCAGAACTACGAGCAGGTCATCGGGTCGAACGGCATGGGTGAGGCCTTCCTGAATAGCCTGATCGTGACCATCCCGGCCACGGTCATCCCGATCACGATCGCCGCGTTCGCCGCGTATGCCTTCGCCTGGATCCCATTCCGTGGCCGGGGCATCCTGTTCATCATCGTCGTGGCGCTGCTCGTCGTGCCGATCCAGATGGCGCTGATCCCCATCCTCAAGCTCTACAGCGGCCTGTCCCTGTACGGCACGTTCGTCGGGATCTGGTTGGCCCACACCGCCTTCGGGCTGCCGCTCGCGATCTTCCTGCTCTACAACTTCATGTCGCAGCTGCCGCGCGACCTGTTCGAGTCCGCGGCGATCGACGGCGCGTCCGCGTTCCAGACGTTCATTCGGATCGTGCTGCCACTCTCGATCCCGGCACTCGGCGCGTTCGCGATCTTCCAATTCCTGTGGGTCTGGAACGACCTGCTGGTTGCCCTCGTCTTCCTCGGGCCGGGGGCAGACGTCCGCGTCATGCCGACGGCGCTGTTCAATCTGCTCGGTGCCTACGGCGGCGCATGGCACCTACTCACTGCGGGCGCGTTCCTGACCATGATCGTGCCGCTGCTCGTGTTCCTGCTGCTCCAGCGGGCGTTCGTGCGAGGGATCCTGGCCGGCTCCGTCAAGTGACCCTGGCTCGCCTGCTGATCGCCTTCACGGGCAACGAACTTCCGCCGTCGGCGGCGCGGCTGCTCGGCGAACGGGGAGCGGCAGGCGTCACGCTGTTCCGGGTCCATAACGTGGTCGATCCGCCCCAGGTCCGCGGGTTGACCGCCGCCATCCAGGCGGCACGTCCCGCCGGATCACCACCGTTGCTGGTCGCTGCCGACCAGGAGGGCGGCCAGCTGGTGGGCCTGGGCGATGCAACGACGCCGTTCGCGGGCGCGATGGCGCTCGGGGCGACCGGCGACGAGGGCCTGGCCCGGCGCGTCGCCGGGGCGACGGCGCGCGAGTTGCGCGCCCTGGGCGTGAACGTGAACTATGCGCCGGTGTGCGACGTGGCCAGTGATCCTGCCAACCCGGCGCTCGGGATCCGCAGCTTCGGCGACGATGCCGAGGCGGTCGGTCGCCTCGCCGCGGCGACCGTTCGTGGCCTGCAAGGCGAGGGCGTGGCAGCGACGGCCAAGCACTTCCCGGGGGCGGGCGACACGGCAGTGGATCCGCACCACGAGCTGCCCCGGGTATCCCGAACGGGTGCCGCGCTGGCCGGCCGGGAGCTGGTCCCGTTTCGGGCGGCGCTGGCAGCGGGCGCGCGGATGGTCATGACCGGCCATGTCGCGCTGGCCGGGCAGGACGACGGCCTGCCGTCCAGCCTGTCGGCCGCGGTCGTGCGCGATCTGCTACGCGGGCAGCTGCAGTTCCAGGGTGCGACCATCACCGATGCCCTGGACATGCGCGCCCTGGCCCAGGGTTCCGCCCAGGTCGCCAATGCCATCACCGCGCTCCGGGCCGGTGAGGACTTGCTGCTCGGGACGCCCGACGAACGAGCGCTGGCACGGCTGGCGGAGGGTCTCACCCAGGCGCAGCAGCGAGGCCTCATCGATGTCGACGATGACGCCGCCGCAACACGCCGGCTGGGCGAGCTGCGCCACTGGCTGGGTGGGTTCGAGCCGCCGCCGCTGGACGTCGTCGGGTGCGCGAACCACCAGGCCCTCGCGGCCGAGCTGGCCCGGCGGTCGCTCACGCTCGTGCGGAACGACGATCGGCTGTTGCCGTTGCGGCCCGCCGCCGACGCTCGGATCGCGGTCGTCCATTCGTTGCCCGCCGACCTGACGCCGGCCGACACGTCATCGACGGTGACGCCGACCCTGGCGTCGGCGCTCCGCCGCCGGATCCCCGGCGTGGACGAGATCCTCCTTCCCGCGATGCCGCGGGCGTCCGACCTGTCCGGTCTCGGTGCGCGGCTTGCCGGGTACGGTCTGGTCATCGTCGGGACCTACGCGGCACACCTCCAGCCGGCACAGGCAGCGCTGGTCGCGGCGGTCCTGTCGACTGGCACGCCGGCCGTGACCATCGCCCTGCGCACGCCGTGGGACCTGCTGGCCTACCCGTCCGCCCGGACCCACGTCTGCAGCTACGGCATCCTGCCGCCGTCGATGGAGGCGCTCGCGGCCGCACTGCTGGGCGAGGCGCCGTGTGTCGGCCGGCTACCCGTGGAGATCGCCGGGCTCCATCCGCGCGGCCACGGGCTCATGACACGGGTCTAGAGCGTCAGGATCCCGGAGCGATGCCCCCGCGGCCCGGAGCTGGAGCCCAGCGGGCGACAATCTACCGTCGGGTAGTGAGTCGCCGATACCAGGCGGCGCTGTCCTTGGGCGTGCGGCGCTGGCTCCCGAAGTCGACATGGACCAGGCCGAAGCGCCGCGTGTAGCCAAGGCTCCACTCGTAGTTGTCGAGTAGCGACCAGACGTAGTACCCGGTGAGCGGCACCCCGGCGCGCAGCGCGTCGGAGGCCGCCGCGACGTGGCGGGCCAGGTAGCCCAGGCGGTCCACGTCGCGGACCCGCCCGTCCTCATCGACGCGATCCGGGTATGCGGCGCCGTTTTCGGTGATCACGATCTCCGGCGGCCCGTACCGCTGGGTGAGCTCGAGCAGGACGTCGCGCAGGCCGTCGGACGCGACGTGCCACTCCATCTGCGTCTGCTCCGACCCCGGCAGGGCGCCGATCTCCCAGTCGAATGCCCGCTCCGACCTGGCGCGGACCGAGTCGCGCCGGTAGTAGTTCAGTCCCAGGTAGTCAAGATCGCCCGCGGGCGGCTCGGCGAGATCCACGCCTTCGAGGTGGCCCGCCTCGCGGTGGGCGTCGAGCCCCAATGCCGGATAGCCACGCCCGAACAGCGGATCGAGGAACCATGCGTCGCGAGCGGAGCTCCACCTTTCGGCGGCGAGCCGATCGTGCTCCGAGCCGGTCGCCGGCGCGACCTGGTTGACGTCGATCGCCATGCCGATCCTCGCGTCAGGGACCAAGGCGCGGATGGCCTGGACGGAGCGGGCATGAGCGCGGAGTTGGTTGTCAGCCACCCGGATCGCGGTCGGCCAGTCACGCAACCCCGGAGCGTGGATGCCGTCGGCATGGCCGAGGAAGGCGAAGACGGCCGGCTCGTTGAAGGTCATCCAATCCCTGACGCGGTCTCCCAGCGTCGAGGCGAGTAACGCTGCGTAGTCGGTGAACCAGTCCACGACCCGAGGGTCGGCGAATCCGCCGAGGTCCTGCAGTGCCTGCGGCAGGTCCCAGTGGAAGAGGTTGATCAGCGGCTCGACACCTGCGTTGAGCAGCGCATCGACGAGACGCCGGTAGAAGTCGAGACCGGGCTGGTTGACGGCGCCGGTTCCGAGGGGCAGTACCCGCGACCAGCTGATGCTGAACCGATAGGCACGAGCGCCCAGATCGGCCATCAGCCGCACATCCTCCGGGTAGCGGTGGTAGTGGTCGCAGGCGACGTCCCCGGTGCTACCGTCAGCGATGGCGCCCGGCCGGCGAGCGAAGGTGTCCCAGATCGACGGTCCCCGGCCATCTTCGGCCGCTGCCCCCTCGATCTGATAGGCGGAGGCGGCGAAGCCCCAGCTGAACTCCGCGGGGAACGGCTGGGCCAGATGGGCCGGGTCAAGCTCGATCGTCGGCGAACCGTGCATCTGAAGAGCATATGCTCAACGAGAAGAGAGGAACCCGACCGCACGATCGGCGTCATCGGTGGCGGCAGGGCTGCCCGCCACGGCATGGCTGCGACTGTGCCAACCCCGCTGCCGCAGCCTGATCGCGTTCGCACAGAGGAGCATCTCGTGGGCTCTATCGTGGATTTCACCAACGTCTCGACCGTCGGCCTGGGGTCCTCACCGGTGGCGACCGCGCTCGCCGGGCTGCGGGCGAACGAGGCCCGCTACTTCAAGAACAAGTACGACCACGACTTCAGCGTGGAACCCGCGAGCGAGGCGAAGGAGACGATCGACTACGTCCACCGCGTCCTCAAGGAGGAGCGCGACCTCGTCATCGCGTCCCGCCCGCTCGAGGCGACGAGCTTCCAGGTCGAGAACATCCGCTGGGCCTACGTCTTCTACGAGAGCGGCCTGTCGGTCAACGTGCTGTACACGCTCGACGACGCCGGGAAACGGGCGGTCGGGTTCAAGCTGTCCGACGGCATGGAGGTACCGGCCGAACTCGCTTCGCGCTTCAAGTTCGCGCGCCAGAGGTCGAAGCTGGCCGGGACCATCCGCGGTTCGTTCTTCGTGATCAAGGGCGAGTACTGAGTTCGACCCCGCGCTACGATGACGGGCGTCTCCGGCGAGCGCCGGTTGCCGTGGCACATGGGAGACCTGACTGATGATGGCGATATTCGGCGCGATCCTGCCGCGCTTCGCGATCCTTGTGGGCTGGTGGAACGACCAGGCCAGCTGGTCGGCCGCATTCGGGTCCGACGTGCTGCTGCTGGGCGGATTCCTCTTCTTCCCGTGGACCACGCTCATCTATGCCTTCGTCCAGCCCAACGGACTCGACGTCCTGAACATCGTGTTCCTGGCCCTGGCGTTCCTCCTGGATCTGGGAACCTGGGGCGTTGGGTTCTTCGCCGGCCGGGAGCAGGTGTCCGGCTACCGTGGAACGTAGGCCGGTCGGCGACCGGCGGGGGCATCGGCGCCGGCGAGACGGACGGGATCAGCCGACGTAGGAGTTCTCTTCTCGCTGGGAGCGACCTCGTGGATCCCGGGCCCCCTTGCCAGGACAGATGCCTGTGTCAGTGTGCTACCTCCTCGCGCTCTCTGTGACTCAGACTGGTAGACTCGCCTGCGTTCGGGCCCGCCCCGCCCAGGTTGCAGGGCGCAGCTCCATGGACGGAATTGCAAGGGAGGTAGCTCATGGGCGAACGGCCTATCGGGATCACGATCATCGCGATCGTGTTGGCTGTCACGGGTGTGTTCCAGATCCTCGTCGGTACCGAGGCGCTTGAGATCACGAGCTTCGGCCTGGCCTCGGCCACGGATGCCGCCGGCATCAGCGGCTGGGCGTCGATCATCGGGGGAGCCCTCTCCATCATCGTCGCCGGCGGTATGTTCACCCTTGCGGGCTGGGCATGGATGCTGGCCGTCGTCGTCCTGGGCATCCGGATCGTCGTGGACGCGATCGCCGCGGTCACCCAAGGATTCGATTCCACGATCGGCATCGCGGCCATCACGAACCTCGTGATCTCGGCCGTGATCCTGTGGTACTTCATGCGCCCGAACGTCAAGGCCGCATTCGGCCGCTCCTAACGCCTGGGCCGCCGGGCGGTCTGGAGCGATCCCCGTCGGTCGGCCACCTTGAACACGATGCGATCTTCAGGGGCCACCGAGACCGCCGTCGTGGACAGCGGACCGAAGTCCCACGATGACCGTCCGGACCGCGCCCAGCAGATCCTGGTCTTGCTGGGCGCGTTCGGGCACCGGACGCACCAGGCGCTCGCCAAGCAGTTCACGGAACAGGACGTCGTCACCAACGCCCACGTGCTCGCGGTCTGCGAGCTCAGCCTTCGCGGGCCCCTCCGACCACGAGACCTCCAGGCAAGCGGGGCTCTCACGAGTGGCGGCACCACGAAGCTGCTCGATCGCCTCGAAGAGCTCGGCCTTGTCGAGCGCGCCTACGGACGCGTAGCCGGCGATCGCCGCGGAATCACCGTCTTCCTGACACCGCGCGGCCACGAGGCAGCGGCGCGGATGTCGGCTGCGCTCGAGGGCCAGATCGAGGTCGTGCGGGCGTTCTCCGCGGAACTTGCGGCGCTGCTGGAGGACTAGGCGGGGTCCGCCTCCGCGGAACTTGCGGCGCTGCTGGAGGACTAGGCGGGGTCCGCCTCCGCCTCCGGCTCCGTGCTCGGTGCTCCGTGCTCCGTGCTCCGTGCTCCGTGCTCCGTGCTCCGGCAGGCAGGCGCCCGCAGCAGCGGTCATCCTGTCATCATCGTCCGTGGCCGGACCGGGCGCGCCGACGTGACTCGCCCAGGCGTGTCTTCAGCCGCAACCGAGGGAGGTGCCGGTGATGCCGCGACGCGAGCGTGCCACGACGGACGCGACCCAGCGGTCGGAGCGACCCGCCGCTCGAACCAGGAGTTGCGGCCCACGGACCGCGCCGGCCGTCGATGTCAGGCCCCCCCGAGCGATCAGGCTGGACCCCGAGGGATCCACCCCGAAGGAGTTGCGTGACTGGGGCCGATCGCTGCGGGACGTGACCCCCCGAGAGTCGCTCGCGGATTGGGCGGCTTCCCCGAAGCGTCCCGACCCGGTGGCGCTCCTCCTGGAGCAGTCGGCGACGAGGGTGCCCGAACTTGTCCCGATCCGCCATGGCCGCATGCTGGCGTCGCCGTTCGCTTTCTACCGCGGGGCTGCCCTCATCATGGCGGCGGACCTGGCGCGAGCCCCGTCCAGCGGGATCTACGTCCAGAGCTGCGGCGATGCGCATCTCTCGAATTTCGGCGTGTTCGCGACCCCGGAACGCCGATTGGCCTTCGATGTCAACGACTTCGATGAAACGCACCCGGCGCCCTTCGAATGGGACGTCATGCGCCTCGCTACGAGCCTGGTCATCGCGGCCGACGACGTCGGCCTCAAGCGAGCCGACGGGAAGGCGCTGGCGGCGAAGGCGGCCCGCACCTACCGCGAGCGCATGGCGGCGCTCGCCGACATGACCTTCCTCGACGTGTGGTATTCCGGCGTCGATTTCGAGGGCCTTCTCGAGGCGGAGCGGAAGCGGGCCGGCAAAGCCGGGCGCAGGCGCGTCGACCAGCGCATACAACGGGTCCAGGACCGCAAGACGAACGCCGGGGCCCTTACCCGACTGGCGGAGCAGGTCGATGGGCGATGGCGCATCCGGGAGGAGCCCCCGCTCATCATGCGAGCGGACATCACGCCCGAGACGGCGGAGAGCATCCGCGACTTCTTCCGTCGCTACGTCGACACCCTGTCGCGGGATCTCCTGCCGCTCCTCCGTCACTATCACTTCACCGACCTCGCCCGCAAGGTCGTGGGCGTCGGATCGGTGGGCACGTTGGCCTACGTGGTGCTCCTCATCGGAACGCGTCACCGGGACCCACTGTTCCTTCAGATCAAGGAAGCGGATCATTCCGTCCTCGAGCGCTATACCGTCGCCGACCGGTTCACCAACCAGGGCGACCGTGTCGTGGTCGGGCAGCGCGTCATGCAGGCCACCAGCGACATCTTCCTGGGCTGGTCCCGGTTCACGAAGGCGCAGGGAAGGGAGGTCGACTTCTACGTTCGCCAGCTGAATGACTGGAAGGCCAGCGCCGACGTCGCGAAGATGGACGCTGAGAGACTGGCCCGATACGCCTCGCTCTGCGCCGAGGCGCTCGCGCGCGCCCATGCGAGGTCGGGCAGCGCCCTCGCGATCGACGGGTATCTCGGCGGCCGAGACGTCTTCGACCAGGCTGTCGCCGCATTCGCGGTCACGTACGCCGACCGGAACGACCGTGACTTCCGGGCATTCGAGGCCGCGGCCGATTCCGGATCGGTCCCGGTCGAGCGGGGTATCTAGTGCAGGCTCAGATCCAAGGGACGGGTCCGCGCCGCCGGGATCGCCGGTCATGCATACCCGGCGCCCCCCGATATCGCCCGACGAACGGAAGGCCGGACCTAGCCCGGCACCTCGTCAGGTTCGACCGTGGGGTTGCCTTGGATGACAGGGGTGATCGGACGACGCACGGCGACCCACAGCGTCCGCCAGACACCGAGATCGGATTCGACTCCACGGCGCTCGCGAATGGAGGCGAGTACGGTGCGGGATGTGTCGGTCAGCAGGCGCAAGGCGATCTCGAGGCCCAGGAGGAAGGCCACCATCTCATTCGTCAACGACTGATCGTCCGGGCGCTCGAGGATCCGCGTCAGGTTCTCCTCGACGTGGAGCGTGCCCCCGGTGAGAAGGACGAAGGCGAGGGCAAGCGGGATGGCCTTGGCCAGCTCGTGTGAGGTCTTCTCCCGGATGTAGGCGAGGATGCGCGCCGCGGCGACGATCGCAGCAGCCACGACCCCCACGTTCCCGAGCCGGTCGATCGACCCAACGAAGATGAGGCCGATCTCGAGGGCGAGCGTCCACAGCAGGACGAGCAGCGGGATCCCGACGAAGACGGTCGCGGCGTAGACAAGAGCGCGGGCCCAGCGACGGTGGGTGATCCGGCGCGCCAACCGAGTCGTGCGCCGGACGAGAACGTCGCGCGTCGACATCGACTCGTAGAAGGCGACGGCGAGCAGGAACCCGAGGGCGATGACCACGCTGAGGGCCAGCATGTCCTGCAATGTGCTAGCCACGGCGGTCACCCGTCGATCGCACGCCGATACGCTCAGGGATCATCATCCGGCTCGTCCGGCTGTCTGCCCGGGGACCGTGGGTCGCGAGCATGGTTTGCCGTTGCGTGACGTGGACGTCCTCACTCGGGGGCGACTGACGGGAAGGGGCGGGTCGCCGAGTCGGCACATGGTGAGCGCATTCTCGCTGACCGCACGGGCGCCCGTTGCTCGCGAGCGCACGTCGTCAAGGGCCAGCCATCAAGGTCGGCCTGGCGAGAGCGCAAAAGGCCCGACACGATCGGTGGCGCGCGAAGACGGCCACCCAGCGAGGGGCGGGCATGCTCGCTCGGCCCCAACGACTCCGCGAGCAGGCGAACTAGAACCGGCGGCGGCGACCTGGGGTCACCGCGGCGCCGACGACGGCGGCCTTGGCGACTGGTAAGGGACCCGGCCCGACCGCGGCGCCGACGACGGCAGCCTTGGCGACTGGTGAGGGACCCGGCCCGACCGCGGCGCCGACGACGGCGGCCTTGGCGACCGGAGCGCCGATCACGCCGGCACGTCCGACGCGGGATGGCCTGAGAGGCATGTCAGACTCCTTCTGCCGCGAGCGCCTCGTCGGCCTCGACGGCGGCGATGAGCGCCTGGACGGGGATCCGCCCGCTGGCGATCAACTGTCCGCCAGCGTGACGGACGGCGGATCCGAACGGCGCCGCCCACAGGTTCTCGTAGACGAGCACGCCGGCGATACTGCCAGGATCCATGGCAGCACCGAAATGCGTGATGTCTTCCTCCGCCAGGGTCTCGGCAAGCTGGACCTCGATCCTGGCCAGCTCCCCGAGCTCGCCCAGATCGGCGAGTTCCTGGGCCATGACCGAACCGTCCTCCGCCTTGGCGATGATCACCAGGTCCAGGACCCGGATGATCCCGGCGTCGTGGAGCCTGACCAACTCCGTGGCGGCCTCGCCGGTGAAGTTCTGGGCTCCCTTCGGGAACTCGACGACCAGGTAGTCGATCGGCCCGAGTTCGTCGAGCGATCTCTCCGTCATGGTGCGTTCCTTTCCGTGGCCTCCCTTGGGCCACGTTCAAGTCGATAGCCGGGACAGGTGATGCCTCTCCCACTCGAACACATGCCGCCCGCGAAGCGGACGGCATGGATCGTCATCGAGACACTCACCCGGACCGCGGTCACATGGTCGGGGGCGGATCCGTGAGACCGAAAGCGGCCTTCACGCTGGCAGAGTTCATGTACAGGATGATGAGCAGCGGCATGATGGACATACCGAGTCCGATGCCGGTTCCCGGGAACTCGATCATCCACAGGAATGCCTCGAAGAGCGTGATCCCGGCGACGACGATCGTGAGGAGCCAGGCCCAGGGCTGCATGGCCCAGAGCCCAAGAGCTCCCGCCAGCCAGAGGATCCCGCCGCCGACGGCGAGCCAGCCCCAGATACTGGCCATTTCGAAGGCCTGGACGTCGCCGAGGACCCCGAACCAGTCGAAGCCGATGACGCGCAGGCCCAGGAAGATCCAGGCGAGGCCGGCCAACGCGGCGAAGAAGCCGATGACCGAGACAAGGATGGGTGGATTCTTCATGTGTGTCTCCCTCCGTGATCGTGATGGTGGTGGGCCGGGCGCTCGTCAGGCAGTGCCGAGGATCTTGGCCTTCGCGGCCGCAAACTCGGCGTCATCGAGGACTCCTGCCGCATGCAGGTCGCCGAGCTGCTTCAGCTGCTCCATGTCGATCCCGCCGACAGGTGCCTCGACCGGAGCCGGCGCCGGCGCAGCCGTGGCCTGGGCATCAGCCACGCCCTGCTCGTAGACCGCCTGCTGCTGGGCCGCCTGGTTGGCGTACTTCTGCTCCTGATGGTGTCGAACGGCGCCAGCCGTGCCCGCCACCACCGCCGTCGTCGCTGCAGCCCGGACTAGGGGCCTCCCGCGTCGTCGCATCATCATGGTTCGCGTCCTCCGTCTTGGATCGTGGGGTGCAGGTCGGTCGGTTCAGGCAGAGGCCGCCGCGCCTTCCAGTTCCGCGCTCACCTCGGCAAGGACCTCGGGCGCCACGACCACCCGGTCCACCAGGAAGCCGCCCGCGGCGGCCAACGCGTCCTTGATGTCCTCTGCCCAGCGATGCTCGAAGAGCATGGCCAGGCCCGCGGTGTCCGGCGGTAGCGACGACGCGATCATCTCGAGATCCTCGGGGGTGAACAACGCCATCCTGTCGGAGAGGAGTGACGCGAAGGGCGCAAAGCGCGGATCGTCCTTGGCGTCAAGCTCGATGATGAGGGCGTCGCCGTTGGCGTCCCGCGCCACGAAGACGACGTCGACGAGGCGGATGATCTTCCTCTCGACGACCTTCTCGATCTCGCGGGCGATGCTGCCGTCGAACTGGTTGCCGTCGAAGCCGATGACGATGTACTCGAGCGGTCCGAGTGTCACTGATGACCTCCTGCTGCTTCCGGATTCGCCGGCGGAGCGCTGGACGTGGCTCCGAGCACGCCGGTCGCTCAGTGCGTTGACCGGAACCCGAGGGCACCCGTCGCGCGCCAGCGTGCGCCTCAAATTAGACCACGCGCGCGGAAGACCACATCGCCCGATTCGGGTGAGTAGGACGGTGGCCCCGCCCATATCCTTGTCGGGGCATGTGCCCATGCCTGCGGTTCGTTGCACAGCGGACGTCCCAGTCCGGGTCGCGACCGCGGGCCCCCATTGGACGACAGGGAGGCTCACGTCCCGATGGCTACGCACGGACCCGTCAGCGACCGTGGGCGGATCGCTCGCCTGGTGCCGATCCTCGACTGGGGGCGGACCTACGATCGGACCTGGATCCGCCCGGACGTCATCGCCGGGATCACGGTCGCCGCCCTGGTGATCCCCAAGGCGCTCGGCTACGCGGGCATCGCGGGCGTCCCGATCGAGAATGGGCTCTACGCGGCGGCGGCCGGCGGCATCCTGTACGCCCTCTTCGGCACGTCCCGACAGCTCTCCACCGGACCGAGCTCGTCGCTCGCCGCACTTGCCGGCAGCGCCGTGGCCGTGGCGGGCGTCGCCGCGGGAGGAGCAGCCACGGCCCTGGTGGCGGCGGTCGCCGTGGTCGCCGGGCTGCTCTTCCTCCTGATGTCGATCCTCCGGATGGGGTGGATCTCGCAGTTCATGTCGAAGGCCGTGATCACCGGTTTCCTGTTCGGCGCCGCGATCGACGTTACGGTCGGCGAGCTGTCGAAGCTCACCGGCACGTCAGCCAGCGGCGCGAACGTATGGCAGGAGTTCGGGTCTTGGCTCCGGAGCGTGGGCGACGCCCATGCGCCCACGCTGTTGGTCGGGGTCGTCGCGCTGGCCACGCTCTACGTGCTCAAGCGGTTCGTGCCCGGCGTTCCGGGAGCGCTCGCGGTGGTCGCCGGCGGGCTCGTGGCATCGGCCGTACTCGACCTCGGGTCGGCCGGCATCGCTCTCGTCGGTGATGTGCCACGGGGCCTGCCCATGCCCATGATCCCCGACCTCCAGCTCGTGTCGGACAACCTGGTGACCGTGGTCGTTGCGGCCATAGGGATCGTCGCGATCGGCTTCTCCCAGACGGCCGGCGACGCACGGTACTTCGCCACGAAGCACGGCTACCGGATCGACATCAACCAGGAGATCGTCGCCGAGGGCATGGCGAACCTCGGAGCCGGCTTGGTCCAGGGCATACCGGTCTCGACCAGCCTGTCCGCGAGTTCTCTGAGCGACAACTCGGGCGCCAAGAGCGCAGTCGCATCGCTGACGACGGGTGGGATCGTTGTCATCACCCTGATCGCCTTCGCGCCCCTGTTCTCGATCCTTCCCAAGGCGGTGCTCGGCGCGGTGATCATCGATGCCGTCATCTCAGGCATGATCGATCTGCCGGAGATGCGCCGGCTGCGGCGAGTCAAGCGGTTCGATTTCTGGATCGCCATCGCGGCGCTCCTCGGCGTCCTCTCCGCGGGTGTCCTGGCCGGGATCGTGATCGGCGTCGCGTTGTCGCTTCTGTGGATCGTCTATGTCGCCGCGACGCCACGGATGCCGACCCTCGGCCGGATCCCCGGGACCCACGTCTTCCGCGAGATCGGAACGGAGCCGGACCTCGAGCAGTTCCCCGGGATCCTTGCCCTGCGCCTCGACGGCGGCTTGTTCTTCGTCACGTCCGACGCCCTCGGGGACCGCATCCGTGAGATCGCCGTCTCGGCGGACCCACCCGTCAGCGCCGTCGTCCTCGACTGCCAGGGCGTCGACTTCATCGATTCGCAGGGATCGG
>Ga0224505_10001284_pt1 | contig 16100 bp, 17 predicted proteins | sample SF_Jan12_sed_USG_FD_169102 | JGI IMG/M metagenome (GOLD analysis project Ga0224505, IMG submission 169102) | Sediment microbial communities from San Francisco Bay, California, United States - SF_Jan12_sed_USGS_4_1 | ecosystem: Environmental > Aquatic > Marine > Sediment | place: USA: California... | reverse complement strand
TATCACTACTCCACGTACGAGGACGAGTGCGAGGTCCGGCCCCCGGTGCGGCCCAAGGTGATGATCCTCGGCTCGGGGCCCAACCGCATCGGACAGGGCATCGAGTTCGACTACTGCTGTGTGCACGCCAGCTTCGCGCTTCGTGACGCCGGGTACGACACGATCATGGTCAACTGCAATCCCGAGACCGTGTCCACCGACTACGACACCAGCGATCGGTTGTACTTCGAGCCGCTCACCTTCGAGGACGTGGCCAACGTCATCGAAGCCGAGCGTGAGCAACTGGCCGGGGTGATCGTCGCACTGGGTGGTCAGACACCGCTGAAGCTCTCGGGTCTGCTCCCCAAGGAACTGGTGCTCGGCACCACGGCCGAGTCGATCGATCTGGCCGAGGACCGTGAGCACTGGAACGCCCTGTGTGCCCAGCTCGAGATCCCGCAGCCCGCGGGGGGCACGGCCACCGACCTGGATCAGGCGCTGGCCGTCGTCGAGCGCGTGGGGTATCCGGTGCTGATGCGTCCGTCGTACGTACTGGGCGGGCGGGCCATGGAGATCGTCTACGACGACGACGCTCTGCGGAGGGCGATGGATGCCCTCGCCGGGTTCGGCAGCCTGGGCATCGAGGGTGGGCTCTCGGCCGAACGACCCGTGCTCATCGATCGCTTCCTCGAGGACGCCCGCGAGGTCGATGTCGACGCCATCCGCGATCATGACGGGCAGGTGCTCATCGGCGGTGTGATGGAGCACGTCGAGGAGGCGGGGGTGCACAGTGGGGACAGCGCCTGCGTGATTCCGCCCCCCAACCTGAGCGCCGAGACCGTCGAGGTCATCGAGGACTACACCCGCCGTATCGCCCAGGCGCTCGACGTCCGGGGGCTGATCAACGTGCAGTATGCGGTGAAGGCCAACCAGGTGTTCGTCATCGAGGCCAATCCGCGGGCCTCTCGGACGGTGCCCTTCGTGGCCAAGGCCACCGGTGTGCCCCTGGCCAAGATCGCCAGCCGGGTCATGGTCGGCGACACGCTGGCCCAATTGGCCGACCAGGGTCTGGTGCGGCCCCGCGCCGATACCACCCACGTGGCGGTCAAGGAGGCGGTGCTGCCGTTCAACCGGTTCCCCGACGCCGACCCCCTGCTCGGCCCGGAGATGCGCAGTACGGGTGAGGTGATGGGGATCGACCGCACCGTCGGACTGGCCTTCGCCAAGAGCCAGATCGCCGCCGGCGGGTCGCTACCCGAGGCCGGCACCGTCTTCTTGTCGCTGGCCGACCGGGACAAGGCCACCGGGATCGAGGCGGCGACCATCCTGGCCGACCTGGGGTTCGAGCTGGTGGCCACACAAGGGACGGCCGACGCCCTCGAGGCCGCAGGGCTCACGGTGCGCGAGCGGGTGGCCAAGCTGGGCGAGAGCGGCGAGGATTCCGTGCAGCTCATCCACGAGGGCCGCGTCCAGATGGTGGTCAACAGTCCGAGAGGCCGGGGACCGCGCAGTGACGGCGACCACATCCGGGGCGCTGCGGCGGTGGCCGGTGTGCCACTGCTCACCACGGCGTCGGCGGCCCTGGCCGCGGCCCGCGGGATGCGGGACTGGGCCGATCACTCCCTCGATGTGCGTTCGCTCCAGGAGTGGCACGAAGCCGGCCGAGCCGAGGCTCCTTGAGGCGCAACCGCCCCGCTGTCGAGGTGGACCTGTCCACATCGGTGGGGGAGGTCAGCTTTCCCAATCCGATCATGGCGGCCAGCGGCACGGCCGGCTACGGATCGGAGCTGGCGTCCTACTTCGACCTCGGTCAGATCGCTGCGGTGGTGTCGAAGTCACTGCTGATCGATCCGTGGCCCGGAAACCCGCCACCGCGGGTGCACGAGACCGCCTCGGGCATGATCAACGCCGTCGGCCTCCAGGGGCCAGGCGTCGCCCACTGGTTGGCCGATGAGCTGCCGGCGCTCATTTCCACCGGGGCACGCGTGGTCGCCAGTGTCTGGGGTCGGTCCGTCGACGATTATGCCCGGGTGTCCGAGGCGCTGGCCGATGCCCCAATCGAAGTCGTGGCCGTCGAGGTCAACATCTCCTGCCCCAACACCGAGGCCGGGGGGGCGATGTTCGCCCACGACCCCGAGGCGGCGGCCGCAGCCGTGGCCGCTACCGAAGCGGTGGGCCGGCCGCGCTGGGCCAAGCTGAGCCCCAACACGGCCGAGCTGGTCGCCGTGGCCGGGGCGGTGGCCGAGGCGGGTGCCGCCGCCGTGACCCTCACCAACACGGTGATGGGCATGGTCATCGACACCGAGCGACGGCGTCCGCTGCTCGGCAACCGCACGGGGGGGCTGTCGGGCCCGGCGATACGACCGGTCGCCGTCCGGGCCGTCTTCGAGACGCGGGCCGCCTACCCCCATCTGCCCATCATCGGTGTCGGCGGAGTAGCTTCGGCGGCTGATGCCGTCGAGTTTCTCCTTGCCGGTGCGCAGGCCGTGCAGATCGGAACTGCGACCTTCGCCGATCCCCGCGCCACCCTGTTGGTGCGAGATCAGCTCCGGCAGTGGTGCGCCGAGCACGGCGTCACGTCGGTCGCAGAACTGATCGGCGCTGCCCATCGATGACCGGCCGCATCCCACCCGAGCCCAGTGACAACCGAGGAAACCCATGGCTGACAACGAGATCCCCGAAGAAGTGCGGAGCCGACTGGCCCTGGCCATCGACGTCGACGACGTGGTGGCGGCCGGGCGCCTCGGTAAGGCGATGGCTCCCTACTTCGGGGTGGCCAAGGTGGGCCTCGAGTTGTTCGCCGCCGCCGGACCCGATTCCATCGGCACCATGATCGATCTGGGATACAAGGTGTTCCTCGATCTCAAGCTGCACGACATCCCCAACACGGTGCAGCGGTCGGCGCGGGTCCTGGGGGCGTTGGGTGTCTCGTATCTCACGTTCCACGCCCACGGCGGTGTCGACATGCTGAAGGGTGGTGTGGATGGGCTCCAGCAGGGCGCGGCCAACGCCGGCCTCGAGTCGCCACAATCGCTGGCCATCACCGTGCTCACCAGCGACGACACCGCCCCCGATCACATCGTGCCGGCCCGCGTGGCCGTTGCCCTCGAGGCCGGTTGCACCGGCGTGGTCTGCGCCGTCAGCGACCTGCGCGAGGTGCATCATTACGCACCCCGCATGATCCGGGTCACGCCCGGCATCCGCCTGGCCGATGGGCCCCGCCATGACCAGGCCCGAGCGGCCAGCCCGGGCGAGGCCATCGCCGGAGGGTCCGACCTGCTCGTGGTGGGGCGGGCCGTCACCGAGGCCGACGAACCCGAGGCGGCGGCCGAGCAGCTGGTGGCCGAGATCCTCGGGGCCTGACCGAGCGCAACTGTTCATCGCAGTGGCTAGTGTTTCGGGCTATGGCTAATCCACCCTCGTTGTCTTCCGAGCAACGTCAGGCGGCGCTGCAGAAGGCCGCCGAAGTACGTCGTGCCCGGTCCGAGCTGAAGGCCCGCCTCAAGATGGGCTCGGTCACGTTCCGGGAACTGCTCGACCAGATCGACACCGACGAGGTGGTGGCCAAGACGAAGGTGTTGGCGGTGCTCGAGTCGCTTCCCGGAGTGGGCAAGGTGAAGGCCCGACGCACCATGGAGGAAGTCGGCATCGCCCAGTCCCGTCGCCTGCGGGGACTGGGCGATCAGCAACGCGAGAAGCTTCTGGCCGAGTTCGGGTGAGCCCACAGCTCGGGCGCCATCTCGCGGGTGTGGCCCGGCGCGATCCGGTGCGCGACCCAGATCATGGATCGCGCTGACCTGGACGACCGCCTCGTCATCGTGATCTCGGGACCGGGCGGGGTCGGCAAGGGCACCATCGTCGAGCGGCTCCTCGAACGCGATCCGCGTCTGTGGTTGTCGCGCAGCTGGACGACCCGGAAACGCCGAGACGGCGAAGACCCAGCTGCGTACCATTTCGTCTCCCCCGAGGCCTTCGAGCGCCAGATCGACGCCGGCGGATTCCTCGAGTGGGTCGACTTCCTCGACTACCGGCAGGGCACACCGATCCCGGACCCGCCACCCGGTGCCGATGTGGTGTTCGAGATCGACGTGCATGGCGGCATCGCCGTGGCCGAACGGTACGCCGACGCCATGCTGTTGTTCCTCGATGCGCCCGACCGCGACGCCCAGCGCCGGCGGCTGGAGGGGCGAGGCGATTCACCCGAGAAGGTCATCGCTCGGATCCAGCGGGGAGAAGTCGAGCGGTCGCTCGCCGCTGCCGGCGGGTATCGCACCATCATCAACGACGAGCTCGACGATGCGGTGACCGCGGTGGCTCGGGTCATCGCGGACGAACGGCGCCGACGCTGGGCTTGAACGCCCGTGCGGAGTCGGGGCCGGTGATCGCACTGGTACCCTGACGGGTTGACGCGAGCGGATCACCGCCCAGCCGACATCGAAGGACGTACCCATGCCTGCCGGTCACGACACCATGATCGAACCCCCCGTCGAGGAGTTGCTCGAGCGGGCCGGTTCGAAGTTCCGGCTGGTCACGCTTTCATCGAAGCGGGCTCGGCAGATCAACGCCTACTTCGGCCAGGTCGGTGACGGCATCGGATCGTCGATTCCGCCGCAGGTGACCTCCACGGCTCGCAAGGCGCTCTCGATCGCGTTCGAGGAGATCTACGTCGGGAAGATCGTCGCGGTGGAGCCTGAGCCCGAGGCCGATGCCGACGTCGTCGCCGAGGAGCTCGCGACCGACGACGAGTCCTGAACGGCTCCACCGGGGGCGTCACCATGCTGGAAGGCAAGCGAATCGTCCTCGGGGTGACCGGCGGCATCGCCGCCTACAAGGCCGTCGATGTCTGTCGGCGGCTGGTGGACCTCGGCGCGCACGTGGCCCCGGTGCTCACCCGTGGAGCCGAGCGATTCATCGGCGTGGCCACCTTCGACGCGCTGGCGTCCGAGCGGACCCAACGGTCGCTGTGGGACGAAGAGAGCCCGATTCCCCATACGCGCCTGGGTCAGGGGGCCGATGTGGTGGTGGTGTGCCCGGCTACGGCGCGCCTGCTGTCGGACTATCGCACCGGTCGTTCCGGTGATCTGCTCACGGCCACCTTGATGGCCACGCGGGCTCCGGTGGTACTGGCACCGGCCATGCACACCGAGATGTGGGAACAGCCGGCCATCCAGGAGAACGTGCAGGTCCTGCGAAACCGTGGGGTGGTCATGGTCGACCCCGAACCCGGGCGCTTGGCCGGCGGCGACATCGGTTTCGGACGGCTGGCCCGGACCGAATCCATCGTCGATGCCACCGTGGCCGCGGCCCATGGGCGGATCGGTGACCTGGCCGGTCTCCACGTGCTCGTCACCGCGGGTGGTACCCGAGAGCCGCTCGACCCGGTGCGTTTCCTGGGTAATCGCTCCACGGGCAAACAGGGAGTGGCGCTGGCTCGCGAAGCGCTGGCCAGGGGGGCACGGGTCACCCTGATCACGACGTCTGACCTCACCGTCAGTCCAACCCTGCGAACCGTGCGCGTGGAGACGGCCGACGAGATGCACGAGGCGGTGCACGCCCATGTCGGAGATGCCGACATCGTGGTGATGGCGGCTGCCGTGGCCGACTTCCGGCCGGCGCGTGAGGCCGGCCAGAAGCTCAAGAAGCACGACGGACCCCCGCGTCTGGAGCTGGAGGCCACGACGGACATCCTGGCCGAGCTGGGGGCGAGCAAGCCGCCCGGTCAGGTGCTGGTGGGCTTCGCCGCCGAGACCGCTGACCTGCGAGCCAACGCCACCGCCAAATTGGCCAAGAAGGGCGCCGACCTTATCATCGGCAATGATGTCTCGGCCCCAGAGGTGGGTTTCGGGCACGACACCAATGCGGTGATCGTGGTCGGCGCCGATGGGTTCGACAAGGAGATACCGCTCTCGGACAAGCGCGAGATCGCGCGAGCCGTGCTCGACTCGGCTCTCGACGTGCGGACCAGAACCGGTCGTGATCTGCCCAAGTTCCTGGAAACACAACGAGCAACAACCGCAAGGGGTGACGGTCCAGGGACCGTCACACGAGGAGAGCAACTGTGAGAGCGTGGACCTTCACCTCGGAGTCAGTCACCGAGGGCCACCCAGACAAGATGGCCGACCAGATCTCTGACGCGATCCTGGACGCCATGTTGGCCCAGGATCCCATGAGTCGCGTGGCCTGCGAGACCATGGTCACGACGGGCTTGGCCATCGTGGCCGGCGAGATCACCACCAAGGCCTACGTCGACATCCAGGACACGGTCCGCAAGACCATCTGCGAGATCGGCTACGACCGGGAGGCGTTCGGCTACGACGGCAACACCTGTGGCGTCATGGTGGCGCTCGACGAGCAGTCCCCGGACATCGCTCAGGGCGTCAACGACTCCGAGGAGGTGCGCAGCGGCGAGTCCGGCGAAGAGGACGAGCTCGACAAGCAGGGCGCCGGCGACCAGGGAATGATGTTCGGCTACGCCTGCGACGAGACCGACGAGCTCATGCCGCTGCCCATCCACCTGGCGCATCGCATGGCCGAACGCCACGCCGAGGTCCGCCGGGCCGGCACCGTGCCCTACCTCCGGCCCGACGCCAAGACCCAGGTCACGTTCGAATACGAGAACAACCGTCCGGTGCGGCTCAAGACCGTGCTGATCTCCACGCAGCACAACGACGGCATCGACCGGGACACGATGATCCGCCCCGATCTCATCGAGCATGTCATCGAGCCGGTGATCCCCGAGCAGTTCGCCGACGACGACTACGCGGTCTACGTCAATCCCACCGGCCGCTTCGTCATCGGCGGACCGGTGGGCGACGCGGGCCTCACCGGACGCAAGATCATCGTCGACACGTACGGCGGCATGGCCCGCCACGGCGGCGGTGCGTTCTCGGGCAAGGATCCCTCCAAGGTCGACCGGTCGGCGGCCTACGCCACCCGCTGGGTGGCCAAGAACCTGGTGGCCGCCGGGGCCGCCGAGCGCTGCGAGGTTCAGGTCGCCTACGCCATCGGCATGGCCCGTCCGGTGTCCGTGCTGGTCGAGACCTTCGGCACCGAGAAGGTCGACCGTGACAAGCTCGAGGAGGCCGTCAACCAGGTCTTCGATCTCCGGCCCGCCGCCATCCTGCGTGACCTCGACCTGCGCCGGCCCATCTACCGCCGCACCGCGGCCTACGGGCATTTCGGTCGGCAGAGCAACGATGGCTTCCCATGGGAACGGACCGACCGGGTCGACGAGCTGAAGTCGGCTCTGGGGCTCTGACCCCGGCCGAGGGGTCCACCGCCGATCAAGGCCGGCTGCTCGATCCCGACACCCTCGCGTCGGGCCGGCCACAACACGACGACCCGCCCCCGCTGGGCCGGGTCGTGCGCGTCCTGCCCGACGTGGCGGCCATCGACCGGGTCTTCGACTACGAGGTTCCCGAGGCGTGGGAGACCGACGGTCGAGCCGATCGGGTGGTGATCGGTTCCGTCGTGCGGATCGACCTCCACGGGAGACGGGTCGGCGGATGGGTCGTCGATGTCGACGTCGAACCTCCCCCCAGGGTGACGGTGCGTCCGCTGGCCAAGCTCTCGGGCTATGGACCCTCGGCCGAGGTGATCGACCTGGCCCGCTGGGTGGCCCACCGATGGGCCGGTCGCCTGGCCCGGGTACTGGTGACGGCGACGCCGCCTCGGGTGGTGACTCACCTACCGGCCCCGCGGCCGGTGGTCCCCGCGGCCTCCTCGGTGGGGCCAGGGGTGGTCAAGGCGTTCGAGAAGGACCGTGCCGTGGTGCGCCTGCCCCCGAGCGCCGATCCCTTTCCAGTCGTCCAGGAAGCCGCTCGCCGTGGCAACGCGTTGGTGCTGGCCCCAACCGTGGAGTCGGCCCGCGCCGTGGCGGCACGGCTCCGTCGAGCCGGCGTCGTCGTGGCGGTGGTTCCCCGCGACTGGGAGTCGGCTCTGGCCGGGGCCACCGTTGTGGGCGCCCGCTCGGCGGTGTTGGCGCCGGTGCAGGACCTGGCCGCCGTCGTCGTGCTCGACGAGCACGACGAGGCACATCAGGAAGAGCGCAATCCCACCTGGCACGCCCGCGACGTGGCCATCGAGCGGGCGGCGCGGGCCGGCGTGCCGTGTGTGCTGGTGTCACCAGCCCCCAGCGTCACCGCGGTCGAGCTGGCGCCGGTGCTGCGCCCGAGCCGGACCGTCGAGCGCCGGGGATGGCCCGTCATCGAGATCATCGACCGGCGCAGCGACGACCCCGTGCGGGGCGGGATCCTGTCGGAGGGCCTCACCGACGTGCTGCGCCGTGACGGCCGGGTCGTGTGCGTGCTCAATCGCAAGGGTCGATCCCGTCGGCTGGCGTGTGACCGATGCGGGGAGCTGGCTTGGCACGAGGACTGCTCGGTGGCCCTGCAGCAGACCGACCTGGGTCGGCTCGTGTGCCCGGGGTGCGGCGCCGATCGACCGATGGTCTGTGACCATTGCGGCGCCACACGGTTCAAGAACCTGCGGGCCGGGGTATCACGGGTACGCGAGGAGCTCGAGGCGCTGGCCCGGCGACCGGCTCAGGAAGTCACCGGTGATGACGACGCCACGGTCGTCGAGGAGCTGATCGTGGGCACCGAGGCTGCGCTGTACCGCGTGACGTCAGCGCGCACCGTGGTCTTCCTCGACATCGACCAAGAGCTCCTGGCGGCTCGCTACCGGGCCGCCGAGCAGACCATGGCGCTGCTGGTGCGGGCGGCGCGACTGGTCGGTGATCGCGACGGCGGAGGACGACTCGTGGTCCAGACCCGCGTCCCCGACCACGTGGTCCTCCAGGCGGTGCTCCATGCCGATCCCGGCCGAGTGGTCGACGCCGAGATCGAGCGCCGCCAGGTGCTCGGTTTCCCGCCCTACGCGGCCCTGGCCGAGCTGTCGGGGACCGGTGCGGCGGCGTTCGCGGAGACGCTGCGGGCGACGGGCCGGGTCGACGTGCTGGGCCCGGTCGATGATCGGTTCCTGGTGAAGGCGGCCACGTCAGACGATCTGGCTGCGGTGCTGGACACCACCCCGCGGCCCGAGGCCCGCCTACGCGTCGCCGTCGACCCGCCCCGGGTCTGACCAAACCTGACGGCGAGCCTCGTAGATGGCCACCGACGCCGCAGTGGCGACGTTGAGCGACCCCACCCGGCCCAACTGCGGGATGAAGCCCACGGCATCGGCCCCTTCCAGAATGGAACGGCTGACGCCCCGGTCCTCGTGTCCGACGGCGAGGCACACGTGCCCGGTGAGATCCAGCTGGTGGAGCGGTTGGGCCTCATCGGTCAACTCCACCGCGATCAGCCGATAACCGGCGGCGGCGACATCGGACAGGGCCTGCTCGGCGTCGGCGGGCTGGTGCACCGTGAGGAAGCGGTCGGTTCCCATGGCCGTCTTCTGCACCTTGGAGTCGCCCGGATCAGGAGTGGCACCCAACAGCCAGAGGTCATCGACGCGCCACGCGGCCGCCGATCGGATCACCGCTCCGACATTGAAAGGAGTCTGGACCGAGTCGAGCAGCACGCCGACGCGGGCCGGCGTCCGGCGTCGCCAGGTCCGGTGCAGCCTCTTGAGATCGGTGCTCCCGAGTGGTCTCATGCTGGAGCCGCCCGTGGTCGGATTCGCAGGAGCCGGTAGCCGTGTCGCGAACCCACTCGTTCGGTGGGCCAGCCCTGATCGCCCAGCCAGCGCTGGAGTGAGTCGCTCCCCAGGTGCTTCTGGACGACGATCACGGCTTCGCCGCGGGGTGTGAGTCGATCGAGCCAGGTCACGAGCAGATCATGGAGGGCCCGTTTGCCGATGCGGATCGGCGGGTTCGACCAGATGAGGTCGAAGTGCTGAGTGACGGTGATCTCGTCGGGCGCGGCGACGGTGATGTTGTGGAGCTCATGGCGGTCGGCGTTGACCGCGCACAACCGCCGTGCCCGCTCGTTGACGTCGACGGCCCACACGTCGGCGTCGGGATACCGGTGGGCGAGCGTGCAGGCGATGGGGCCGTAGCCGCACCCCAGATCGAGAGCGGTCGCTGGTGCGGCGTCGGGGCGCGGCGCGTCGAGGAGGAGGAAACGGGTTCCCACGTCGACGGCGTCGCGAGCGAAGACACCGTGGTCGGTCACCAGATCGAAGCGACGGTCGGGGAGGGCCAGCACCACGTCGCCGGGCCGGGACCGACTGGTCGGGCGCTCCTCGAAGTAGTGGTCGTTCACTGATCGGTGGTGGTGGGTGGAGGCCAACGGTGCACGGCGATGACGGTAGCCTGAGGAGCATGGCGCACTACTCCATCCGGGTCTTCGGCGATCCGGTCCTGAAGCAACGAGCCCGCGATGTCACCGACATCGACGATGCCCTGGTGCGTCTCACCGAGGACATGCTGACGGCCATGTACGACGCGCCGGGCATCGGGTTGGCGGCCCCGCAAGTCGGTGTCCAGAAGCGACTGTTCGTGTACGACCTGGGCGAGGGCCCTGGCACCATCGTCAACCCGGTGATCGCCGACAGCGACGGCGAATGGGCGTTCGAGGAAGGGTGTCTGTCGGTGCCGGGTCTGTCGTGGGAGATCGTGCGGCCCAAGCAGATCCACCTGGTCGGGTACGACCTGGACGGCAACGAGGTGTCGCTCGAGGCCGATGAACTGGCCGCCCGGTTGTTCCAGCACGAGTTCGATCATCTCGAGGGCGTCCTCCTGCTCGATCGGCTCGACGAGGACACCCGCAGGGAGGCCCTCCGGACACTACGAGACCTCGACCTCGCGTCCTACTACGACCGGCCACAGGTGGACGACGGCGCCCTGCGACTGCCGTGACGCTGGCCGTCCCGCCCGCCCACGTGCGGCGGCTGGCGTACCTCGGTACACCCGACATCGCCGTGACCCCGCTGCGGGCGCTGCACGAGGCCGGCTTCGACGTTCCGGTGGTCATCACCGGCGCCGACAAACGACGGGGCAGGGGGGGCGATCTGTCGCCCACGCCCGTGAAGGCGGCCGCCATCGATCTGGGCCTGCCCGTTGCCCACGATCTGGCGGTTCTCGAAGATGTCGACGTCGATCTCGGGGTGGTGGTGGCCTACGGCCGGATCATCCCTGTCGATGTGCTCCGGCAGGTGCCGTTGCTCAACATGCACTTCTCCCTGCTGCCACGGTGGCGAGGAGCCGCACCGGTCGAGCGGGCTCTCCTGGCCGGTGACGCCGAAACCGGTGTGTGTCTCATGGTCATCGACGAAGAGCTCGACACCGGGGCGGTGTACCGGCAGGCCGTGACTCCCATCGGGCCGGCCGACACGCTGACCAGTCTGCGTGCCCGGTTGGTGACCTTGGGCTCGGATCTCCTGGTCGAGGCGCTGCGCACTGGGCTGGGTGAACCCATGCCACAACAGGGGGAAGTCACCTATGCGTCCAAGATCGCGGCCAGCGAGCTGGAGATCGACTGGACAAGGCCGGCCGACCAGATCGACCGGCTGGTCCGTCTGGGCGGGGCGTGGACCACGTTCAGGGACCGGCGACTCAAGATCCTGACCGTGGAGATTACCGACGAGTCCGGTGCCGCCGGCGGCATCGACGGGGTCACGGTGGGAACGGCGGCAGGGTCGATCAAGCTCGTGGACGTGCAGCCCGAAGGCAAGGCCCCGATGGCGGCCACCGCCTGGTGCAATGGCGCTCAGCCCCTCGCCGGCGAGCACCTCGGCTCATGAGCGGGGTCCAGTCCCGTCGTGTGGCCATCGACGCCCTGACCCGTATCGACCAGTCGGGGGCCTACGCCAACCTCCTGGTTCCCGAGATGCTTGCCTCGTCGTCCTTGGAGGAGAGGGACCGTCGCTTCGTCACCGAGGTGGTGTACGGGACCACACGCATGCGGCGGGCCTGTGACGCGCTCGTCGAACCGTTCCTCCTGCGCGCCGTCGACCCCGTGGTTCGTTCGGCGCTTCGGGCGGGTGCCTATCAGCTGCACTTCATGGAGGTTCCGGCGCATGCGGCCGTCTCGGCCACGGTGGGTGCTGTGCCCAAGCGAGCGCGGGGTTTCGTCAACGCCATCCTTCGCCGGGTGGCCGATCAGGGCCAGCTGAGCGACGATCCCGCGATTCGGATGAGCTACCCCGACTGGATCGTCGGGCTGCTCGAACACGACCTGGCGCCTCTGGGCCCGGCAACCGCCCACGAGGCCCTCGCCCGCATGAATCAGCCGGCATCGGTCACCGTCCGGGCCGATGGCTACCGGCAGGATGTCGGGTCGCAACTGGTCTCCCAGCTCGTCACCGAGACAGGCGTCATCGTGGACCTCTGTGCCGCGCCGGGCGGAAAGGCCACGGCGTTGGCCGGCCCCGGTCGGTTCGTGGTGGCCGCTGATGTCCGGGCCCGGCGGGTCGAGCTCATGCAGGAGAACATCAGATCGACCGGCGCGGTCGATGTGGTGCCCATGGTCAGCGACGGTTGTGGTCCCGGCCTGAAGGCGGGTTGCGCCGACGCCGTCCTGGTCGACGCTCCGTGCTCGGGACTGGGAGCGCTGCGGCGCCGGCCCGACGCCCGCTGGCGGATCGACGAGGAGGCCATCGCCCGGCTCACCGCTCTCCAGGTGGCATTGCTGTCCAGCGCCACGCAACTGGTTCGTCCCGGGGGCCAGGTGGTGTACAGCGTGTGCACCCTGACGGCGGCCGAGACCCTGGACGTCGACGCGGCGGTGGCAGCCGAGGGAGCCCTGGTGCCCGACGAGGTCGCGTCCTTCTCGGCCCCGTGGGTGCCGTGGGGCCGGGGCGGACTGTTGTTGCCGCAGACCGCAGACACCGATGGCATGGCCGCCCTGGTCTACCGTCGGGAACATGGCTGACCCACTGGACGCCAAGATCCTGACCGTCTCCGATGGTGTGGTGCACGGCACGCGTCAGGACACCTCGGCCGTCGCCCTGGAGCAGCAGCTGATCGCGGCTGGTCATCGGGTGGTGCGCCGGGCCTCGGTGGCCGATGGGGTCGACTCGGTTCGCGACGCGCTGGCCGAGCTGGCCGAGGATTTCCATGGTCTCATCGTGACCACCGGCGGTACCGGATTCGGGCCGCGGGATCAGACCCCGGAGGGCACCCGAGCGATCATCGATCGCGAAGCACCTGGCCTGGCCGAGGCCATGCGATTGGTCAACCCGCTCGGGCGGTTGTCACGAGGCGTGGCCGGCACCATCGGTACCGCGCTCGTGCTGAACACCCCCGGTAGCAGCAAGGGTTGCGTCGAATGCCTCGGTGCCGTCCTCGACGTGGTGCCCCACGCCGTCCGACTGCTGGTCGACAATGCCGATCCTCATCCGCACGGCCGCCCGCATGGCCACTGAGGTCGATGTGGCCCGGATGCGCCGGGCCATGGTCAACGCCGACGGATCACGGTTGATCACCAGCCCCAATCCGTGGGTCGGCGCAGTCCTGGTCAGCGAGTTCGCCGAGGTGTTCGATGGTGCCACCGAGCTGTACGGCGGCCGCCACGCCGAGCGGGTCGCGCTGGACGAGGCCGGCGACGAGGCGCGGGGCTCGGTGGTGTACACCACCCTCGAACCGTGCCGCCACACTGGTCGCACCGGCCCGTGCAGCCAGGCACTCATCGATGCCCGGGTCGCTCGCGTGGTGATCGGCGTGCTCGATCCGGACCCCAACGTGGCCGGGCGAGGCGCCGACGACCTGCGGGCCGCCGGCATCGAGGTGGAGGTCGGCGTCGAGGCGGCGGCGGTGTCCGAGCAACTGGCCCCGTACTTGCATCATCGCCGTACGGGACGTCCATGGGTGGTTCTGAAGCTGGCCACCACCTTCGATGGCCGCCTGGCCGCCCCTGACGGCACCAGCGGGTGGATCACCGGCCCCGAGGCCCGGGCCGATGTCCACCGGCTGCGAGCCGAGAGCGATGCCATCTGCGTCGGGGCCGGCACGGTCCGGATCGACGATCCCGCCCTCACCGTCCGCGACTACGCCCCCGACCGGGATGTACCCGACGACCGGCTGCATCCTCGGCGGATCGTCCTGGGCTCCGTCCCGGCCGACGCCCGCGTGCAGCCGGCCGAGTCGGTCGCCGGTGACCTCGACGACCTGCTCGATCGACTGGGCGCCGACGGAGTGCTGCAGGTGCTCGTCGAAGGCGGCGCGGTGGTCGCCGGCGACTTCCATCGGGCCGGTCTGGTGAACCGCTACGTGGTGTACGTGGCGCCCGCCGCCCTGGGAGGTGACGATGGCGTGCCCGTCTTCGCCGGCGCCGGGGCGGTGACGATGGCCGACATCTGGCGCGGCCAGTTCATCGACGTCACCCGACTGGGGGCCGACATCCGCCTGACCATCGGCTCGGCCTGAGGCTCAGCCCGTTCGGTTGTCGTCGAGGGGGATCACCAGCAGCGAGGCGCACACCACGGCGCCGTCGAGTATCCAGGCCCGGATGCCCTCGGTGTCCACCCGGTGGAGGACGCCGAGCTCGACGCCGGGGTTGGTCGGGTTCCGGAACTCGATCTCGGCTCGATATCGGACCGGACGGTCATCCAGCAGTTGCTCGGCCACCGTCCAGTAGGCCGTGTTGTTGACGTGACCCAGGATGTCGACGTCGGCCGCACGGAAGGTCCATGGCACCTGGGGGCCGCCAGCCGGTGGACGTGGGTGACGCAGGCGCGACGACACGGCCCGGCCGCCGGCGGCCTCGCCATAGGCGTCGTGGAACTCCTGAGGGAGGGCAACGGGTGTGCCGGTGTCGCGGTCGATGGCGACCCACAGCGCCACCGTCTCGGCCCGACCCCCGTGCTCGCCCTGCATCGACGTGCGCCGTTCGGCCCACCGGCTCCCGTATCCGCCACACCAGGTCGTGAGCCTGAGCACTTCGGCCTCGACCGGATTGCTGGAGACCTCCACCATCGCCTTGCGGACCACCCACGCCAGGCTGTCATCGAGCGCTTCGCGAGCGTCGTCGTTGGCCACGTCCTGCACATACCGGAACAAGGCGTCCAGGCGGAGACGGCCCTTTGCATCGGTATCGGAGAGCCGCACCCGCTGCACCGAGGAGAAGCATCGTCCGTTGGCGGGCACATCCACCAGTTCGGTTGCGCCGTCGGCTCGAACCACGGCGACGACCCTAGGGCGGAGCGCGTTCTCGGTCCGAGCCCGGGAGGAGTGCAAATCGAGTCGACAGTCCGACAATCCCGATACCGTTCGGTCGATGTTGCAGCTGGTGCTTCCCAAGGGCTCGCTCGAGAAGGCCACCTTCGAACTGTTCGAAGGGGCCGACCTCACCGTCAACCGCAGCTCGTCGGTGTCGTACAAGGCCACGGTCGACGATCCCCGCATCGAGGCGGTCCGCATCCTGCGCCCTCAGGAGATCCCGGTCTACGTGGCCGACGGACTCTTCGATCTCGGCATCACCGGCCGTGACTGGATCGAAGAGACCGAGAGCGACGTCGTGTCGCTGGGTGAGATGAGGTATTCCAAGGCCACCTCCAACCCGATCCGCATGGTGCTGGCGGTCCCGGGGGACTCGGATTGGACCGAGGTCGGGGACCTGCCGGAGGGTGTTCGGGTCTCCACCGAGTACCCCAGTCTCACCCGCCGCTACTTCGAGAAAGCGGGGATCGACGCCGATCTGCGGCTTTCCTACGGCGCCACCGAAGCCAAGGTGCCCGACATCGTCGATGTCGTGGTGGAGATCACCGAGACCGGGCGGGCTCTGCACGCCGCCGGGCTGCGGATCATCGACACCGTGCTCACCTCCTACACCGAGCTGGTGGCCAACCCGACCGCCTACGAGGATCCGATCAAGCGCCACGCCATGGAGCAGATCAACACGCTCCTCCAGGGAACGCTCGAGGCCCGGGGCAAGGTGTTGGTGAAGATGAACGTGGCCGCCGACGCGCTGGACGCCGTCACCGCCAAGCTGCCGTCGATGAAGTCCCCCACGGTCAACGAACTGCTCGGCGGTGGCGGATTCGCCGTCGAGACCGTGGTGCTCAAGTCCGACATCAACGTCTTGATCCCCGAGCTCAGCGACGCCGGTGCAACCGACATCATCGAGCTTCCCATCGCCAAGATCGTGCACTGAGTTCACCGGACTCGGTGGTCCCGCCGTCCGGTTTGGTGGGGCCTGTCACCGGGCGCGGGGGTGTTCACCGGACTCGGTGGTCCGGCC
>Ga0224505_10001282_pt1 | contig 16110 bp, 14 predicted proteins | sample SF_Jan12_sed_USG_FD_169102 | JGI IMG/M metagenome (GOLD analysis project Ga0224505, IMG submission 169102) | Sediment microbial communities from San Francisco Bay, California, United States - SF_Jan12_sed_USGS_4_1 | ecosystem: Environmental > Aquatic > Marine > Sediment | place: USA: California... | reverse complement strand
AAATCGAGAAAGACCTTAAGAAGAAGGGACAGTCTTTGATAGTGACCGGCGACGATGCTCTGGTCAGAATTCATATCCATAGCTTCAAACCCGGTGAAATCCTGCAATATGCCACAAAGCTGGGAAGGCTGCATGACATAACTATCAATAACATGGATGACCAATACGCCGAATTCATCAAGATGCAGCGGGAGAGAATGCCTCAAGTGGATGTCGCCATGGTAACAGTGGCCACCGGACAGGGCTTTTTCGAGCTGTTTAATAGTCTAGGTAGCATAATCATCGTCCCAGGAGGCAAAACGATGAATCCCAGCGTCCATGAGCTCTTACAAGCCGTGGAATCGGCGCCCTCGGACAACATTATTCTGCTGCCCAATAACAAGAACATCACGTCGGCTGCTTCCCAAGTCCAGTCCTTGACCTCCAAAAATGTGAAGGTGATCCCCACCAGGAATATTCCTCAGGGTATAGCGGCATTTTTGGCCTTCGGCTATGACTTGAATCTGGAGCAGAACGCCAAAGCTATGGAGAAAGCAGTCAGTAGAGTAAAAGGCATAGAGGTTACTAGAGCAGTACGGACGACCTGTCTTAACGGCCTGCAAATAAAGAAGGGGCAATTCATCGCCATTCTGAACGACGAAGATCTGATAGCCAGAGCTGATGAAGTAAGGGATGTTGTCCTTGAAGCTCTAGGCAAGGCCGAAGCCGATAAGGCCGGGATAATCACTGTGTATTACGGTGCGGAAATCGAGGGTGCTGAAGTTCAAGAGATAGCTCAGGAAATTCGTGACCGGTATAGGGCCGAGGTCGAGGTAGTTCACGGCGGTCAGCCCCATTATGATTACATAATTTCCCTAGAATAACATCAAAAGTGACAGGCATTGATTCGCTACGAAACGTTCTTGAACTGGAACGCCGGAAAGGTTACACCGACAGGGCAGTAATTGGCGGCCTGGACAAGTATCTTCACAACCAGGCCGCGCAAATCAGGCAGAGTATCAACAACCCGGAGCTCTTAAGAGGTTTTGACGAACTCAACCTAGTCAGGTCCGATTATGGCGCTTGCAGCATAGATGAGCGCAAGAGATGGGTAGCAGGTGTTTTTGGCTGGCTTGACAAGCTGCGGGAGCCGACTCAAATGAATAGCAGTCAGCAGTCAGTAGTCGGTAGCCGGCCAGCAGCAGCTGAGACCCGCCAGAAGCGAAAGGAAGGGCTGGACTCGCCCATGACTGTTATCAAGGGCATCGCGACCAGCGTAGAGAAGAAATTTGCAAAGCTAAATGTGCGGACAGTGCGCGATTTGCTCTATTTCTTCCCCAGACGCTATGTCGATTATAGCCAGAAGAAACCAATCTCTGAACTCATAGAGTGGGAAGAGCAAACCATCATAGGCACAATCTGGCAAGCCAGAGTGGCTACTCTGGGCAACCGACAAGGTACAGAGGCAATTATCGGCGACCAGACGGGAAACATTAGAGCGGTCTGGTTCAATCAACCCTACCTGGCGAAAAGCTTTCGCACTAATGCCCGAATAGTGATCAGTGGCACGGTCAGCCTGTTCAAAGGGCACAAGGTGTTCGAGTCCCCGGAATGGGAATTGCTGGGCGACAAAGAGCTTATTCACACAGGGCGACTGGTTCCCGTCTATCCCCTTACCCAAGGCTTATATCCCAGGCAAGTAAGGAAATGGACCAAGGAGACTGTCGATGGCTATGTGTGGCAACTGACCGATTTTCTGCCCCCGGAGATTAGAACCCGCTGTCAACTACTAGACCTCCCCACTGCAATCGCTCAAATTCACTACCCCGATGACCAGACAATGGCGGCAAGGGCAAGAGGGAGGTTATCCTTCGACGAGCTATTTCTTCTTCAACTAGGCGTGCTGGCCAAGAAGCGGGATTGGCAGGAAGGTCAGCCAGGCAACGCCTTTCATGTAGACCAGGAAGTTATCAGCAGATTCTTGCAGTGCCTGCCTTTCACCTTGACCCAGGCGCAACAGCGCGTCCTGCAGGAAATACTGGACGACCTCAAGAAACCAAAAGCGATGTCACGTCTGCTTCAAGGAGAAGTCGGCAGCGGCAAGACCGTAATCGCGACCCTGGCTCTCCTGATAGCAGCAGCCAACGGTTACCAGGGGGCACTAATGGCGCCCACCGAGGTCCTGGCTGAACAGCACTACGCCAATATTGGCAACTATCTGTCCCAGGTAGGCAGGCGGAGATTCTCTTCCGAGCCGGTCGAAGGAACCATCAGGCGCTACACAGGATTCCTGTCGAGGCCGCTGACCATCGCTTTGCTCATCGGGAGCCTCAGCGGCGGTGACAAAGAAAGCCTACACAACAAGATTAAGCAAGGCAAAGTGGATATTGTTGTCGGCACGCATGCCCTTATTCAAAGGGAGGTAGAATTCAAGAAACTGGGGCTGGCGGTGATAGACGAGCAGCACCGCTTTGGCGTATTGCAGCGCTCCGCCCTGAGGCAAAAGGGGTTTAACCCTCATGTCCTGGTCATGACAGCCACGCCTATTCCTCGAACCATGGCGCTGACGCTATACGGAGACCTGGACCTTTCAGTTATCGATGAGTTGCCCCCCGGACGACAGGTTGTGAAAACAAAATGCCTGGAGGCACAAGATAGGGAAAAGGCTTATACCTTCCTCCATCGCCAGGTCAGCAACGGCCGGCAGGCTTTCATCATCTGCCCGTTGATTGAGGAATCTGAAATACTGGAGGCAAAAGCTGCCAAAACTGAATATGAGCGGCTGTCCCGGGAGGTCTTCCCGGATTTGAGATTGGGACTGCTTCACGGTCAAATGCCTGGTCCCGATAAGGAAAAGGTAATGCGCCATTTCCGAAGCGGGGAACTGGATGTTCTGGTGTCAACGTCAGTCGTGGAGGTGGGCATTGACGTACCCAGAGCGTCAGTCATGATAGTAGAGGGCGCTGAACGCTTTGGTCTATCTCAGCTCCACCAATTCAGGGGACGCGTGGGGCGGGACAAAGAGCAAGGGTATTGCCTGCTTATCCCGGAGAAACTTTCGCCTGAGGCCAGGGAGCGCCTCCGGCTGATGGAGAGGGTCCATAATGGCTTCACCCTGGCTGAGAAAGACCTGGAACTGCGAGGTCCCGGGGAATTTTTCGGCACGCATCAGAGCGGCCTGCCCGACCTCAAACTGGCCAAATTGACCGATTTGCACAGTCTGGAATTGGCACGGCGAGAGGCAATGACTCTTTTCCAAAAAGACCCCGACTTCAAGAAGGCTGAACATCAACCTTTACGGCAACAATTGAGCCAAGCCTGGTCCAAAGACGCTGAGTGGAGCTAATCTTCGTTAAATACTAAACTCTAAATCCGAAATACTAAACAAATCCAAATAAGGCGCAATCGGGAAGGGCGCAGTCTGAGATTGGCCCAGAAAGTGATAGGGCTTAGCAAGAACTTTCCAATTTAGCTACAATGTGGGGAAAATAAAACCGCACCAGGAGGTGCCCAAGGAGATTTATTATGTACATTGATAAATATCGCCTGGATGGGAAAGTAGCTTTAATCACCGGTGGCTCTAGAGGCATCGGTCGAGCCACGGCAATGGGCTTTGCCGAAGCCGGAGCAGACGTTGCAATAGCCAGCAGGAAACTTCCTGACCTGGAGAATGTAGCTGCAGAAATAAAGAACTCAGGCAGGAAAGCCTTACCGGTAGCGGCTCATGTGGGTCGGATGGAAGATATAAACAACCTGGTCGCCAAAGTCACCGCTGAATATGGGAAAATTGATATCCTGGTGAACAATGCCGGCACCAGCCCGGCGTTGGCCTCTTCATTAGAAGTTGATGAACGTCTATGGGATAGCATATTGAATCTTAATCTGAAGGGATTATTCTTCCTCAGCCAGGCTGCAGCTAAAGTGATGAAGGAACATGGCGGAGGCAAAATTATCAATGTCGCCTCAATGGATGGATTTAGACCAGAGGCAAATATTGGCACGTATGCAATCAGCAAGGCTGGGGTCATAATGGTAACCAAGGTCATGGCCCTGGAATTGGCTCAGTATAATATCCGTGTAAATGCGTTAGCTCCCGGAAATGTGCACACTCGTCTCGGCGACTCCCGTTTCCTGGCTATGCCTGAATACGAGGGGGAGATGATAAAAAGGACGCCACTGGGACGCATAGCCGACCCTGACGATATGGTGGGGGCAATGATTTATCTGGCATCCGATGCCTCCAGCTTCGTGACAGGAGAATGTATCGTTGTAGCCGGTGGAATTTCTCTGACTTAATTCGGGAAGCCAATGGACTTATGAAAATCTTTGGTGCCATACTTGAGAAGACAAAAAATATTTGATATCGTGATTTTGAATTTATTGTTTTGACATGCTTAGACAAGAACTGGCTAGATGCTTGCAGCAGGCCGTATTGAAGGCACAGCAGGAAGGTGCTCTGGCTGCGGCCGCCCTGCCCGAGGTGCTCATAGAACATCCTCAAAATCCCGAACACGGGGATTTTGCCTCAGGCTTCCCCTTGAGAATGGCGCGGGCTATGAGGATGTCCCCTTTGGCTATCGCCGAAAAGGTCTCTCAACATATAGTGTTGCCGCCCCAAGTTGACAAGGTCTGGGTTGCTCCGCCAGGCTTCATCAACTTCACATTGCGGGAGGACTGGTTGAGTACGGAGGTGGAATCAATCCTGGCCGCCGGTGAAGCATATGGGAACATTGACCTCGGCAAAAGTAAGCGTGTCCAGCTGGAATTCGTTAGTGTCAACCCTACTGGACCTCTTCACGTAGGTCATGGCCGTGGCGCTGTTTTAGGCAGTACTTTGGCTAACGTTCTTACTGCCTCAGGCTATGCTGTGGAAAAGGAATATTACATAAATGACATGGGCACGCAGATAACCAACTTCGCGCGTTCCCTCTATGCTCGTTACCAACAATGCCTGAGCAAGGAAGCGGCTGTGCCTCCAGACGGCTACCACGGCAATTACATTATCGACCTGGCCAATGAAATAATTCAGGAGCAGGGTGATAGGTTTCTGTCGTTGCCCAACGGCGAGGCAGTTTCGCAGCTGGCAGAGGTAGGGGTCGCCAAGATGCTGCAGACAATTAAGCACGACCTCAAGCTATTAGACGTTGTTTTCGACGTCTGGTTCTCGGAAAGAAGTCTTTACCGGGGCGGGCAATATGACCGGGCTATGGAACTACTCCAGAGCGCGGGCTATGTCGTCCAGAAAGCAAATGCTACCTGGTTTGAATCGAGCTCCTTGGGTGAGGATAAGGACAATGTCCTGGTACGCGGCGACGGTTCTCCCACTTATTTTGCCTCGGACATTGCCTATCATTACAACAAGTTTCTCGAGCGCAAATTTGACGAGGTGATTGACATCTGGGGGGCTGACCATCAGGGACATGTTCCTCGCATGAAAGCGGTGCTCAAAGCCTTGCAATGTGACCCTGAGCAACTCAAGGTGATAATTTGCCAGCTAGTAACCCTGCGGCGTGGGGAAGAAATAGTCAAGGTATCCAAGCGTAGTGGCGATATCATTACTCTACAGGAGGTGATTGAAGAGGTCGGCCCAGATCCCTGCCGCTTCATATTCCTATCTCGCTCTGCCGATAGCCAGATGGATTTCGATATGGAACTGGCTAAGAAGCAATCAGCAGACAATCCCGTGTATTATGTTCAATATGCTCACGCTCGGATTGCCAGCATTTTGCGTCTCGCCAAGCAACGTGAAATAGACTACAGTCAGGGCGATGTTTCTCTACTTACCAGTGAACCGGAGTCAACCTTAATTCGCCGCTTAATACTTCTCCCCGAAATAGTGGAACGGGTGGCATTTTCGCTTGAGCCTCACCACCTGCCTTACTATGCCCAAGACCTAGCCACCGTATTTCACAGCTTCTATAAGCAATGCCGGGTCGTCTCGGAGGACGAAGCGCTAACTAGAGCCCGCCTCAAGCTAGTCAAGGCAAGTCAGCTAGTACTAGCCAAAGTCCTTCGCCTCATGGGCATGTCCGCTCCGGAAAAGATGTAGAGCATAGAGGGGTCAACTCTATTTTCCTTCGGGGTCACAGGGCGCGCAGGGAAGCAGGAGAAAAACAGAGTTGACCTGATTTTCCGACTTGACGAATAACTGGCTTCTGCCATATAACTAAGTAAGCTTACCACTCTATCTGGCTCGCCTTATAGGGGAAGGTTATGTGGGTGGGGCCGATGGCATACAAAATAAAGACAAAGCTGGCCCGATGGTTCTGCGCCGGTATAAGGGTCTTATGGAACCGGTTTCCGATCGACATTATCATGGAGCAACATTCTCATGACCACTAAGCGAATGGTAATAATCACGATAGCAGCCTTATTATTGGTAGTTATTGTGTTCTTCTTAGTCTTATATGTAGATTATACAAGGACCATTTCCCCTCGTGATATTAAGATAGGCAAGTTAACCGAATCGGTTAAATCCATTAAGCTGGATTATGATATAAAGTCGGTAACTGTTAAATATTACCGTTACGGAGCAATCGTTATGAGCTTATATTTCCGGGATATGCTTTCTATCGGTACGGAAAGAGACATATTTTTGGACTGTGCCCGCGCGATTACAGACCCTGAAACATTAACATTATTTAAAGAAAAATACCTGGATCGTCTTGACATTACCTCTGAAATTTACGATCTTAACCGCGAGAGCTATGACTCGGATGGGTATCCATACTTTGACACTGTAATTTGCCTTTTCTTCTTTAACAGCGAAGACAACTTGGCACACCGGTTCGAAAGTATGGGCGGCAAGGGAAATGAAAACTATGACCATTGGTATTGTGAAAACATTATCACTGGCGAAGGCTATTCCCTGACATTATCAGAGAGCTCATCTTAATTCGCCGCCTAATACTCCTACCTGACGTAGTGGAACGGGTGGCAGTTTCGCTTGAGCCCCACCACCTCCCTTACTATGCCCGGGACCTAGCCGCTGTGTTTCACAGCTTCTATAAGCAATGCCGGGTCGTCTCGGAGGACGAAGCGCTAACTAGAGCCCGCCTCAAGCTAGTCAAGGCAAGTCAGCTAGTACTAGCCAAAGTCCTTCGCCTCATGGGCATGTCCGCTCCGGAAAAGATGTAATTCACCCCTCTCAGAGCTTGCGACAGACAGGGGGTATCTCCATCCTCGTCAGAGAAGGACAGGATTACGTAGATTCGCAGGCGGAATTGTGCTATTGCCTAGAGCAGTTGTCTGAAGATATAGTAAACTGTGAGTTCCGACGTCCACGGACAGAGCTGAGTACTATGCGGTTTGATCTTGGCAGCTAAGGCAGGCAAAGGATGACAGCTATACAGATATTGGGGTTTCTGGGAATCCTGCTCATTATTGGATTCATAGGGGATTACCTCTTCAAGAAGATGCATTTTCCCGACATATTAGCGCTACTAGCTTTGGGCTACGTGGCAGGGAATGTCCTACATATTGTAGACCCGGCCTGGGTAGCGCCAGCCTCGCCAATAATAGCCAATCTATCTCTGGTCATCATTATGTTTAACGGTGGTTTGGGCCTGGAGTTTTCCCAAGCTCAAGCCCAAGCGCCCAGGGCAATAGCACTCGCTTTGGTGGGCATCGCTGCCAGCATGGCCTCCGCGACGGCCTTTGTCTACTATGTTCTAGATTGGGAATTGATGAATAGCTTGTTGCTTGGAGCCATCGTAGGTGGCACCAGTCCCGCTATTGTAATGCCACTTATCGGACGGGCCAAGGTCCCGGCTCAGATTTCATCCCTATTGCATATAGAATCCGCTATAAATGGTGCCCTAGTGATCGTGATTGCCCTGGTTATCCTGGAAGTCATGACTGTTGGGGCAACCGAGAACGTAGCTTCTGCGATTGCCAAAGCTATTGGCATGCGCTTTCTTCTAGGAGTAGGAGTCGGCGCCGTTGCTGGGTTCGCCTGGCTCTGGGTGCTGACCTTTATAGAAGGCGAGCTATACGATGATATCTTGACTTTAGCTGTTCTTTTTTTGCTTTGTCTCGCCGTAGAGAGTTTGGGAGGCAGCGGAGCTATTTTTGCCCTCGTATTTGGCCTAATACTGGGAAATGGCATGGATTTTGCCAGATTCATTCGCACTAGGAGGACTATTGAGATCCACAATACCATGATGAAGTTCCACTCTCAAATATCTTTCATAGTGAAGACACTTTTCTTTGCTTACTTAGGACTAATGGTAACCTTCGATGAACCCAGGATAATTGTACCGAGCATCATCCTGTCTCTGGCATTATTGGCAGCAAGATTCATAGTGGTCCCTGCTGTTTCCATAGGTAAGCGGAACTTGCTTGCCCACACTGGCATACTAGCTACTATGCTGCCTCGAGGTTTGTCCGCCGCCGTGGTAGCTGAAATAGCTGCTTCCTCGGACATTTCCCATGCCCGGCTTTATCCCGAGATAGTGATACTTGTAATCGCAACTACTGTGATAATCTCGGCTGTGGGTATTCCCATATTTGCTAGAAAAGCGCCGCGGGAAAATAGAGAAATAGGGGAAAGGAGCGGGATATCGGATTCGTCCTAGCTGGCGCTAGGCGCTACTCCACCCCGTTCGCCTTACTATTGCTTGACGAATAACTGGCTTCTCCTGTATTATTAGGTGACTTTACTACTCTATTTACCTCGCCTTACAGCGGAAGTATATGTGGGTTGGGCTGATGGTATACAAAGTACAATCAAGGCTAGTCCTCACGTAGGGATTTAGTATGGCTGCTAGGCATTGTCTTGGCAGCTTTTCATATTTATTTTGGCGGAGCAGGCACACTGCTTAAGATAAAAGCTAGGGAGGTAAAATGGCGCGCGAAGTAAAAATCTACACCACACCTACTTGTCCTTACTGCAAGATCGCCAAGAAGTTTCTGGACGATAATGGCATCAAGTATCAAGAATTCAATATAGTTGAAGATAAAGCGGCCCGAGAGGAAATGAAGAATAAATGCAATTCACTGGCAGTTCCTACAATCTGTTTCGATAATGAAGTGCTGGTCGGGTTCAATGAGGCAGAACTCAGAAAGAAATTAGGACTCTAGTCCACCAGAACAAGCTATGTATGAACTGATTATTATTGGCGGCGGCCCGGCTGGCATGACGGCAGCAGTGTATGCAGCGAGAAAAAAGCTGAATACACTGCTCATAAGCTACGACATAGGAGGGCAAGGACTAACCACTTGGCTTGTGGAAAACTACATGGGTTATCAATTCATTGAAGGCCGCGAGCTGATGCAGAAATTTGAGGAGCAAGTAAAGCAGTTCTCCACAGATGTAAAGGTTGAAGTCGGCAAGAGAGTTGAAAGGCTATCGAAGGCAGACGGAGGTTTTGAGGTCAGGGCGGAGAGTGGTGAGACCTACAAGGCCAAGGCAGTTATACTGGCTACAGGCAAACGTCCTCGTCAGCTGAATGTCCCCAGAGAGAACGAGTTGCTGGGCAGGGGGGTTACCTACTGCGCTATCTGTGATGGCCCCCTTTTCGCTGATGCTAAAGTGGCTGTCATTGGTGGCGGCAACTCGGCATTGGAAGCTGCCGACGACATGGTCAAAATAGCCGACCATGTTTATTTAGTGTCGCTAACTCCCCTTACCGGCGATCAAATACTAATTGATAAGGTCAAAAGTGCTAGCAAACTGACGATTTTCCTGGAGTATGAAGTCCTGGAGATAAAGGGGGAGAGCCGCGTCGAAGCGATAAAAATAAGGGACTTGAAAAGCAAACAGGAAAAGGAACTCAATGTTGGGGGAGTATTTGTTGAGATCGGGCTTGTACCGAACTCAGAACCGGTGAAAAAGCTACTGACACTAAATCGTCTTGGGGAGGTTGAGGTCAACTGTGGCAGTGAAACCGGTGTGCCTGGCTTCTTCGCCGCTGGGGACGTTACCAGCGTACCTGACAAGCAAATAGTGGTAGCCGCTGGCGAAGGAGCCAAGGCTGCCCTTCAAGCTCATCGCTATCTCCAGAGGCTCAGCAAGTAAACGATACTGTAAAGGAGGATGGAAATGGCTGTCAAAAAAGTTGGTGAAAAATATCGCTGCAATGTTTGTGGAAATGAGGTAACGGTGACCAAGGTTGGCGGCGGCACTCTAGTCTGTTGTGGCGAGGACATGAAATTAATAAGTTCGTAGGATCGTATGGAGTGGGCAAATGGAAAATGAACAAGCCAGGACGATAGAGATCCTTCAGCTTGCTGTTCAAATGGAGGTGGATGGCAAGGAGTTTTACCAGACGGCAAGCCGGAAAAGCGGCAACAAGCTAGCCAAGGAACTATTTCATCATTTAGCTGTTCAAGAAGATGTTCACCGTAGGAAATTCGTGGAAATATATGAAGCCCTCAAGAAAGGACGACATTGGCCGGATGTAGGGTCACCGCCTGCGAAAGGCGGGGAAATCAAGTCTCTGTTCGCCGAAGCCACTAAGGTACTAGGCAGCAAGTTTAAGGTAGCCGAGTCAGAACTCGAAGCCATCAAGACAGCTACGGATATGGAGATCAGGTCTTACAATCTATATCACACTCGAAGCACAGAAAGCACCCTCCCGGTGGAAAAACAGTTCTATAAGACTCTGGCAGGCGAGGAGCGTGGGCACCATCTAGCCCTTCTCGATGCCTACGAGTATCTCAGTGACCCGGCAGGGTGGTTTACCAAGAAAGAACATTGGTCATTGGACGGAGCTTAGACGAACAAGAAGGGGACATGCGCCTGGGGGTGCTGAATTAGGTGTGGATACAGGAGGGCTGCCACCCTCGCGCGCTGGCGCGATCCGCAAAAGCCCGTGAGAAGGACACTACGTAAATCAAGGCGCTGGGAGGCTCATTATGAATCTCAAGGCTCTGCATAATCTAAGCTACGGTTTATATGTTGTAAGTTCCAGAAAGGGAGACAGATTTAATGGACAAATCGCCAACACTGTAATTCAAGTCACATCTGAGCCGCCGACCGTGGCCGTGTGCATCAACAAGCAGAACCTGACACACGAGTTTATCACAGAAAGCAAAGTCTTTACCGCTTCTATGCTGTCCCAGGATGCGCCGCTATCTTTCATCGGCCACTTTGGGTTCAAATCGGGTCGCGAAATAGATAAACTCAAGGATGTCAATTACAGACTTGGTGAAACTAAGGCTCCCATAGTGGTTGATCACAGCCTAGCTTACCTAGAAGCCAAGGTAATTAATCAGGTAGATGTCGGGACTCATACCATCTTTATAGGGGAGCTTGTGGGAGCCGATGTGCTTAAACAAGGTGAACCCATGACTTATGCCTACTACCATCAGGTTAAGAGAGGCACCACTCCCAAGACAGCTCCCAGCTACATCGAAGAAAGAAAGGAGACAGTATCCAAAATGGCGAAATATCAATGCACTGTTTGCGGGTATATCTATGACCCGGAGCTGGGCGACCCCGACGGCGGCATAAAGCCGGGAACGCCTTTCGATAAACTGCCTGATAACTGGGTGTGCCCTGTCTGCGGAGCAAGCAAGGACCAGTTCGAAAAAGTGAAGGAATAAATGAAAGCAAGACAAATAAAGACGAATGTTTACTGGGTAGGCGCCATTGACTGGGACAGGCGTCTCTTCGACGCTCTGATACCCCTTCCCGATGGGACAAGCTATAACGCCTACCTGGTACAGGGCAGCCAGAAAGTTGCTTTGATCGATACTGTGGACCCCTCCATGACAGAAGTCCTCATGGCTTATCTTGAGGATGTCCCCGCCATTGACTATGTCATTGCCAACCATGCCGAGCAAGACCACTCTGGCAGCATCCCTCAGGTCCTGACCAAGTATACCAATGCCAAAGTAGTCACCACGCCCAAGGGCAAAGACCTACTCATGGCTCTCCTGCTCATCCCGGAGGACAGATTCATGACCGTAGGCGATGGTGAAACCCTATCCATGGGAGACAAAACCCTCGAATTTGTCCATGCCCCCTGGGTGCACTGGCCGGAGACAATGCTTACGTACTTAAGAGAAGCAAAGATGCTCTTCCCTTGCGACCTTTTCGGCTCTCATCTAGCTACCACAGATTCGTATGTATCTGATGAAGGAGAGGTATACGAAGCGGCCAAGAGATACTTCGCGGAAATCATGATGCCTTTTCGCACCAGTATTGAGAAACATTTGGAGAGGTTGAAGAGCTATGAGATTGACGTCATTGCCCCCAGCCACGGCCCTATGTATGACAAACCTTCGTTCATCCTGGAAGCATATCGAAGCTGGGTATTCGACCCGCCAAAAAACATAGTGGTCTTGCCCTACATCTCCATGCATGGCAGCACTCAAAAAATGGTGGAATATTTTGCTGGAGCCCTGGCTGACAGAGGCGTCAGGGTCAAACAGTTCAACTTAGCAGTGACTGATATTGGTAAGCTGGCCATGGCATTGGTGGACGCCGCCACTATGGTCATCGGCACGCCTACGGTCCTGGTGGGACCGCATCCCAGCATCGCCTATGCAGCATTTCTGGCCAATGCATTAAGGCCCCGGCTCCAGTTCATCTCCGTCATCGGCTCGTATGGCTGGGGAAGCAAAGCTGTCGAACAGCTCACGGCGATGATTCCCAACCTTAAGGCGGAGGTGCTGGCTCCCGTGATAAGCAAGGGATTGCCCGGAAAAGAGGATCTACGATCCCTGGACAACCTGGCCAGCACCATTGCCACAAAGCATAAAGAGCGTGGTTTTGTTTGACGATTTCCTCCCCGAAGAAGGTTGAGACAGATAAGGCAGTAGCAATGGGGCTCCGGTCATCCTTGAAATGTCATAAATTTGTAATTTTTTTGAGCACAGTTTTATGACTTCGCCACTACTTCTGGTTTAAGATTTCAACAGAAAAGTATCGGGGAGCCAAGCCTATAATGCCATCGACTCGTCCTTTGGATGGGGTCGCAGGTACGTGGTTACAACGATTGACACAATGGAGCAAATCTCGGGACGGACGGTGATGGAACCAGCGTCGAAGATACGATGCAAGCCGAGCCAAAGCGGTCTAGTACATTGCCGCCCGTTTGGCGCAGAGATCGCTGAGAAGGTAAGGATGGGGCGCAGTCAATAGTCACGTGTGTGATGTTTACTAATATTTCTTGAAAAGGAGGAGAAAGACCTATGGAAACAGCCAAATTTTATGCCCTGCCACAGTTGCCCTACGGATATGATCAGCTACAACCGTACATATCCAAAGAACAGCTGACTCTACACCATCAAAAGCATCATCAGGCGTACGTAAACAGCGCCAATGCCATACTCGAGAGGCTCGACAAAGCTCGCAAAGAGGGTGCTGATTTTGACGTCAAAGCTACCTTGAAAGAGCTCTCGTTTCACATCGGAGGGCATCTATTGCATTCATTGTTCTGGGCCAATCTGGCGCCATCAGGCAGAGGCGGGGGAAAGCCAACCGGAACTTTGGTCACATCTATTGAGAAGGAGTTCGGAAGTTTTGAAAGATTCAAGAAGGAATTCAGTCTGGCTGCTACCAGTGTGGAGGGTTCAGGATGGGGAGCACTCAGTTTCTGTAGACAAACTAGCAGGCCAATAATAATGCAAATAGAGAAACACAACACGAACGTCTATCCCATGTTTACCATCCTCATGGTTGTTGACGTCTGGGAGCATGCCTACTATCTGGACTACAAGAACGAGAGGGCGAAATTCGTTGATGCCTTCTGGAACATCGTCAACTGGGATGAGGTGAACAAAAGGCTGGAAAAAATACTCAAGTAGTTTTGGGACAAGGGATGCGTAAAGGCATTCAAATAACGTAGCGGCTAGGGCGATTGAACTCTGTGCCTTGAAACATCGCCTAGGCAAAGGAGGACAAAATGTGAAGGGGGTCCTCTAGCATTGACTACCCTTGGTGAATCTATTAAACTGGCGCTGTCCCGCGACAAAGAAAAAGAATTGGAGGTACAAAATGGTAGAAAAACATGATGCTGTTACCAAAGTGTCAAAGGCCTTCTTGGGCAAACTCAATGATGCGATTGCCAGGGAATTGCAGGTGGCCGTCCAGTACATGTGGCAACATGTGCAGTGGGGCGGGGTGAAAGGGTTCGCCGTCCACGACGAGCTGAAGAAGATAGGCATAGCCGAGATGAAACACGCTGAAGCTATTGCAGAGAGGCTCTTTTACCTTGGCGGGATACCAACAACCAAGCCCACCCCTATTTTTGTTGGTACCACTCTCAAAGAGATGATAAAGCAGGATATTAAGGATGAAGCCAATGCCGTAACCCTTTACAAAAAGATCATAGAGGCAGCGTTCAAAGAAGATGATGTCACGACAGCCTTTCTTTTCAAGCAAATACTGCAGGAAGAGGAAGACCACCATGACACCTTCACCACTTTGCTGGAAGATTTATAGCACTTGGAGCCGACAGCAAAATTGAACAGAGGTGGTGGTTGAATACGACGCGTTGCCAAAGAAACTGAAGAGCCTGGACTGAAAAAGCTTCTTACACCCGTAGGGGAACACCATTTATACCATGTTGACGTATTCGCTCATTTGCTGAATAAAGCGGAAGGGCGGGGTAGGAAAAAATAGTGGCCGATAAAACTAGCCCTCGGAAGTCTGACAAGGCTTCAATCCACATAACCGGGATGACCTGCACTACCTGTGCGGCAACTATCGAGAAAGGTCTTTCCGAGACTCCCGGCATTGAACAGGCCGAAGTTAGCTTCGCCTCGGAGAAGGCTTCGATAAAATATGATCCTACCAAGGTTGACCTTGCCCGAATCAAGGATACCGTCTCGCAATTAGGGTATGGGGTCGCCACCAAGAAGTCCATATTCCCGGTGGCAGGAATGACCTGCGCTTCCTGCGTTGCCCGGGTGGAGGAGGCCCTGTACAGCGTGCCCGGGGTAATTTCGGCTAGTGTGAATCTGGCCTCAGAGAAGGCTACCGTGGAGTATCTAGAAGGAACGGAGCCGGCTGACATCAGGCGAGCAGTAAAAGACGCCGGCTATGAACTTGGCCCTGAGGTTCAGGCGCTGGAGGATGTCACCACTGCTGCCCAGCGCGAGATTCGGGCTGTCAGAAAGAGATTCATAGTAGCTGTTATCCTCGCATCAATAATCATGATTCTGGGTTTCACCCCTTCCTTTCTAGGCCGGCCCTATCTAATGTGGGCTCTGGCCACGCCAGTGCAGTTCTGGGCCGGCCTGCGATTCTATCGAGGGGCATGGGGGGCATTGAAACACAAGACTTCCGACATGAATACCTTGATCGCGGTAGGTACCTCGGTGGCTTATTTCTACAGCCTGATAGCCGTTGTTTTCCCCAGTCTTTTTGCCGCCGGGATGATGGAACCCCATTTATACTTCGATACTTCAGCGATGATTATAGCCCTGGTCATTCTTGGCCGTTTTCTGGAAGCTAGAGCCAGAGGGCAGACCTCAGAAGCATTAAAGAAACTTATCGGTATGCAACCGAAGACCGCTCTGGTTCTCCGCGAAGGCGAACAAAGGGAAGTTCCCATTGAAGATGTTCGGGTTGGTGACCTCGTCCTGGTGCGTCCTGGCGGACGAATACCTGTGGACGGCGTAGTGCGTGAGGGCTACTCTAGCGTTGACGAGTCCATGATTACCGGGGAGAGTATCCCTGTTGAGAAAAAAACAGGTGATGAGGTTATCGGTGCCACAATTAACAGGACAGGCAGCTTCCAATTCGAAGCAACCAGGGTGGGCAAAGACACCACGTTGGCTCGTATCGTCAGAATGGTGGAGGAAGCTCAGGGCAGCAAAGCTCCTATCCAGCGTCTTGCCGATGTCATAGCCAGCTACTTTGTACCGGCAGTGATTGGCATCGCTGTCGTGACCTTCGTAGTCTGGTATCTCGTGGGGCCAGCTCCAGCCCTCACTTTCGCCCTCCTGAACTTCGTTGCTGTGCTGGTTATCGCCTGCCCCTGCGCCCTAGGGCTGGCTACTCCCACCGCGATCATAGTTGGTACGGGCAAGGGGGCTGAGCACGGCGTCCTCATCAAGAATGGCGAGGCCCTGGAGAGGGCTCATCAGATAAACACTGTTCTTCTGGACAAGACAGGCACACTGACCCGTGGCGAGCCTGTGGTGACTGACGTTGTTGCTGCTCCTTTTTCTTCGCCG
>Ga0224505_10001279_pt1 | contig 16121 bp, 12 predicted proteins | sample SF_Jan12_sed_USG_FD_169102 | JGI IMG/M metagenome (GOLD analysis project Ga0224505, IMG submission 169102) | Sediment microbial communities from San Francisco Bay, California, United States - SF_Jan12_sed_USGS_4_1 | ecosystem: Environmental > Aquatic > Marine > Sediment | place: USA: California... | reverse complement strand
CCCGGTTCCGGCTAAGGATTTCTGGTCTTTCATGGTTTATGACAGCCAGCACCGCTCCATGCTCGAGACTGACCAGAAGCTCGCCGGCCGCGACAGCCTGAATCCCTCCGTGAAGCCCAATGCCGACGGCTCTTACACGATGTGGTTTGGGCCGAAGGCGCCCGCCGGCCACGAGGGCAACTGGATTCAGACCATGCCAGGCAAGAGCTACAACGTGCTGATTCGCCTCTATGGCCCGCTCCAGCCATTCTTCGACAAGACATGGAAGCCGGGCGATTTCGAGCCAGCGAAGTGATTTGTCCTACTACATCATGAGCAGATCGCCTCTACCAGACAGCCAACAATCGGTTGCAGCGGACGGCGCGCAGGCGCCGTCCGCTGAACCGGGCCGTTAGACACCAAAGGAAACGCTAGTGGCCGCCAAGCGGAGGTTTAATGCGAGCCACGAGAACAGAGTGCTGTCGTTCGTCGGAGTCGCGCCCGGCTGCCGCTGAGCTTGGGCGTTAGGCGGCCGACGTGGAAGAACAAGATGCCCTGTTCGCATTGGCCGAGTTCGCGGTCGGCCTCGCCGGTTTCTCCGCCGTAGCGGTCGCCCTGGCGTGCCGCGCGGGGCAGTGGGAGGCTGCTTCTGCATATCGTCGGGAATCGCTGCTCGTTCGGAGCCTGTCGGTCGGGATGTTCGCGTTTGCTCCCGTCACGATTCTGTTTCTCGGCATCGAAGGTCCAGCCCTCTGGCAGTACTCCAGTGTCCTTCTTGCCCTTTGGTACACCTCTGCATCGATCTTTGCCCTGCGCCGTTTCCTCACTCTTCCAGCGGACGCAATGTCGGCTCTAAGCCGACCGCTTTTCATTGTCGGCCAACTGGCTGATGAATCACCCCGGGATTGCCGGAGACCTTTTATGTTGAGAGGATACTCCGATGACAAGAGCAAACAGATATTCCCTGGAAGCCCGGGAACGAGCGGTTCGCATGCTGCACGAGCAAGAACCATCTTATGAATCACGGTGGGCGGCATTGTCGGCTGGCGCGTCTCAACATCGCTCAGGACGGATCTGGTGCTGGATGCATTGGAGCAAGCAATACATGCGCGCGGCAAATCCGATAATCTCATTCACCACAGCGACCGCGGTACGCAATATCTGTCGATCCGTTACAGTGAACGCCTGGCTGAAGCGGGCATTATCGCTTCCGTCGGCAGTGTGGGTGACAGCTACGACAATGCCTTGGCCGAAACGATCAACGGTTTGTACAAGACCGAAGTGATCAGGAAGCATGGCCCTTGGCGCAACGTCGATGCCGTCGAGTACGCCACACTCGAATGGGTAGATTGGTTCAACAACCGCCGCCTGCTCGAACCAATTGGTGATATACCGCCTGCAGAATACGAAGCGATGTATTATCAGAACAGAGATCAGGCGATGGCGGCCTGACTCAAGACAAAAACCCTCCGGAGAACCCGGGGTGATTCAGCCACCGGGCGCCTGCGGATGTCGTGCGCTTCCAGGTGATGATCTCGACCAGCCTCTCCGCGGTACTTTTCGCCATGCTTCCCTTCGCGTTCATCTTCTTCGGGGCAGAAGACGCAACCGTCTGGGCGAGTTGTAGCGCAATCTTTGCGATCTACCTGGCTGTGAGACTTGTTCGCGTAGCGCGCGGCTCTCTGCCGCTAATTTCGACCGCCGGATTGAGTCCGATCGTGGCGTGGCTTTCGTTTGCTGCTGCATCGAGAACTCGGTCCCTATTTCATCGGTCTCCTCTATCTCCTGGCTCTCTCCGGTGTCGCTTTCGCGCGCTTGCTTCCAGTCGGAAGGACGAGCGCCGAATAGCCGTTGCCTGACAAGCTGCCGGAACTCGTCGGCCCGGCGTGCCTAGACTTTCCTCGCGCGCCGGTTGGTCAGGAACCAGGCCGTAAACAGTGTGACAGTGACGATGAGAATAAACAGGGACGCGAGTGCATTGACATCGGGCGTCACCCCGAGCTTCACCTTGGAAAAAATGTACATCGGCAAAGTGTTGGAGCCAGGACCCGAAACGAAGCTCGCGATGACGAGGTCATCGAGCGACAGTGTGAAGGCGAGCAGCCAGCCTGAGACCATGGCCGGTACGATCAGCGGCAGGGTGATATCGAAGACCACGCGCGCCGGGCGGCAACCGAGGTCCATCGCGGCCTCTTCCAGCGACTGGTCCATCTGTGAGAGGCGTGAGCGCACGATGACCGCCACATACGCCATGGAAAAGGTCGTGTGTGCAATGGTGATGGTGCTGAAGCCGCGTTGCCCGGGCCAGCCGAACCATTGCTGAAAGGTCACGAATAACAGCAACAGCGACAGGCCGGTGATGACCTCGGGCATGACCAGCGGTGCCGTGATCATGCCGGAGAACAATGTCCGGCCGCGGAACCGTCCGAAGCGCACCAACATGAGACCCGCCATGGTGCCGAATATCGTCGCGAGGGTTGCCGAGGTCGCGGCAATGCGAAAACTCAAAAAGGTGGCATCAAGAATCTGTTCGTTGCGAAACAGCTCGCCGTACCAGCGCGTCGAAAATCCGCCCCAGACGGTCGCTAGACGCGAGTCGTTGAAGGAATAAAAAATGACCGACAGCAATGGCAAGTAGAGAAACGCATAGCCGAAGGCCAGCACTGACAGGATGAATCGCGACTGCTTCCTCATATCGCCTGCTCCTCGTCGCGCGCCTGGTTTCTCTGCAGGACGACAATTGGCACCACCAGCAGCACCAGCAGCATGATCGCGACGGCAGACGCCAGCGGCCAGTCACGATTGACGTAAAACTCATCGAACAGCACGCGCCCGATCAGCAACGCATCCGGGCCGCCGAGCAGGTACGGAATTACGTACTCGCCCATCGCCGGAATGAACACCAGCATGCAGCCCGCGATCACGCCAGCTCTCGCGAGTGGCCAGGTGATATCCCAGAACGCCGTGGTGCGCGAGGCGCCAAGGTCCATGGCTGCGTCCACGAGATCGAGATCCATGCGCTCGAGCGTGGCGTACAGAGGCAGGATCATGAACGGCAGGTAGGAGTAGGCCAGGCCGAGAAAAATTGCGAAGTCGGTGTACAGGATCTGGATCGGTTGTGCCGTTATGCCGAGCCACATCAGGAAATTGTTGATGACGCCGTAGTTACCCAAAAGCCCCATCCAGGCATACACGCGCAGCAGGAAGGAGATCCAGAACGGCAGTACGATGAGCAATAGCAGCAGGCTTCGCGTACGCGGATCAGAGCGTGCGATGCCATAGGCAATCGGGAAGCCGAGCAGCAGGCAGCAGATTGTCGCCGCCGCCGCCATGAGCACGGATTTCAGATAGGTCAGCGCGTACAGCTTGTCACGGAACAGGAAGGCGAAATTGTCCGTGTTAACGGATAGCGCGCCGGTTTCGTCGAAAGTCGGCGAGAACGGCGGTTGCGCAAGTACCGGTTCGGCGAGGCTGATTTTCAGGATGATGCCGAAGGGCAGCAGGAAGAACACCAGCAACCACAGGTAAGGCACCAGCACCGTGATGTGCCGCCAGAGCGTGTCCTTTTTGATCAGCGACGCCACGGCCGTGCTAGTTCACCAGCACGATCGAGCTGCGTGGCCGCCACGACACCCAGATCTGCTCTTCCCACTCTATCGAGCGTTTCGCCGAGCGCTGCCGGTTCTGCTGGCTGACGAGAATGACCTTGCCTGACTCGAGGCGTACGCGGTACAGCGACAGGTTGCCGAGATAGCCGAGGTCATCAACCGTGCCCCTGATGCGAATGTCCTCGGAGTTTTCCGGCGGGTCGCGGCTGATGAAAATCTTCTCGGGTCGTACCGCGATGCAGACCTTGTCACCGGACTTGAGCTCATGCTCATTGAATGCCATCAGATCGCCGCCCGCCGTCTCGCAGTTGACCTGGATATGTTGTTCATCCACGCTCGAAACCCTGCCCTCGAAAGTGTTGATGGTACCGATGAAATCGGCGACGAAACGCGTCTCGGGGTACTCGTAGATCTCCCTGGGTTCGCCGACCTGCAGCAGGCGGCCCTTGTTCATGACCGCGATGCGCGTCGAGAGCGTCATCGCCTCCTCCTGGTCGTGGGTCACAACCACAAACGTGATGCCGAGTTCGTGCTGGATGTTCATGAGTTCGAACTGCGTGTGCTCACGCAGCTTCTTGTCGAGTGCCGCGAGCGGCTCATCGAGCAACAGCACCTTTGGTCGTTTTATCAGCGCGCGGGCGAGGGCAACGCGCTGCCGCTGGCCGCCGGAAAGCTGGTCGGGATCGCGCTTGCGAAAGTCGCCAAGCTGTACGAGCTCGATAACCTCGTCGACGCGCTGCGCAATTTCCGCACTGCCGACCTTGTCCTTGCGCAGGCCATAGGAAATGTTCTTTTCGACCGACATGTGCGGAAAAATCGCGTAGGACTGAAACATCATATTCACCGGCCGGTCGTAGGCGGGTATGTCGGTCACGTCGACGCCGTCAATCTCGACCCTGCCGCGGGTCGGCTGTTCGAAGCCGGCCAGGATTCTGAGCAGCGTCGTCTTGCCGCAGCCCGAGCCACCCAGGATCGAGAACAATTCGCCTTGTGCGATGTCGAGGCTGACGTCATCGATGGCGACAAAGTCGCCAAATAATTTGCTCACACCGCGAATACGGATAAAGCACGGATTCCTGGAGCTGCTCAAGACTAGATTCCGCTCTTGGCACGTGCGTAGGCGCGCGTGCGGGCACGTTCCGGTATCGGGTCGGCGGGATACACGACGAACAGGCTGTCCATGGTCTTCGGATCCGGGAACACGGCCGGGTCCTCAAGTACCTGGGGCTCAATGAACTGCCAGGATGCCCGGTTGGCGTTGGCATAATTCACGACATTGGCGATATCCGCTGCAATATCGGCGCGCAGCATGAAATCCATAAACAAATAGGCGTTGTCCTTGTTGCGCGCATCGCTGGGCATAAACATGCCGTCCACCCACAGCCGCGTACCTTCCTTCGGCGCGGTGTAGCGCAGGTCGATCTCGATGCCGGCTTCGACGGCGCGCGCGGCAGCCTGCGCATAATCGCCCGACCAGCTCATGGCCACACAGACTTCCTTGTTGGGCATATCCGAGAGAACCTTCTCGTTGCTGAAATAGCGGATGTAAGGCTTGATTTCGCGCAGCCGCTGTTCGGCGAACTGCAGGCTTTCCTCATCCACGGCCGCCGGGTCGCGGCCATGATAAGCGAGGATGTGCGAGATCACGTCGGATGCCCCGTCGAGCAAGGACACGCCACAGTCGGCGAGCTTGGCGACAATCTCGGGATCGAACAGCACATCGGCGCTGTCCATGGCGTGGTCGGGCAGGCGCTCACGTATCATGTCGTAATTCCACGCGTAACCGGTACTGCCCCAGTGATAGGGCACGGCCAGGTCGCGAACCGCTTCGAAAGAATCGAACAGCTCCATGATCTTCGGGTCGAGGTTGCCGAGGTTCGAGAGGCGACTTCTGTCGAGTACTTCGAACAGGCCAACCGGGGCAAGCTTGCTCGCGTAAGAATAGCTGTGAAAAACCACGTCGTAGCCGGTGTTGCCGGCCAGCAGTTTGACGTCGACGACCTCTGAGGAGTCGTACAGGTCGTAGTTCACCTTGATGCCGTATTCGGCCTCGAATCGCGCGATCGTGTCGGGCGCCAGGTAGTCGGCCCAGTTGTAGACGTTAACGATCTTGCTGTCGGCCCCGGCGGCGCGATCGCCGCCGCTGCAGGCAGCCAACAGCAGTGCGACGAGGCCGGCAATAGTTATTGTTATTCTCATGCGAGGCTGATTTGAACATCCCCGGACGCTGGTGACAATTACATATCGTCCAGCCCACGCTTGACAAGACATCGGGCAATGATCAGGCGCTGGATCTCGCTCGTTCCCTCCCAGATCCGGTCAACACGCAGCTCGCGGAAAAAGCGTTCGGCAACGTTTTCTCGCATATAGCCACGCCCACCGAAAATCTGCACGGCGCGATCCGCCACGCGGTTGGCCATTTCCGACACGTACAGTTTCACGATCGAGCAACGGCTGTGCTGAAGCTTGAGGTCCTCGCCCTGGTCGCAGGCGCGGGCCGCGGCAAAAGTCATCAGGCGTGCTGCGTACAGTTCCGCGACACTGTCGGCGAGCATGAACTGGATCGCCTGCTTTTCGCTAAGTGGCGCGCCGTCGACAATGCGGCCGCCGGCGAATGCGAGTGCGTCCTCGATAAGCCGTGCCGCCGCGCCACAGCTCCTGGCACCGATCATCAGCCGTTCGTGGCGAAACCAGCTGCGCGTGTAGCTCATCGCATCACCGGGCCTGCCGACACGCTGCGCTTGATGCACGCGCACATTCTTGAAGCGGTAGGTCGGGTGATGCGAGGCATAGGTGTGGCTGAATTTCGGGTTGGCGATGATCTCGATGCCCTGCGTGCCCTGGTCGACCAGGAACAGCGCCTCTGCACCGTCTTCATCGGGCACCGAGGCCTGGAACCAGAAAAAGTCGGCGAGGTTGCCGCTGGTCACATACCACTTCTCGCCGTTGAGCACGTAGTGGTCACCGTCTTTTTGTGCCGTGGCGGCCAGCCCGGCGACGTCGGAGCCAGGACCGGATTCCGTAATGGCGTAGCAGTCCTTGCGCTCGCCGCGCATCAGCGGCAGCACATATGCCTGAATCTGCGCCTCGGTGCAGGCCTCGAACATCCAGGTCTGTGGTTCGGAAAAGCACCAGGACAGCGCATTGGTAATTCTGCCGAGCTGTTCCCATACAGCTGCCTGGACTTCGAGCGGTAACTCGAGTCCGCCGTATTTTTTTGGCACATCCATCGCCGAGAAGCCGAGCTCGATGGCGCGCAGCTTGTTGCGTTTCGTAATGGCCGCCGCGAGTTCGCCGTCGTTGAGTTCGGCTTCCACCTCGTGCGGCAGCAAGTACTCGTCCGCGTACTGACGCGCGATCGCTGCCCACTGGATTGCATCACTGCTTAATTCGACTTTCACGATGACCTCATACGGGGAAATGTTTCGGGAATACGTGTTGCAGGTAGCTCATGACGGCATCCATGGCCGCCTGCCGGCTCCAGGATTGCGGGTTGACGAGGCACGCCTGCCACAGCCCATCGGTCATCGCAGCCAGTGCACTGGCTGCGGCAGTCGCCGAAACCGTGTACTGACCCTCGGCAATGATCGCAGCACAAAGTTGCCGCACGACCTCATCGTAATAATTGTCCCAGGCCTCGCAGATCTTGCGATAGGTCGGACGTGCCCGTACCTCGCTCCAGAACGCGAACCAGAGCACGAGTTTTTCGCGGTTGCAGATCGACGGCTTGAAGTCGAGCGCGAGCACCGCGTGCAGCTGGTCGGCGGGCCTTGTCCCGGCACGCTTCAGCGCCGTGTCGAACTGGGTTTTGTAGTCGCTGGCGAGCTGCGTCAGGGTTTCCTTGAGCAGGTTGTCCTTGCTGTCGAAATGCAGGTTGACAATGCCCTGCGAGAGGCCGGCTTCTTTGGCCACATCACCCAGCGTGGTGCTGCCAATACCTTTACGCGCAATGCATTTCATGGTCGCTTCGATAAGCTGCTGGCGCCTTGCGAGGCGTGACCTGGTGCGGCTTTCGGCGGCCTTGGCGAGGGTGGGCATGGGCGGAATTATGGCATACATTGAATGAATACTCATTCATTTTTCTGGACCCGGAGCGGAATTCGTGAGACCCTGTTTGCCCTCAAATCACACAGGAGCCTTTATGCGCTCGCTCGCGCGCTCAAACCAACATTTCAATAAAGCCATCAATAAACTTCCTCTCGGCGTGTCCTCCAACTTCCGTTACTGGGGTGACGACGCAACCATCTACATCCAGCGCGGTAAGGGCGGCCGCATCTGGGACATGGACGACAATGAGTACATTGACTACCGACTCGGCTATGGGCCGATCATCCTCGGCTATGGCGACGATCGTGTCGATGCGGCGGCACGCGATGGCATGAACGTGGGTGGCGTTTTCGCCCTGTCGACCGAAATGGAATACAAGGTCGCGACACGCATCAGCAAGATGGTGCCGGCTGCAGAACTGGTACGTTTTTCCAACTCCGGTACCGAGGCGGTCATGGCCGCATTGCGTATCGCACGCGCCTATAGCGGCAAGGACAACCACATCGTGGTCGAGGGCGGCTATCACGGCGTTTTCAGCGAAGTCATGTGGCATGCCGATGTCGAAGGCTGGGTACCCGCGGATGGCAAACCGGAATTCCTGCCTTTCGGCGAAGGTGTACCGGCGATCAGCCGCAAGCTGTTTCACTCCACGCCGCTCAATGACGCGAATGCACTCGAGGATGTATTACGCAAGCATCATGAAAAGATCGGTGCTTTCCTGGTTGAGCCAATCATGGGTAATTGCTGCGCGATTCGCGCCACCGAGCAATACATGCGCGATGCGCGCGCACTCTGCGACCGCTACGACGTTGTCATGATCATCGACGAGGTCAAGACCGGTTTTCGCGTCGCCAGGGGCGGCGTGCAGGAACTGTTTGGCATCAAGGCCGATCTCTGCACCTTCGCGAAAGCGATGGCGAATGGTTATCCGATTGCCGTGGTTGCGGGGCGCGAAGACATCATGCGCCGTGTCGGCAACGCGGTGGTGCATGGCGGTACGTTTACGGGCCACCCGGTGTCGCTGGCTGCCGCCGACAAGACACTCGAAATCCTCGATGAAACCGACGCCTTGCAAACGGTCAGCAGCCACGGCGAGGCACTGCGTACCGGCCTGAGCAGGATTCTCAAGGCGCGCTCGATCGAACACTGCTACACGGGGCACCCGTCCATGCAGGGCCTGATTTTTTCGTCGCGGCCACCGCAGAATTATCGCGAGTGGAAGAATTCCGATTACGATTTCTACGACGCCCTGGCACCGGAACTGCATGAACAGGGGATACTGGTCGAGCCCGACTCGCGCGAGCCCTGGTTCATGTGCGAGTCGCACAAAGACTGTCTCGAGGATACACTGCAACGTTTCGAACGCGCGCTCGATAAAACCCTCGAGAAAGAGAGCAACGCTGCATGAAGACCTATGACGCGGTCGTCGTTGGGGCCGGACACAACGGTCTCACGACCGCCGCCTACCTTGCGAAAGCAGGACTCGATGTCGTCTGCGTGGAAAAGAACGAGTACATCGGCGGTGCTGCGGTCAGCCGGGAATTGTACAAAGACTGGATGTACTCGAACTGCTCGTACGTCTGCAGCCTGCTGCGCCCGGAAATCTACCGCTCGCTGGAGTTGCACAAGCACGGCCTGCAGGTCACGCCCTATGGCGGTTCGGTGCAGTTTCTCGAGAACGGCGACTACTACGGTTCATATCACGATGACGAAGTCGCCTACCGTGAGCGTGCGCGCTTTTCGCGTCACGATGCCGATTCCTACGAGCGCTATGCGGCCGACACCATGCGCCAGTGCCGCTTCATTCGCGATACGCTGCTGCGCACCCCGCCCGACCCGACCTCATTCAGGCGCCGCGACATCAGGGAACTGATTGCATTGGGCAGCAAGTTTATGGAGATGGGCGAAGACCGGATGTACGAGACCATCCGTTTCTGGACCATGAGCGTCGCCGAGTACCTCGACGAGTATTTTGAAACCGATGTCATCAAGACTGCGTTTTCCGGCAGCGGCATTATCGGTACTGCGCTCGGTGTGCATTCACCCGGTACCGCCTATGTGTTGCTGCATCATTACATGGGCGAAGTCGATGGCAACGTCGGCACCTGGGGTGTGGCGCGCGGTGGCATGGGTGCGGTGTCCAGGTCCATTGCCGGCGCGTTCCAGGCCTACGGTGGCGAGCTGCGCACCGAGTCGGGTGTCGACAAGATCATGGTAAGGAATGGCAAAACCACGGGCGTCGCCCTCGAGGACGGCACCGAGATCAGTGCCCGCATCGTGGTCTCGGCAATGGACGTGAAACGCACCTTCCTGAATTGCATGGATAAGTCGGACCTGCCGGCGGAATTCCACCAGCGGGTCAAAAATTTCAAGATTCGCGGTTCGTCCGGCAAGGTCAACATTGCACTCGATGGCATGCCGACATTTCCCGCACTGCCGGAAGGCAGCACGCTGTATCGCAGCGACATGCATTTTATCGATTCGTTGGAACGCATGGAGCGCGCTTACGACGAGTGGAAGGCGGGCACCTGGTCGAAGGACCCGTACATCGATTGCGTGGTACCGACGATGACGGATCCGACCATGGCCCCGCCCGGCAAGCATTTCATGAGCTGCTTCGTGCAGTATTGCCCGCACCAGATCGACGGTCGCGCCTGGACCGCCGACGAGAAAGCTGCTTTTGGCCGCACCGTGATTGACCAGATCGCGAATTACAGCCCGGACTTCAAAAACCTGATCCTGCATTACGAGGTGCGCACGCCCCAGGATATCGAGGCGGAGATCGGCATCACCGAGGGTAATATTTTTCACGGCGAACTGACCATGGACCAATTGCTGTTCAACCGGCCAATCCCGGGCTACGCGCAGTACCGTGCGCCTGTTGGCGGACTCTACATGTGTGGCTCGAGCACGCACCCGGGTGGCGGCGTCATGGCAGCGCCCGGTGCGAACGCGGCGCGCGAAATTCTCGCCGACCTGAAGCGCCCGAACACGGTGCCGGAGAATTTTGGCGATGACTGAAACCTACGATGCCATCGTCGTCGGTGGCGGCCACAACGGCCTGATCTGTTCGGCCCTGCTCGCCAGGGCCGGCAAGCGCGTGCTGCTGCTCGAGGCCAACGGCCAGGTCGGCGGTGCCGCCATTACGCGCGAATTCGCCGACGGTTTCACCGTGTCTGCCTGTGCGCACCTGCTGTACCAGTTGCAGCCCAGTGTTCGCAAAGAGCTGAAACTGAAGCCAAAACTTGCGGCCGATGACATGGCAACGATTGCGCTCGCTGAGGACGGCAATCACCTGCGCATCGAGGGTCTGGCGGTCGATGGTGTCAGCGATGCGGACGCGAGCAGCTATCGCGAATTTCACAAGCGCATGGCGCGCTTCGCGAAGCTGCTCAACACCTTCCTGAACAGGACACCGCCACGGCTCGGCAATAAATCTTTCGCCGATCTTGCAACACTCGCGCGGCTCGGTTTCGATGTGCGGCGGCTTGGCAAGCACGAGATGCAGGAGTTCCTGCGCCTTATTGGCATGAACGTGCATGACGAGGTAAGCGAGCGCTTCGAGAACCCGTTGCTGAAAGGTGCGATCAGTCTCGACGCCGTGCTCGGCACCCATCTCGGACCGCGTTCGCCGAACACGATCATGACCTACCTCTATCGCCTCGCTGGTGATTTCGGCCGTATTGCCGCACCAAGCGGTGGCATGGGATCGGTCAGCGAGGAGCTGGCGCACATTGCGCGCGAGTCCGGCGTTACGATCCGGACCGGCATGCCGGTAAAGCGCATCATTGTTGACAATGGTCGCGTCACCGGTGTCGAGACCAGCGGCGGCGAGCGTTTCGACAGCTACACCGTCGTCTCGAATGCGGACCCGAAGCGCACGCTGCTCGACCTGGTCGGCGCGCAGCACATGGAGGCACGCTTCACGCATCGCGTGCACCATTTGCGCTCGCGCGGCAATGCCGCCAAATTACACCTCGCGCTGGACGGACTTCCGGAGGTCGCGGGGCTCAGTGAGCGTGATCTTGCAGCGCGCCTTGTCATCGCACCGGACGAGCACTATGTTGAACGCGCCTTCAACCCGGCGAAGTATGGCCAGAGTTCACCCGAGCCCGTGGTCGAGCTCACCTTCCCGAGTGTGCGCGACGATACGCTCGCGCCGGCCGGCAAGCATGTAATGTCGGCGGTGGTGCAATACGCACCTTACGATCGCAAGGGCGGCTGGACCGATACGGCGCGTGCCGAATTCGAGGCCGCGACGCTGCGCGTCATCGAGCGTTACATGCCCGGCATCGTGGCACGAATTACCGCAAGTGAGCTGCTGACACCGCGCGATATCGAGGAGCAATTTCACATCACGGGCGGCCACTGGCATCACGGCGAGCTGACCCTGGATCAGTTCTTTTTCGTGCGGCCGGTTTGCGGCGCGGCGCAGTACCGCATGCCCGTCGACGGCCTGTATCTCTGCGGTGCCGGTGCGCACCCGGGCGGCGGTGTCAGTGGTGCCGCCGGGCGCAATGCCGCCAGAGCCATACTCAAGCGGGAGAAAGCGGCATGAGCGCAAGTGAAGTATTCCAGGGCCGTATCCGGTCGCCGTTTTACGAGCGCATGGCCGCACTCGATACCACCAACACCTGGCACAACTGGAAGGGCTACACGACGCCGGACGAATTATATTGCGGCGAGACCGAGTATTTTGCGATTCGTAACGCGACCGGCGTATTCGATATCACGCCGATGACCAAGTACCGCATCAAGGGACGCGATGCGCTGCACTACATCAATCGCCTCGTGACGCGCGACATGGAAAAGATCAAACCCGGACGGGTCGCCTACGCCGTGTGGTGCGACGACCAGGGCCAGGTACTCGATGATGGCACTATTTTTCATTTGCGCGAGGGCGAGTACCGTCTCTGTTCGCAGGAGCGGCATTTTGACTGGCTCATGGCCAACGCCATCGGCTTCGACGTGACAGTGACCGAGGAGACCGACGCGGTCGCGGGCCTCGCCGTACAGGGACCGACCTCATACTCGGTGCTGAAAAATATGGGTATCAGGGGGCTCGACGAACTGAAAGTGTTCGGCCTCATGCACGTCGAGTTCGAGGGCGCCGAACTCATGGTGTCGCGCACAGGTTTTACCGGAGATCTCGGCTACGAGCTCTGGATCGAACCGGGCCGGGCCGAGGCACTCTGGGATGCCTTGTTCGCCGCCGGTAAGTTGCACGGCATCCGCGCGATTGGCGTGCACGCGCTTGAGATGGCGCGTGTCGAAGCCGGCTACCTCGCGGCCTACCGGGAATTCCTGCCGGCCAAGGCGACCGTGCGTACCGGGCGGACGCGTTCGCCGCTGGAACTCGGTCTCGAATGGCTGGTGGATTTTTCCAAGCCGAATTTCAACGGCCGGCGCGCACTGGCCGAGGAAAAACGCCGCGGTTCCACCTGGCGGCTGGTCAAGCTCGACATCGCCGGCAACAAGATCGCGCACAGTTCCTACATTTTTGACGATGCCTCTGCGAGCAAGAAGAACATCGGCTTTGTCACCTCGGCCGAGTGGTCGCCGGTCTGCAAGCAGAACGTTGCACTGGGATCGGTTCGCATGCCGCACGGCGCGGTCGGCAGCACAGTCTGGGTGGAAATCTACTACCAGCGCGAGATGCACTGGTCGCGCGCCATGGCCAAAGCAACCGTGGTCGACAAACCGTTCTGGTTCCCGCCGCGACGCAGCGCGACACCACCCGGCCCGTACTAGAACCCAATGTCACACCGGCTCGATCCCTTGTTGCGGCCGGCTTCGGTCGCAATTGTTGGCGCCTCGGCGCGGCCCGCCTCGATGGGCGACTGGGCGTTGCGCAACCTGATCAAGGGTGGCTTTCGCGGTGAGATCTACCCGGTTAACCCGAACTATGAGGAACTCCAGGGCCGCCGCTGCTACCAGTCGCTGCATGAACTGCCAGCGGTTCCCGAACTCGTGATGTTCGCCGTCAGCGACCAGCGCATCGAGGCGGTGCTCGATGAAGCGCTCGCACTCGGTGTGCCTGCGGCGGTCATACATTCAAGCGCGGTACTCGATGATGACAAACCGCCGCTGCTGAAAGTGCGGCTGCAACAAAAAATCCAGGCGGCCGGCATGCTCGTCTGCGGCAGCAACGGCATGGGCTTTTACAACGTCCGCGATCACGTCTGGGCCTGCGGCTTCGACAGTGCGATGCACGAGGCGCCCGGCAGCGTCAGCCTGATCAGTCATTCGGGCGCCGGCATGTCGGGACTGTTGGATTGCGAACAGCGTTTGCGTTTCAACTTTGCGGTTTCGACCGGCAGCGAGATAAGCGTCAGCATGGACCAGTACCTCGACTTCGTGCTCGATCTTGCCGAAACGCGCGCCGTTGGCCTGTTTGTGGAGACCGCGCGCAATCCGCAAGGCCTCAGGGCCGCGCTCGACAAGGCCCGGCAACGCCGCATTCCTGTGGTCGCCATCAAGGTCGGCAAAACGGAGCGTGCCGCGCGCCTGACGGTATCGCATTCAGGCGCCATGGCCGGCGACGACGCGGCGTTCGAGGCGCTGTTCGATCATTACGGCGTGACGCGCGTTGCCGATATGGACCAGCTCGCAACAACACTGATCATGTTCGCCGAACTGCACCCGGTCGCGGCCGGCGGCCTGGTCACTTTGCACGACTCGGGCGGTGAACGGCAGCTGATCATCGATCTCGCCGACGATCTCGGTGTGCCGTTGACCGAGTTGCAGGCGACCACGGTGGCCGCGCTCGAAAAGGTGATCGATCCGGAGCTGCCGGCCGTCAATCCGCTCGACAGCTGGAGCCGTGGCGGTGCCGACTACGAGGAACAAACCACGCGCGCGCTCACCATCCTGCTTGATGATCCGGGTGCGGCTCTCGGTGCGGCGGTCCTGAACCGTGCGCCGGGTGGCGCGATCTACCCCATGTACATGAACTATGTGCAGCGCGCGAAGGCCGCAACCGGCAAGCCGGTAGCGCTGGTCTCAGCGCACCAGGGTTCGGGTTACGACGAACTTGCAGTCAGGGCCACGCACGCCGGTATTCCGGTACTCGATGGCGTATCGCAATTCCTGACAGGTGTTGCGGCACTGCTTGCCTACCGCGATTTCCTCTTGCGCGAGCCCACGGCACCCGCAGCGATCAACACGGACGCGGTGCGCAAGTGGCAAAACCGCGTGCAGGCCGGCAATCTCGACGAGCCAACCTCACTCGCCATGCTGCGCGACTTCGGCTTACCGGCAAACCGCACACTCGCGATTTCTTCGGCCGAGGGACTCGCCGCCGTCAGCGAGTTTCCGGTGGCGCTGAAAACTGCATCCGGTATTGCACACAAATCAGACGTCAACGGCGTGATGCTCAACATCGCGAGCACCGCTGCACTGTATGCCGCGTACGAAAATGTTGCAGCCAGGCTCGGGCCCGATGTCATCGTCGCGCCGATGGCGGCTGCCGGTGTCGAGATGATTCTCGGCGCGACCCGGGATGCGCAATTCGGCCCGCTGGTCATGATCGGGTTTGGCGGCGTGCTTGCTGAGACACTGCACGATGTGACGTTTGTTCTGCCGCCCTTCGATGCGTCCCATGCGCGCCGCTGCATCGATCGCCTGCGTTTGCGGCCGCTGCTCGATGGCGTGCGGGGCAAGCCAGCCGCTGATATCGACGCATTTTGTGAGCTCGCTTCGCAGTTCTCGGTCATGGTCAATGCGCTGCAGGACGAAATCGGCGAGATCGATATCAATCCCGTGATCGTGCATGCCAAAGGATCCGGTTGCACGATCGTTGACGCCCTCGTCGCCGGAGGGCTGGCGGCAGGAGGCCCTGCAGCTCCGGCAGTGGGTTGAAGAATTCCGGGCTGAGAGCTAGTCCTGGTTCCTGAACACCAGTCCGCCCTTGACCACGACCTTGATGTCGCGCATCAGCAGCATGTCGGCCAGCGGGTCACCGTCGACGGCCACCAGGTCGCCGAAGCGCCCGATTTCTATGGCACCGACATCGTCTGACCAGCCCATGTGCACGGCGGCGAGCGAAGTGGCACTTTTTATCGCATCCATCGGTTGCATGCCGCGCTCGACCATGGTGGCAAACTGCCAGCCGCTCATATCGTGCGGGTGCACGGCCGCGTCGGTTCCATAAACGATCGGCACGCCGCGCGCATAAGCCTTTTCGAATACCACGCGCTGTGCTTCGGTCGTTTCGGTATTCCTTCGCAGAATTTCCTCGGGATAACCGAGTTCGCGACCGACCGTGTCCGTATAGCTGCCGTTGTATATGTCCATCGAGAACGCGACGCCGCGCTCGGCCGCAAGTTCGATAACATCGTCAGTCAGCAATGATGCGTGTTCGAGGCTGTCGACGCCGGCAAGGATTGCATCGCGCCCGGATTGCGCGCTGTGCACGTGCGCGGTCACCTTGATACCGGCTTCGTGCGCGACCGCGACAACCGCTTCGATTTCGGCCTGCGTCATTTC